>Ga0078972_1008833_pt1 | contig 20578 bp, 33 predicted proteins | sample YelNatPaOPGAMG01_FD_67568 | JGI IMG/M metagenome (GOLD analysis project Ga0078972, IMG submission 67568) | Hot spring thermophilic microbial communities from Obsidian Pool, Yellowstone National Park, USA - OP-RAMG-01 (SPADES assembly) (version 2) | ecosystem: Environmental > Aquatic > Thermal...
TTCTATTATTTTATGAGTAAAGTCTTTAAAATATTATATAAGATTTCTGATGAAATAGGATATTTAATGTTTGGTAAAAATAGATGGGAACAATTAAAGAGGGAGTATAATGTTGAATAATCATTTTACACAGAGTGTAACACAGAAACACACACACAGGCAGAAAGGGGAGAGAGGAGAGGTTTGGGGAGAGATATTAGAAATGAGTTAGTTAAATGTAAACGATGTGGAAGTGTTGATGTTTGGAAGCATGGTGGGACTATATTAAGTGGTAGAATACTGCAGAGATATAAATGTAAAAATTGTGGTTTCTCATTTAATGGTGATGTGATTAAGCATGTTTGGTAGTAATTTGAAGGGTAGGAAGAAGCGTATTATTGAGTTGGCTTATAGGCTTAAAGAGAAAGGTGAAGGTGCTGAAGAGGATTTAGAAAGGATTATTGCAGAGTTTACTTTTGATTATGGAGTTAAAGAGGAAACATCGTGGAGTTACTATGAATTGTTAACAACTATTGGATTGATAACTGTGGAGTATGGAAGGAACACTTGGAAGTATAATGTTGATAAAGAAAAAGAATTGAAACTGTAAAGAAATAAAGTTTAAATAGTTGATGTTGAATAGTTGAAAAGGAGGGATGCAATGATAAATAAAAAGAAAATAGAAGAACTAGTAGAAGCGTATGATGTACGATTGATGAAATTAGCTGAAAGAAATAATGTGCCTTTAGAAACAATAATGAAAGAATATGAAGAACTGAGAAAACAGTTTAGTAATCAAAGATTAGCTGTTAATGCTTTAATGAACAAATATAGAAAACAAGCACAATTCCAAAAAACAATGACTACTAAACAGAAAGCAGAACAAATAATAGGTTTCTTGATAGGTGACATGGGATTAATAGATAAAGCAGAACAGATTAGACAGAAAGCTAAAAGATACATTGAAGAGCATGGTGTAGAGGCAGCTATAGAAGAACAATTAATTAACCAAGCAGGACAAGTGTTAGATACTAGAGAACAAATATACGGTAGACCTAACCCTAAATACTTAGAACCACTAGACCCTAACCTACATATAAGGAGTAGAACTTTACTGGGATTCTTTAAGAAAGCAAATACTGAAGAACCATTTAAGTTTGCAACTATACATACAGAAGATAATGTACTAGCTAAAGCATGGAGTAACGTTAAATTCTATATACCGTGCACTACTTATGGAATAATAAAGGAAGATAATGAACATGAAATGAAAGTGAATAGTAGTACAGCAGAAAACACTAAAACAGTATTTAGACCAATGAAGGAAGATATAGACGTGGATAAAATAGTGATGGATTACGCTGAGAAACATTTAACTAAACTTTCAGAATTAGAGCGGTATCATGAACATGTGAAAGAAGCATGGGATAGACGCGTAGTGGTGTGTGGAATAGTTAGTTGGATAAACATTGATAGACCAACAAGTTATGGAAGTATATGGATGGGACTAATGGACCCAGAAGATGAAACGGTAAGTGTTAGATGTTTAATACCTGACCATTTAACTATTGACTTTGCGGAGGCTAGTGAAGTACTAGTGTTTGGAAGGACAAGACGTTATAAAAGTAGAGATGAAAACGGAGAACTGGTTGATGCGGATGTAATAGTTGATGTGCAAGCAATATACCCTTTAGTGGGATTAACAATACCTAGAGAAGCAACTAGTAAACAACAAGAGGAAGAAGTAGAAATAAGTGGATGGGTAGAATAAACCTCTATATTTTTTTATATTTTTATTAACATGAAAAGAGGTTAATTATAATGGGATTTTTAGTAACAGTTGACAAACCATTAATAAATGAGAAATATTGGAAAGAAAAGTTTGTTTATATTTATATGTTAGATTATTACACTATAGGAATAAGTCCTGTAGCTATACCAGAATGGGAAAGTAGAGGAATACTTAAAGAATTTAATACTGAAATATTAGAAACAAGAGATGCTTACATTGTTAATTTATCAGATATGATAAGTAACTTTTATAGAATATACGAAAGAAAATATGAAGTAGCTGGACATGAAAACTTTGTTTTAATAACAGTAATTGATAGGAATAAAAATGATAGACATTAAACAAGTATTAGACACTATAATACAAGGGAATACTTTTGAAGTATTAGAAGAGTTTCCTCCTCAAAGTGCAGATTGTATAATGTTTAGTCCTCCATATTGGAGTTTAAGATATTACAGAATAGAAGATATAGAAATAAATGGATGGAAAGGACAGTTTGGACTAGAACCACATCCACAACTATACATTGACCACGTGGTATATTTATGTAAACTATTAAAACCAATATTAAAGAATGAGGGCAGCATGTGGATTAATATTGGAGATTGTTATTATACTAAAAGTGGAAGTAATTATGCTGGTTCTACAGAACAATTTACTCAACATGCACAAAAAGTAGGATTACCAATAGGGAATCAACTAAGAGAGTTGTATAAATCTAATTGGTTACAAAGTAAACAATTATTATGTGTTCCAGAAAGAATAATTACAAGATTACAAGATGAGCAAGGATGGATATTAAGAAATAAAGTAATATGGTATAAACCTAATGCTGTGCCAGCTAGTGTAAAAGATAGATTAAAAACGACATGGGAGTATTTATATCATTTAGTAAAACAGGATAAGTATTATTATGATTTGGACAGTATTAGAGAATCTTATGAAGAAACAACTGAACAGAAATATAAACATGCAACAGATTTTAATAAATGTGTAAGAGAGAAAGAAGTAAGAGAAGCTAAAATGAAAATGGAAGCTCAACAAAAAGGCTATAGTGAACATAGTGCTAGTAGAACCATAACAGGATTACATAAACCTAAATATTTAAAAATGCATCCTTTAGGAAAAAATGTTGGGGATATGTGGAGTATACCAACAAGTAGTAGTTTTTATAGAGGAATAAAACATAGTGCTACATATCCTGAACAATTATGTATAAAACCCATACTAGCCACGTGTCCAGTTAACGGGATAATATTAGACCCATTTATTGGTAGTGGAACAACAGGTGTAGTGGCTAAAAGTTTAGGTAGACATTTTATAGGTATAGAGTTAAATAAAGAATATATTGAAATAGCTATGAAAAGAATAAATAATGAAAAAATAGAAATAAAAAAGGAAGAACAAATAAAAATACCTACATGTCCTAAATGTGGAGGACCAGTAAAATTGATAGGTAAACGATTTTATTGTATGAAAGCATTATGTGATGGTGTATTATGAAGTGGGAAACTATACAGGAAATAAAAAAAGATAAACAGCAAACAACTTTAGATGGAATAAAAAAAGTTAAAGTAGAAAATAAAGTAAACTATAACACTAAAGTTTACTGTCCGTTTTGTCTATATTATAATAAACTAGCAACTTTTATTTTAGTGGATAGTAAAGAATACAAGTTGAAATGTCCAGAATGTGGTAACGTAATGTTAATGAGGACACTTAAAGGAATGACTAGAATGACTAAAACTAAAATACAAGCTTATGCTAAATGGTGTTACACTTATAGGTTAAGTGGTTTTTGGGATAAAGTGAATAAGTCAGTATGGAATAAAAGACTTAAAGAGTATGGATGGACAGGAATATTTTGGGGTATGTATAGAAAACTTAAAGGAGAAATAGGAAATAAATTTTATAGTGAAGAAGATGAATATGCTAATGTTAGAGAAGAAAGAATACGTAGAAAAATAGAAGGAGGAGAATATGGTTAATAATAGAATGAAGTTTTATTTAGCACATCCAATACTTAAAAGATATGAGGTTAGAGAGCAAGAGTTACGGTTTGAAAAGAAAACTGGAATACAATTAGTTAATCCATTCTATGATAGTTACCAAAGAGAAGACATAATTAAAATAGATAAAGGTTTAATGAGTCCTGTTGATGCACGTTTAGATTATGAAGGAATAGTTGAGAAAGATTTAGAAACTATTAGACAATGTGATGGTGTAGTAGTTGTAATATATAAAACTTTTAGTGTAGGGACATATATGGAATTATGGTACGCATTAACACTTAAAAAGCCAGTATATATAGTTACAAGAAGTTGTCATACACATCCTTGGTTAAAGTATGTAGCAGAAAAGAGTGGAGGAGTAATAGTTAAAAACTTTAAACAGTTAGAAGGTGTGATAAATGAACAGATTAAAAAAGATAGAGGAAATGAATGAAGATAAAGACTTAGTTAAATTAATGCAGGAAGCATTAGAGATATTAACTTTAACAAAGTTAGAATTAACAAAACTTTACGAAAAATATGGTTATGATGGAGCATATTTTGATACAATTATTGATTTAAATTTCTCTGTAGATGAGAAAAAAATACAAGTAAAACAAAAATGGAAGGCTATACATGAATAAGAAGGTTAAGAGGTGAAATAAATGCCTTATATAGTTAAGGAAAAGAGAGAATGTTTTGAACTGGTAGTTTCTAATTTAGTGGCTTATCTTCAAGAAGACATAGAGAATGTAGCTGGTAATCTCAACTATGTGATAACTGTAGTTCTTAAGAGATTAATAGCTACTAACAAGAGATACAAGACAATGAATGACTTGATAGGTGCTCTTGAGTGTTGTAAACTGGAACTTTATAGAAGAGTTATTAGTCCATATGAAGATACAGTAATAGAACGTAATGGTGATGTAGAATGAATAAATATGTAGAAACAGATAAAGGAAGAATAATTAGACGGTTTCTAGGATTATATAAACAGGGACATCCAGAATTTTATAAGTTACTAGTTAAAATGGCAGAGTTACATGATAAAAAGAATGCTCAATATGCAACTAGTAAAGACCCATTAAGTAATTTTAGAAGATGTGGAAAACTATGTGAAAAACTAATTAAAGTAGACAATAAACCGTTAGCTATGGCATTGTTCTATATGAGTAAACAGGTTGATGCTGTATATGAAATGGTGGGAGAAAACAAAAAGAATACGGTAGAACAGTTAGAGGATAAGTTGTTAGATATAAGTATATATGCACTTTTATGTATTATATTGAATAAAGAGGGAAATGTATGAATATTAGAAAAAAGAACATTTTAACAATTATGACGGAACAAGCATTTCGGAGATACAAAGAGAATTATAGAACTACGCCGAGATGTATATCATGTGGAAAATCTATAGTAGTGGGCGATAAAATGATGAGATTCGTTGGAAGGCAAACTAAATATGTATGTGAAGAATGTTCTAAAAAAGATGTTATAGTGTATCAGTATCCTAAATCTAGAAGTCCATATAAAAAGTCTTTTAATAAGAATATTTGGGGATGGTCAGGTGAATAGACGTAGAATAAGAGAGTTAGTAAAGCAACTACAGGAGCAATTATGTAATTTAATGGAAATTACAAGTGCATGTGATGGTGTGCATGAAGAATGTCAAAATTGTAGTGTTCATAAAATAGTTAATGAAATAATAGAAGAAATAAATAATGGAGACTGAACTAATTGAACTTGTTTCCTAAAGTAACTAGAGATTTTAACGAGTATAGAAAACTTAGTGGTTCAAGTTTACAGAAACCATCTAATACAGCTAAAGGATACTATTATAATGGAGTAATATGGATTAAAGATTTAGAACCGTTAACACTACTACATGAATTTACCCATTATATATTGAACAGTATAGGAAATACAAGTTTTCTAATGAGAAGATTATTTGATTTAGTAGATTTTGTACAGGACAGTTTTTATCATTATTTAAGATATAAGGGATGTAGAAGTTTAGAAACTGAACAAATAATAATTAAAGGAATACGTGAAATAATAGAAGACATAACAATATGGATAATGTGTAAATAGAATACTGTTTGCTTTTAGCGAGTATACATAGTTGTAGTGAACAATAAAGTACTAATTTTAGTACTAATCTTTATATATACCAAAAACTATATTATATATTGTAGAGGTGTAACAATATAATGGGAAATATATTAGACCCAAGATGTGTAGTGTGTGCAGACCCATACATGGTTCACAAACCAAGCGATAACCTTAAAGCCAGTAGCGATAGTGAACAGAATACAACTAGTGCAACTTATGTAAAAATTAAAGAAATAGTTGTAGCTGACTATGCTCCTAAAATAAACGATAAAGACGTAGGAAAACTTAGAATAAAATTTGATTTAGCAACAAATGACACTAGTGTAGCTGCTTATGGAAGAATATATAAGAATGGTGTAGCATTAGGAACAGAAAGAAGTACTCAACAAACAACTTATCAAACATATACTGAAGATTTAGAATTTAAAGCAGGAGATAAAATACAGTTATATGCTCATAGTGACGGAAGTAAACTAGCAAAAGTTAGCAACTTTAGAGTGTATGCTGATGGAATATGTTTAAGTTGTGGATACGATGACTCTATGAAAACTAAACATTCTTGGTAAAATAGAGAGGTAAAATTAATGGGTAAACTAATAGAATCAAAATACAGTTGGGCTCGTGTCCCAGAAGATATACCACGTAAGAATTTAGTTTTTGTTACTGCTAAAACAACTACACCTACACACCATTCCGAAGACCCAGTTTATACACATAGACTTTTTGATGAGGAAGAACTTAAAGAAAGTGCTAGAAGTTTAGCACGTAGACAAATAGGAATAAACCATATACCAGAAGTGGTACTGCCTAAACCATATCAAGTTATAGATGCACAGTATAATCCAGAAACTAAAAGTGTAGAAGCATTATTGTATTTACCAGATGAATATATACAGAAAATAAAGGAAGGTAAAATAAAACATGTTAGTGTAGAATATTACTGGAGAGATGAGGAACGATTACCTGAAGGTGTAAAGTTTAAAGGTTTAGTATTTGACAGGGTAGATTTACTGGAGGGAATGAATCCAGGTGATAAGAATACTGAAATTAAGTTGTTAGAAAGTAAAAAAGCATTAATGGAGGGAGGATTAGAAATAATGGATGAAATTAAACTGTGTGAAAGCGAAGCACAACAGTATAGTGAATTACCATCTTTAGAAGAAATAATTGTTACAACATTTAGAAAACTTGGAGAACCATTAGGACCTTATAAAAACTTTGATGATTGTGTAGCTAGTGTTAAAAGAGAGAAAGGATTAAGTGATGAAAGAGCAAGAAAGTATTGTGGTTACTTGTATTGGAAGATAGAGAAGAAAAGAAAAAATGTGGGTGAAGAAGCTAAAGTTGATGTGCCAGAGACTGGGGATTATATTCATGTTGGAGTAGAAGACCCAGATAAATATGATAAAGATAGTTTTAGAACTATAGATATTAAAGAAGGAGTAAAAGCTAGAGTTGGGTGTCCCAAAGGACATTGGGTTGGTAAAGAATGTAAAGTAGGTACTGAAGTACAAGTTTTTCTATTTGATAAAGATAAATATACTAAAGAGCAAGCTAAGAAGTGGGTAGAGGAACATAAGAAAGAAGGTGTAGAGTTACCTAAAGATACAGTTGCAGCTACAGCACAAGAACTAGCTACACCAGTACATGTTGAACCAGAAAAGAAACAAACACCTGAAGTACCAAGTAATCCACAAAATGTTGGACCAATGCAACCTCCTAAAACTCCAGAACAAGTGGAAGAAGAAAAAAAGGTTATGTTAGGTAAAGCTATACAACCAGAACCTGATTTAAGTAAGTTGATACCTGCTCCTGCAGAAGAAAAAAAGAAAGAAAGTAGTGAACAAAAACCAACAGAGAAAGTAGAGCAAAAACCAGTAGAGCAAAAAGTAGAGCCTAAACCTGAAGATAAAATTAAAGAGTTACAAGAGGCAGTAGATAGATTACAGAAAAGCCTTAAAGAAACACAGGAAAGTGTAGAGAAGAAAGTTAAAGAAGCTATAGAGAAAACACGTAAAGAAGAACAAGAAAAAATAAAAGAACAATTAAAGCGTAAATATTTAAGTGGATTATACTCTCATAACAAAGTTGTTGAAGCAGCAGAGGAATAGTAATGTACCAAAACTGTGAATGGTGTGGTAGAACATTAAGAGAAAGTGAAGGTGCAACTCAAAGAAGTAAACTTAATCCATGTACTAACGAAACAACATTGTATTATTTATGTGATGACTGTAACAGGTTTCCAAGTAGAGAAAGTATGGAATATTACAAAGGATACTTAGTTAATTGGGCATTGCTTGATATACCAATAGAATTAGAAAGTATAGGTAGTGTATGTGATAATGGAGAATGGAAAGTAACGTTAAATATTAAAGTTAAATATGATGGAGAAACAAGTTTAATTCGTAAAGGTTGGGTTGCTTAATGGAGGATGAATTAGCTAAAAAATTGTTAGAGAAGTTGGATAGGTTAGAGGAAATATTGCTTATGCAAGTAGTATTACTAATAGAGAACAATGGATTAAACAAAAAGTTAAATTATATAAGTGGAACAACTAAGGATTTTACTATACAAGAATTTAAAGAAGAAATGGACTATTTAGTGCAACTTACTAAATGTTTAACACAGAAAGGTGCATTGTGTCCAATACGTGGATTAACACGTAAAGTAGGTAAAGGATTAAAAGAGGAAGATGTAAGTGGGTGAAAATAAAATAGTTAAAAGAACAGAAGTTAAGAAAGGATTATTTACAAAATTAAGAGAAACACTTTGGGGTACGCCAACTGAACCTATACCTACAACTGTTACTACTGGTAGAGCAGTATTAGGACAAGTTGAACAAGCTATAGGTGTATATGTTACTCCATCATTTAGAGAAATGGTTACTACTTTTTGGGAGGACCCAGTGTTACGTGAAGGAATAATAATGTTTGCTCATCAAGTTGTTAGTACCGGGTTTTATTTAACAGCTAATCCTACTTACAATTTAAAGATTAATGGTAAAACAGCATTAGACACGGTTAAAGAATGGTGTGATGAAAACAATTTAGATGTTAAAATGTTAGAAATAGTTACTGAGTTACAAGCATTTGGAAATAGTTTCTTTAGAATAGATGAAAAGTATGGTTTACAGAAAATACCTATAGAAGCAATATGGAGAGCAGTTCCAGTAGATAGTGTTACACCTCTACAGATAAAATATAATTTACAATTAGTTCCATTATATGGAAGTACAATAATACCTTGGGGAGAATTTATACATTTCAGAATAAACATTACAGGGTATAAAGCACCATTCGGTATGGGTCAAATATACAGTTTATTATGTAAGCCTACAGATAGTGAAGGTAATACAGCACCAAGTATTTATGATATACGTTTACAGATGAGACGTAGTTTACATGAAGGATTTAGAAAGTTTAGTTTCGGTAATGAATTATGGTCTTTTGAAGGTATGAGTAATGAAGATTTTGATAATCAGAAAATAGCTGAAAATATTGCTAACATGAGTAGTACAGGTAATAGAATAGCAACTAACACTAAAGCAAGAGTACAAATAGCTGTACCAGAAAGAACACAAACATACGACAAGTTTATTGAAGCTATGGAGAATGAGTTTTATATATCATTAGCTGACCCATCATTAAAGTTAGGTTTAGAGAAAGGTTTCACTAAAAGTACAGCCATTGTTGCTACTGAATTATACACGAATAAAATAGCAAATATGAGGAAGTGTATAAAACAACAATTAGAAGACTTGTTTAAACAAACACTTAACAAGTTAGGTTATGACGGTAAAAAAGCAGAAATACAGTTGTTCTTTGGTCCAGAGGAACAACCTAAGTATGATAGTAAAGATATATTTAATGCTGTACAAATGAAAATTATAGGTGTAGATGAAGCTAGAGAATTGTTACGTAAATACTTAAAATGGGATTTAAAATCTACTGAAATGCCAGAAAATACTGTTGAAACTAAAATGAACATTATGGGTACTAAAGACACTGGAATGATTGGTAAACCTTATGAACCAGTATTACCTATGAAAAGAGAAGGTTTAGTTGAACCTAAAATAGTTGTTACAGAGTTGAAAGATGGATTAGCAGGATATAATGAAGATTTCAGTACTGTATATATTGATAAGTTAGTGCCTGAATGGATGCATGAACCGTTAATTGAACATGAAAAACTAGAATATTATTTAATAAGTAATGGTGTATCATGGGATTATGCACATAGAAGAGCAACACAGTATGAACGTGTAATAGCTGAAGAAAAAGGACTAAAATGGGAAGATTATAACAAGTTGTATTTAGATTTGCTTAATAAAATAAGAAAAAGAGGAAGTGAGAATCCTCAAGATATAATGGTTAAAGGAGGAAAGAGTGGTAAATGAGTTGTTGTGCTAAAGAAGTTATTTACGGTTCAAGTCTTACAGAAATAATTTATAAAGATAAAGAGGAAACATTTAGATATTGTGCAAACATAATTGAGCCCGTATCATTTCAAGAACCACTTGATAATGCATATGTTAAAGTGTTTGGTGAAGTATGGTTTAATCAAGAATGTGGAGCATATTTCAAGACTGGGTCAATATCATTCGCTACACCTATAGAAGGAGTAGACGCAACTGGTCAACCTAGAGGAGGAGGATATTTTAATAGGTGATGATTATGAGTTGTCGTAAATTAGATGTTAAAGTTTATCCTAAAACAGTTTATACTGATTTAGCTGGTTTACCAGACCCAGTATTATTAGGATTAACTATTCACTATTATAACCATTCAGACCAAAGTTTATACATGAAAATTTTTATAAGTGGACCAAGTCCTTGGAGTTCAAATGCTGTACAATTAGGAAGTCTAGGGTCTGGTAGCGATGCATATGTAAACTTAGATAATTTTACAAGTAGAACTAAACCGTCACAAGAAACAACTGAAGAATTAACTTTAACTTTAAGAGGATATAATGATAGTGGATATTCAGAATTATTATATGAGTTTAGTAGAAGTCTTACAGTTGTATTTATAAAAAGTGATGATGGGTCATGGACTACTGATGTAAATAACGATTTTAGTGATGGCACGGTTCAAGGTTGGGCTACTATGGCGGAAGCGGGTAGCGACAGTGGTGTGACTGTGCATACGGATTATGTCTTAAGCCCACCTTACAGCATAGGAAATGTTGCAAATTGGTCACCAGTCTCCTCCGTTCCTGGAGAATCTAGACTTCGCATATACAAATCTTTCACTACACCAAATAAAAGCCAGATATTCGGAATAGTTAATTTCAGGACATTGGGAGAAAACTACCTTAAACTCAAATACATTGAGATAAGGAGGGATTCAACAGTCTTAATTCACATCGGTAGAACTTTTGACATGGTTGACGCAGAATATGCACCTGAAGGAAAATGGATGAGGATTGTTGTTCCTCTTCCTGCTAACACTACTTTTGAGTTCAGAATTATTCTCGATTATCTACGGACGGCTCCCAGCGGGCTGGATGATTGGGGACACTGGTGGCTTGACGACTTCAAAATAATAAGTAAATAGGAGGTATGAAAAACGTCACAAGAAATAGGTTATTGTGGATTAAATGCAGTTAAAGACCGATTGTTAATAGCTACTGATGATACTTCATATAATGATTCTTTAAGTGCAGCTATATGTGAAGCAAGTAGACTAGTTGATACTTTTCTAAGAGCATATACAACTGTACCATTAGCTGAGGATGATGTTACAAGTGAAATAAGTATAATTACAGCTGATTTTGCAGCAAGCATATTTAAACGTAGAATGATGCCTGAAGATGTAACACTTAGAGGAGCATTACAACCAGACCAAATAAATCAAATAGATGCTACTGGATGGTTTGCTTTAGGAATGCGTAAACTAGAACAATATATTAAAAGTAAATATGTAATACAAGAAAAACCATTACAGGACACAATTTATAATCCAGAAATATATATTGACTTATTTAATAGAGGATTAATTACAGCAGCAGAAGTACGACAGTTTATTGCTAGTTCAGATGTTAAAATAAAAGAACATAAAGAAGTGTATGAATATAGAGGACAGAAACAATTTAAAATAGTTAAAGGTAAAACGGATAGTGATGGATATGAGGTGGTTAGTTAATGAATAAAGAACCTGAAAGTGGATTGTTAGGTAAAGATGGAAGTTTAGTTTGTAAAACTATTGGTGGAACAGCTGATGGATGTATAGGAGAATTAATATCGTTAGCATCAACTCCTTTTGAAAAGGAAGCAGTAATAGAGTTTGCTACTATAGAATGGAAACTTACTGAAGAATTAAGTAAAATAAAGACAGAACTTAAATATATAAAATGGCTTACAATAACAATTTTTGCTGCAACTATACTATTAAAGTTAATGGGAGGATAGTTATGGTTTATTTAGACCATAAAATATATAATATAGAGGTGAAGAAAGAATGAAAGTAAATAGAATGGGTGTAGTTGATACTGTAGAAACAATAGTTAAAGACAAGTATGGCAATATAAAAAGTAAACATGTATATCCTAAAGACAGGGGTTTACTTCATAGAATATTAGTGAAACTTGGATTACGACACAACAGTATTACAGCTACTGGCATGGCTAGTATAGCTGGATTAATACTTACAGATGTAGGTGATGTAGCATACGACTATGTAGCTATAGGTTCAAACAATACTGCACCTTCAGTTAGTGACACAGCATTAGGAAGTGAAATTAAACGTAAAGCTGGAACTGGAACAAGAATAACGACTACATATACTAACGATACTGCTAAACTAGTAGTTACATTTAGTAGTGCAGATGGTTTAAGCGGTAGTAGTACAATTTGGGAAGTGGGAATGTTTAATCAATCTACTGGAGGAACAATGCTGTTTAGACAAGTATTTAGTAGTGCAGATAACCTTAACTGGGATGCTGGAGACACTTATGAAGTAACATTAAAAGTGCAAGTTAAGCAGGGCTAAAATAACTCTACGTCTTTATTTCTTTCTACTGGTGATATGTATGGATGTAGCTAGTAAAATATATGATTTACTTCTTGGTGGATGGAGTATTGATAATCCTAGTGTAGAAGATATAACGTGGAGGGAAGATGAGTTTGACCCTAAAGGACCATTATTTCAGGTTGTAGTGGAAAACTATCCAGCTAAAAAAATTTGGGTAGTAGATAACATTTACAAAGTTGAACATAATGTTAAGATAACTATTTATTGTAAACCTAAAAGGTATGATTTAGATACTATTGGAAATACTAGAACATTATGGTTTAATATGAAAAATGAAGTGGATAGAATATTAAGGGTAAATAAGTATAGTGTTGCAGATGTAGATGTTGTACAGATGAGGGATGGATGGGATGATAGAGAAACTATTGCTGTAGGTAGAGGAATAAAGAAAGCATTTTTAGGAAAGAAACATCCTATTATATGGTATTCGGAACAAGTAGTAACATGTATATATTATGAAGGAGCGTAATATAATGAGTATTATTTTAAGACCTAAAAAAATAATAATTGGAAAAGCAAGTAATAATGCTATGGATTGGGTTGGAATAAGAAGTGTAAGATATAAAGAGGTTAGTCCTTGGGTGCATATTGATATACCTGCTGGAGTAATGGTTCATCAACATATTAAAAGTCCACATGTAACTGGAGAGATAAAATGTAAAGATTTTAGTCAATTATATACTGCATTATTTGAAACGTTAATAGATAGTAATAATCATGTAGCTATAGATACAAGTAATTTTTACACTAAATGGCAAGTAGACTATTTAAGAATAGTGGTTGTAGCTGAAAATAAAACAGAAATAACGTTTAGAGTAGATGGGTTTAAAGTTACAGGTGTATATCCAACTAATATAGAGTTGGGAGTAGAAACAGAATGGACAGTTGAGTTTACTGCTGACCGCATTATAAAGGAGGTATAATATATTGAGTGCTTTTTATCCTATTCGTAATTTAGATGATATTCTTGCGAAATTCCGTGCGGAGCTTAACCAAGCATTAGCTCCTATTTATGAAAGGTTAGATAGGTTAGAAAGTGCAGTGTTTAAAGAGGGTACTCCTGTGGAAAGAGTAACTCCTGAAGTTGCTCCTACAGAAGGAGGAGAAGAAGTTGAGGAATTAGACCGTGTTAGTTTAAGAGAGTATATTATGGAGATACGTATGGTTAACATTGCTTTACGTGGATATGGACAGTTACTTAACGAGCTAGGCTTACCTAAAAATTTAAGACAAGCAATATCTCAAATAGAAAACATGGTTATGACGTTACTACGTTTAATGCAACTTATAAACATGATTAATTTAATAATGGCTGGTGAAGTAACTGGTCCTTACGGATGGTTTGTAGCTGGAGGATTATTAAGTGGCATGTTAGCTTATGGAGGAAAAACTTTAGGAGGATTCTAATTTATGGCATGGTTAACTGGGTTTTCCTATAGGAAATCACACGTAATAAATAGTGCAAGTAATGCTGGTACAAACTATCAAGTAAAGATAGTGGCTCATTATGGTACTGGAACAGATAGTGGTGGTGACGTATATTTAAATAATCATGCTAGAAATGATTTTGGAGATGTGAGGTTTACTAGTAGTGACCAAACTACATTATTAGATTATTGGATGGAAAGCTACACCGCTAGTGATAAAGCTGTTTTCTGGGTTGAAGTTGCAGATAACTTAAGCAGCAGCCCAGCGACAATATACATTTACTATGGAAAAAGCGATGCTACAACAACAAGCAACGGGAATAATACTTTCATATTGTTTGATGATTTTGATGATGGAATTTACGATACAAGTAAATGGACTACCGTGTCTGGAAGTCCAGTAGAGTCAAACGGATATCTGCGTATACAGGGGGCTGATGTCAGAAGCACAAATACTGTTCCTGCGGGACATAGGCAAAAGGCAAGAGTGCGGTTGAATGCTTTAACGATTAATTCACAATTTTGTTGGAGTTCCCAACTAGATGGCAGTGAATATCAGGGTTGGTGGTGTGCTATTGCAGGAACTTTGAGAACAGAAACTTACGATAATGGCGGAACTCATACAGAAAGCGCATTTACACCTTCTTTGAACACTTGGTATAATTATGAATACTGTTGGTATGTTTCTGGCGGAGTCGGGCAGTCAACGAAATTCTACGTTGACAACGTGTTGAAATCCACTCATACAACCAACATTCCAGACCTTGCTCCTTACGTAGGGTTTTTATCAGTAACTAACAACCCAATCATTGACACAGACTGGATTTTTATATCTAAATATGTTGACCCTGAGCCTAGTCATGGAAGTTGGGGAAGTGAAGAAACGAGTGGTCAACAAGTTACTAGAGCTGTAGTTGAATATTTAGCTGGTTATGATGTTAAGAGTAGAATGGCTAGTTTGCATAGAGTTAAAACTGATTATGTAGGTTTGCTAGATAGTGGATTTAAAAAATTAGGAAGAAACATTAAAGAATATATTGGATTATTAGATTCTACTATTCATAGTATGAGTAGGTATGTATATAGAACAATAATAGAATATATTGGTTTGTTAGATATTAAATCTAGAATAAGTAGTCTACATAGAACCCTTATTGAGTATTTAGGCTTATTGGACACTAAAATTAGAACTGTAAATCTACATAGAAGTTTTATTGAACAGTTAAGTGTTCTAGAAAGTAAAGTTAAGTCTTTAAGTAAAACATTTACTGAGTATATTGGGTTGTATGATTTTATTGAATGTTGGAAAAACATTACTAGAAGAATTATTACTGAATTTATGGGATTAAAGGATACTATTAGTAAACGTAAACATTTAATGAGAGTGTTTATTGAATATGTAGGTGTAACAGAAACCAGAATAATTAAGAAAACTTTACATAAAATTATAGTTGAATATTTAGGTGTAAAAGAAAGGTATTACAGGTTGCCTAGTTTCTTTAAATATTTTAAATGGAGGCATTATCAACATCCTAAACAGCGTGTAGAGGTGAATAGTTAAAATGCAAGTTTACACACAAGTTAATAATGACCCTCCAATAGAACAAGACATAATAAGTACGGTTGTAACACTTCACGAAAACGGTTTACCTATTTGTCATCTTATAGCTAACAATTATAAAGGAAAACTTTATTTGCAAACACTTAAACTGTTCAGTACTGTAGTGGTTAAGTTTGCTTATGAAGATAATGGAACTATTAACTGGAATAATGTTGAACCAGTATTTAAGGGTAAAATAGTTGAAATTGGTCCTGAAATGAGTAGTAGAGGAGAAACTTTAGTTGCTACAGCTATATGTGGTGAATTGCTTAAACAAGCTAGAGTTAACAAGGAATATTTAACAGGTTTAACAGAAGAAGTTAGTATTAGTGGTAATTATGATGTTGATGGATGGCAATATAGAAAGAATAATTGGACACATGTTAACAGTAGTCCTTGGTTAAATATTGGAGATAATGATTATATTAGTGTATTAGCTGATGTTGAGGATAAGGTGGATTTAACTGGTAATTATTATGTTAATGATTATGAATATGTTGTTTTTGAGTGGACCACAGTAAATGATACACCTTGGTTACAAGCAGGTGATGGGAATTACATATTTACTGGAGTATCTAATAATGATGTTGGTTATGTAATAGGTGATTTTAAGTTTGCCGATTTGTCTTGTGGTCCCAAACAGAGCAGTGCCATATACAATGATACTAGATTGAAGATTAAAGGTAGATTGTATGATGGCACTAATGGACATGCTAGTTCAGTTACAATTGAAGTTTCATTATGGAATGGATATACGTGGACTAATTATGATGTAAACTTTGATAGTACAAGTTGGTCTACCAAAGAAATAAATATTATGAATGAAATTAACTTAACACGTTTTAATGATTTTAAGATAAGAATAAAGTTAAAGAATGTAAGTAATGGAGGACCAACTAAGGGAGGAGTGCAAATTAGTGAAGCGTATATATACTTACATGCTTGTACTTGGGATAATAAGTTTCCAGAGGATGGTGATTATACTGTTGACCATGTAGTGGATTGTGATGAGTATGTTGTTAATGAGTTAACTTTAAATGTTAGAGGTAGAATGACTGACAGTAGTGTACAAGCTACGGTACAAGTTAAAGTGTATGATGGAACTAATTGGAGTACTTTTGGAGATTTTATATTTAGTGGTACAGGCTGGACTAATAAAACTGTAAATGTTATGGGTAAAATTGATATAGCTAATTTTAATAATATAAAAATTGCTGTAGTACTTACTAATTCAAGTAGCAATAGTACTAATGCTAGTATATATATTAGTGCTGTGTGGTTCTGGGTTAAAGGTATAGGTAGAAACTACTACCATAATACTTTACGTAATATTATACAAGACATTAAAAACGACTGTTTAGATAAACTGTTAGGTGAACAAGTTACACAACCTGAAGATTACAAAATAAATATTGATTATGTGTATAATTGGAATAAAGAGTATCCTTACATGAATTTTCCATTTACAGATGGGTTATATTGTCTTGATGAACTGGTTAAAATAGGTTGTAGTATGCGTTATGTAGAAGAAGGGGTAAATTATAGAGGGTTACATTGGATTGTAACTCCAAATAACCAGTTGGTTATTGCTCCAGTGGGAAACCATGATGTGTATGGAGCTAATAATAGTTGTTATATAGAGGATGTATGGGAAACTTATTGTCCACTTAACCCTATAATAGTTAAAGAAGACATGATACAAGCACAATTTAAAACCGAAATACCTTTAGCTAACACCGTACTTGTAGCTGGTAAATTTGTACATCCTAAAGATGATATGTGGACTGAAACGTTAAATGGATGGAACTGTGATTGGAAACATATGGGAGGTTTTATAGTTCCAGCTGTTAATTTAATGCTTAATAATAGTGTTGTTATTAAAGGTAGTTGTAGTTTACATCTTAGAATACAGTTAAACTTTGATACTCGAGTATGGTCTATACTATATAGACCTTTAGTTGTTGACTTTTCTAAATTAGCGAGTGAAAATACTGATGCTTATGTTAATTTGCAAGTTTACGGTAAAATGAAAGGGGAAGAAATTAAATTGAGACTTTACTGTAATAATGATGTTCCTAAAGTAACATTAAACGATTCTGGTTATGAAGTGGAAGGCAGTTATTTTGAACATGATTTAAGTCAGTATTTGCCTAGTAGCGGTACAGATAAATGGCATAAAATAGAGATTCCAGTAACACATAATGATTTAACTGACGTAACTAAAGAAGGTGTGTGGACTGCACATAATGATGCTGGTTATGAACCTCCAAGTTGGGATAAAGTTAAATGGTTTGTAATTTATGTTAAAACTGGTCTTTGTTATAACCCATTAGGAATTACAGATGATTGGTTGTTTGATGATATATGTATTGTAGGTAATATTGTTAGAGGAGCATACACTAGTGATTGTACTAAGGACAGTATAGATGATTGTAAGATTGGATGTATAAAACATTATGGTATTAGAACTTATACTATTAGAGATAGTTTAGCACAAACAGACAGTTTAGACCCTAATGATGACAATAATACTTTGGCTCAAGTAGCATTGTATGAATTGTTGCGTCATAGAGTTCCACGCACTACTGCAACTATACAGGTACCTTTGTATCCAAGTATTAAGGCAGGTCAAATAGTAGATATTAAATATAACCAGTTAGAGAATGGTAGTTATGTTATTGATAGAGAGTTTAGAATAACTAAGGTTACACATCAGTTTAGCAGTGAAGGTGCTAAAACAATATTGGAGATTACAGATGATGTTAGAAACAGTTTACCGATAAACACTACTGACCCATATACTGTACTGCTTAGAGCTGTTAACCCTGATACTCAAACTAAAACTTTTACTAGTTTAAAACAGGAAGGAGCATTTGTAACTGGAATAAACATACTGTGGAAACAATACAATCTATAACGCAAACCATCCATATACAATATGCTTATTTCTAATATAAACTATAATAGAGTGGAATCATGGATTGAATTTTTGGTTGGATATTTTATGTAGGGGTTTAAGTACTTGATTACTTAATTAGGGTACAGCCGCACAGATGGATACGCAAACAAACACAGCCGATACGTTTAAATACGTCTCTGTGCATAGTATTGTGCAGGTGCGGAAAAAATGGAAATAAAGTTTAAAAACGGATGGCAATTCGATGAAGCAATAGAAGAGTTAAACTGGGATGAAGAAGAGTTTGACCAAGTTGTTGATGAAACCGTGAAAAGTCTGGATGCTGCTGAGAAGAACGAATTTTGGCAACAGTACAACGCTTGGAAACGACAAACTCAACAGTAAAAAAATGAAGATGAAGGTGAAAAGATGGCCGGCATAGAAAAAAGTACAAGATGTTTAGCTTGTAAGAAAGGCAATCACTGCGAATGCGAAAACACATATGAAGACCGAAACCCTGACAAGGATAGACATATTCACCGTTATTGCTGTTGCGGAAAAATTACTGGAACAATTCTTTCATAAATCTTTTCTTTTCTGTTTTTAAATGTGTTAATACCTATACAGCAGCTCAATTTATAGATACCAGTTAAACCTTTAACACCACTTATAACATAACCTATACTAGTGTTTTTTTCATTTTATGTTTAATTATGCTTAAGGTATTGTTTGCGAAGCAGTAAAAGATGCCTTAAGCGTAGTGGTATATAGTGTTGTTGGGTAGTTTTAAACCATGAAGTTCAACTGTAGGCTATGATGGATAGCGAAAGGTTTAAATACTTTTAGTACTAAGCAATTATACAGAAAAGGTGAAAAAAAACATGAACAATGAAAAAGAAACCAAAACAGAAAAATGTCGCTTTTGCGGCCGGAAAGCAGTTGAATGCACAGAGAAAGGTTGGCTCTGTGTTGACTGTTTAAGAGAAGAAGATGATTTCCATGCAATATTTTAGGAGGTGAAATAAAAATGACATGGGAAAACCTTTGTAATCAGGCTTCATTTGAAGTGGTAGAACTTTTGTGGTTACTATTAGCGTTTATAGTGGTTGGCATGATAATTGTTTATTTGACAAGGAAATGGTGAAAGAAAAATGAACCTGTACCAATTTAGGCAACAACTAAAAGAAGCACTGGCCTTCACCAGAAAACGAAAGGTTTAAATATTTTTAGTACTAAATAATTATACATAAAAGGTGGAAAAAGATGGAAGAAAAAAGAAAAGAAAAAAAGCCATATTATTGGGGTGAGAAACCTCCTAAATGTATCTATTGCGGTGGAGAAACAGAATTCGAAAATACTTCATGGTATCAAGCCATAGGTGATGTTAAACTTTCAGCACCTCAAGATTGGTATAGATGTAAAAAATGTTATCGTATGACTGCAATATAGGAGGTGAAATAAAAAATGTTAAGCAAAAAACACTATACAGAAATAGCTAAAGCGTTAAGAGACACCAGAGCCGAAACAACCAACATACCAAATTGTACAGCAGCATTAGCCATAGAAATATTAGAAGGAAAACTATGTGAATACTTCAAATATGACAATATTAACTTTAACAAAACAAAGTTCCTAGAAGCATCAAGAGAATAAGGAGGTGATAGATATGACAGAAATAGAACCAAGCGTTGTTAAATATTGGAAAGGTAACCAGTGGAAAACAAGTAAAAAAATATTTAAAACTGAAGAG
>Ga0078972_1008836_pt1 | contig 20567 bp, 15 predicted proteins | sample YelNatPaOPGAMG01_FD_67568 | JGI IMG/M metagenome (GOLD analysis project Ga0078972, IMG submission 67568) | Hot spring thermophilic microbial communities from Obsidian Pool, Yellowstone National Park, USA - OP-RAMG-01 (SPADES assembly) (version 2) | ecosystem: Environmental > Aquatic > Thermal...
TACGGCAGGCAATCAGCCGCTTGTGGCTGGCATTCCCGCCCAACGGACTGCCTTTGTTAAATACGGGATAAACCATGTCTACTCTATACGGCCCGGGCGCCCCACTCCGCCCCACTGCCCGGGTTTGCGCTGGGATCCGAAAAGACCCGGCCGGCCTGATCCACGCTCAGGCTGATCTGCTCGATATGCTCCTTGCCAAAGGGTCCCCGGCGGAGAATGCGCCGGCGGAGGATGGCGCCGGTGCGGTGTTCATTGAGGGTCACCAGGTCAAAGCCCAGGCGCGAGTAGCGCTCGATCTCTTCTTGCAAGCGCAGCTTGCGCTCGTGATAGCGCTCAACGGCCCGCTCGCACCAGGCCTGGATGGAATGGTGCCATTTCTGCCGGGTATAGCCCTGGCCGGAGCGCGGGTCGCGGCCATCCGCCGCCGGGCAGGAGGCCCAGCAAGCGACCGCAGGCACAATCTCCCAGAGGGTGCCACACTCCATACAACGCTGCAGGTAGCAGTCGCCAACCTGAGCGACCATGCGCAGTTGAACCCAGCGGGGAAAGAGCTCCTCCAGCCGGTAGCGGCCGTGGATGGGGATCGACTCACAGATGCACATGGGCTTGCTCCTCGGCTCTATACGCTGCCTGGCAGGGCGAATGCATCCCCTGGCCGCCCCCGGGCGCCACAGATTCAAACGTCTCCTATTTCATTCTAACGCGCAGCGGGGGATTTCTCAAGGTTTCCAGAGTGTGAGTTAAGCTAGCCGCTCGGACGCCCGGGTAATGTGCTGCGCGGCCGGGTTAGCGCGAAGCGTGAGGCCGGTGACAAGCAGCCTTGCGGCGTATCACTGGGGGCGAGGAATTGCGGACTCACAGATCACGCATTGGGGATTACGAACCATGCATCAGCCCCCGCATGTAGCGCACCGTCTGCTCCGCGGCCGTATCCGGGTCGGGCCTGGCGAGCAATTCAGCGGAGAGATAGCCGTCATAGCCGCCCTCGCGCAGGGCGCCCACGATTGAACGAAAATCGATCAGCCCCTGGCCTGGGGGCAGGCGATTGTTGTCTCCCAGATGGACGTGCCAGAGGGCGCCCGCGGCCAGGAGGCGGCGAAAGGGCTCGCTCCAAGAGCGCTCTTCGATATTGACGTGATAGGTATCGAGCAGCAGGCCCACGGCAGGGTGGGCGACCTCAGCCAGGAAAGCCAGCCCCTCCTCTGCCGTATGGAGGACATCGGCCTCGTAGCGGTTCAAGGGCTCGAGAGCCAGGCGCACGCCCAGGCTGGCCGCCGCTTGCCCCGCATCCTGCAGGATGGAGACCAGGCTCGCGCGCGCCCCCACCCCCGCGGAAGCCAGCCGTCCGCGGAAGCTGCCGATGGTGACGAGGGGTGCGCCCACCGCCGCCGCCAGGCCGATCAGGTCGCGCAGGCGCTGCCCGGCCTGGGCCGCCCTGGAGGCATCAGCGTGGAGCAGGGTGAGACCGGTGGCGAAAGCGACGGCGCCGGAGCCGATAGCCGCCGCCCGGAGGCCGCTGGCCTGCAACGAGCGCCGGATAGCTGCCGCGTCGAGCCGGGCGGGATCGGCGACCATCAACTCGACCCCCTCCACCCCCAGCCGCGCCGCCTTGGCCAGTTTCTCCTCGAATGTGCCCGTGAGCAGGGCCACCGGCACCAACGGCGCCACTTCGGGTGTTTGGATGGCCAAAGAAAGCTTCATACCGACGCTCCTCAAGAGATGATCCGCAGGAAACATCCCGGCGGGGCCGCCGGGCTATGGGCTCCGCAGCCGCCCGGCCAGGACCATAAGGGGTATGGAGCAGGTGTTGGCGCCCATTCTGCCGCCTGCGGGGCAGCAGAACGGGCGCCAACACCTGCTCCCTAGTCCTCAAGCGGGTTGCCGGGTAGCGGCGAAGCGAGCGCCCCGGTTACAGCACCCGGGCCTCAAAAGCCTTCATCGAGTCATGCAAGATGGCCATAATCTCATCAATCTGCTCCCTGGTCGTGGTGAGCGGCGGGGCCATGAGGATCGTATCGCCCGCCACACCGCGCACCGTGCCCGCGCAGGGGTAGGTGATTAGCCCGCGCTCAAAGGTGATCTCAGAGAAGAGGCGCGAGGTTTCCTGCTCGGGCGGGAAAGTGGCTTTGGTGGCCTTGTCGGTCACGAACTCAAAGCCGACCATCATGCCCTTGCCCCGTACATCACCGATGGTGCGATACTGCAACAGCTCGTGCAGCCGCTCCAGGAAATAGGCGCCCACCACGCGCGCATTCTCGACCAGATTGTGCTTCTGGATATAGTGGATGGTTTCGATGGCCGCCGTCATACCGATCACCGAAGCGTTGAGGGTGTGGCCGGCGCGAAAGTGGGCGTTTGCCGCGCGCAGGGTCTCCCACAGATCGTTGCGGGCGATGATGGCCGACACCGGGAAGTAGCCGCCGGTGAGGCCCTTGGCGGTCGCGATGATATCAGGTGTCACACCCCAATGCTCGATGCCCCACATCTTGCCCGTGCGGCCCATGGCTGTCATCACTTCATCGACAATGAACAGCACATCGTACTTGTCGCAGAGCTCGCGGATGATCTGAAAATAGCCGTCGGGTGCGGGGCAGCAGGCCAGCGCCGAGCCCACCACCGGCTCGGCGATAAAGGCGGCCACATTCTCCGGCCCCGCCTGGCAGATCGCATCCTCCAGCGCGCGCGCACACAGCAGGTTACACTGGGGGTAGGTCTTCTCAAAATAACAGCGGTAGCAAAAGGCGGGCGGGACCTTGGGCATATCGCGGAACATGGGCGTGTAGATGCGCCGTCGCGCCGACAGGCCCGATATGCCGACGGCGAAGATGTTGTCGCCATGGAAAGCCTGCCAGCGGCCCAAGATCATATGCTTCTGCGTCTGCCCCTTGACCACCCAGTACTGGCGCGCCAGGCGCGCCGCATCATCGGTGGCCTCGCTGCCCGTGACGGTCATCCAAGTCTTGCAGTTGTGCCGCAACTCGCCGGGGGCGAGATCTGCGATCAGATCGGCCAGCTCGAGCAGCTTGGGGTTCGAGAAGGTATGGGCCGGGTAGAACGAGTACTTTTCGGCCTGAGCAGCCATGGCGGCGGGGATCTCTTTCACGCCGTGCCCGATCGAGGTCACGACCGAGGAGCCGCCCGAGCCATCGATATAGCGCTTGCCCTCAGTATCCCAAAGATAGATGCCCTCAGCACGATCGATCAACGGGTAGTGCCAATCCCAACGGCGCTGTACTGCAGTTTCATTTGGTTTGCTCATCGCGGCTCACTCCATCTGTTCTTTGCGCTTTTGCGAGCGCGCGACGCCCTCCTGGCAGATGCGCTCGATCTCGTCGGCCTGCTCCCTGGAGACGGCCCACGGCTTGTCTTGCGCCAGGATGGCGCGGGCGCGCTCGTTGGCATACTGGCGCATGTCCTTGCCGCCGGCCGCCTGCCAGGCATCCCAGGGATCGCGGTTGGAGAGGTTGGGCAGCCAGCGGTCCTTGCGGTAGAATTCGCGGGTTTCCTTTTGGCTAAGAAAGTGCCCGCCCAGTGGACCCACGCGCCGGATCAGGTCCAGCGAGAGCGTATAGTCGTTGACCTCAAAGCCTCGGGCGATGCGATAGGCGGCGGCGATGATCTCCTCATCGATCAGCACCTGCTCATAGCTGGCCAGGAGCATCTGCTCCATCATACCGTAGGAGAGGTGCACGAAATTGGTGCCCGCCAGGATATTGGTCAGCACCTGCAGCGCGCGCTCGTAACCGGCCTGGGCATCGGGCAACTTGGCATCAATGCCGGTGCCGCCCTGGTAGGGCAGGCCAAAGATGTGCGCCACCTGTGCCGTGCCCGCATGGATGAGGGTCGTCTCAGGCGCAGCGCCCGAGTATTGGCCGTTGGCCATGTCGAGGATGCCGGAGGCGATGGAATAGATGCAAGGCGTACCGGGGTTGATCAGCTGCGCCAGCACGACGCCGGCCAGCACATTGGCGCCCGATTCGATCAGGGTGCCGGCGATGGGGGCGGGGGTCGTGGCGCCGCAGAGGGCATCTACTTCGATGTAGACCGGAATGCCGTGCTTGGCTGCTTCCATCAGCACTTCGGAGTTCTGTTTCTCGTGCTTCAGGGGGCTCACCATGCAGACGACCTCGGTGAACGTCGGCCGCCGACGCACCTCTTCCTCGCTGCCCTGGAAGATCGCCGCCATCTTGATCTGGTCGCGCACCGACTCGGCGCTCTGAGCCTGCGAGTAATAGTTGCGCTTGCTGATCGAGTAGCAGGTGGCAAAGTTGACCAACTCGTAGCCCAGCTCGGGCACATCGCTGGGCACCACAATCTGGTGCATGATATCGAGGTTGGGCATTTCCTCGAGCAGACGGGTAAGGTCCACCAGATCCTGGCGCACGGCCGGCCGGCGCCGGCCATCGAGATCGAGCACAGAGAGGGCGCAGGAGCCACCGATGGTATAGACCCGCTCCAGGTCCACCTTGACGTCGTATTCGGGCGACTTGCCATAGAGGGTGAAGCGGTTGGGCGCTGTCAGCAACGCCCGGTTCAACAGCCCCTCGTTGATCTTGACGACCGAGTTGTCCCAGTCAACCTCGGCGCCGTGATCGGCCAGCAATTCCAGGGCCGGGCGATATTCCATACGCACGCCGACCTCTGCCAGCAGTTCAATGACGGCAAAGCGGATCTGGTCCAGATCGTCCTCGCGGATGAACTTGAGCATCCCGCCACGATAGCCTCTTCTGGGCATTTTAGCCTCCCCTGCAGTCAGGCTTCCACAGTTTCAGAAGCTCTGGAAGCCCTATCCAAAGACTAAGCCTCTCCTCGATCTACATACCCAACAGCTGGCGGGCCACACGCACGGCGGCAATCGCATCATCGCCATAACCGTCGGCGCCGATCTGCTTGGCATAGGCCGGGGTCACGGGCGCCCCGCCGACCATGACCTTGATCTTGTCGCGCAGGCCACGCTTGGTCAGCTCATCGATGACGTGCTGCATATAGGGCATGGTCGTCGGCAAAAGAGACGACATGGCGATGATCTGCGCGCCTGCCTTTTCCGCTGTCGGAATGAACTTGTCCGCCGGCACATCAACGCCAAGGTCAATCACATCAAAGCCGTGGGCGCTGAGGAGCGCACCGACGATGGACTTGCCGATATCATGGATATCGCCTTTGACCGTGCCCAGAACAACGGTGGCCACTGCCTCACGCTTGCCCCCGGCGGCGGTGATGGCCGCTTCCAGCACCGCCATCCCCTTCTTCATCGCATCGGCGGCCATGACCAGCTCAGGCAGGAAGTACTCTTTGCGCTCAAAACGCTCGCCCACTTCCATGATGCCCGGGATGAGCCCTTCGTTGATGGCCTCCATCGGGTCCACGCCGAGATTGGCGCACGCCTGCGCCAGCCGGCGCACCTCGTCGGGGTCGCCATCGATGACGTTCTCGCGCAGACCCTTCAGCACTGCGGCTTTGTCCTCTGCCATGTGACCTCTCCTTACCGTAATGTGTACCAGACTCTCCTGCTCCAAGCCATCGGGCTGGGAATTGCCAAGCCCTGCGGGCTCGTGTCAGACCAGGGGTTGACCCAAAGCCATGCTCCTGCACGAGCCCCAGAGGGGCTTTGCCGTTCTGAGCCTGATGGCGTTTAGCCTCGGGCGGCCCTTCGGGAGCCTAATCCTCGACAACAACCTTCACATACTCATCGTGCTGCGACTGGGCGAACTGCACAGCCTGGTCCAGCGCTGCAAAAGGAAAGCGACGGCTGATGACCGGCGCCAGGTCTACCCGCCCGCTGGCGACGAGCGCCTGCACCCGCGGCCAGACCTGGGGCGCATTGCCGGTGGGGATGTAGAGAATCTCACGCCAGATGCCATCCATGATATCGATCTCGGCGCGGTGGCCGGCCGGAATGCCGAAGAGGAGCACCCGCCCACCGCTCTCGGCGAGCGGCCCCGCCTGGGCGATCGATTCGCGGCTGCCGACGGTCTCTACCACCACATCGAAACGCTCGCCGCGCAGCGCCTCACCCAGATCCTGCCGGCGCACGTTGATGGCCTCGTCGGCGCCAAACTGGCGCGCCATCTGCAAGCGATACTCGCGCGTGCCGGTAACCACCACTCGCCGCGCCCCCTGCAGCTGCAGCAGGCGGGTAAAGAGGATACCGGCGATGCCGCAGCCGAGCACGATGGCCGATTCTCCGGCCAGCAGGTGCAGCTTGTCGAGGCCCCCCAGGACACAGTGCAGGGTCTCCATCTGTGTGGCGGCCGCGGCCGAGACGTGATCGGGCAGGGGCACCAGATTGTCGGCGGGGACCAGGGCATGGCGAGCCCATAGCCCCGGAATGGTCTGCCCAATCTCCTGTACATCGTGGCAGAGGTGCTTGCGCCCGCTCAGGCAAAAGCGGCAGTGACCGCAGCCGATCACCGTATCCACAGCGAAACGGCGGCCCACGAGCGTGTCGGAAACGCCCTCGCCCACGGCCACCACTTCGCCCGCCCCCTCATGCCCCATCGTATGTGGCGGCGAAACAAAGGTCACGCCCCCCTGCAGCACGTGCAGATCCGTGCTGCAAATGCCCGCCGCGCGCACCGCCAGCAGCACCTGCCCCGGGCCAGGATCGGGGACCTCAACCGGCTGCCGCCGCAGTTCACTCTGCCCCTGCCAGACCCATGCTTCGCTCTGCATAGTCACCCCCGCCGCTTCCTTTTCCCCTTTCAAATCTCGACCAGCTTGAGTGGATAGTGCGACAACGACCGGCAGCCCTCCGCCGTGACGAGGAAATTGTCCTCCAGGCGCATGCCGCCCCAGCCGGCGAGGTAGATGCCCGGCTCGAGGGTGATCACCATCCCCTCTTCGAGCACTGCATCGCTGCCCGGAATCAAGCGCGGGTCCTCCGAAGGGGTCACACCGACGCAATGGCCGGCATGGTGCGGAAAGCAAGCGCCGAAACCGGCGCGGTCGATGACGCCCTTGACCACGGCATAAAGCTCGCGCGTGGGCAGGCCGGGCCCGATGGCGCGCCTGCCTGCAGCCAGCGCCTCTTCCAGGACCCCATGGCGGTCCACGGTCTGCTGTGATGGCTTGCCGATGGAAAACGTGCGTGTGGTATCGGCCCAGTAGCCGGCCAGGCAGGGGTACACATCTACAATCAGCAGATCGCCCGGCTGCAGAATGCGCGGGGTGGGCGGGCCGCCGATCTCCTCTGTGCGGGGCCCCGAGACGAAATCGCCATCCAGCACCGCCGGCCCGGCCGCCGCGCGCGCCACCGTGGCCAGGGCCATGCTGTACACGTCCAGCTCGCTGCAGCCGGCATGGATCGATCGCTCCAGAGCAGCAAAGATATCATCGGTAGCGGCCACGGCCCGCTCGATGGCCTGCACCTCCGCCGGCGCCTTGACGGTGCGCAGGGCCTCCAGCAGCGGGCTCACATCCTCACTCTGAATGGGGTTGAGCACAGTCCGCAGACGGTCAGCATAGACCGCAGGGAGAAAGGAAGGCTCCCAGCCCAAGCGCGGCGCGGCCAGGCAAAGGCCCGCGAGCGCCCGGGCAAAGGCAGCCAGCGAGTCGGCCGCGAGGTGGACCGTGCGGGCGATGGAGTAATCCTCATAAGTGAGCACGGCCAGATCGGCGCTGGGGGCGGGGGCACCCGAGGCAGGAGCAAGCAGAAGCGCCTCCGATGGGGTCACCAGCAGGGAAGCAAAACGATTGGCCGGTGGAAAATAGCCGCAAAGGTAGCCGATGTGGATGGGCAGAGAGATCACACACACCTGCAGGCCGTGCCCGGCCATGTGGTTGCGCAGACGCTGCAAGCCGGTAGCGGCGGTGTTCTGAGCCATGGTCTTCTCCCTTGAACCCAAGCGCATGTCCTATGACACGTGACTATGCAAATTCTACCACTCTTCGGCCAGATTGTCAATGCTGTATGAGACAGGGAAGGTGCAATCCTATCACAGGCGCCCCTGTGATAGGATTGCACCTTCCTCATTGAGGCGAGGTTACTGCGGGGATATCTTCGTTGAGGGTCCGTGCCAGGCGGTCCCGCAAAGGCGCCAGCGACTTGGGATCAATATGAAAGCCCACCGTCAGGATGGGCAGCCTGGGAAAGAGCCGTTTCACCTCTTTGTGACACGACGGCACGTCAACGAGGATATCGGTTTGACCTTCCAGACTGCGCAGGCTCTCCTTATCTCCAAGGAGATAGGTGCGTACCTCACCATGGTGCACCATGCCCACGGCGCTGGCCAGGTATTGCTGGGTGGTGGCCTGGGCGCAAATGATGCCGATGCGGGCGTGCGGCTCAAGGCGCGCAATCTCGAGCAGCGCATCGGGGTCGGGGGGCGCATGGACGGCCACGACACGGTCGACGGCGCCCGCCATGGCGCGTGTCACGGCCATCAAATGGTAGAGCGTCGTGGTGACAATATCATACTCGGCAATCACGGCGCTGGGCGAGCGCTCCAGCGCGGTCAGCAACACCGGCTGCACCGGCACTCCCAGATCCGCTTCCAGCTCACGGCTGAGGCTGACGGCGTCCTGCTCGTTGCATTCCACAAACGCCACCGCAGGGCGCTGCCTCTGGTAGAGGCTGTCGACCACTTCGACCGCCTGCTGCATAAAGGCCTCGCGCTCCATGCCAAGCAACTTGGCTTCGCGGGCCGCTGCCAGCAAGTGCTCACGCACACTGGGCGCCGGCGCATTGCCGGCCGCGCGTTGGCGCACGACCACAACCCCGCGCCCACGCACAATCTTGACCAGGCCCTCGCGCCCCAACTCCTGATAGATCTTGCTCGCCGTATTGCGGTTGATGCCAAGCTCAGCAGCCAATTCGCGGCAACTGGGTAACGTGCCACCCACCGGGTACTGCCCAATGAGGATCTTGTGGATCAGGGATCGCTTGATCTCTTCGGTTGTCGTCGCCACGCCTTTGTCCCTCCACTCGGCCAAGCCAGGCCCCTTTGCCCAATCTGATCCCGCAATCCCAGAGCCCATACTTGTATGGTGTCCTATGACACAAGGTCATACGTCCATTATACAACAGTCGCATAGACTGTGCAAGGCAGAGCAAACCCGAGCGGCAACCCTATTGACAAAACTCAATAGGTAGATTATACTCTATGCGTACCTTGTCATAGGACAGTTGCCAAGGGGGAGCCCATGATCGGTCTGATCACCAGTTGATGAGATCCGCCTCGATGTGCCGGCGTTCGGCATCGAGACCGCGCTGCAGAAGCAATGGGTGAGGCTGAGCGTGAGACAATCTCCGCTAGATGAGAGGAGGCCGGTCATGACCCAAGAGGATGTCCGAGCTTTGCACGAAGCGACGCTGGTGCTTCTGGAGCGCGTCGGCGTGCGAGTAGAATCGGAGCAGGCCCTCGATCTGCTGGCCAGTCACGGTGTGCCGGTCGATTGGGCAAAGCAGCGCGTCTATCCCCGTGCTGAGGACATTGATAGAGCATTGGCCACGGCGCCGCGGACCTGGGAGCTCTACGGGCGCCGCACGGAGGACCCCCTCGTGCTCGGCAATGGGGAGAGCTACATCATGGCGGGCGGGGGCTCGTTGCGCGTGCTGACCCTCGAGGGGCGCTATGAACCATCGAGCTGGGAACACCTGCGCCAGTTCAACATCCTGCTCGACGCTCTGCCCAACATCCACCAATGCATCAATCAAGTCGACCCACAGGATGATCCGGGCGAGGGATTCTACCGCCGGCTGGCGGCAGAGATGCTGATCGGCATGCCCAAGCCCTGCTCGATGCAGGTGGCCAGTGTCGACGATGTGGAGGCCATCGTCGAGATGGGCATCGCCATCCGGGGCTCCCACGAGGCGCTGGTGGCCAAGCCCGTCTTTGGGATGGGGGGCATGGCCGAATCGCCCCTGCTCGTGCCCAAGGCCCAGGCCGAGATCGTCATTGCGGCCTGCCGTGCTGGCATTCCCAGCGGTATGGGCGATTACGGCATGATGGGCATCACTGCGCCCCAGACGGTAGCCGGCGCTATCGTGCAGGCCAACGCGATCCAGATGCTGAGCCTGGTGCTTACGCAGCTTGCCCGGCCCGGCGCCCGCACGTCATACTCGATCATCGGCAGCAGCGGCAATATGCGCTCTCTGGACCCCATCACCTCCAACCCGCATGCACTGCAGTTGCTGCGCCTGGGCGCTGAGCTGGGCCACTTCTATGGCCTGCCGCTGGGCGGGGTCGCTCTGACCGACGCCCGCATGCCAGACCCACAGGCTGCCGCCGAGCGCGTCTTGCAGTTGCAGATCGCCGTCGAGGCGGGACTGCACTCCATCCAGGGCCCCACTTCGCACATGGACCAGATGATGCTTTCCAGCTATGCCCAGGCCATCATCGATAACGACATTGTGGGCTATGTGCTGGCCTCGCGGGCGCGGCCAGAGGTCTCGCCGGAAACCCTGGCCCTCGATGTCATTCAGAATGTGGTAGGCGACCCCTCGCTGGAAAAGCTGAAATTCGCCGCCCATCCTCACACCGTCCGCCATCTGCGCGACAATGCCTGGGAGCCGCTGGCCTTTAGCTACGATAGCTTCACTACGTGGCAACAGGGTGGCAGCCAGACGGTCGTGGAACGGGCAACGGCAGTGGCGCGAGATATCCTGGCTCACCACCAGCCCGAACCGCTGGCGCCCGAGATCGCCCGCGAGATACGCCGCATCGCCAGAGATTGGGCGCACCCCTCATGAAAATGCATCCCGGTCTTAGGGCCTTAGAGGAGAAAGACCATGGAGATGACGCCTCGAGAGCGCATGCTCGCGGCTTACCGGAATCAGGTGCCAGACCAGGTGCCCGTATCCCCCGAGATCTGGGATGCCACTGCCATTGCCGTCAGTGGCCGCCCTTTCTATGAGGTGCGGGGCCCCTTTGCCGAGGCGCCCTGGTGGCAGACGCACCTGGCCGCCTTTGAGCATTTCGGCGCCGATGCCTGGATTGTGCCCGGGCTGGGCGAGTCGGCAGCCCAACAGGAACTCCGCGTCTCCCAATCCAGGTTCCTCGACCGGGAAACCATTGAGACCGATATCACCTACCGGGGCGCCCGCGGCAGCCTGCACGCTATCGCCAGAACCACGCACGATTACGATGGCTGGCTGCTGGAGCACCCCGTCAAGCAGTTCCCGGCGGATATGCAGATCTACGAAGAGTATTTCTTCAGCGATCCGGCCGGAAGCGACCTTTCTGAGATCGTCGAGGCCATTGCGGGGGTGGGCGAAAAGGGCCTGGTGACGCCCTGCGTGGGCGAGCTCTTTACCAGCTTCTTGGGCAGCGTCCGTGAGGGGGGCATGGTCGAGTCCCTCTTTGACCTGGTTGACCATGAGGATTATTGCCGCCGGCTGCAGCAACGGTATGTTGCGCATATGGCCCAGCTCACGCGGCTGGTCCTGGAGAAAACGTCGGCGCAGGCCATTTTTGTCAACAGCGGCTACTCCGGCCCCCCCATGGTCAGCCCGCGCGTGTTCCGCGAGTGGGACCGCCCCGTCCTGGCCGCCGTCTCGGCCGTCTGCCGCGGGCATGGCGTTCCTCTGCATGTGCACCAACACGGACACGTGCTGGCTGTCATCGAGGAACTGATCGCCGGCGGCGTCAACATCGTCTGCCCGCTGCTCCCGCCGCCCCAGGGGGATGTGGCGGACCTCGCTCTGGCCAAAAGGCTCTACGGCAACCGCATTGCCTTGAAAGGTAACGTGGACCCGATCGCCGTGCTGCTCAAGGGCACGCCCCAGGCTATAGCCGAGGAGGTACGGCGGTGTATCGAGGCCGCTGCCCCCGGCGGCGGCTACATCCTGGGCACGGCCGACAGCACCGTGGTGGGAACGCCTTTCGAGAACATTCACGCTTTTGTGGAGGCCGGCCGGAGATACGGCGACTGTTACCGCTGAGGGTCTAATCCGAAAATAGCGCCAGCGCCATCGCATGTTGTGCCCCATCGGGCATGGACGATTGTTCGGGGAGGGTGTACAATGTCCGGTCATATCACCAATTTCCGCGTCCTCAGCACCATCTTCTTGCTGCGCCAGGATGGCCAGCTCAAGCATCTCCTGCGTGTGCAAATCGACAACAGCGGCGAAACGGTCGCCGGGCGCCTGGAGGCGCAACTGGCCGGCGCCGTGCTCACCTTCGACCTGCCGGCCATCACCCCGGGGCGGGCCATGTACCCCATTTCGGTCCCCGAGGTCAGCCAGGCAACGCCCGCCCACTTCACACTGCGGGCGGCCGGCGAAGAGCGCGGCCACGAGCTCACCCTACAGCCGGTGCGGCACTGGAAGGTACATCTGATTCACTTTTCTCACCACGACCTCGGCTACACCGACCTGCCGCAGGTCTGCATCGACCAGCACAAGGGGTATTTCGACCACATCATCGAGTACTGTCGCCAAACCGACAACCTGCCAGAAGAAGCGCGCTTCCGCTGGACGTGCGATACCACGTGGGCGCTCAAGTTCTACGTGAACGACCGGCCGCCGGAGGTCATCGAACAGTTCATGGCGCTGGTGCGCGCAGGGCGCATCGAGATCACTGCTCAGTTCGCCGCCTTTAACTCGGCGCTGCTCAGCCACGAAGAACTGGTGCGCTCGCTCTACTATGCGCACGAGTTGGCGCAGAAATATGATTTTAGGGTCACCAGCGCCATGATCACCGACATCCCCGGGGCCCCCTGGGGGTTCCCGCAGGTGTTGGCCAAGAGCGGCATCCGCTACCTTTCCAGTGCTGTAAATCAGGAGTGGTCGCAGTCGGGCGTGCCTCGCGCGCGGGTGCCCCGCATCGCCCGCCCGTTCTATTGGGGGGCATCCGACGGCAGTGAGGTGCTCGTCTGGAACACGGACCCGCAATGGATCTACTTTGAGGGCCTCGAGCTGGGCCTCACCACCAGCTACGAGCGCACCCACGATCGTCTGCCGCGCTATCTCACTGCGCTGGAGGAAGATGGCTACCCCTTTGACGCCATCCACCTGCGCACGACGTACAAGGGCTGTGACAACGTTCCCCCCTGCCCCTTCTTGCCGCGCATCGTGCAGGAGTGGAACAGCCGCTATGCCTACCCCCAGCTGATCCTGGCTACCAATAGCCAGTTCTTCGAGTACATGGAAAAGACCTACGGCGATCAGTTCCCCCACTATAGCGGCGACTGGACCGACTGGTGGATCGACGGCCCCGGCTCCTCAGCCTATGAGACCGGGCTCAACCGGGTGACCCACGAGGAGCTCGCTTCGGCGGAAAAGCTGGCTGCACTGGGCTCGCTTTTGCATGGCGATGCTTACCCGCAGGCGGAGATCAGCCAGGCCTACGATGACATGATGCTCTACGATGAACACACATGGGGCATGTGGAACAACTGGAGCGACCCCTTCCTGCCCAGCACCAGCGAGCATTGGCAGTTCAAGGCCGCCTTTGCCCACCGGGCTGCGCAGCAGACGGGTAAGCTGCTGCAGGCGGGCATGCAGGGGCTGGGGCGCCGCATCGCCACCGGCAGCCAGGCGACGATCGCCGTCTTTAACCCTCTATCGTGGGCGCGCAGCGATGTGGTGACCGTGACCCTACCGGAGGGGACCCTGCCGCCGGATGAGCCCTTTGCCGTCCTGACCGAAGATGGCCAAGTTGTACCGCATCAGCGCGTGGAAGACCCGAGCACCGCCAGACAGAATACGACCATCACTTTCCTGGCCCCCGACGTGCCCGCGCTGGGATACCGGACCTTCTACCTGGCGCCCGGCAAGCCACAGGCTGGGCCCGCCGGCACCCACACGGCCGAGAACGTGATCGAGAACCGCTACTACCGCGTCACGCTCGACACTCGTACCGGCGGGATCGCGAGCATCTACGACAAGGAGCTGCAGATCGAGCTGGTCGATAAAGACAGCCCCTACCGGCTGAACCAATACGTCTACGACTCGGGCGAGCCGCCGATCAATGGGCGTTTTTCCCCTGAGAGCGCCAGCATCCACCCCGGCTCTCGCGGGCCTGTCGCCGGCAGCCTGGTGGCAATCACCCGCTGCCGCGTCAGCAAGGATATCGAGCTCAGCGACACGCCGCGGCGCGGCCTGCGCACCAAAGACATTACACCCTGGATCCGGCAGGAGGTTATCCTTTACGAAGGGCAAAAGCGGATCGACATCGTCGACCAGATCTACAAAGAAGAGACGATGGAGAAGGAAGGCATCTACTACGCCTTCCCCTGCAACGTGCCGAAAGGCAGGTTCCGCGTACAAGTCGCCGGCGCCAGCATGGAGCCGGGGGTCGACCAATTGCCCGACTCTGGGCACGACTGGCACACGGCCGGCTACTGGTTGGATGTGTCGAACGCAGACTATGGCGTCACCTGGTCTTCGCGCGAGGTGCCGGTCGTGTCGATCGGTGACATCAACACCGGCCGCTGGCAGACCTCCCTGGCGCTCAACAAGGGCACTTTCTTCGCCTATGTGATGAACAACTATTGGAACTGCAATTTCAAAGAGCGGCAGGGCGGCTATGTGACATTCCGCTTCTCGCTCACCAGCCACGGCCCAGAGTGGGATAGCGCCCGGGCAGCCCGTTTCGGCTGGGGTTACTGCACGGACCTGCAAGCCATAGTGCTGCCAGCCGGGCAAGAGGGCCCACTCTCTACGGGGAAGTGCAGCTTCTGCCAGATCGACCAGCCCAACGTCATGGCCTTTACCTTGAAGCGCGCCGAAGATGGCGACGGCTACATCGTCCGCCTGATCGAGCTTGCCGGCAAGGATACGGTGACGCGCCTCCGCCTGCCGGGTGTGGCTGTTGTGGATGCCCTTCGGACCAATATCATGGAAGAGAACGGCGAAAGGTTGGCCGTGGTGGATGGCGAGATTATCCTGCCCATACCGGCATTCGGTATCGAGACCCTGCGCTTGCACGTTAGCCGCTGATCGGTGAGGAGGTACTGTGGCAGACCCCACTATGCAGAGCTTGCACGAAGCGACGCTCATCCTCCTGGAGCGCGTCGGCGTGCGCGTGGAATCCGAGGCGGCGCTGGCGCTCCTGGCCGACTCGGGCGTGCGCGTGGATTGGTCCACGCAGCGCGTTCACCTGCGGCAGGATGACATCCAGCGGGCGCTGGCTACCGTGCCGCGCGCCTACCGGGTCTATGGCCGGCGCACGACCGCCCCCCTCACCGTCGGCGATGACCATGCTTATATCATCTCGGGGGGCGGCTCGCTGCGGGTGTTGACCCTCGACGGGCGCTATGAGCCGGCGACCTGGGAGCACCTCCGGCAGTTCAACATACTGCTCGATGCGCTGCCCAACATCCACATCTGCATCAACCAGGTAGATCCCCAGGATGACAGCGGCGAGCGGTTCTACGCGCGCCTCGCCGCCGAGATGCTCATCGGCCTGCCCAAGCCCTGCTCCCTGCAGGCAGGGAGCGCCGCCGACGTCGCCGCCGCGGTAGAGATGGGGGTGGCCATCCGTGGCTCACGCGAGGCCCTGGCCGCCAAGCCCGTGTTCAAGCTCGGCGCCAATGCTGAGCCGCCCCTCTGCATCCCCAAGCACGCGGCCGAGATCCTGATCGCCGCCTGCCAGGCCGGCGTTCCCAGCGGCATCGGCGACTATGGCATGATGGGCATCACGGCGCCGCGCACGGTCGCCGGCGCCGTGATCCAGGTCAACGCCGTCGAGCTCGTGACCCTGGTCCTGTCGCAGATTGCCCGGCCGGGGGCGGCTATCCAGTACACGGCCTTTACCGGCTCGGGCAACATGCGCACCCTGGACCCGATCACCGCTGACCCCGCGACCCTGCAGTACCTGCGCCTGGCCGCCCAGTTGGGCCGCTCCTACGGCCTGCCCGTATACAGCGTGGCCCTCACCGATGCCCGCAATGCGGACCCCCAGGCCGCCGCCGAGCGCGCGCTGCAGCTGCAGATCGTGCTGGATGCCGGCGCCAACCTGATCCAGGGGCCGACCTCGCACATGGACCAGATGATGCTCTCCAGCTATGCGCAGGCCATCATTGATAACGACATTGTGGGCTCGGTGCTGGCCTCACGGGTGCCGCCTGAGGTCTCTCCGGAGACCCTGGCCCTTGACGTCATTGAGGATGTGGTGGGCGACCCCTCGCTGGAAAAGCTGAAATTCGCCGCCCATCCCCACACCGTCCGCCACCTGCGCGACAATGCCTGGGAGCCGCTGGCCTTTAGCTACGATAGCTTTAGCACGTGGCAACAGGCTGGCAGCCAGACGGTCGTGGAACGGGCAACGGCAGTGGCGCGAGATATCCTGGCCCACCACCAGCCCGAACCGCTGGCGCCCGAGATCGCCAAAGAGATCCGCCGTATCGCTAAGGGTGGTGTTTGAACATGGAAGCACTGGGGACGAAGACAGGAGGCACGGTCCGAATCGGCCTGGCCGCGCTGTGCGCCAACTGGTTCCAGGAGGTCGGCCTGCAGGGCGAATCTGGTGAGCTGGCCACCATCCTCCAGAGCGACTATGCCCGGCTGGTCCGCTGCGCCGAGGACTGCTTCGGCCAGGTCGTGGCGCCGGGCGTGATCTCGACGGTGGAGCAGGCGGCCCGAGCTGCTGATCTCTTCCGCGCCGGGCAGATCGATGCCCTGCTGCTGGTGCACATCATGTGGAGTGAGGATCAGCCCCTGTTGGCCCTCCTGGCCGGCTGTGGGGACCTGCCCATCCTGCTCTGGAACTATCATCCCAGGGGCTCGCTGCCGCCCCGCCTCCGCGTCAACGAGCTTTTCCGCTGTAGCGGCACGGTTGGCATGCTCCAGGGCAGCGCCGTCCTGCAGAGGGAGCGGGTCGCCTTCGAAATGGCCTACGGTACGCCCGACGATGACGGGCTCAAGCAGGCATTGTGGGAATACGGCCGGGCGCTGGCCATCCGCAAGGCCTTCCACGGGATGCCGGCTGGGCGGATCGCCGGCCGCTGCGAGGTCATGACCGGGACCTTTGTGGATGAGGGCGCCCTGCAACGCACATTGGGCACCGGGCTCGTGGAGATCAGCGCCAAAGAGTATGCGGACACTTGCCAGGCGGTGAGTGCGCAGCGCGTGGAGGCCTTTTACGAGCACCTGGTTGGCCACACCCCGGTAGAGGGCGTCTCTGAGGCGAGCCTGCGCCTGGCCTGCCGCAACACCCTGGCCCTCGATGACCTGGTAGCCCGCTATGACCTGGGGGCCGTGGCCATCCAGGATCTGGACCCCGAGCTGCACCGCCTGGCCGGCACGAGGCCCTGCCTCTGCCCGCCACTGAGCCGCGAGCGGGGCGTCGCCTTTGGCATGGAGAGTGACCTCAACTCGGCCCTGGGGCTGCTGGCGGGCATGCACGCCTCCGGCAGGCCGGGCATGTTCACCGAGGTCTTCACCTTTGACCCGCAGGAAAACACCCTCCTGATGGGGCACGCCGGGGTCCACGACCCGCGCCTGGCGGATGCGGAGGGCGTGACCATCGTGCCCGACGCTGAGTTCCGCCTGGCCGACCCCGTCGAAGGCGCCTGGCAAGAGTTCATCCTGGCGCCAGGGCCGGTGACGTGCGTCAGCCTCTACGATACCGGCCAGGGTTACCGCCTGACGGCCTTTAGGGGCGAGTCGCTGGGTGGGCCGCGCCGCCTGCAGGGCTTTGCTCATGCCATAGTCAGGCCGGCTATGCCCGTGGCCGACCTGCTGGGGCGGCTCGTGCGCCTCGGCATGACCCAGCACTTGAGCGTCGTGCCCGGCGATGTCATCCGCATTCTGGGCACCTGGTGCCGGCTCAGGGGCATCGAGTTCTGCTTGATCTGAGAATAGACCCGGGCTGATCTTGCGCAGAGCCGCGGGGACGCAGAGAAACCGGTGAGAGGACTTTTCAGCGCCTCCGCGGCTCTGCGCGAGATCAGCCCCGTTTTCATCGCCCGGTTGGCGTCTGCATGTACTGTGGCCCCATTCAGGGCAATCCTGCGAACTCTGCCATCCCCAACCTCGGAGGTCTCATTACTCCGCTAGATTTTGAGCCCCTCCAGCAGCTGCGTGCGCGTCCACAGGTTGAGGAGCGGATCGTGCGTCTCCTCCATCCAGGCGACGAGGGCATGGCGCAGGCGTGCCAGCTCACCGGCGCAGGCCGGGTCGGCGGCGCGGTTGTGCAACTCACCAGGGTCGCCATCCATGTCGTAGAGCTCATCCTCGGCCGTGGGGTTCCAGACATACTTCCAGCGTCGCTCACGCAGCATGCGCTGCGAGTAGAGCCCGAACTGGCTGCCGTGATAGGTGGCGCAGATGTAGGAGCGGCCGTTTTCCCTGGCGCCCTGCAGCAGCGGCAGCAGGCTTGCGCCCTGAAAGCCAGAGGGCACCGGCGCCCCGGCAGCCTGGCAGAAGGTCACGGCCAGGTCGAGCCCGTGGGAGATTAAGGCCGGGCACGTGCTCCCCGCCCGGGCCTGCCCCGGCCAGCGCACGATCAGGGGCACGCGGGTCACGTCATCGTACATGACGAAATGCTTGTCGATCATGCCGTGGCCACCGCACAGATCGCCATGGTCGCTGGTATAGACGACCAACGTGCTCTTCGCCAGGCCCAGCCGCTCCAGCGCCGCCAGAATCCGCCCCACCTGGGCATCAAGGAGCGAGATTTCGCCCAGGTAACGGGCCACAGTCGGCGCCCAGCGGTCCCACGTCCAGCCGTCGATCTGCCAGGTGCGGCGCTGTTGGGCCTGGATATAGGGCTTGCCGATGAGGGGATCCGGGAAGCTCGGCCAGGGGGCCACCGCCTCCGGCGCATACATGGAAGCATAGGGCTCGGGCACGATGTTGGGCAGGTGCGGCTCCGAGGGGTCCCAGCGGATGAAGAAGGGCTGCTCCCCGGAGGCGGCTCGCTCCAACAGGGCGATCACCTCACCTGCCCCCCAGCCCAGGCGCGATTGCTCGGGCGCGATCATAGGGTCCGGCTCGCCAAACCAACGGTTGGTGCGCGGGCGCGGGGGTAGGCCCTGCCCGGTGCGCCAGCGCTCATAGGTGCTCTCGGGGATGTACTCGTGGAAGCCCTCGTCCTGCGGGCTGATATGGGGATGGATGTGCCATTGCCCTACCAGGCCCAACCAATAGCCGGCCTCACGCAGCACCCGGCTGAAGCTTATCCGCCCTCGATCCGGTGGCGGGGCCGGCGCCTCGCCAGGGTAATTGGCGATCGCTCCGTGTGCGGTGGGCCACTGGCCGTAGAGCAGCGAGTTGCGCGAAGGGACGCAGACCGGGGCCGGGCAAAAGGCGTGAGAAAAATCGACGCCCTGCGCCGCCAACCGGTCGAGGTTGGGTGTGCGCACGAGCGGGTGCCCGTGCACGCCCAGGCAGTCATAGCGGTGCTGATCCGCCTGGATCAGCAGGATATTGGGTTGTGGCATGGATCAGATCACTTCCAGTGTGTCACGGTCGGGTAGGGTGGGAAACGGTGCGTGCGGCTCACGCTGATACCAAAAGGCGGTGGAGGCGATATCATCCTGCAGCGGCAGGTATTTGGGGCCCGCGCGCACGCCCAGGGCCTGGATCGTCACCCGCAGGTCCCGCTTGAAGCGGATCGGGTCCATCACGTGCCAGCGGTAGAGCCCAAAGCGCTGCTGCGAGCGGTAGAGGCCGTCGGGGCGGATGATCTGCGGCAACCCCATAAAGGCCGTCGTGTACTCGCGATAGGCCTTGGTCTCGGGGTCGATGAAGCAGTAAGAGCCCCCGAAATAGTCCTCGGTGCCTGTGCCGCAGATCGTCGGGAACTCACCGTCGCCATCCAGGTAGAACTTGATCTCGCCCTCACCCCACCAACTATTGTTGTTGGAGCCCCAGGCGATATAGGTGCCCACATAGTGGCCCTGCCCCCGCACACCGTCGAGGATGGTGTGTACCTGCTTGTAGGGCAGGGGGTTGGAGCGGCGGAACTGGGCATGGAACAGGCCCGCATCGGCCGGCACCTCGGTGAGGGTATAGTTCACCTGGTAGTAGAGAATACGTCCCTCGTCGTCCAGGTTCTCCAGGGTCATGCGCGCCCGGCGGCGGAAGGGCATCTCCCAGAAGCAGTTCAGCGCACTGCCCGGGTTGACGGCCACCGGCAGCGAGCTGACCTGCGCATAGCTCCCCCAGCCCACGGCGAACAAGTCGCCGAGCGGCGTCTCTACGGAGGGCGTCTCCTCATCATCCCAGTAGAGGCGCAGGATGCTGAAACGCCAGTGGCCCAGGGGCGTCATCCAGATGGACTGGATCGCACCCGAGCCCGTGATATCGGCCAGCGTCACGGTGCTGTGCGCCGGCACCATAATGCTCGGGCAGACCTTCCAGCCCACCCCCAGGTCCCGCGCCCAGCTGGCCTCGGCGCCGTCGGTCGCCATGGCGCCGCAGCCCTTGCCGCCCGTCGGGTTCTCGGCGCAGATGGAGCGCGTCTCGGCATCCGAAAGGCGTGAGAGGTTGCCCAGGCTCATGTGCAGGCCATTGAAGCCTTCCATTTCGGGTCCCTCCTGGCTGAAACCGCAATCCGTTCGACTGCAATCGCTTATGGGCCCGATACACCGGCTTTAGCGCTTTGCCATCGAACCGGTACGAGCCCTAAATAGGGGTTCTGGGCTGCCGGCTTTTGCCTGAAAAAAAAAAACCCAACGCA
>Ga0078972_1008837_pt1 | contig 20565 bp, 20 predicted proteins | sample YelNatPaOPGAMG01_FD_67568 | JGI IMG/M metagenome (GOLD analysis project Ga0078972, IMG submission 67568) | Hot spring thermophilic microbial communities from Obsidian Pool, Yellowstone National Park, USA - OP-RAMG-01 (SPADES assembly) (version 2) | ecosystem: Environmental > Aquatic > Thermal...
TCCACCAGTCGCAATCACCACCCCAACACGCTCAGCATTGTTCCCGTCGACAGTCAACCCGGCATCCTCCAGCGCCTGACGGCTGGCCGCAATCGCATATTGTGTCACGGTCGCGGTGCGCTTGATTGTCTTGAAATCCATCCATTGAGAGGGATCAAACCCCTTTACCTCGCATGCAATGCGCACTGGGAAGTCGCTGGCATCGAAGGCGGTGATATAACCCGCCCCCGACACCCCGTTGACCAGGTTGTTCCAGAAGGTAGGTACGTCATTGCCGATGGATGTGATGGCACCCAGGCCAGTGACAAAAACTCTAGTCACGTGCAAACCTCCTGATCGGGAGAATAATCATATAGGTGGATGCCAGTATATTCACAATTGATAATATGGCAAGTCATAGAAGGGGGACGCCGGATTCGATGCATGCCTACCCGCAGTGAACCCCATGCTTGTAGCGAAGTTTTCGGCGGCACCGTGCTTGCCGCACCATCCGCAAGAAGCGAAGCACATGGGATAGAGCGTGGATATGGCTCGACTGACCGGTGTAAATAGTGCGCACCGGGATCCACTCCAGGTGATAGTTGTTGTACACCGCGGTGATGACCATTTCCACCTCGAACTCGAATCCATGCTCGGGGCAGGTTAACACCGCCTGCATCAGCTGGGAGCTCACCAGGCGATAACCGGATTGATTGTCGGCTATATAGCAGTCTAATGCCCAAGAGAAGAGCATACGTCCCAATGAGTTGGCCAGACGGCGCCCGAAGGGCATGCCGGCAAAATCGCGCGCGCCGATGATCAGATCGGCATGGGTAGATCCATAACAATCCAGGAAATGGGGAATTTCGAGAGGGTCATGCTGGCCATCACCGTCCAGTGTCACTACCAAGGGATAGCCCTGCTGCAACGCCCAGCGGAAACCAGCCTGCAAGGCAGCGCCTTTGCCCCGATTAGGTGACTGCCGTAGCACTGTCGCGCCGTATGCCGAAGCTTCATCCGCGGTGGTATCTGTCGAGCCATCGTCCACCACCAGCACGGGTATGCTCAGCCGGGCGCCCGCAACCACGGTTCCAATGCGCCCTGCCTCGTTGTGGGCAGGAACAAGCGCTAAGGCAACCACCTTCTCGATCTGACATTGTTCCATCAGGTAGATGCTCGCATCTCCAGGCGCCGTTGAACTGCTGCACTGCGCAGCTCACGCAAAGCATCCGCTGCGATCCATCTAGCCGCCCTGGAATCCATCTGTTGCAGCTGCAGGGCAGTCTGAATGGCTGCGGCGTTGAGCATTTGGCTGCGCTTGCCAATTTGACGCAGAGCCCAGTTGATTGCCTTCTTGACCATGTTGCGGCAATCCGTTGCTTCCCGCAGGATGATGGGCAGAAATTCCAAGAAAAGCGCGTCTGCGCTTGTTTTATCGCCGGCTGCCAGAGATGCCATCAGTACGAAACCCGCCCTCTTGACGTATTCCTCCTCGCGTGCGCTCCATTCCACTGCCTTCCGCCAAGCGAAAGCCGTCTTGCGGAAGAGGTTGTTGCAACACTGGTCGCATAAATCCCAGGAATCGAAATGGCCGCACCACTGTTCCATTTGTTCTTCGGTAAGCACGTGGGGATCAGCTATCATGCTGGCGAGGATGCGCGCTTCATGAATTCCGGAGTCCCAAAGGTGCAACGCTAGCGCGTGGTTGTGACCAATACGTCTGGCGATAGCGCGCAACTTCGGTATGGAAATACCATAGGCGTGGGTGGTGGCGATGCCAAAGCGTGCCATGCCTTCCAACGCTTTAGGATTGCGCAGCTGCTCCAGCATCTGTAGGACTTCTTCACAGGTCATTATCTGGTCTCCATAGCTTGAGCTGAGCACAAGATCATATTGCGACCAGCCTGCTGACAGGGCATGACGCTAATAGGATCATAGTAACACATCCTGATGGTCTCAGCAATATGGTTGGAAAGCCTTTGTATGCTAATTTTAAGCTTTTTGTCCTACTTTCCCCCTTGACATCTTGCCCAATCTGTGTTACACTGTTTACGGTAACGGGAACGATAACGGTAACGGTAACGCTACCGATCTGAGGATGTGAAAAGATTTCCATTCCAAAAATCGAACTTGTTCACGGGAGATTATGAGACCCTCGGCAGATAGTTTCAGGAAAAGAGTTGGCAGACCGGTCTCAGCGCGTGCCACTCTCCGAAGTGCCACTGAACCCCACTTTACACACCGAAAGCTGAGTCCAGCGGACATGGTCTGGTAGTGAGTACCCGATAGAAGGTGGTCCCAAATCGGAACGTAGATGGCCCATTAGCCCTCGAAGGGCGCTGTTATGCCCGGCATTGATTGCCGTGGCAATAATCCAATCTTTAATAAAATAAAGGAGGGGTAACACTATGAAAGGGGTCAGTCTCATCGTTTCGGTAGCTGTTTTGGTGGCTCTGGCGCTGTCTATGGTATTACCTGGACCAACGGCCGTAGGGGCCGGGGGCAAGATCGAAAAGAAGCCATACGGTACCACGGCAGATGGCATCGCTGTCGACGAGTATACGCTCACCAATGCAAATGGCATGGAAGTCAAGATCATCACCTATGGCGGCATCATCACCTCGATCAAGGTACCCGACCGCTTCGGCAATATGGCCGATGTTGCACTGGGGTTCGGCAATCTCAAAGATTATGAAACCAAAAACAGCCCATACTTCGGTTGCATCGTGGGCCGCTACGCCAACCGTATCGCCAAGGCCAAGTTTACGCTGGATGGTGTGGAATACAAGTTGGCTGCCAATAACGGGCCTAATGCGCTCCATGGCGGACTGAAGGGGTTCGACAAGCATGTTTGGAAGGCTAAGGAGGTCACCAGCGCGGATGGTGTCGGATTGGAGCTCACCTACCGGAGTCCAGATGGTGAGGAAGGGTATCCCGGAAACATGGACGTGAAAGTCGTGTACCTGCTGACCGACAAAAACGAGATTCGCATGGACTACACGGCGACCACGGACAAGCCGACGGTGGTCAATCTTACCAACCACACCTACTTCAATCTGAGCGGCGAGGGCAGCGGCACCATCTATGATCATATCCTGATGATCAACGCCGATAAGTACACTCCAGATGACGAGACACTCATCCCAACGGGCGAGTTGGCGCCTGTTGAGGGTACGCCCTTTGATTTCCGCGTGCCCAAGGCAATCGGCCCTGGCCAGCGCTCGAACCATCCGCAGATCGTCATTGGCCGCGGCTACGACCATAACTGGGTGCTGAACCGACCATCGCCAGACGATAAGTCAATGATGTTGGCTGCACGCCTCTACGATCCAGCTTCAGGTCGCGTGCTCGAGGTGTGGACCACCCAGCCGGGTATTCAGTTCTACGCCGGTAACTTCCTGGATGGTACGCTCTATGGTCCCTCTGGCCGTTCTTATCGCCAGAGTGACGGGCTTGCCTTGGAGACTCAGCACTTCCCCGATTCACCTAACAAGCCCGACTTCCCATCCACCGTGTTACGACCCGGCGAGACCTATCAAACCACCACTATCTTCAAGTTCGCTACGGATTGAGCTGGCACTTTTGCAAGAAGACACGGGGATGCACCGCGGTGCATCCCCGTGTCCCTTTTCCCATGGTCACAGTTGGATCCTTTACGTCTCCTTTAACCTTTCGGGCAAAAAGGATCAACAGCGGTCAACTGTTGTGGCTGACCGAGTTGTCTCTGCTTGATAACAGCTCGGACATCGCCACAATACCATCCCCACAGCACTTGCCGCTCCGGAAGCATCAATTGTCAGATCAAGTAAGCTGGCGTCGCGTCCTGGCACAAAGCTCTGGTGGAGCTCGTCAAATATGGCGTATAGAAACGCTCCCGTCAATGCCAACACTGCTGCCACACGCTTGTCTCGTAAGCTCTGCCTGGCGGCACGCCACCACAACCATGCCAAGACGGCGTATCCGACGAAGTGACCGGTATGCTTAAGAACCCAGTCCAACCAAGTGACAGCTATGCCGGGCAACTGCGGTTGTGCGGATAACCAAAAGATCAGCGCCATCCACAATATCGGTGGCAACCATAATCTGGTGTGCACCCATAAGACATAGGTTGTCCTCCGGCGAGGCGACATCTCCCCGTGCTTATGAGCAGTCGAACCTCTTTGCATTTCTCCCTCTGTTCATTCATTCTGGGGACTTCTCTTCGCCCAATCTTTCCCTCGCCATTTAAATTAAATAGGCACGTTCAACTTCTGCGGCCAGATGAGACCACTCAAAGCGTTCGCGAACACGCCGTGCCGCTGCTTCCCCGATACGTGCGCGCAGCGATGCATCCTGCAACAGGCGCAATACAGCTTCTGCAAAAGCATGATCATCCTCTGGCTGCACCAATAATCCGTTCTGTCCATCCAGGATATACTCGCGATTCTGGCCCACTGCATCTGCCACGACAGGGACGCCAGCTGCCAACAATTCTACCAGCTTCACCGAACATTTCGAACGGTTGACAGGGGTATCATCGAAGGGAAACAGCGCTACATCTGCCGCAGTAAAACAATCCGCCAGCTGCTCATATGCCACCCAACCGGCGAATCTCACTTTCTCGATCAAGCCAGCTTCGCGAAGCAGATTAGCCAGCTCACCTTCTTGACCATGTAAGCCCTTTCCAACCACGAGGAGGCGCGCCATAGGCTGGCGCGCGACCACATGCCGAAAGATTCGCACAATGCGTTCCAGCCCAAACTCCAGAAAGCGGCTGTACAACAGCAACACTGGGGTGTTACCTGCTCTCTCTCGATAGACAGCAGCACGTCGAGCGGCACATTCGGCAAATGCACTCGGCCACACGCCATTGGGCACGTAAAAGATACGTTCATTCGGGACGCCGGTCCGGCCAACCAGACGCATCAGTTCCCGACTCGCCACCGTCACAGCGTCTGCGTGGCGTAATCCCCATACCTCTTGCCAAGCGAAAAAGCGCTTTTCGACAGGCGAATACGCTTCCAGATCGTTCCATGCCTGTTCCCAATCGTCTTCATCGACCACCAGGCGCAACTGCCGCTTCACCAAGCCAGCAAGCCGCAGCCACCACAGTACAAGGTGGGTTAAGCCAGCATACGCCTTTGGCTTAAAGAAATGGACAACGTCCACAGGCAGTGCTATGGCTTGTTGTACCAAATGGAGAGTCAACCAAATGTGAAAAACGCCCGGCACTCGAGGCGGAAGGTTCACATGAATGACCTGCACTCCATCCAGCGTCCACGCGCGTCCGGATTCATGGGGGCTATCCCACGGTGGAATGAGTAACCGCACTGCATGCCCACGTCCCGCCAATGCGCGGGCAAGGGGCAGGGCACGCGCTCGCATCGTGCCTTTACGGTAAAGGCCGAACGTGCCCACCATTGCCACGTTCATAAGACACTCTCTACCAGATCACCTCACCTGTCAGCGAATATAGAGATAATGGAATGCCTCACGATAAACCTGACGGCCATATTGATCGATGTCCAGAGCACGCTGACGTACACGCTCCAGGACCTCTGGATCACCTATTTGACTGGCATGCGCCTTGATGGCTTCAATTTTCAGATCGATCGTATCACTGATGTCCACCCATCGGTTCGGCTGTACGCTGCCGACCAGATAGATCTCATGCACTGCATGAGGTTCGAAGCCTTCTTCTAACAACTCTGGATGATACATTCGATTACGCGCAGCTGGAAAAACCGCCTCTAGCGCCACCACGCCTGCGATCCGATGATCCGGGTGATTGATGTAGCCGCTATCAAAATAGAAGGCTGCCGGATCTGGACACGCAATGATATCAGGTCGATAACGGCGAATCTCGCGCACCACCTGCCGGCGCAATTGCAGGCTGGGTTGCAACTCCCCATCTGGCTCATCAAGAAAGACAACCCCTTTGACACCAAGGATTTGCGCAGCTGCCCGTTGCTCTGCCCTGCGTAGATCTGCCAAACGTTCGGGGGTCATGGTGGGATCGCTGCTACCCTTATTGCCATTGGTCAGGATCAGATAATAGATCTCCACACCTTCGCGTACCCAACGCGCGATCGTACCCCCACAATAGAACTCCGGATCGTCCGGATGGGCTACAATGACCATGGCACGTTTCTGCTGCTTCACATCTTATCCCTCAAGTTCGCGACGCGCGGGTTAGGCAAAATAATGGGCGGCATCATCAACATCTGACACCGCCCTCTCTGGATATTCGATAGCCCCAGATGCTCTGAGGGCATTGGAAATGGTGAGCCAACTTAACGTGGACGACGTTGCTCCTCCAAATTGAAATCCCAGTAACCTGGCCCTTCGCGGAAGTACCGAGCATTCATTTCCGCATCCTCCTCATGACCAGGAGGAAGCTCTTCCAAGGGGAATATAGCTTGTGGTGGACAGACCGGAACACAGGCCCCGCAATCAATACAAGTGTCCGGATCGATGTAGAAATATTTGCCCCAAACCGGATCGTTCTTGTCTCCCGGCACAATACAGTCAACCGGGCAGACCTCGACACAATCCCCCTCACGGGTGCAAAGCGTGGAAATGACATGCGGCATGTGGATCCCTCCTTTCCCTTGTGCCAATTCTACTAAAAATACACTTCAGACAGACGTATACAATATGCCACAGGTGGCATCATCTTTATGATTATAGCATAATGTCCACCATACAACAAATAATTCGCAAGAGGGAGGTACATTTCAATTTGGGGGCAAACGTGAGGTAGATGGGGGGCATTCTAAATAAGGAAGATTTGCTCAGTTGCAAAGATCGAAAGACCCGCTTAGGAAATCAGACGGAAAACTAGCGATGGAGGTTGTAAACCAACCCCTTGACCGCCGGCTCGCGCTTCTGGAGCATCACCCGGCGCGAGCGAAGGGCATCGCCCAACTTGCGCTTGATCACCGAATGCACCGTCTCCGCCTTCCAACGCTGACCGAACAAACCATCCAGACGCGCCGCCGCCACCAACTCGGCCCGCGCAATGCGCACCGCCGCTACCAGATTGCCACCCCGGCGGATGGGTGGGATCAGGTCACGTGCACCAACTCCTTGCCCATCAAATCCACTGTCGGCCAGCAACACCCAGCGCCCCTTGCACGCATAACGCCGTGCCTCACGCCGCAGCCCGGCCAGAAACACGCTGTCATTTCCCGGACCGCGCCCCTGTCGCCAGGCCAAAATGAACTGCGAGCGCGTTCCTACCGCGTAGACCCCTTTGCGGAATTCACGCCGCACCCGCCCGCTGCGGCTACAATAATAGGCGCTCGCCTGAGTGGTGGTATAGCCCGTGCTATCCGCAGCAATCACTTCCTCTTCCACTCCCAGGGCCTCCAACAAGCGCCGTCGCATCTGGTCGAGCACGCGCATCCGCAGCAGCCGCTGATACGCCCGTGCCAGGGTGCTGTAGTCAGGCACACGGCGCAACTCCAGCACGGCACAGACCTTATCCGTGGCCTTCAGCCACTCCTCGGCGTCACGGTAACTGAGTTTGAGGTAGAAGGCCAGCAATACACAGACGGCCAATTGGGGCAGGGTGTAGCGGTGCGGGCTCTTGGGGTGGGAGTAACGCGGCAGCGTTTCTTGAGCCAGCTGGTAGGCAATACGTGTAAATCGTACATAACGGCTTTCTTGTGTGTCCATACCGGCTATTTAACCACAGTCACTGAATGTCTGCAACTGAGCAGTAGGTTATCATTCTACGGGTCGCAACCTGACGTGGTCCGAAGTTTCGTCGCCAAGATTTAGCGAGATGTCTCCCAGACGACGCGTCCGTAAAAACGCAGGAGAATCCATAGCAGCTGAAGAGACGCGATAGGAGATCCCTGGCGATCGCCTGTCATGCCTAGCCCGAAAGTGCTATGAACCCGCACCGTTACGCTTGGGTACAGAAACTTGCCCGGCGCGTCATTCATGTTATGATTGCATTTATCATGATAGATCGCAATAGCGGGCGGCAGAAGTGGCAATGTTGTTAGCTCTCCTCAAGACATTGCGTCCAAAGCAGTGGACAAAAAATGGGTTTGTGTTTGTACCTTTGGTGTTTGATGTTAAGATCTTTCAGGCACAGCCTTTGCTGCGTTCCCTGGCTGGATTCGTTCTCCTGTGCCTGATTTCCGGGGCTGTCTACCTCATCAACGACTTGGTGGACATCGAAAAAGATCGGCACCACCCTGCAAAGCGCAACCGACCGCTGGCATCCGGGCAATTGTCCCGTTCCGTGGCGATATCAGCTGCCATTGCTATCCCGGTCGTCACGCTGCCCTTGGCGTATCTGCTTGACCCGCTCTTTGGCCTGATCATTTCCGGCTACTTTTTGCTGCACGTCGCATATTCCTTTTGGCTCAAGAATGTGGTTATCATAGACGTGATGGCTGTAGCAGCTGGTTTTGTGTTGCGCGTAGCAGCCGGTGTTCCCCTAGTATGGGCAGAGCGTTTCTCCCCGTGGCTCTATCTGTTCACCACCCTGTTGGCACTCTTCCTGGCACTCGGCAAACGCCGTCAGGAAATCGCCCTATTAAGGGAGAACGCCTCCCATAGCCGTTCCATCCTGGATCACTACAACTTGGCATTTCTGGACGAGATGATGGCCGTGGTGACGGCAGGCACAGTGATGACCTACGCTCTTTACACGTTTTCGGCGCCGAACCTGCCCAAGGACCACACCATGATGCTTACGATACCTTTTGTCATCTACGGTATCTTTCGCTACCTGTACGTGATCCATGTGCGTGGTGATGGAGGTGCACCCGACGAGGTGGCGTTAACCGACCGCCCGCTGCAAATCTCCGTTCTGCTCTTCGGTATCTCGGTAATTTTGATCTTGTATCATGGATAAGCCGCTATGGCAAACACGGTGAAGGAACCGCTCTTCAGTGGTTTGGTCTTCAATGAAGAGGGTGAGCCAGCCGAGGTGGCCTATGTCGGCGATGAACCCCACTATGTGATCCTGGATGCCGGATTCCGGCGTCATGTTCCCTCTGAGTACGTAGATCGCCAGATCCTCAGATGGTTTCAGGATCAGATTGCGGCCCATCGGGAGCTGGTGACACAGGGCGTCCTTTCGCTGTTGGGTCGTGACGATCTGTTCAGCAAAGCGATGGTGGATGCTTCGGTGAAGAACCTCGACGAGCTGCTCCAACACGGCCTACCTGAGGAGGCACGCACCTGGCTTGGCATGTTCGGGTTTCGGGCCATAGTGGACGTCCATGGGGACGTGGTAGCAATCTACGGCCCGGAGCAAGAGGAAGAGGAATAAATTCACCGTTCCGTGCGACACGTTCAGGATTATCTCGGCACGCACGCTTCATTTCGATCGCCCCAATATGTTATCCTAGCCATAGTGCTTCTCCTCGCCACTTGGGTTTTGACGACCTCTGGCGCTCAGACTGATGCACCTCTCGGTCCACCCTACCAAGCGCGCACCACGAATCCCAAAATTGGCATCCACACCCGCCTCACAGATGAGGTGGAAGCGGCCAAGATTCGACGCACGCTCGAGATGGTGCGCGAGATGGGGGCACGGTGGATCGTGGAATACTTCCCCTGGGCCTATGTAGAGCCCTTACCGGGCCTGCAGGACTGGAAACACGCCGATCTTGTAATAGATCATGCAGTGCACCAAGGCCTGATCGTCATCGCACGGCTGGGCATGGTGCCGCAATGGGCTCGCCCCGCAGAAAGTCCCTCTTCGTTATTGAGTGAAGAGCATTATACGGACTTTGCACGCTTCGTAGGCGACTTCGTGAGCCGTTACACCGGGCGCGTCCAGTACATTATCATCTGGAATGAGCCCAACCTGTCAATGGAATGGGGTTTCCGCCCGGTCAGCCCTGTCGAGTACACCAACCTGCTGAGAGTAGCTTATCATGCAGCCAAAGCGGCTAATCCCCAGGTTCGGGTCCTGGCCGGTGCTCTGGCTCCCACGCTGCCCCCCCCTGGCGATGAGTGGGCGATGAACGACCTGGATTATCTGCGTGGTATGCTCGACGCGGGTGCTGCTGCCTATTTCGACGCTCTCGCTGCCCACGCGTACGGCTGGACCTATCCGGCAGATGCCCCTCCAGATCCTCAAAGGATCAACTTTCGCCGTGTGGAACTGTTACACCGTGTGCTGATCGAACACGGAGAATTCCACAAGCCTATTATCATCACAGAGGGGGGATGGAATGATCATCCGCGCTGGACACGGGCAGTGACACCTGCGCAACGCATCCGGTACACCATTCAAGCTTACCAGATGGCGAAACAATGGGACTGGTGCGAGGCGGTTGTTCTATGGGTCTTTCGTTACCCGTGGCCGACCAGGAGCTTTCTGGACTATTACACTTTTGTAACTCCTAGCTTTGATCCCAAACCGATTTACTTGGAGGTACAGCGCTACGCCATCCCTTAAGGCACTTTCTCATGGGAAATCTCTGATTCGGTTGCGCCGGCGACTTATCTTGTTATTGCTTGGAGCGTTTACGCTGGCTTTGCTGCTGCTATTCGCGTTTCTCCCCACGAAAGACGACGGTTCGCTTGAGCGCATACGTAGCAGCGGGCTTCTGCGCGTCGGGGTGGATGCCAGCTTCCCGCCATTTGCATGGCTGGATGTAAATGGCATACCCACCGGCTATGAGATAGAGCTAGCGGAACACGTTGCAGCTCACATGGGTGTGCGTGCCCAAATCATCAACCTCGCTTTTGATGGCCTCTACGCTGCACTGCAGGCAGGTCGTGTGGACATGATCGTCTCCGGGCTGACCTACGATGAGCGTCGCACGCGAGAGGTAATCTACTCAGAACCCTACTTTGATGCAGGACAGCTCCTCATTGCCAGTCTCAAAGCCCAAGACAACATGCTCGCGACAGATGACATCAACCGGTTACTAGGCGGTCGACGCGTGGCTGTGGAATGGGGTAGCATGGGAGATATGAAAGCACGCCAGCTGCAGGGTGACGTGGCGCAGTATTCTATACTTACCTATCCTTCCGCGCAGGAAGCTCTGGTCGCCCTTGCCTCTGGCGAAGCGGATGTTGCCATCGTCGACGCGGTTTCGGCATACCAATTTATGGCAGCCCACCCAAACAAGATGCGTATTGTAGGCCCTCTCACCCATGAACCTTACGTAATCGCCACCTCGGCCAGATCGCCTCGTCTGGCAACAGCCATTAACACGGCTTTGGAGACTCTCAGGCGCACAGGCATTCTTGATCATCTGCGCGAACGCTGGTTAACCACCCCGACAACTCTGCCGTAGCCCCTGACATTGTCGCGTGTGTGGTCACGAGAAATTGACATCTTTCCCATCCCCCGTTATACTGCAATTGTCACAGACGGTCCGCCGGTCGTGCATATCCCGTACGAATGAGAACAGTGCGGCGTGGAGGGATGGCAGAGTGGACGATTGCGGCGGTCTTGAAAACCGCTGAGGCCGTAAGGTCTCCGGGGGTTCGAATCCCTCTCCCTCCGCTTCCGCAGCCGAGGTGGATGGACTCTTTTTGGGGAGGTGCCAGAGTGGACGATTGGGGCCGCCTGCTAAGTGGTTGTGGGGTGAATAACTCCACCGAGGGTTCGAATCCCTCCCTCCCCGCCAGCGCCGGGTCATCACCGTTGCGATGATGGCCCGGCTCTACATTTGGCTGTTTATGTCCGTCACATAGGATGGCAGAAAACGCTCCGGGAATTGTTCTCGCGGCGATAACAGCGATAATGTTGTGCCCCTGAATAATGAAGCGACCAACTTGCACCTCTAACCCGAGAATCCCACTTTTCCAAGGCAACACATGGACACACCACATCGTCGTGCTAATCTTCTACCTGGTGCTAGCGATACTACTCACATGGCCCACCGTGATCCATCTGGATACCCATCTACCCGGCGATGGAGGAGATGATCCGGCGATCGCCTGGAATTTGTGGTGGGTCAAACACGCGCTGATCGTGCTGAAAACCTCCCCACTCTACAGCGATTTTTTGTTTTACCCTATCGGCATCAACTTGGCCTTTTATACTCTTACCGTGCTCAATGCGTTGACTGCATTACCACTGACCCTCAATCTGGGAGTAGTAGCAGCCAGCAACTTGCACATGTGGTTCACAATGACTGCAGGGGCCTATGGCGTCTTCCTGTTGGTGCGCCAGCTGTACCCTATGATAACGCCTGTTCCATCAGGGGAGACAACACAGCAGCATGGGGATCTTGCTTGGGGCGTAGCCATTTTCGCCGGCCTTTGTTACGCATTTTGCAGCAGCCAGTTGTTCTATTTAGCACTGGGGCAATTTAACATTGCCAGCAACCATTGGGTGCCTTACCTCGTGTTATGCATTTACCGCTCGCGCCATGCTCTGCACTCTGCGCGTTGGCCGCTATTGGCGGCGCTTTTCCTAGCCCTGCAGCTGTGGGCTGAGATGACGTATGTCTCCTTTAGCATTGTTTTCATCGTCCTGTACGTGGTCTATGAGATGGCAGTATATCTGGCTAAAACCATGCTCTCGGGACATCGGCGCGGATATAGGGGTGAATGGAGGCGCAACATTTGGCCTATCATCCGCAGTATGTCAACAGTCGGCATACTCTTCTTCGCCCTTGCTGCGCCACTATTGGCCGCTATGTTGCCTGATTTGCTGGACGAGGGTGACTTCTGGGTTCAGGGCAGCGGTTTCGCCGAGGTTTTCTCAGCCGACCTTCTGGGATTCCTGGTGCCAACCATGCATCACCCCTTCTTAGGAGAGCTGATCCATCGCACCAACATCGTCGCTTTTGACAAAGGACAACACATCTACATCGGGATCACCCTAATCGTGCTGGCAACGGTGGGTGTCCTGTGGAGCAAGAAGCAGCGCGTTCTCTTGTTCTGGGCCATAGCCGCGCTTTTCTTTGCCTGGCTAACACTTGGCCCAATTGTGCACATTAATGGCGCTTCCACCGGGATCGGGGGACCATTTGTCATCTTGCAGACACTCCCCTTCTTCAAGGGCAATCGGTATCCCAGCCGCTACAGCGCATTCCTGATGTTGTCGCTGATTGTGCTGGCAGCCTGGGGCATCGTCGCGATAGCGAGATGGCTGAGTCAGGGCCGTACAATGGGCATAAGGGCCGGCAACGTGATCAGCCTGATCGCAGCTGTTGTCTTTTTGGCCGAGCACCTGTCGTTGCCATTACCTCAATCGGATATGCGAGTGCCTGAAATCTACACTTTGCTGGCGGATGGCTCGACCGGGAGCTTACTCGACATCCCTTTTGCTTGGCGCAACGGGTTCCGCATCACCGGTCCTATAGATCCCGGCTTCATGTTCGGCCAATTCTATCAGACCGTACATCATCGGCGACTGCTTCAGGGTAACACCAGCCGTAATCCCACCTTCAAGTTCCAATACTTCACCGAAGCACCCGTTTTGAACTCCCTTTTAGCCCTTGAAACAGGACACACGCTGCCACCGGGGCGTTGGGAGGCGGACCGCCTTCTGGCAGGTGATGTGCTGCGTTTCTTCGACATTCAGCATATTGTAGTGCGGCCTTCCCACAGCAGATCGAGTAATCCGTCCGTCACCCCCGAGGCGACCATACCCTATATCGAGTCTGTGTTTCCCGTCGAGCGCGTTCATACGGGGGAAGGAATGCAGCTCTACCGTGTCAATCTTCCACCGCTGCCACGTATGATCGAAGCAAGCCCTTCCGCGCCGCTGGCACGCTTGTATCTAGGCGAGGGCTGGGGTCCGCTACCCGATCAACAGATCGGCAGCGAGCCTATCCTGTGGGCTCAGCGCACTCGTGCACGCCTTTTGCTTCCGCTTGAAAGCGGCCGGGTCCGTTTGGCGATGCGCCTTTATGTACCTGGTGAAGGTCAACGCGTCGCCATACAGTGGGGTAACTGGCGCTCCGAGTGGTCTACTCTTGCATCAGGCTGGAATGAATACGACGTAAAGGTGTCAGCAGAACATGTGCGGACTGGTCTCAACGAGATATGGTTACACTTCGAAAGACTATACCCTGTGGACAGCCTCGCTGCACTAGCCCAGGCGTCGCCATCGGTGTTGTCCGACCTGTGGTACACCACCTACGGCAAGGTACCTGTGGTAGTCCAAAGTGCGGGAGAAGAGGTGGGTGACTTCGCGCATATTTACATTGGCGGGCGCGATGTCGCTTTGAACGCACGCGGTTATGATGTGGCAGTCCTGGAACAGACGGGAGATGTACGCGTTGCTGCCTTTGACACCCATTTGGACAATGCCGCTACACATCAGCTGGTGCAGTTTCTGGATCAGGTGCCACCGAATACATTGGTGGCAGTAGCGGCAGCGGACGAAGCTTCGATGCGCCTAGATGAGCTCGGAGTTGCCGCCTTACGCACCCTGGGTGCGACCGGGGATATACGCGGGCGCTTCCGCTGGAGCCATGCGATCATCGGCGTGAAGGGCAGTGTACCTGGAACTGCTCTGGAAGCTATGGATGGTTTACGTCCAGTTACACTGGCACTGGGTGCAGCCGTCTCCGCTTCCTCAGTGGCAGCGGGTGTGGCCTGGCTGCGTTGCGAGAGCGATTGAAGTGACAAATTCTCCTGCGTGAAGGGGACACGAATAGTTTCCTATGTGTGAGGAGATGCAGCTGAGAAAACTGTCCATCTTGCATTTTGGGCTGGGTGCGCTGATGTTTGCCAGCTTCCCGCTGATTTTCCTGTTTTCCATGTATGTCTCACCCGATGAACCCTGGGGAGGCACCCTCACACTGCTAGGCTTCCTTTTCGTCCTGATCCTAGCCGTTGCTCTGATGGGATCCAGTCGAGCCATCGATGCACATAAATGGCGTCTCTTTTCGCTGGTCTGCGGCGTGCTGGCATTGCCTTTCTTGCCGCTAGGCACCGCCATTGGGGTATATACTCTCATAACCCTCATGCGCCACGACGTTGTGGCTTCCTATGCCCAGGGCAAGCGTCATTGGCATCTGTAAGTTGTTAGGGCAGCTGCGACAGAGGGCGAAAGAAAAAGTTGCTGGTCCTAATGAGGAGCTACCACGTCGCCAAGCTGCGATGGATAGCATCGTAGAAATCGATCGCACGACCGGCACCGAGTGCCACGCACGCAATGGGATTATCGGCCACATAACATGGCACATTGGTATGTTGTGCTAGCAAACGGTCTATATTGCGCAACAAAGCCCCCCCACCTGTTAGCATAATACCTCGGTCAATAATGTCAGAGGCCAGCTCAGGGGGTGTTTGCTCCAGAACACTCTTGACCACGCCAACTACTGCGCTCAGTGGTTCAGCCAATGCCTCAGTGATCTCGTGCGAGGTGACGCGAATTGTGCGGGGCAAACCAGCTACCTGGTCACGCCCGCGCACTTCCATTTCAAGATTATCCTCTAATGGCAGTGCGCTCCCGATAGCAATTTTGATTTCCTCCGCCGTCTGCTCTCCGATGACGAGATTATATTTACGACGCAAATAGGCGCCGATCGCCTCGTCGAACTTGAGGCCGCCCACGCGTACGGAGCTGGACACGACAATGCCATACATCGAGACAACCGCCGCTTCGCTGGTGCCGCCGCCAATGTCCACCACCATGCTGCCGGTTGGTGTGTCGATGGGCAGGCCAGCGCCGATGGCCGCCGCAAGTGGCTCGGGGATCACAAAAGCTTCTCGACCGGCAGCTTGGCGCGCTGCATCGCGTACAGCACGCTCCTCCACACTGGTCACCCCGACCGGCACGCTCACCATAACGATGGGACGGAACAATCGGAAGCGACCTGTGATGTGCTCAATAAAGTAACGCAACAACGCCTCGGTTACGATATAATCTGCGATAACACCATCGCGCAATGGGTGCAACACTTCAATCGCCTCCGGCACGCGACCCAACATTGTGCGCGCCTCTTCGCCCACTGCTACGATCTTGTTATCACTGATCGATACCGCTACGATGGACGGTTCCTGGATGACAATGCCACGTCCTTTGACGTACACGAGCACATTGGAAGTACCCAGATCAATCCCGATCTTCTTCTCAAACATAGAGCACGTTCGTCACTATTGTGCGGATGGACCGGGTTTTTGTCGTCTTGTGCGTTCCCGCGCGACCTTGATGCGAGCCATAGAGCGGCGCAAAGCAGCTTGCGCTCTGGCAAGCTCTTCGGCGCTCTTTGAGCGATCGCGCAGGCGTTCTTCAGCGCGTCGTCGCGCCGCCTCAGCACGTTCCAAATCGATCTCCTCAGCACGCTCCGCACTGTTGGCCATTACCGTCACTTGGTGGGGCAGTACTTCCATAAAACCACCACCAATGGCAAAGTACAGCGTTTCATCTCCCCGCCTTGCATGCAACTCCCCATAGGACAGGGTTGTCATCAGCGGGGCATGGCGTGGCAGAATGCCCAATTCGCCGGCACCACCCGGCGCCACCACCATGTCAACATCGCCGGAGAAAACAATCCCTTCCATTGTTACGATATCCAACCTCAACGGCATAGTGATCCACACACCTTTCGCTTGACTTTAGATAACTTCAGGCAGCTACAGGTTAATTTCGCGTCCTTCCTTAATCACCTCATCGATACCGCCCCTCATATAGAAGGCTTGCTCGGGAATGTCGTCCAATTCACCATCCAGGATCATCTTAAAGCCGCGAACCGTCTCGCGCACCGGCACGTAACGTCCCTCGCGGCCGGTAAATTGTGCTGCGACGAACATGGGCTGGGAGAAGAAACGCTGGATCTTGCGTGCTCGTGCAACGGTAAGCTTGTCCTCTTCACTCAGCTCGTCGATGCCCAAGATGGCAATGATATCTTGCAGGTCGCGATAACGCTGCAAAACTTGTTGCACGCCGCGCGCAACGCGATAATGTTCCTCTCCCACGATGCGCGGATCCAAGATGCGACTGGTGGAGGCCAACGGATCTACTGCCGGATAAAGGCCTTGTTCAGCGATAGAGCGCTCGAGGGAGATAGTTGCATCAAGGTGGGCAAAGGTGGTTACCGGAGCGGGATCTGTGTAGTCATCTGCAGGAACATAGACCGCTTGCATCGACGTAATAGACCCGCGCCGAGTAGAGGTAATACGTTCCTGCAAAGCACCCATCTCGGTGCCCAACGTCGGTTGGTATCCCACCGCGCTGGGCATACGACCCAGGAGTGCGGATACCTCCGAGCCACTCATCACAAAGCGGAAAATGTTGTCAATGAATAACAGCACATCGCGTCCTTGGTCGCGGAAGTATTCCGCCATTGTCAAGCCGGTAAGCCCTACACGTAATCGCACTCCCGGCGGCTCATTCATCTGCCCAAACACCATAACGGTTTTGTCGATGACGCCCGATTCTCGCATCTCGTTCCACAGCTGGGTGCCTTCGCGTGTGCGTTCCCCCACACCTGCGAAGACCGAATAGCCACCATGCTCAGCCGCCAAGGTGTAGATCAGCTCCATAATGATCACCGTTTTCCCCACACCGGCGCCGCCGAAAACCCCTGTTTTGCCACCTTTCGTAAAGGGCGCAATCAGATCAATCACCTTGAGTCCAGTCTCGAAGACCTCTACATGGGTGACTTGTTCTTCGAAAGGTGGTGCAGAGCGATGAATGGGGCGATACTCCTTCGCCTCTACGGGACCCTTATTGTCAATGGGACGTCCTAGCACATTAAATATACGCCCTAAGGTGCATTCACCTACCGGCACAGTGATCGGCCCACCCGTGTCCACCACCTCCATACCCCGCCTAAGCCCTTCGGTGGAGTCCATTGCGATGCAACGCAACCAGTCATTGCCCAGATCCTGCTGCACTTCAAGCACCAAGGATTCCTTGCCACCGGCCCCGTCACCGTCGCGGATCACTTCCAGGGCATTGTAAATTTCCGGCAGCTCTCCGGGTGGAAAAGCCACATCCACCACTGCACCTGTAATCTGGACAATCTGACCTATACTACCTCTTGCCATGAGATGCTTTTCCTCCTACCTGTCTGGCCCACCCTACCGCCCTGCCGTGACCGATTGGATGCTCTTGCGCAATGCTTCCGCTCCACCAGCGATGTCAAGCATTTCCTTGGTGATTGCCTCCTGGCGCGCGCGATTGTAGCTGAGCGTCAGACGTTCGAGAAATGCATTCGCGTTGTCCGTGGCATTGCGCATTGCCACCATACGGGCGCTGTGCTCGCTAGCAAATGCCTCGAGAACGGCCTGGTAAATTTGCAACTCAGTGAAACGAGGGAGCATTTGTCCAAGGATCGCTGTGACATCCGGCTCATAAATATACTCGCCAGTAATACGCGCCACTTCCGGTGAAAGATACTTTGCCATTACGGAGTCCACCTTGAGCTCAAACGGCCGGATGGGCAACAAAGGGCGCACAATCGGTCGCTGTCTGAGTGTATTGAGAAACTCGGTGTAGATCAAATAGACCTCATCATACTGACCACTCTGGAAATCGTCGATGACAGCACGAGCAATGGACGCCACATCCAGAGAGGTAGGACGTGGGGGCAGTGTCTCAGAAAAGTCGGCCACGATATGCCATCCATAGCGCAGCATAAAATCTCTGCCACGGCGTCCCACCGTGATCAGCTTTACCGGATGCCCCAAACCGGCAATGAAATGCACTGCAGTGCGCAAAACGCTGGTATTGTACGCACCGCACAACCCTTTGTCCGAAGTGATAAGCAGGATGCCCGTATGGCGCACCGGTGCACGCCGCGCCAATAAAGGATGCAGTATTTCAACATTAATGCTCTGGGATGCCAGATGGGTCAAAATCTGCCATGACTTGGCGGCATATGGGCGCGTGGCAAGCGCTTGTTCCTGAGCACGCCGCATCTTGCTGGTAGCCACCATTTGCATCGCTCGTGTTACCTGAGCGATGCTCTTGACACTTCTGATGCGACGTCTTATCTCACGAACTCTTGCCATGTTTTCCTGCCCGCGACACCCCGATGCGCTGTTTCGAGAAACTCAGAACCCTTGAGGAATATCGCTCGCACACCTAGAAATGTGCCGTTTGCCTATACTCCTGGATGGCTGCTTTGAGCTGCTCGACCAATGGTTCAGTAAGATCCTTCAGGGTCATAATGGCCTGTCCGATCTCCGGATGAGCTGTGCGCATATATTGCAACAAACCGGCCTCAAAATCGCGCACCTTGCTCACCGGGATGTCATCAGCGAAGCCATTAGTGACGGCGAAGATAATAATCACTTGTTCATCGAGGGGCACCGGTGCATATTGGGGCTGTTTCAAGATTTCAGTCAGGCGCTGACCCCGTTCCAGTTGGGCACGCGTGGCCTTATCGAGATCGGAGCCAAATTGAGCGAAAGCGGCTAGCTCGCGGTATGAGGCGAGTTCCAGCCGCAATTTGCCCGCCACCTTTTTCATTGCTTTGGTTTGGGCATCGCCTCCCACACGCGACACTGACAAGCCAGCATTGACCGCCGGGCGAATACCGGCATAGAAGAGATCACTCTCCAAGTAGATTTGCCCATCCGTGATGGAAATTACATTAGTGGGGATATAGGCACTTACGTCCCCTGCTTGGGTCTCGATGATGGGCAAGGCTGTCAGTGAGCCACCACCATAGTCTATATGCATACGCGCAGCACGCTCTAACAGGCGCGAATGCAAGTAGAAAATGTCACCCGGATACGCCTCGCGGCCGGGTGGTCGCCGCAACAATAACGAGATCTGCCGATAGGCCCAAGCGTGCTTTGTGAGATCATCGTACACGACGAGCACATCGCGCCCTCGCTCCATAAAGGCTTCGGCGATGGTGCACCCCGAATACGGGGCGAGATACTGCAAAGAGGCCGGCGCGCCAGCCTCCGCGGCCACCACCACGGTATGCTCCATAGCACCGGCTACTTCCAGGGTGCGCACCACCTGGGCAATGCTCGAAAGTTTCTGGCCAATGGCCACATACACGCACAGGACGTCATCTCGACGTTGGTTCAAGATGGCATCCACAGCCAGGGTCGTCTTGCCGGTTTGGCGGTCGCCGATGATGAGTTCGCGCTGGCCCCGGCCGATGGGCACGAGGGCATCAATGGCCTTGATGCCCGTCTGAAGGGGGACGTTCACCGGCGCACGGTCGGCAATTCCGGGGGCTACCTGTTCGACCGGCCTCATCTGCAAAGCCCCCAAGGGGTCCTGCCGATCGAGGGGGCGCCCCAACGGGTCTATCACGCGGCCCAAGAGCGCCTCTCCCACAGGCACTGACACCACCGTACCCAGCGCCTCGACCATGCTCCCCTCGAGGATACCCCGATGATCGCCGAGGACGATGGCGCCTACCGTTTTTTGTTCGAGGTTGAGCGCCATGCCGAGCGTGCCATCTTCAAAACGCACCATCTCGCCCATCATCACATCGGCCAAACCCGAAAGGCGCACGATGCCGTCGCTCACCTCGGTTACCACGCCCATCGAGACGGGGCGCAAGGGGAATTGGAAGGATTGAATCTCTTCCAAAAGGGCGTCTACCACAGCATCGCGCGGTTGTGGGAAGAGCATTCGCGTGCGCGTCATGCCTGGCCCTCCGCCGTGGGATGAGAGATCTCATTGAGACGATCGGTCACCAAGGCGCGACATTGGGCGATGAGATGCTGGCGAAGCGCCTCTAA
>Ga0078972_1008838_pt1 | contig 20564 bp, 21 predicted proteins | sample YelNatPaOPGAMG01_FD_67568 | JGI IMG/M metagenome (GOLD analysis project Ga0078972, IMG submission 67568) | Hot spring thermophilic microbial communities from Obsidian Pool, Yellowstone National Park, USA - OP-RAMG-01 (SPADES assembly) (version 2) | ecosystem: Environmental > Aquatic > Thermal...
CTCCTCAGTTTTTATGCACTTCGGGCATCCAACTCCGAAGATCTCCACCTTCACCATTCTCCTCACCTCCTTTCTTTTTTTTACGGACTTCCCGTGAGGAGCATGTACGCAAAGCCAGCAATCGTCGACCACGCGATTGCCAGCAGCGCATACGTGACGACGGTCTTCCACCCGATTATCCTCGAGACGCCCATCATCGAGGGCACGGATGCCATCGGAGCGCCAAGCAGGAAGGCGAGGGCAGCGCTGGCCGACATGCCGGCGCCCAGAAGGGCTTTGACGAAGAATACCTCAACCAGTGTTGGTGTGTAAAGCGGGACTCCGATGGCGGCTCCCAGAAAAACGCCTATCGGTCCGGTCAGGTAGGTTCCAACAAGGTCCCTGGGGAGGTAAGCGTCGATGAAGCTCACAACAGCAACTCCTATGAGCAGGTAGGGGAGGACCATCCTGACCAGCGCATATGCTTCTTTGAGGGCGTCCACGGATTTTTCCTGGATCCCCTTCCCCGCGGTTTCCTCAGCCTTTGCCGCGGAGAGTCCAGCGAATTTTTCCTCCACCGCTCTTCCCCATCTGGTCCTCGCAGCAAGGAATCCTATCACGATTGCTCCCATGAAGGCGAAGGCGAACCTTGCGCCTGCCATTGCTGGAGAGATGAGCTCTGAGGTGAAGAGAATTGCGAGGAAATTTGCGGCCGGGGCCATCAGCAGGAAGGCAAGCGCGGGCCCCAGCCCTGCGCCAGCCATCATGATGCCCCCGAATATCGGGATCATGCTGCAGGAGCACACGGTCAGCACAGGAGCGAAGAGCGCGGCCAGGATGTATGACTTCGCGCTCTTGCTCGACAGATAGCTCTTCATTTTTTCCCTTGGCACGAAGGCCTCTATAAAACCGCCGAGCATGAAGGCGAAGATGAATGCCCCCCATGCCCGGGTGAGGTAACCGGCAACATACACAATGGGGATGAGCAGTGGGTTGTATGAGCTGAGGTTCCCGTAGTCAAACACGGGCAGCAGGGGATTTCCCGTTACTCTCGGGTAGACTATGGTGAAAAGGCCGAATGCAAGCAGTATCCATGCGGTCGCTGCAAGTATCACGTTTTTTCGCGGCATCTGCTATTTCAGCCTCCTCGGTTTACAGTTTTCTGTTTTTGCGCCTTATTAGTTACATAATGAAAACATATATATTACTTTCGTTACATATTGTAACTGATAGGGATGGACGAAATTGACAGGAAAATAGTGGCCATGCTGCAGAAGGACGGCCGGAAGTCGCTGACCGAGATCGGACAGAAGCTCGGGCTTTCACATGTGGCTGTTAGAAAAAGACTTGCTGGCATGTGCGAAAAGGGCCATGTCAGGGTCTCGGCTGGCCTCAGTGGGGAGAGGCTAGGGCTTCAGCTGGCTATAGTGAACGCTGAGGTGGAAACTCCGGAGCGGCTGGCAGAGTTCGTGCGCGTGTTCTCCATGTGTCCGAGGAGCATATTTGTGACCCGAACAACTGGCGCATACAATCTCATGACGATCATGATTGCGGAGGACACGGAGACGCTCAGGGCGATTCTTGAGGCGTGCTGCGTCAGGGCATGGAAGGGGGTGAGGCGCTCTGAGGTGACGGTGGCCGAGGCGCCCAGATACCCTGAGCACCTGCCGATCAGAATTGTTGCGGAGAGGGAGGCCAGCACTGCGCCATGCGGCATAAACTGCGGAAAATGTTCGAGATATACGGAGGGCAGATGTCTGGCATGTCCTGCGACTAAGTATTATCGAGGTCCCCTGTGAATGCCCGCAAGCAATATGATGAAAGACCTATTAGGGCCCTTCACACAATTATTACTGCCGGCGAGCTGGTGGGCGACCGTCGGGCGAAAGCCTGAGGAAACTCCACCCATCGAGCAGGCCCGCGAGCCCGTGAGGGCCCAGCCGAGAGGTTGGGGCAATGGCACAGAAACGAGACCTCCCTGTTCGTGCATGATGATGCCGAAAGGCTGAAGTTGAACAGCGGAGGGTGAAACGGCCAACCCGCGGGATGCAAGGGCAAGTTTCCGCCTATGAACGCCTGCTGGAGGCGGGTGGTAGCCCGCTCAGCTGAATGTCGCCTAAAACAGAAGGTGGGTTACGGCCAGCACGCCGGCGTGAGCTATAAATAATGTTGACCCGCAGGATGTTTGGGACAGGTATGAACAGGACAATTCAGAACCTTGCAAAGGCATTCATAGGCGAGTCCCAGGCGAGAAACAGGTACACGTTCTACGCAAAGGCGGCAAGGAAGGAGGGATTCGAGCAGATAGCAGAGATATTCCTCATAACCGCGGACAATGAGAGGGAGCATGCGACCTGGCTTTTCAGGCTGATCAATGAGCTGAAGGAGAAGAGCGGTGAAAAACTGGATGAGATAAAGGTCGATGCCTCGGTGCCAACGGTCCTGGGAACAACCGCTCAGAACCTTGAGGCGGCCATAGCGGGGGAGAACTATGAGCGCACCAAGATGTATCCAGAGTTCGCGAGGGTGGCCGAGGAGGAGGGATTCCCAGAGATCGCGGCAAGGCTGAGGGCAATTGCAAAGGCCGAGGAACACCATGAGGAGAGGTACAGGAAGCTTTTGAACGAGGTGAGGGGAGGAACGGTATTCAGGAAGCCGAAGCCCGTGTGGTGGGTGTGCAGGGAGTGCGGGTATGTTCACTACGGCACCGAGCCACCGGAGATATGCCCATCCTGCGGTCACCCGAGGAGTTTCTACCAGGTGAAGTGCGAGGAGTACTGAGCTCCAAATTGTTTATAGGGCAGGTCAGAACTCTTTAAAAGGGTAAGGATGGGCAAGAAATGGGGACTGTACAAGGTTGGAGGGAGAAGCCAGCCTGTTTCATGCATATACTGCGGACGTCTGGTTCCGAGGATAAAGGCGATCCCGGTCAGAAAGAAGTACGGAATAGGTGATCTTAGGAACATACCGGGAATAGACAGGAGAAGGATATTTCTGCCCCAGGTGAAGGGCTACGCCTGCATCTCATGCGCTAAGCACAGACGGATGATCTGATCGCCCTTATTATCTCACCGAGGACCCTGACCCTGTCCCCCGCCCTCTCGGCCACCGTTCCCGTGACTATGATATTTGCACCGGCCCTCACCCTCTCGCCCGCAGCCTCCGGAGTTCTTATCCCGCCCCCCACGATGAGCACCACGTCCGTGTTCTCCCTGACCGCCCGAACCATTTCAACGGGTACCGGACGATCTGCTCCGGAGCCCGCCTCAAGGTAGACGAAGCGCATTCCGAGGTACTGGGCGGCGAGGGCGTAGGCGACAGCGATATCGATCCCGTCCCTCGGTATAAGTCTGGCCTTCCCCACCCTCCCAGCAGTTCCTCCCGGCTCGATCAGTATGTATCCCATGGGTATCGGCTCCAAGCCAAACCTCTTCACAAGCGGAGCTCCCCTCACCTGAGCACCGGAGATGAAATACGGATCTGAGGAGTTGAGCATGCTCATGAAGAATATGGCGTCCGCATGTTTTGATATTCCGGCCTCCCCGGGTGGGAAGAGTATCACCGGAAGGGAGGTTGATTTTTTGATCGAAAGCACCGTTTTGTCCAGCACGCTTCCGGTGGCTCCTGTGGAACCACCGACCATAATTCCATCCGTGCCTGCCCTTTCCGCATCACCCGCAATCATGCCTGCAGCGCGGGGGTCCTGCTTTGCCGGATCTATAAGGGTCAGGTGCGCGGCGCCGTGTTTTTTTATTGCCTCGCGCAACGCCTCTTCTACCTTAGGCACGCTCTTCCCTCGATTTTGGCCTCAGGCCGGAGTATCCGCATTTCCTGCACTTTGTGGCCCTAATCGGATTGTGGGCGTAGCACTTCATGCAGATCTTCACGCCGAATATCCGCCTCTCAGCGACGTCGAACTTTGCCAGCTTTATCCCCCCTTATCTCCCTAAACACCTCTGGAATTTTGTCCAGTAAATCTGATGCTACGAATTCATAACCCTTTTCTTTCATGCATAGATCCCCTGCCCTCCCGCATATCCATGCACCGGCCCATGCCGCCTCAAAGGGTGGATGCCCCTGACCGAGAAGCGATCCGACTATCCCGGAGAGCACGTCCCCTGTGCCCCCAACCGTCATGCCCGGGTTTCCAGTCCTGTTGAGCCTCACCTCACCCTGGGGAGACACTATGACGTCAACGTTTCCCTTGAGCAGGACCACGCATCCGAATTCATCCGCCGCCGACCTTGCGGCTTCCATCCTCTGTTCGAGACCGGATGGAGGCTGCCTCTTCATCATCCCTCCCAGTTCGCCGGCGTGGGGGGTCAGCACCCATGGCATTCCGCGCGAGATCTTTGAGGAAACAACATTCAGGGCGTCCGCATCTATCACGGCCGGGAGCGCCGGGGACCTGTTTCTCAGCTCCCCCAGAAGCATGGCAACCGCCTCCAGGGTTTTCTCCTCCCTCCCAAGGCCTGGCCCGATAACCAGCGCGCTCGCCTTTCCAACCTCATCGAGCACAGCCCCGATTGAGCCTGGGTCCAGATCTTCACACCTCAGCTTGACGGTTATCAGGTCAGGCGAGAGAGCGTTTATGGTCCAGGCCGTTTTCTCCGGGGCCGCAACGATTGCCAGGTCAGATCCCGTCCTGAGCGCGGCCAACGCGGTCAGCGCCGGAGCACCGACATACCTGGAGCCCCCGCCCACCACAATAACTCTGCCATAGTCTCCCTTGTGGGAGTCTGGACTTCTCCCCCATATTATGCGCCTGAGCATGCCGCGCCTGATCTCAACTTCCTTTTTCATCTGCACCAAGTTGATTTGTACCAGCGGTAATAAAACTGCCCTACATCCTCGGGTTTTGGAACGCACCTATTTTTATAACCAATGCGTGTAGATTTGTAAAAAGGTGCAACGCATGAAAAGGCCGTCCTGGATCAGGGGAGGACCCAAAATAATCAAGCCAATCCCAGGACCAAGGGCCAGAAGGCTCCTGGCCAGGGATGAGAGGGTCATGTCGCCGTCGCTCACGCGGGCCGAGCCCGTTGTGGCAGAGGAGGGATGGGGATGCTACATCAGGGATGTTGATGGAAACGTGATACTCGATCTGACCTCGGGAATGTTCGTGATGAACTACGGTTACTCGCATCCGAGGCTTATTGCTGCAGCTGAGAGGCAGCTGAGGAGGCTCACGCACTTCGCCGGGACGGACTTCTACTACGAGGCTCAGGTGGAGCTCGCTGAGCGGCTCGTGGGCATCACGCCGGGGAAGTTTGGGAAGAGGGTTTTCCTTTCAAACAGCGGGACTGAGGCTGTTGAGGCAGCGTTCAAGTGCGTGAGGTGGCACACCAGGCGCCCCAGAATGATAGCGTTTGAGGGAGGATTTCACGGGAGGACGATGGGATCGCTCAGCCTCACGAGCAACGTGAAATACTCGGAGTACTTCGCCCCCCTCGTGCCGGGGGTCAGCTTCATGCCGTTTCCAAATCCATACAGACCACCGCTTGGATGGAAACCGTCAGAGGTTTCCCATATGTGCATAGAGTACATAAGAAGGGCGGTGAAGGAAAGAATACCCGCCAATGAGGTTGCGGCAGTGATCACAGAGCCGATTCAGGGGACCTCGGGATATGTAATACCACCTCCCGACTTCTATCCAATGCTGAGGGAGCTTTGCGATGAGAACGGGTGGATATTCATAGCTGACGAGATACAGACCGGGCTGGGGAGATCTGGGAAGATGTTTGCGATGGAGCACTGGGGGGTCGTTCCGGACATCATATGCCTTGCAAAGGGCCTGGGAGGGGGAATAGCTCCGATAGGGGCGACTATCGCAAAGGAGAGCATAATGGACTGGAAGCCCGGGGCGCACGCCTCCACCTTCGGAGGCAATCTTCTGGCATGTGCGGCCGCCATTGAGGGGCTCAGAATCCTGAAGGAGGAGAGACTCGTGGAGAGAGTGGCGAGGCTGGGTGCGAGAGCCCTCAGGCGTCTGAAGGAAATCGAGGAGGAATCAAAAATAGTCGGGGAGGCCAGGGGCATGGGGTTCCTGATGGCGATTGAGTTCGTTAAGGACAAGGGGACGAAGGAGCCGGCGGTGGACGAGAGGGAGATGGTGATTCAGGAGGCGCTGAAGCGGGGGCTGCTCCTTTTCAGGGGAGGGAAATCCTCAATAAGGGTGGCGCCGAACTTCAACATCCCCGAGAGGGATCTTGAGCTCGGGCTGGACATTCTTGATGAGTCAATAAGGGCGGTTGAGAGAAAATGCTGATGGTGAAGTCACACTTTGGTGTTAACTCAAGCGGGCACCTCACGATCGGGGGGATTGACGCGGTTGAGCTTGCGGAGCGCTTCGGAACCCCACTGTACGTCACGGACGAGGGGAGGATAAGGGAAAAGTACAGGCGCTTCCGCAGGGCTTTCTCGGAGAGATGGCCCAGGGTTGAGGTCTTCTATGCGCTTAAGGCAAACTTCAACTCCGCTGTTGTGAAGGTCCTGCAGAGCGAGGGGTCGGGAGCGGATGTAAGCTCCCTCTGCGAGCTGAGGATCGCAATGGGGGCCGGCATACCCCCCGAGAGGATGGTGTTCAACGGAAACCACAAAACCGAGAGGGAGCTCGAAATGGCGGTGGCAAACGGGGTTCTGATAAACGTTGACAGCTTCCAGGAGCTTCAGGCGGTTGAAAGGATTGCCAAGAGGCTCGGCAAGAGAGCCAGGATCGGGTTCAGGGTCAATCCGGACGTCAAGGTGGACACGCATCCGTACATAGCGACTGGGCTGAGGGAGAGCAAGTTCGGGTTTGATGTGGAAAGCGGGCAGGCGATTCAGGCCTACAGGGCAGCTGCGAGGATGAAGGAGGTTGAGGTGGTTGGAATCCACGCCCACATAGGATCACAGCTACTCGACGTTGCCCCCTTCAGGGAGGAGGCGGAGAAGCTGATGGACCTCGTGGTGAGGGTCAGGGAGGAGACGGGCATATGGCTGTCGGTGGTTGATTTCGGCGGAGGAATAGGGATCCCGTACAGGCCTGAGGAGAGGGAGCTGCAGCCGGCCGAGGTTGCGGATGCTATTGTTGAAGTGGTGAGGAGAAAGGTGGAGGAGAAAAACATCCCGGATCTGACGCTTTGCTTTGAGCCCGGCAGGTACATCGTTGGCGACTCCACGGTTCTGCTGGCAAGGGTTGGCTACGTGAAGGAGAGACCCGGCATGCCCCTCTGGGTTTCAGTGGATGCGGGAATGAATGCTCTGATAAGGCCGGCCCTCTACAACGCATACCACCACATAGAGCTTGCAAACAAGATATCGGAGAAAAACGAGGTGCTCGCAAACGTTGCGGGACCGCTGTGCGAATCCGGTGATTTCCTAGGCAAGGAGAGGCTGCTTCAGAAGCCGGAGCCCGGAGACCTGGCAGTGATATTTGATGTCGGGGCGTACGGGCTCTCGATGTCAAACCAGCACACAGCCCAGCCGAGGCCCGCGGTCGTGATGGTCAACGGAGGAAAGGCGGAGATAGTTCGCGAGAGGGAGACGTTTGAGTACCTCACAATGCTTGACAGAATACCGCGGTGGATGTGATTGAGGAGGATAGCCGTTAAGTTCGGCGGCACAAGCGTTGGGAACATGCAGCGGGTGATGCTTTGCGCCAGGGCCGTGGAGAGGGAGTACAGGAAGGGCTCTCAGGTTGCGGTGGTCGTTTCTGCGATGGGGCACACAACTGACGCGCTGATAATGGCGGCTGAGAGGTGCGGCAGCTGGAGCAGGGAGGAGATGGACTTCATAATGGCGCTCGGCGAGAGGGCAAGCGCAAGGATATTCTCCACCGCTCTGCGCGGCCTCGGGGTTCCGTCTGACTTCATTGATCCGGCGGATAAGAGGTGGCCCGTCATAACTGATGAGACCTTCGGCGAGGCCCGGATAGATCTGGCTGAAACAGAGAGGAGAATGAAGAGGCATGTGCTCCCGATGGTTGAGAAGGGCACTGTGCCCGTGATATGCGGTTTTCTGGGACGCAGCCCCTCCGGAAAGATCACGACGATAGGAAGGGGTGGCAGCGACATAACCGGGTTCCTTGTCGGGAGGTGCATAGGGGCGGATGAGGTCATCATAGTCACGGATGTTGACGGGGTCATGACCACGGATCCTAACAGGATCAGGGGCGCACGCATAATCCCGGAGCTCACAGTGGAGGAGATGAGGGACCTTGCCTGGTTCGGTGCGAAGGTGATGCACCCCAGGGCAATGGCATATAAGCACCCGGGAATGAGGGCAAAGGTTATACACTTCAGACATGGAAATTTGAGCGCTGGGGGGACAGTTATCACAGGACCGATGGAAAGGGAGCGGGAGGGAGTGGAGCTCTACGACAGAATGCTCTCCATGCTCACGGTCGTTGGTGAGGAGATGCAGAGGACCCCGGGAATTCTGTCCAAGGTGGTCACCCCGCTCAGCCGTGCCAAGATAAACATATTCGGGGTTTCAATAGGGCCGAGATCGTTTTCGGTGTACGTTGACGGGGACGATGCGAACAGGGCGCTGGGGCTCATCCACAGGGTCGTTCTCCGGGACAGGCACATGAAGTCCGTGACCGGGGAGGACGGGCTTGCGATGATAACGGCTTACAGCGAGAAGTTCATCTACACCCCGGGCGTCATAGCAAAGCTGACCGAGCCGGTTGCCCGGGCAGGAATAAACATAGTTGAAATACTTTCCAGCAGGGCCTCCATAAGCTTCTTCGTCAGGTGGGAGGACAGAAAGAGGGCTCTGGAGCTCTTCAGGAAGGGAATGAGCGGAATATAGGGAAGTCTATGTTTGAGGGTGCCCTGACTGCAATGATCACGCCTTTCGGGCCCGGCGGAGAGATAGACGAGGAGGGCCTCAGGAAGAACGTCGAGTTTCAGATAAAAAGCGGCATACACGGACTGGTGCCGGTTGGCACCACCGGTGAGTGCTCAACGCTCTCCTACGAGGAGCACAACAGGGTTGTGGAGATAGTTGTGGAGGCAGCGAGGGGAAGGGTCCCGGTTCTGGCCGGGACCGGGAGCAACAGCACCTGGGAGGCCCTGATGCTCACGAGGCATGCCAAGGAGGTTGGGGCCGATGGAGCGCTGCTCGTTGTGCCCTACTACAACAGGCCCACACAGGCGGGGCTCTACGCCCATTTCAGGAAGATCGCTGAGGAGGTTGACATTCCGCAGGTGATCTACAACATTCCCTCCAGGACCGGGGTGAACATGCTTCCGGAGACCATGGCAAAGCTGGCAAAGCTGAGGAACGTGGTGGGCGTGAAGGAGGCGAGCGGGGACATGAGCCAGGTGGCAAAGATAATTGAGCTCACCCGAGGCGAGGATTTCGTGGTCATATCCGGAAACGATTCAGACACTCTGGAGATAATGAAGCTCGGCGGCGTTGGCGTGATATCCGTTGCATCGAACATAGTTCCAGACAGGGTGGTTGAGTTAGTTGAGGCGTTCCGCTCCGGGGACATAAGGAGGGCCGAAGCCATAAACGCCGAGCTGATGCCCCTGTTCCGTGCCCTGTTCATAGAGACGAATCCTGCCCCAGTGAAGGCAGCCATGAACATGATGGGAATGCCGGCCGGGGGGCTCAGGCTCCCACTGGTCGAGATGGAGCCGGAAAACGTGAAAAGGCTACGCAGGGTTCTTGTTGAGATGGGGCTGGTGCGTCCTTGATCAGGGTGGTTGTCTGCGGTGCCTGCGGGCGCATGGGCAGGCTGATAGTTCGTCAGGTTGCCGGGCAGAAGGACATGAGGCTCGTTGGCGCAGTCGAGGCGCCGGGTGCAGGGGAGATCGGCAGCGATGCTGGGGAGCTCGCCGGTGTCGGGAAATTGGGAGTTCCAGTCACTGGAGCGGAAAAGCTGCACGAGCTCCTCGCGTCCCAGAGGCCGGATGTTCTGGTTGATTTTACGAACGCGGCTTCCGCCGTTGAGAACGTGAGGAGGGCGGCCGAGGCTGGGGTTTCCGTTGTGGTGGGTACCACGGGCTTCACGGGGGAGCAGAGGGAGGCCATGGAGGGGGCTATAAGGAAAAACGGGATACGCGCCGTGATCTCCCCAAACATGTCAGTTGGAGTCAACGTCTTCTTCAAGGCGGTGGAGGAGACGGCAAGGATGCTGGGGAGGGAGTATGAGGTGGAGATAGTTGAGGTTCACCACGTGCACAAGAGGGATGCGCCAAGCGGCACCGCGAAGAGGGCGGCACAGATCGTTGCGGGAGTTCTGGGAAAGAGGGATGACGAAATAAAGATCAGGTCAATCAGGGAGGGCGAGGTGGTCGGAGATCACACCGTGATATTCTCAGGTCAAAACGATCGAATCGAGATAACGCACCGGGCGCTTAGCCGCGAGACGTTTGCTGCAGGGGTAATAAAGGCCATTCGTTACGTTTTCCGGGAGGCTCCTCCAGGAAAGATCTGCGACATGCAGGACGTCCTCGGGCTCGGGCGATAGCGTTCATGGAATTCTTGCGGTCAGGGTCGTGATGATGCCGACTATCATCAGCGCCCCGGTTGATGCGAGCGCCCAGGTCCACCCCACGTAGGTTATGAGGATTCCGGTGAGGAGGGGGCCGAGAAGTATGGATATTCCTAGGAGGAAGCTCAGCACCCCAACAGAGAGACCGGCCATGCCCCCCTCGAGGACAACGGTTGATGCGGCAAAGCAGCCGGGAGCAAGCGATGACCAGAAAAACCCGAGCACCAGAAAGAGCAGAATCCACCACTCCACGGAGGCAGGGAATGCGGGTATCGCGAGCGACCATACGAACGAAACGCATCCCCCGACCACTATTATCTTCTTCAGGGATCTCAACCTGTCGGAGATTGCACCCCAGATCGGAGCACACCATATCTGCATTGCAACGGGTACTATCGCCACGGCTGATGCGAGTTCAATTGGCGTTCCCATCAATCTCTCAAAATACGTTGGAGTGAACGATGTGAGGGAGACCAGAAAGTAGTTGTAAACTAGCCAGGTGATGCCGACCAGCCAAAGGTTTCGGTTCCTTATCGCCTTCCACAGGTTAAGAGCAGAGGCTGGAGCAGCGCCCTTCTCCTCCGGCTTGATTGCGATGAGGAAAAACAGGGTGCAGAGTGTGGCGAAGATGGTCACCGCCCATGGAATTGATGTCCAGCCAAACTGGAGGAGCTGCGGACCAGCAAGGAATATTATAAGTGCAGCCACCGGTGCGAACGGCGCCCATATCCCTATGGCCTTTCCCCTTTCCCCCTGTGGAAACCATTTTGTTATGAGTTCGATCGGGAAAAGCATGCAGGCACCGAATGCGCAACCCTCTATGAACCTTCCAATGAGCACCAGCTCAAAGCTGTTGGATATGGCGGTTACGGCGCTTCCCGCGGTCATGAGGATTCCGCACAGAAGGCCGAGCCTCTTCGGACCCAGCCTCGGCAGAATAAAAAACGCCGCGGGCAATGCCATAAGCAGGCCCCCGATCCCGAATATCGTCTGGAGCATGCCCAGTGTCTCCGCCCCAATTCCCCACAGGCTCCCCAGGGTTGGAAACAGGGGAGGCATCTCGAACAGGCCCATGGCAACCGCTATGCTCAGAAGGTAGGCTGAGAGAAGCACGATCCACTTGTATCGCGGGCCAGCTGCGGGTATTTAACTCCCTCAACTCAACTTTTTGCACATGTTAATAAGCCTGCCGCAGTATCTTAACCGGATTTTGAGGCAGATTTCCCGTGGTAAGGACAGGGGCGCCCATGCCTGCAGAACCTGCACTTCTCCGGCTTCGGGGGCACGGGAAGGGGCCCCACCATGTGACCGTATTTTCGCCTGGGCATGCCGCTCCCATAAGCATTCCAGAAAAAAGGATAAAAGATTTCAGCCAGAGTGGAGGTGGTGATCAGGTGGACAGAATTCCGGTTGCGATCCTGGGGGCCACGGGAGAGGTCGGGCAGAAGTTCGTGGTCAACCTGCAGAAACATCCCTGGTTTGAGGTCGTTGAGCTGTACGCCTCGAGCAGGTCCGCCGGCAGGTCCTACGCTGATGCGCTTGGGTACGGCGGAGAGGAGTCAAGGTGGTTCCTGAAGGAGAGCCCGGACAAGAGGATACTGGATATAGAGGTCGGTGACGTTAACAGCGCGAGCACGAAAAACGTCGCGCTTTTCTTCTCCGCCCTCCCCTCAGAGGTTGCCCTCGAGGTGGAGGGGAAGATTGCGAGGGAAAAGCCTGTTGTCAGCACAGCCTCGGCGTTCAGGTACTTTGACGACAGCTTTACGTACCTTCCCGGGGTCAACGAGGCGCACACGGGGATGATAGAGGTTCAGAGGAAGAGCAGGGGGTGGAAGGGATTCGTGGTGCCACAGCCAAACTGCACGACCATCGGGCTGGTGCTCTCGCTGAAGCCAATATACGATGAGCTCGGGCTTGAAAGCGTGATCATGGCATCAATGCAGGCGGTTTCTGGGGCGGGGTATGCTGCCGTTTCAAGGTGGGCGGAGCAGCGCAGGGCCCAGGGATCAGACCTTCCAGCAGAGCTCGACTCATTCGTCCCAGGCATGTTTGAGGGCAACGTGATACCGTACATCGAAAAGGAGGAGGACAAGGTGAAGAGGGAGACCCTGAGGATACTGGGGAAGTTCAGGTCGGGAAGGATAGAGCCCGCGAGTTTCAGGATAGCGTGCAAGTGCAACAGAGTTCCGGTCCTGCACGGACACACTGAGTCGGTCTTCATTCAAACGTCAAAAAAATGTGACGTCGACGGGCTGAGGGAGGTCCTCAAAAATTATACCGGAGAGCCCCAGAGGCTAAAGCTCCCCACCGCTCCCAAGAGGCCAATAGTGGTCATGGATGAGAGGGACAGGCCGCAGCCCAGGTTTGACTGCATGCTTGGCGGAGGAATGGTTGTGGCGGTCGGAGGAATAGAGGCCAACTCATTTGAAAGGGGATTTCAGTACACAGTTCTCTCTCACAACATTGAGTTAGGGGCGGCCAAGGGGGCGGTCCTGGCGGCCGAGTACCTCTACAAAAAAGGCCTTCTTGATTGAGTCCTTACCCCGCCCCGATCTTTTTCAGGGATTTTGCCATCTCGTCGACTATTCTGCGCTCTCTCTTTCTGCTGTAGGTCATGAACCACACGGCCAGAACCATGCCGAGGATATATACCACCCAGAGGTTTGGAATGAACCAGCCAAGCCCCGCAAAAACAGCGGTCCAGAAGAGACCCGATGCGAGGGCACCGATCGCCACGGATAGAAAGATTGTTTCTCTCTTTATGTTGAGGATAAACGCAATCATGGCAGCCCATGATATTCCGAACAAAAATGTAAACACCACTGTGCCAAGCCCCAGGCCCAGCTGACCCACCCTGCGCTCGAACTCATTGAGGTTGGCTCTCGCCGCTGCCCTCAACCTTCTGCCAATTTTTCCGTATTCTGAGAACCGGCTGACGATTCTTCTCTCATACCTTAGGGTGTAACCGAGTAGTTCGAATATTCCGAACCAAACAGGAACCAGCCCCACATGGATTGCGCACACAATGGCAGTGGTCTCGAGCACCGAGAATCCGTTGCTGAGCGCCAGCACCGCTCCGGCACCCGGGCCAAGAAGAAAAACAGCCCCGATGATCGAGAGGATGGTGATAATCATTTGCCTCACCCCGAATGCTCTCAGCCTCAGATACTGTGGTAGCGGGGGGTGGATTTCCAGAGGACTTCGTCCCCACTTGAACCACCGACTTCCGGCGCCCGCGTGTATTGCGCGAACGTCTCCGGGTCTCGCAGCGCATCGGTTGCATCCGATGCCTTATGAGCCCGGCGGGCACTCCACGCTGCCTTGGAGGCCGGAAGCGCAGCTTCCGGCTCTACCCCGCTGCGCTCTTCCCCGCTACCGTTGAACTCTCTTTTCCCTCCGGCTTTAAGAGTTTGTGGAGGAGGCCCCCCAGCACAGCGCCCAGACCAGAGAACGTTAAAAAGAGCATGGCGGAGTAAAGAGACCACTGAAACAGGTAGGTGAATATCTCGTCCTGCGTGACCGAGTAGTTAAATCTCAGGTATTCCGGGGGCAGCGTGAAGATGTACGCCAGAACCACGCCGACGAGGAAAACCAGAATAATCCCGGTCAGCACACCGATCTTCAGGTGCTTGGTCCATTCCCTGGTCCTCCTGCAGTAGATGTACCCAGATATGGCCCCGGCAGCCAGAGCACCGAGCTCCCCGGCACCCACATACATGAGCAGAAAACCGGTCGCCGCCCCTGCCCCGGAAACACCAGCCGAGAAGCCCCTTCCCGGTCCCCTAGTCAGTAAGAGGCCAAGGATCAGAACCACGGCGGCAAATGCCCCGAGGTAGCCGTAGAGGATGGCTCCCCCATCAAGGCTTGAGATGTATATCATTTGGGAGACGGCGTTTTCGTAGTATGTATCTCCGGAAAACACTATTCTGTAGCAGGCCACCCCCTGTCCCACAACCTCAACATCTGTGGAAAAACCACCGTCTGGCCCGCTTTGAATTGTGTGAACGAGCGTTTCGTTTTCGTACCTCACAAGATAGAGGTTCAGCGTGGCACCGCCTATCGGCGAGTTCTCATCGGAGCTGAGCAGCGCCCCCTCAATGGTCACGTTTTCCCCGGCGGAAGCCCTGCCCCCTGAAGCCTGACAGATCAGCCGTGCACCTGCTTTTAACACGAGGGGACCGTTTATCGATCCCTCGGGGGGAAATCTGACCTCGCCCTCGGTGCCCTCCGCAGCGGTAAAATAAAAAGAATGCTCCCCAACGTTTTCCCTGCCCGGCTTCCATGTGAACACGTAGACTTTTCCATCCGTTGAATCCCGGTCGAGCGCATCGTTCTCGGTCATCGTGAAGCTGGCATTGTCCAGATGAAGCACCACTGACCCCTGCGCAGGAACGTGTCCTGAGGGGTCCCTGTAATCCAGAAAGAATGTGAAGTTGGATGACCATGACCCGTTTTCAGGATGCACCCCGCCATCCCCAGCCTGCGCGGCGGATGCGGTGCCACCAAGGCCAGCCGCGATCAGGAGCATCAGCGCGAGTGCAAGCCAGATGCGCCCCATGTGAATCACGCATCCATCTCCCTTCTCCAAAATAAAGCAGCAGGTAATGTCTGGGGATGGTGGGCCCGCGGGGATTCGAACCCCGGAACTTCACCGTGTCAGGGTGACGTCATACCACTAGACCACGGGCCCCACTGAATCTTTACAGTGAACAATAAAAAGGAGTGGGCATCTCTGGGGGTTCATGGTGGACCGGGCGGGATTTGAACCCGCGACCTCCCGCATGCCAAGCGGACGATCATACCGGGCTGATCTACCGGCCCACCAAACGAATCTCATGCCGGAGCCTTTTGAGTTTTGTGGAGCTACCTCAGGCGCAGTCCATGAACCGTTTTGTTCTTCCAGCTGTATCTCTTGATCCTCCGTGACCTTCCAAAGCCGCAGGCGGCGCATACCCCCTTCTGCGCGTGATAAGCCCGCCTTCCGCAGCGTCTGCAGCGTATGTGCTGAACCTTTGTGCGCTTTCCCATCGACGGAGTTCCCTTGACCATCTACATCATCCGGCCGGGGAGATGTAAACCACGCTGTCCCCTCTTATCACCATCACGCCGTATCGCCTGACCGCCTCACCGCCCTGGATCTCCTCCGCCTCCTCGAGAACAAGGTTAACGTGTATGTCAAAGCCCGAGAGCTTTCCCCTGAACTCCCTGCCCCCCTTTAATCCGACGAGCACGGATGATCCCAGGGCGCGGTTCAGCACGTCAAGCGGTCTCTGCGTCATTGAATCATCACATCATCTACACACCTGTTTTTAACCCTACCGCAGGTCCCCATACGGAAGCCATGAAAAACCGCTTTAACACGAGTATTTTTTGCCTAGGCACTTCGATGCACCGGCAGAGGGGCACGCCTAAAAAACCTATAAATGCAGAGGCGGGCGAATATCATCGGATGCCCGGAAAGGTGATTGTGCTCATGGGGTCCAAGGCGGACGTTGAGTGGATCGCCCCCGCAGAGAGAACCTTGAAGGAGTTCGGCGTGAAGTATGAGCTCAGGATCGCCTCAGCTCACAAGACCCCAAAAAAGCTGCTGGAGATAATTGAGGAAAATGAGGGTTCCGGGGAGGAGATAGTCTACATAACGGTTGCCGGGAGGTCAAACGCGCTTTCCGGGCTGGTGGACGCGAACACAGGGTATCCGGTCATAGCATGCCCTCCCTACTCCGAGAAGTTTGGGGGCATGGACATTCTCTCATCGCTCAGGATGCCGAGCGGGGTCGCACCGATGGTTGTCCTGGACCCAGAGGCCGCAGCCCTGGCCGCCGTGAAGATACTTGCTATCGGGGACAGATCCCTCGCAAAGAAGATAAAGGACTATCACTCAAGGCTTGTGGAAAAACTGGAAAGGGAAGACAGGGAGATAAGGCGCTAGGGCACTGCGTCAGGGCTTCGCAGCGTTCTCATTTTCCGCCTGCTTCTCTCCACGTGTTCCCGAAGAGCTATGTCCTCCCTGTGCCTGAGCGGGCCGTCTATTCTTCTTATCCCGTCCATCGCTATCTCCCTTGCCTCATCCAGGTTTTCGGATATGCCGAGAACTCCGACAGCCCTCGATTTGAGCGCAAAAAGCTCTCCGTTCCTCACCTCAACCGCGCCGGGGTATATCCTGATCCGCTCACCATATTTTTCCCTCAGAGCCTCAGCCCCGGATATGTCAATCTTTCTGGGGCCGGAGTATACCGCGTATCCGCCGTAATCCAATGGTACGGCGTAGACCAGCACTGAGGAGAGTTCCTCAAACTCAAGCCTTTTGAGGTCACCGTCGATCATCCTGAGGCAGACCTCCACGAAGTCATCCTTCATGAGGGGAATGACGTTCATGACCTCGGGATCTCCCCACCTGCTGTTTATCTCAAGAACCTTGAGCCCGTCCGCGGTCAGTATGTAGGCCATGTAGAGGACTCCCCTCACCTCCGGATTGCTTTCCGCGCCCTTGAGGGCCTCGTGTATCTTTTCCGCGGTTTCCACAGCGCGGGACCAGTCCTCCCCTGACATGAAGGGCAGAAGATTGCCCCGGTCCTTGTACGATCCCATACCCCCTGTGTTCTGTCCGAGGTCCCAGTCGAATGCCCTCTTGTAGTCCCTCACGGCCGGAGTTGGGACAAGGCGCCTGCCATCTGAGAGGCACTGCAGGGAGAACTCCTCGCCCTCCACCTTCTCCTCAACTATCACCGGCCCTGCCCTGAAGTTCGGCATGAAATACCTCTCAAACATTTCCTCCCGCGTTCTGAAGTGGTCTCCCCAGACTCCAACGCCCTTTCCGGCGGCCGGCGCATCCGGCTTGACGGCAACCGCATCCCCTATCCTGTCGAGCCATCTCCACAGGGCTTCCTTCACCTCTCCCCCCTTGTATTCCTCGGGATAGAACACCCTGAACCTCGGATTTGCCTCTGGCGCAACCCTCTCTATCAGCTGCCTCTGCTCAACCTTGCTGCGCTCTATGAAGTACCTCCTGGTCGGGCATATCATCTGTATCCCGGTCTCCCTCTCCACTGCGTCCCTGATCCCGTTGATTCCGGGTCCTTCCGGGCCCAGCACCCCGAAGCGTATCTCCTCCCTGTGCCTCCTTGCAAATCCAACGATGTCCCTGACGTTGAGGTCGGGGATTACCACGTGCTCCCCTCCGGTCGCCTCAGCCATTTTCAGGTTGTAGGGGTTCCTCTGTTTGTCAGCGATGAAGAGCCTGACTCTCTGGGGGCTCCTGCACAGGGCCTCAGCCATGCAGACGAACCTGCTGCCGTAGCTTATCCCGAGTACCCCGATCGTCATGTCGACCCCCTCCAGAATCCCATCACCCACTCATCCCCTTTCTTTATGTATACGTTGTTTTTCTCATCGATTCCCACCATCCCGGAGGAGATGAGCTCGAGTGCCTTTCTGTACGCCGGGCCATCGCATTTTTCCTTCATCAGCGCCTGCTGCTCCTCAGGGGATCTCCCCTCCACCGGAAGGGGGTCCGATATCACTAGGATGGGCCCCTGATCCGGGTTCTCGTTCATTATGTGGACTGTCGAGCGCGTGAACTTTTCCCCAGCCTCTATCTGGTCCCTCACAACGTTGAGTCCGGTGTAGGCCCTCCTCCCGTTTTTTGTTATCGAGAGGTCCGCAGGGTGCACGTTTAGGATTCTGTTCGGGAACTCATTGAGGAACCTCTTCGTGAGAACGTACATGTACCCGGAGCAGGCTATTATGTCTGGCCTCCATCCCTTGCTCCTTATGATCGACAAAAGCCTCTCATCGTATTTTTCCCTTATGCGCATGTCCGTGATCGGCCTACCCGCGTAAAAGTCCTTTATGTCCAGGATCTCCACAGGTATTCCCATATCCCCCAGCCTCTTTATGCCCGAGGCATTTTTGTTGCTGGATATTGCACCAACCACCTCGTAGTTCTTTCCACCCAGCATGAACGGAACAGCGCTTGCCCCCCCGGAGAAGAGTACCACCACCCGCATCTTTCTGCCCTTTCGCGGCGTGTAGAGGGGAACGACCTTCCCTCCCATGGCATCCCGTGAACATTTTTTGAGGGAGGATAAATCAGTATTGTCGGGGAGAGACTTTGCCCGCAAATCTGCCTCCGGAGTACTTCAAGGCGGAGGAGAGGTATCTCAGGGCGAAAACCCTTGAGGAGCGCATTCTTGCGACAGAGGAGATGATAAGGGTAACGCCGAAGCACAAGGGCACCGAAAAGCTCCTGAAGGTTCTCAAGAGGAGGCTGTCCAAGCTCAGGGCGGAGCTGGAGGAAAGGAGGACGAAAAGACCGGGCGGAGGGGGAGGCAGGAGCTTTGCGGTGAAGAGGGAGGGGGCGGCTCAGGTGGCGCTCGTTGGGCTCCCCAACTCCGGAAAGTCGTGGCTGCTGAGGAAGCTCACGAATGCACGCGTAGAGGTAGCTGACTACCCGTTCACGACACTGCGGCCTGTGCCCAGCATGATGGAGTTTGAGGACGTGAGGATTCAGCTGGTCGAGATACCGGCCATAGTTGAGGGATCCAGCTTCGGTAGGGGCCTTGGATCAGAACCGCTGAGCGCCGCCAGAAATGCGGATGTGATTGCGATAGTGGTGGACGGTAGCGCAGATCCATGCGAGCAGTTGAGGATCATTCTGGGGGAGCTCGAGAACTCCGGAATTAGGATCAACAGAAGGCCTCCCAGGATATCAATAAAGAAAACCTCGAGCGGCGGGATTGAGATAAAGGGTGGAGAGTTCGTGGAGGGAGGGGAGACGGAGCTGAGGAAGCTCCTGCAGGAGTACAGGGTTCACAACGCGTTTGTGGTGATAGAGGAGCCAGTCACGCTGGATGATGTTGAGGACGCGCTCAGCCCCTCCACGGTCTACAGGCAGGCCTTCGTCATCCTGAACAGGTCCAGGGACGAGGAAGTGATGAAGAGGGTTGAGGGGATGGGGTTCAGGGTGATATGCGGTGAGGACGATCCTGCGGCAATAAGGAGGGCGATATACGAGAGCCTGGGCCTCATAAGGGTCTACACAAAGCGCCCGGATGAGGAGCCGGAGAGGGTCCCGATGGTCCTTCCGAGGGGGGCAACTGTTCTTGATGTGGCGAGAAAGATCCACAGGGACTTTGAGCGATCGCTGAGCTTCGCGAGGGTGTGGGGATCGACAAGGTTCCCCGGCCAGAGGGTTTCAAGAGATTACGTGCTTCAGGACAGGGACATTGTGGAGCTGCATTAGGCCTATTTGCCCCTCAGGAGCTTTGAAACCTTGAGGACGTCCTTTGGCTTGCCAACAACCGTCACCAGATCTCCGACCTCTATCACCGTGTCCCCCTTCGGAGGGATGAGCTCGTCCCCCCTGCTGATCATGGCAAACGTGCAGCCCCTCACGTTGAGGTCCTTGAGGGCCTTCCCCACCGCCTTGGATTTCGGTCCGACCGTGACCTCCACGACCTCGCCCTTTCCCCCTCCTATGCCGAGCAGTCCGTAAACCCCGGTTCCTGTCACGGCCTTCTCGAAGAGCATGACCGCAGCGCTCGCGAGGCTTATCGCTATGTCCACCCCCATCTCCTCAAACATCCTCGCGTGCTCGTCGTCGTTCACCCTGGCCACCACCTTAGGGACCCCGAGCTTCTTTGCCAGCTCGCATGCCATCAGGTTCACCTCGTCGGCCTCTGTCAGGGCAATCAGCACATCCGCCTTCTCTATCCCGGCGTCCTTGAGCACATCCAGCTCCGCACCGCTTCCGTGGATGACCAGCACATCCAGCTCCGCTGCAAGCTCGTGCGCCCTCTTCTCATCCTTTTCCACTATGACCACGTTGTGGCCGCGCTCGTTCAGGCGCTCGGCGAGCTTTGAGCCTATTCTGCCCCCACCAACAATGACTATATACATCCTCAACCATTCTTTCTCAAAGTGTCATGGATAAATAAGGGTGATGTAACTGCTGCATAAAACAATAGCTTTTTATATATATGGGAACCCAATCCGTTTCGGTATTCGCCCGATATGTGGTCGCTACAACAGACCGAATGGGCACGCCTACAGGTGTGGGGCCTGCGGGTTCGAGGCGGGCCGTCACCTGGTGGCGAGCTGG
>Ga0078972_1008839_pt1 | contig 20562 bp, 13 predicted proteins | sample YelNatPaOPGAMG01_FD_67568 | JGI IMG/M metagenome (GOLD analysis project Ga0078972, IMG submission 67568) | Hot spring thermophilic microbial communities from Obsidian Pool, Yellowstone National Park, USA - OP-RAMG-01 (SPADES assembly) (version 2) | ecosystem: Environmental > Aquatic > Thermal...
GGGGGGGGGAGAGGACCCCCCCCCCCCCCCCGGGGGGGGGGGGGGGGGGGGGGGGGGGGGGGGGGGAGCTGTGACACTTTTCTTCCCTCTCCTCTGATAGCGCACCAGCAAAGATTCTTTTTGAGACGGCCGCTTGCGCAGCTCCACCCCCTGGAGGATTGCTCTTTTCAGAAAACACGGTCCTGGAGTAAGATTCGCCCTCGTTGGCGTCTTGTCGCCAACGAAAGGACTCGGGACGCGGGCGCTTCGGAACCGTCCGCGTCGGGCCAGGAAGGCCAACGGAGAAGAGGAGTTCTGCTCCATACTCAAGACATTTCCGCCGCAACTAGCTCCGTCCGAAGGATGCCAGCCCGGCCCTCTATAAGGGGCCTTTTCTCACGGAACAGAAAAGATGATACGCGCTCCCATTCTCTTTCGCGTCGATGCCGCGCCGCGCCTTGGCTGGGAACACTTGTCGCGCTGCCTGACCTTGGCGGCGGCGATCCAGCGACGGCGTCGGCCGGCGTATTTTCTCTCCCAACTTGAACCCAGCTCATTGGGTCTGGCCATTAAGCGGGGCGGCAACGAATGGCTGGAAGCAGGCAGTCCAGCGGGCACGACCAACGATCTGGACGAAGTGATACAAGAAGTGCGTCGGCTGCGGCCTGCCGCCGTCGTCGTCGATTCGCCGGACGTGAAGGAGGAATACCTGAGCGTTCTGCGCGGTACGGGTGTATTGGTGGTATCGCTGGACAGCCTGGCGCACACCGTTTTCTCCGCGCATTTGGTCGTCAATCCGCTCTTGGGTCCAGGGCGGGAATCTTATGAGTTCACCCGCGGCACCCAATTGTTGCTGGGAGCACGCTATGCCCTGGTGCGGCCGGAGATCCGCCGCCAGCGGCCGGCACGGGCCCAAGAACCCGCTCAACCGTTTCGCGCCATTGTCGCACTGGGGGATGATGATCCGCACAATCAGTCCGGCGTCTTGGCCAAGAGCTTGCTCAACTGTCCCAAGGTCGATCGGGTTGATGTACTGGTTCGGCCGTATCATCGCGATTTAGAGAAACTGAAAGGGCTAGCGGAAGCCTGTCCCGAGCGGCTGGAGATCGTCCAGGAGCCAGGCGAAATCCCCTTCCGCATCGCGCGCTGTCACTTCGCTGTCAGTGCCGGCAACGCTTGGTCATTGGAATTGGCCTGTGTCGGCGTACCGCAGATCGTCATCGTTCAGTCGGAGACGCATTGGCCGACTGCCCAACGGCTCGAAGAAGAAGGGGCAGCCACCTGTCTCGGTTGGCAGGCCAATGTCTCGACACAAACCATCCGCCAAGCCGTCGCCGACGTGCTCGGCGACGCTTTGGAGCGCCAAGCCATGGCCCGTTGTGGCCGCAAGCTGATCGATGGCCGCGGGCCAGATCGTTTAGTCACGGCCCTGGAGTTACTCCTACACCCTTCGCGGCATGTTCAGAGCGCTGCCGCAATTGCCGCATGAGGCTTCTTGCCCGTCTGCTGTACCAGTAAAGGATTCTCTTGCTGGCGCCGCAGACGGGTTTGTATTCTCTCTCTTGTTGGTCTGCTTTGGTCTCACAACAGGTCGTTTCCTATGGACAAACATCAGGTCGCCGCCATTCTCGACGAAATCGGCACGCTCCTGGAACTTCAGGGCGAGGACGCCTTTCGCTGCAACGCCTATCACAACGGCGCCCGTGCCATCGAGCAGCTTGAAGAAGATCTTGCCACCGTCGTCCGCGAGGACCGACTCGGCGAAGTGCCCCACATCGGCGCTACGCTGCGTGAAAAAATTACAACTCTGGTCACTACCGGTCACCTGCCTTTTTACGAGGAGCTGCGCAAAAAGACACCACCCGGCCTCTTCGATCTTCTGCGTATCCCGGGCTTGGGACCGAAGCGCGTCAAGCTGCTATACGATCGACTTGGCATCGACACGCTCGATAAATTGGCCCAAGCCTGTGAGAGTGGCCAAGTGGCCAAGTTGAAGGGGATGGGCGAGAAGATGCAGCAGAAGATCCTGGAAGGCATTCAATCGCTGCGTCAGATGGGTTCGCGTGTGCGTCTCGACCAAGCATTAGCCCTGGCGAGCCGATTGATCGACGGGTTGCGGACGGCCCCCGGCATCATCCGCATGGAGCTGTGCGGTAGCTTGCGGCGGCGGCGCGAAACCATCAAGGACATCGATATCCTTATCAGTTCGGATACGCCCGGGCCCATCATGGAGCGCTTTGTAGGGTTGCCTGGCGTAACACAGGTGATCGCCCACGGGGCCACGAAATCAAGCGTTGTCGTCCAAGGCGACGGCCGGCTCTCCATGAACGCCGATCTGCGCATCGTCCGCGACGAGCAATTCCCCTTTGCCTTGCACTACTTCACCGGCAGCAAGGGACACAACATCGCCATGCGCCAGCGCGCGCAACAATATGGGCTAAAACTGAATGAATACGAACTGGCCGGGCCGGATCGCCGAATCCGCTGCCGCGATGAAGCCGACCTCTTCCGAGCCCTCGATCTGGCCTACATCCCACCGGAGCTGCGCGAGAACACTGGCGAAATCGATGCCGCCGCCAAGGGCACGTTGCCCAAGCTCATCGAGGCAGACGACCTCAAAGGAGTTTTCCACTGCCATACTACCTACAGCGACGGCCATAACAGCGTCGAGGAGATGGCGCGCGCGGCCCAGGCGCTGGGCCTGAAATATCTTGGTCTGGCTGATCATTCGCAATCGCTGACCATCGCCAACGGCCTCACCCCGGACCGTATCCGGCAGCAGCAGATGGAAATCGAGCAGGTCAATAAGCGACTGAAGGGACTTAAAATCCTGAAGGGGACCGAGTGTGACATCCTCGCCGATGGTCGGCTCGATTACAGCGACGATGTGCTGGCGACTTTCGATTACGTTGTGGCCAGCGTCCACAGCCACTTCAAGCAATCGCGCGAAGAGATGACGGCACGGATCATCAAGGCCATTCGCAATCCCTACGTCACCATGCTCGGCCACGCCACCGGCCGACTGCTGCTGAAGCGCGAGGGCTATCCAGTGGATCTCGAAGCCGTATTGCAGGCAGCGGCAGAGTGCGGAACGATGATCGAAATCAACGCGAACCCGCAACGGCTCGATCTCGATTGGATTCACTGCAAACGGGCCAAAGCGCTGGGCGTGAAACTCGTCATTAATCCCGACGCCCACAGCAGCAGCGAGATTGCGCTGTACCACTATGGCGTGGACGTGGCCCGCCGCGGCTGGCTGGAGAAAAGCGACGTATTTAACACCCAGTCGTTAGCGGACGTGACCAAGGCGCTGGCAGCCCGGAAGTCAAAATAAATGGATCGCCAAAACGCCAGGGGCGTCTTGGCGATCCGCTGGGTTCAGATCACGGTAACAGGGCCGTGGTCGTCGCAATGGTCGCCGTGCAGGTGGTGCAGGCGGCCGTTGACCAGGTAATCAAAATGATCGCCATGCGGCACTTTCTCGTGACCGCAACCCTCATGTCGGCATGGGCACGCGATCGGGGCGCAGTGATCGGGGTTGGTCGCATTTACCGCCAGGACGTGCTCCTCGTAATGACCTTCGTGGGCATTGTGCAGGCAGCCATCGTGCAGATAATCGATGTGGCCGTCATGCCGGATGCGGGTGTGTCCACAGTGTTCACTGTGGACATGCTTATGGTCCTCGTGAATTTTGTGAGTCATCGGCCGTTCCTCTTTTGAGATTGGGTTGGGAAGTATATCGGCTCTTTACCTACGCAAACTATAAGCCAAAATCAGCAATGTGAAAAACACAACGAGGTCAAGAATCGGTCCCGCAGTCTTCCCCATCATCCCAACCGATAGTGTGGGTTGGCCCGGAGATATTGCTCGACGCGCTCGGTGCGGGTGACCGCCTCCGCGAAAAAGGCCACGGCCTGACGCAGTCGATCATCCGCCGCGGCGCAGCTGAAACGCAAGAAACCCTGGCCGGCGACGCCGAAACATTCACCGCCCAGGCAAGCGACGCCAAGGTGGTCATCCGCCCCTTCCAGCAAGTACATGGCTAAGCCGTGCGAGCGAATGCCCAGCCGCTGACAGAGGGCGGACACATCCGGGAAGACGTAGAACGTGCCGGCAGGCATAAACACTTTCACGCCGTCCACCCGCCGTAATTCTTCGACCAATAGCTCGACTTTGTGACGGAAACGGCCCATTGCTTCGTCGCGCTCGGCGGCGTCGTGCTCCAGGGCGGCTTGACCGGCAGCTTGGGCCAATGGCGGGACGCACGAGAGCGATGTATTAATCATCTTGCCGATAGCTTCGACGATGGCAGCGCTGCTGATCGCGTAGCCGATGCGCCAGCCGCTCATGCTATACGACTTGCTGAAGGTGTACGCTGCCACGGTGCAATCGAGCAGGCCCGGCTGCGCCAGCGGCGTTTCATGCCGACCCTGCCAGACCATGTGGCAGTATGGTTCGTCGCTGAACACGGCAATGTTGCGGTCAGCAATCAATCGGGCCAGGTCGCGCAGGTCCTCGGCTGTGGCTATGCCACCCGTCGGATTGTGTGGGAAATTGAGGAAAATCGCTCTGGCATGCGCTTCATGGCGGACAAAGTGCTCGACCGCGTTCAGATCGGGCCGGAACTGATTATGAGCGCGCAAGGGACTGAAGACGGCTCGGGCCCCACGGCGGACGATGTTCGGCTCGTAGGTCGGAAAGTGTGGCGTGAAGACGAGCACGGCATCGCCCGGATCGAGAAAGGCCTCGCAGAAAAACTGCTCGAACACCTTGGCTCCCGGTCCAACGACCACGTTTTCCGGACCAATGCGGACGCCGAACTCACGCTGATAATTGCGAGCAATGGCATCGCGAAACTCCGGTAAACCTGGCGAAGGGCAGTAGTGCGTCGCGCCCGTTTCGATGGCGCGCAAGCCGGCAGCGATAGCATGTCGTGTGCTCGGAAACGGACTATCGCCGATGTGCAACTCGATCACGTCCTTGCCGGCGGCCTGCAAACGCTTGGCGACAGCAAGAACGTCAAAGGCGGTTTCGGCCTTGAGACCCCGTGCGAATGTGCTGAGCGTGATAGTCATAAATAGGAGTGCGAAACGAGGGGCCGAGGACGCGAGACGTGTTCTTCTCGCCCTTGCCCTTCCTGCCCCTTATTATTATTGTTTGGCGGCGATGGTCTGAGCAAGCGGACGCACTACCGCAGGAATGATGTGCGAATCTACCAGTTCTTGACAGATTCGCCGTTGGTTGCGATACGACTCGGTAAAGTCCTTGAACGGCTGGCGGCCCCAATACTGGCGCACGGTGAAGTAGACACTGATCGGCGCCTCTGGAAATTGGCCCGTGCGGACCTGATAAAAATTGGTGCGCGTCTCGATACTCAACCGACACTGCAAGCGGCATGAATCGTCTAACGCCAACATCAGCGACGGCTCGTAGTTGAGGACACGGCTGCCGGGCATTTGCAGTAGTCCTTCCAGCGTCGTGTTCAAGCCCAGCGCCTCGGCGACCACTTCGTCATGATTGCCGATGTACATGAAATCAAAAGCAAATAATACATCCAGCGCCTCACAGTCCAGCGGATTGAAATCGAGGTGATAGGGGGCCGTGTCCAGCAGCTGCTCGTGCAGGGCGTCAGCAGCTTCCAGGTCCGGCGGATTAACATAGCCGGCGCACAGGCGGCGTGCTTCCAGCGTCACCCAGCGATAACTCCCTTGCTCGCGGTCTTCCTCCAACACAAACTCGCCGCTCTCGCGACAATCGAAGTCCATCATCTGTGGGTAGGTCTTACGCAGCCGGTCAAAAAAGTGCAAGACCGTCTCCCGGCCGGACGGGAGGGCCATCTTGGTATTGAGATAAATGTAGACCCCAAAGTCATCGCAGAGCGAGTTGTAAGGATTCATGTGGGTCCCTCAGGTTCGTTTGCAGATGCGAACCGATCGTGGCGACGCCGCCTCCTGATGGAGCTTTCTTCGGAGGAAAATCAACCTGCACGGCTCACGGGGGCGCGAGCGGGAGATTGAAGCCTCCCAAGAGGGCCTCCTCTTTATTCATTGTTCGTTTTTTTCGCACAGATGCAAGGTTCGTTCCGACGATTTTTTGATTGCGGTCTGGGCAGCCGGAGGCGGGCAGAAAAAGCCAGCGGGGTTGCGTCAGCGCCCTGAGTGCAGCCCCTCGGAACGCGAACGCAACCCCCTCTTGCTCCTTCCTCGTCCCCGTTCGCGGGGAGCGAGAGCATCACGCACTGCGGACCAGCTTGGCCTTGACGGGAATGGTGAGGTTGGTCTGGTGAATCCAACGGCCGGAGTCTGGGGCGCCATGCCAACGCTGCAAGGAGATCGAACGGACGTGATCGCGCTCTTCATCGTCCAAGACTTCAAAGAAAGCCTGAGCGAAGTTGGCGCGAACCTGGGTTGAGGAACGTCCGAGACAGATAAGCAGATCGGCACGGTCATCGAACACAGCTACGGCGCGCCATCCCTGGGGCTTGGCTTCCGTCTGATAGAACATGGGTTTGACCCTCCTTGGTCTGGGTGTGAGACGTGTCTCTAGAGTGACGGAAAGCTCATGGCAAGTCAAGAGCAACTGTTACATCGGGGGTGCCGCTTGGATGGGGGCGGGCGGTATGGCGTTAGTGCTCCGAGAGGCCAAACGCGAGGCGCTTGGGCCATCCCGCTCGCCCCCATCGAGAAGCAGACTTCGATGTCCGCAATATTCTGGACAGAAGCCCTTTCACTTGGTATGGATACGAAGAAGGCAAAGCCTGCTCCGACGAGGAGCCACCTGGTTGTTACTCGATCTCGCGCGCTCGTTTGGCACGAGGGCCGGCTGGGGATCGAAACCAATAGAAAGGACCGATTGCGATGACTCACGTTGTTTGCCAGCCGTGTTACGATTGCAAGTACACCGACTGCGTAGCTGTCTGCCCGGTGGAGTGCTTCTACCAAGACGAGAAGATGCTTTACATCGATCCTGCCGACTGCATCGATTGCGAAGCGTGCGTTCCCGAATGTCCGGTGGAGGCCATTTTTGCCGAGGCCAACGTTCCCGCCCAGTGGACCAGCTTCACAGCGCTCAATGCCGAACGTTCCGCCGCCCTGAAAGAGAGTGGCACCGGCCATATTACGGAGAAGCAAGATCCCCAGGAAGGCCCCGAGTGCCAGAAGAAAGGCTGACCTCCTCACCCCCCTGCCGCGCTCGCAAAGGCATTCTTTGCGAGCGTAGTAGGGGGGTAGGGGCCGTTGAATATGCCAGCCACCGGCGTTCTCCTCATCCAGCTCGGCACGCCTGACGCTCCTACCGAACTGGCGCTGCGCCGTTATCTTCGCCAATTTCTCAGCGACCCGCGTGTCATTGAGGCGCCGCGCCTACGTTGGTGGTTCGTCCTCAACTTGTTCGTCCTTCCGTTTCGGCCAAGACAATCCGCCGCCAAATATCAACGCATCTGGGACGCCGTTACCGGCTCGCCGCTCTTGCACTGGACGCGCCGGCAAACCGAGGAGCTGCAAAAAGCCCTGCCCAGCGTGCCCGTGGCGTTCGGCATGCAAGTGGGCAATCCGCCGTTGGCCCAGACTGTGCATGAGCTGATCGAGCGGGGTGTTGATCGGCTCGTAGTGTTGCCGCTGTATCCGCAATATTCGGCCACCACAACGGCCTCCGCCGCCGATGTGCTGTTCCGCGCATTAATGCAAGAGCGACGTGTACCGGCCTTGCGGATCGTGCCGCCCTATTACGACCATCCTGCCTATCTCGACGCGATGGCTACGGTCATCCGCGACGAGCTGGCTCGTCTGGCTTGGCAGCCGGAGCACTATTTGCTGAGCTTTCACGGCATCCCCATCCGTTACGCTCAGAAGGGCGATCCTTATGCCACCCACGTCAAGCGGACCACGGCGGGGCTAATCCAACGTCTTGGCTGGCCGCGCGGCCGGTGGACGCAGACCTTTCAATCGCTCTTTGGCCGCGAGGAATGGCTCAAGCCGTACACCGAACCGACGTTGGTACGGTTGGCCAAACAGGGCATCCGCCGCGTTTTTGTGGCCACGCCAGGGTTCACCAGCGATTGCCTGGAGACCATTGATGAAATCGGCCGCGAGGCGCGGGAAGCCTTTGAGCGCGCCGGCGGCGAGCAATTGCACCGTTGTCCGTGCCTGAACGATCATCCGGCCTGGATTGCAGCCATGACCACGCTGGTACGAGAGGAAGCCGTTGGGTGGATAGACAGCTAATACGCCGCGTAGGACTTTTCCTCGATCAGCCGCGAGCCGAGTCGCTCGTTGATCTGTCGCTTGAGGAGCGCCCGCCGGTCGTTTTGCTGATAAACCGAGCGGGCCAACTGAATGAAGCGCGGCCCGAACTCCTGCATCCGTTCGCAGGTACGGAGGGCGTCTTCGATCTGCCACAGCGTTTCGTTGACCGCTTTGAGGGCCTCTGTTAGTCGCGCCACTTCGGCCGAGTAAGGCAGACAGCGATTGCGTATGGCCGTCAGTTCCGCCAGTTCGGTACGCACATTGGCCAACTTGGCAGTATCGCGGATATGTTCCATTTTGATCTCCAGAATAGTAATTTTGTCGATCAACTCCCCCGGAGCGATGGGCACAAGTATTTCGGCTGCAGGCGCGGCCTGTCCAATCTTCTGCCGCAGTTCGTCGGCCATGCGCGTGAAGAGCGATTCCCAATCGCCGCGGCGGACTTGACGGAACAGACGCATGGTGGGATACCACGGACTGTCTTGGCGTTCCAGCAGCCAGCGCCATTCTGGAGCGAATGTTAACGCCAGCCAAACCGGCACGCCGAGCGCCCCAGCTAAATGGGCCACGGCTGTATCGGAAGTGACCACGAGATCGAGGTTCTTCATCACCGCTGCGGTGTCTACAAAGGCATCGCCGGTTTCATCCAGCCGGCCTCCTAGATCGATCACAGGGAACTGGCTTGCCACTTCGTCCAGTTGCTCCGTGCCTGACCCTTTTTGCAGACTAATCAGCCGCACCCCTGCAACGCGCGCCAAGGGAGCAAAATAACGTAGCGGGATGGAACGATCACGATCGCCGCGATAAGCCGGATCGCCCTGCCAGGCGATGCCGACGCGGAACCCCTCCCAGGGGCTCAGTTCGCGGCGCCAGCTTTCGATGAGGTCGCGATCGGCGAAGAGATAGGGGACGTGGGCCGGCACTGTTTCCAGCGTAGTGCCGAGGATGCGCGGCAAGCTCAACAGCGGTGCCTGCACATCGTAAGACGGCAACGGCGCATTGTGCGGCACCAAACGGTCGATGCCTGGACAGCTTGACAAAAGACGGGTCAACTTGGCGGGGCATTGCACCAAGACCGTGCCGCCTTGTTGCTTGACCAGGGCGGCGTAGCGAATGAACATGATGGTATCGCCGAGGCCTTGTTCGGCCCAGAGGAGAATGGTTTGTCCATTCAGCGGCGCGCCGTCCCAAAGCGGCTGAGGGCCGGCCGGTTTGGGGGCCGGCCGATACTGCCAGCGATACTCGTAATCGCGCCAGCCACGTTCAAAATCGCCCAAGAGAAGCCAGGTCATGGCGCGGGCAAAACGGGCCTCGCTATGACCGGGGTTGAGCTGGGCTGCTTGCTCGTAGCAGGCCAAGGCTTCGTCGTAACGTCCCAGCTCCGCCAAGGCCAGGCCGAGGTTGTGATAGGCGGCGGCCAGGTCAGGCGCCAGTTGGATGGCCTTACGATAATGGGCGACGGCTTCCTCGAGGCGGCCCTGCTCGCGCGCCACAATGCCCAGACGGTTATACGAATCGGCGTGATTCGGCCGCAGGCGGATGGCTTCTTCCAGGTGCTTCCGTGCTTCAGCGTGCTGCCCCAAGGCGAGCAAGGCGTGGCCCAAATTATCGAAGGCCGCCGTATGGTCAGGCTGGAAACGCAGGGCTTGCCGATAGCTGGCCGCCGCTTCTGCGGTTTGGCCGAGCATGTGCCGCGCTACCCCCAGGTTGTAGTGAAAACCCGCGTCTTGGGGCCGCAGGGCCACGGCGCGTTCCAGCCGCTGCCGCGCCAGCTCGTTTTGTCCCGCCTGATGAGCCAGCACTCCCAGCAGGTTTAGGGCTTCGGCGTGACATGGTTCGGCGGCGAGCAACTCCCGACAAAGCCGTTCTGCCGCCTCGCGTTCTTTCGCCTGGAAGTGGGCCAACGCCTGATTCCAGAGCTGGGCTAGCTCCAGGGGTGAGCGGGGGAAATTGCTCTCCTGGTTGCTTGGGCCGAAGCGTTGATGCACCTTGCTCGCCAACTCGTCTGCCATGCAGGCGAACACCGCGTCCCAGTCGCCGAACCGAGTCTGGCGGAACAAGCGCATGCTCGGATACCAGGGATTATCTTTGCGATGTTGAAAGAAGCGCCAGTCACATCCGATGCACAAGGCCACCCACACGGGAACGCCCATCCCGCCAGCCAAGTGGGCCACAGACGTATCCGAGGTGATAACCAGATCGAGGTTTTGCAGCACCGCCGCCGTATCCATGAAAGCCCCGGTGGTCTCATCGAGGCGGCAGCCCAAATCGACAACGTAAAACTGCTCCATCACCGCGTGGCGTTGTTCGCTGCCGATGCCTTTTTGCAGGCTGAATAGACGGACTCCAGGCAAGCGAGCCAAGGCGGCAAAATGTTTCAGGGGGACGGAACGCATGCAATCGCCCGAATAGAGCGGATTGCCCTGCCAGGCAATGCCGATCTTGAGGTTGGGTGGACCTTCCAGTTCGCGTCGCCATTGCTCGACCAAAGAGGGATCGGCAAACAGATAAGGAACCTCGGCAGGAAGCGTCTCCAGGGTGATGCCCAGGAGCCACGGTAGGCTCAGGAGCGGGGCTTGGACATCTACCCCAGGTGCCGGTGAACCGCGCGGCACCAGGCGATCGATCCCCGGACAGCGCGACAGCAACGGAACCAACGGCGCCTGACACTCCACTACAACGGTGCCGCCACGTTGCTTGACCAGGGGGGCGAAGCGAATGGCCTGGAGCGTGTCGCCCAAGCCTTGCTCGGCCCACAGGAGGATGGTCTTGCCGTTCAGGGGCGAGCCATCCCACAACGGTTCGCGGCACGGTCGTCCCACCATGTCCGGCAGCTTCCAACGCCATTCGTACTCCGGCCAACCTTCGGCAAAGTTGCCCTTTTGTAGCCGCCATAAGGCACGGCAATGCCGGGCGCCGGGATGGTCCGGCTGGATACGCAGAACGTCCTCGATGCTGTGCAGGGCTTCGTCCAGGCGTCCCTGAGCCGCCAAGGCTGTCGCCAAATTGTGATGAGCGTTGACGAAGTCAGGCCGGAGGCGAATGGCTTGGCGGCAGAGTTCTTCTGCTTGTTGGGGCCGGCCCAACTGCGTCAGGAGGTTGCCCAGGTTGCTGTAGTGGGCTGGATCATTCGGCTCGCAGCGCAGGGCCTGTTCATAATGCGGCAGGGCCTCGTTCAGCTGCCGCCGCAAAGTCAACAAGTTGCCCAGGGCGCATTGAAAGGTGGCGTTCTCGGGACGAAGGCGGACGGCTTCTCGAAACGCGGCCAACGCTTCCTCGGAGGGTTGTCTTCGCCAATTGGGGACGCTCTGCGAGAGGACGCTTGGGCAAGAGGCAGCTTGGGCCTCATTGGACTTGCTGTATTCCTCCAGGGCTTGGCCGAGATGGTAATGGATCACCGCATCATCGGGGCGAAGCCGCACTGCGTGGCGGAAGCAAGCAATGGCCTCGCCGATCTTTCCGCGCCGCTTGCATACCAAACCGAGGTTATGATAGGCCGCACCATAATTCGGTTGGAGACGCAAGGCATGACGCAAGCAGTCTTCTGCTTCTTCGAGTTGGCCCAAGTTGAGCTTCAATTGGCCGAGATTGTTCAGGGCTGTAGGGTGATCGGGGTGCAACCGCAGGGCCTTGCCATAACTGGCGAGGGCCTCGGCAGGACGGCCCAACACCTGTTGTACCACACCCAGGTTGTAATGAAAGTCCGCATCCTCCGGACGGAGGGCAACAGCCCGGCTCAAAAGGACCAGCGCTTCGTCGTTGCGTCCCGCTTGGTGCGCCAACACGCCCAGCAAATGCAGGGCCTGGGCGTGTTGGGGTTCTTCGTGGAGGATGCGCCGACAAATCTCTTCGGCTTGCCGCGCCTCGCCTGCCTGATGATACTGCAAGGCCGTGGCAATCGCCTCGGAAAGGGCGGTCATGCTCACCTCGATGGAAACGCTTGCGGCTGATGAGCCAACAAGTCGCGTGCCTGCGGATGCTGGCGAATCGCTTCCAGAGCTGGATCGTCGATCATGCGGTTGTGTTCAGGATAATTGAGATCGTGAAAGCCTTTGTCAAGCGTTTGCGTCAATAACTCCACAGCCCGGTCGGCGTAGCCTTGGGCCCCTTTCGGTTTACCGATCCGCGCGGCGGCGGCGGAAGCGAGTGCCCACACCTGAACAGCGGCGTAAAGTACCTGGCCATTGTCTTTGGGCGCCTGGGCGAGTATACGCTCTGCCGCCGCAACGGCGGCGGCGGGGTCGCCGCGTGCCGCCGTGATACTGGCCTGGAGAAGCGCCGGCAACACGGAGGCCGCATCGCAGCGAGCCGCCTGCTCGCTGTCTTGCCAGGCCGCTTCCCACTGTCCTTGATCGCGCAGAAAGCGACCGCGCTGGAGATAAGCGGCCGCCGATTTCGGGTTCGCTTCGACGAGTCGATCGAGCCATTGGCGTGCCTGGGCCGGTTCGCCTTTCATGCAATACACCAGGGCCAGGCCGACGTAGGGGTCTGCATTCTGGGGCTGAAGTTGGATGAGTCGGCGATAATCAGCCGCAGCGTCGTCGAGACGGCCGAGGCGGCGGTAAATGTCGCCGCGAATGTTCAGAGTGGTCTCGGCGCCGGGCGGCGGTTTCTGGGCCAGGGAATCGACGACCTCCAGGGCCTCCTTGGTTTTGCCCTGCCAGAGATAGATCTGCGCCTTGCCCCAGAGGGCGTCGGGGTAATTGGGCTGCCGGGACAACGCCTCGTCCAGATCTTGCAGGGCCAGGTCGTATTGGCGACGCCCCAAATGGATCATGCCGAGGAAGCGATAGGCCTCCGGTTTTTGCGGCCAGAACACGGTCACTTTCCGCAAATCCATCAGCGCAGCATCAAAGTCCTTCAGATAGACCCAGTAAACGATGCCTCGATCACGATAAGGCTCCGCCGCATGAGGACATAAGCCGATAGCGGTCGTATAATTTGCCACGGCTTGCTGGTACTCGCCGCGCGAGACGTGCTGCTGAGCTTGCTTGTAAAACTCCAAAGCCTTCTTCTTGTCCTGGGCCAGGGCACGTTGATAGCGGGGGCCGCCGCCGGAACGTTTCCATTCCTCGTAAATGGACTGGCGTTTGAGGCGGACTTCGTCTTTATATTCGCTCCATTGCAACACGCGATTGCAGTCGGCCAGCGCCTCTTCATACTGTTTGCGGCGGAGATAGCACTCAGCGCGGTTCAAATACGCCGGCGCATAGTGGGGTTCTTTTTCCAGGACGGCGTTGCAGTCTTGGAGGGCCTGGTCCACTTTGCCTTGCCCAAGGTAGGCCAAAGCGCGGTTGGAGCGGGCCAGGGCATATTCCGGACTGCGCTCCAAAGCGGCATCATAGTCGCGGAGGGCCTGGGCGTACTGTCTCAAACGGAGATGGACCGTGCCGCGGTTGTTGTACGGCCAGGGGAAGTCCGGACGAAGTCGGATGCACGTTGTGAAACCGATCAGCGCATCCTGGAGATCGCCTAGCTGCATCTTGGCCGCGGCCCAATTGAGATAGCCCCAAAAATGCTCCGGGCGCTGCTCCAACAGGGTCGCATACTCGGCAATCTCCTGGCGATAGTGTGCGCGCGCCTTCTCTTCTTCGCCTCTGCTGCTTTCTGCCTGGCCGCGGACATGTTCGGCGTACCCGTGCCAAAAATGGTCGATGGCGGCTCCCGGCTTAACAGCGCGGGCCCGCTGATAATCCTCTTGGGCGGCTTCTGGTTGACCCAAACTTTCAAGAAAACCACCCCGCTGCGCATAAAGGGTGCGCATCCCCGGCAAGACCTTTTCCGCCCGATTGAGCCAATCGACCGCTTGTTGGGCAACTTGCTGGCGTTGGGCCGCTTCGGCGTTCTTGGCCCATTCGCTTTCGAGCAGGGCAGACACCAAGAACATATCGAAGACGTCTTCTTTGAACAGCTGTTCTTGTTCAGCGTTCAACAGCGGTTTCGGTTTACGGCCTTGCTCGATGGCATCGTACAGCACTCGGAGTTTGCGACAGTATTCTCGTCCCTGATCCATTTGTTGCGGAGAGCTGCGCGAGCCAAAAATGTAGGCGAAGCGTGCATTATCCAGCAATTTCTTGAACTGGTCATACACGTCGACGCTGTCTCGGAGCTTCTGTAAGCGGTCGCGTTGGTCGTTTAGCTCAGCAGTACCGTCCAGCAGAGGATTAGACCATTGGAGAAGATCGGCAGCGCGCCGGACATCGCCAATGAAGAGAGCATCGGTGGCTTGTTTGAAGCGCTCTTCGGCTTGATCGCGGACCCGAGCCACAGTCTGTTGTTCGCGCAGCAGGCGCAGGCCCAGGCCGCCGCCACTGATCGCTACCAGCAGCAGCAACAGGCCGACGGCGGTGTAGAGGCCGGCCATTCGCGGATTACGGCGACACCAACGCCAGGCACGCTCCGGCAGTGACACCGGCCGGGCGCGGATCGGTTCGCCATTCAGAAAGCGCCGCAGATCCTCGGCTAATTCTCCAGCATGAGCATAGCGTTTGCCCGGCTCCTTTTGCAGACTTTTCAGGCAGATAACTTCCAGATCGCGCGGCGTCTTGGTTTGCAGCTGAGTGGGCGGGACCGGTTCTTGGGTACGCACTTGTTGTATGGTGTCCAAGAGGGTGGCGCCCAGAAACGGCGGTCGGCCGGTCAGCATCTCATAGAGGATCGCTCCCAGGGTGTATTGGTCGGAAAGGGGTCCGATGTCGCGAGTACGGCCTTCGGCCTGTTCTGGAGACATGTAGCTGGGCGTCCCCATCAAGGTGCCGGTGCGCGTCTGGCTGGATTCCTCGGTCTCTTCCAGGCGCTTGGCCAGGCCAAAGTCGGTGATCTTGGGGATCCCGTCGCAAGTGAGCAAAACGTTGGCCGGCTTGAGATCGCGGTGGATAATGTTTTGCTGATGAGCATAGTACATGGCCCGGGCCAGGGCTTCGGCGATTTCGGCGGCCTCGCGGGCCGGCAGCGGCTTGCCACTCATTTTCTGGTGCAGCGAGCCGCCTTCAACAAATTCCAACGAGAAAAAAGGCAAGCCGTTATGCTCGCCGACCTCGTAGACCTGCACAATGTTGGGATGACGCAAGCGGGCGACGGCTTCCGCCTCGATACGAAAGCGTGCCAGCTCCCGTTGACCAGCGTGACTGCCGGCTAACAACATCTTCAGAGCAACCAGACGGTTAAGGCCCCGTTGCCGGGCCTTGTAGACCACGCCTACAGCCCCGCGCCCCAAAACGCCGAGCACCTCATAGTTAGCCACCAGGATTTTCGTCTTGTCCTTAACTTGGCAGCTGTCTTCGGTAAGGGTGAAAGAAGCGCCTTCTGAATCCGAAGCACTATCCGCACCTGCCTGGGGGGGCAGATGGTCCATCGTAAGAAGCGCGTTGTCCGGTGGTTTCTCCGATAGATCGACTGTGGCGTCGTCCTGAGGAGAGAATGGCAAATTCAAGGCCGGAGGTGCATCAACCGTGGCATCGCTGCATGAAGATGGTTGCCCAGGCGTGTTCGGGGACATCTCCGGCGGCGCATCGACGGTAGCATCGTTGCACGAAGACGGTTGCGGGGCCGCGTCGAGGCTTGTCTGCGTAGGCGATTCCTGCATGGGAGCCTTCTCCAGTTGGCTGGTCGGCAAGCAACCTTGAATGAACAGCGAAAAGCGAGCCTAATTAAGCGAGAGACGGACAAACCCTGTGGCCATTCCTCCGTTCAGCGTCGCCATGCCCAAGTTACACTGGACACGGGTAGCTGTGACACTCCTTCTCCCATCCCCATAAGGGTAAGAGAAAAAGTTATGTTCCCTTCAGTCGGGGGCGGTATATCTTCTCGCGCTAAGTGCAAATCATTATGAACCGTCGGAAGCAAGTCGTCTAGAGAACTTTTCTCTTCGGCTTTGCCCTGATGCTCGGATGCACGTATTCTCGTTCAGGCAAGCTGTATCGAGAGTACCCGATACGATCGATTTTCTCAGGGTGCCGAGGACGAGCGCCTGGCCAAGCGAAGATAATGCTTGCCACCGTTTGACTCCGTGAGAAAGACCGGCAATAGTTGCCTATCGCCTGCAATGCGCTTACATCAGGAGGATGTTGCCGTGATTGTGCCTGCCCGTTTCTCCTTTGCCTTCACATTGGGATTATCGCTGCTGCCTGCCGCTTCCGGACGTGCTGAGGAGCCGCTCGTACCGGAGCCGCCTCGGCCGATCAGCCTCACCAATCAAGAGATGGCCGAAACTATCGCCGCCCGCTTGCGTCAGAGCAGTCAACTCCAGCATTATGATGTGACTGTCCGCTTCCATGAAGGAGCGGCGGAGTTGACCGGCTCGGTGACCGATAGCGAACAACACGCTCGGGTGCTGCGTTTGGTGCAAGAGGTGCCGGGTGTACAGCGGGTGATCGACCGTCTGAGCGTGGCTGGCGCGATTGTGCCAGTACAGGCCGGCGGTATTCCCGAAGTGCTGCCGCCTGTGTCGGGGCCTAATGCAGCGCCGTCTGCGTCTCCACCGTCTTCGTCTCTGCCGCCTCCGCCCGCCGCCGCGGCTGGCAATGCTCCTGCCGCGTCGCCTCCAGAGGCGACGCCGATCTTCCAGGCGCCAGCCCCTGCGCCCCATCATCTGAACCCGCCGCGGATGCCGCCCTACGCTTGGCCGACCTACGCACCCTACAACAATTACTCGCGGGTGGCTTATCCTCTGGCGTATCCTTACAACAGCTTCCCATTCATCGGCCCGGTCTATCCCTTCCCCAAGATCCCCTTGGGCTGGCGCTCGGTACGGCTGGAATGGGACGACGGCTTCTGGTGGTACAGCAAGACCGCCACACGCTGGGATTGGTGGAAACTACGCTACTATTAATAGACAGATAGTCTGCTTATCGATTTCTGATTGATGGTTGATAAACAATCATCAATCAGAAATCGCAAATCAACTGCCGACGGAGGGTTGAGACCTCGCCCAGATCAAGCACGCGATGACCCGCGATCGCATGGCAATGCAAGGTTTGCCAATACCGCACTGGCAAGACGTTGACCCCGGCGGCTTCTTTGGAGAAGGCCGGTAAAATCAGCCGCTGAGGCCCACTCAGATAACAAGGCCCATCAAGGGCGTCCGGGGCGAATCGGCCGCGGGCAAACCGAGGTCGGTTCACTCGCCTTTTCGGCGACCAACGGAAGCAGGGATGAAAGTGGCCGTGGACCACCGGGGCCTTGGGTAATGGCCCCGCGCCGTGTACGATCCGCCATTCGCCTAAGTCGACTCCTTGCGGCGAGACGGGGAGGTTGGCTTTCTCAAAAAGAGATGCTTCCGCAGCAAGATCGTGATTGCCGGGTACAACAGCTGTCAGTTCCCACTCGTTATGGTCGAGCCAGTGTAGAAAATCCGCCAGCGCTTCGCAGCAGTTTCCGTCTTCCAACAGATCGCCGGCCACGACCAGTTTGCGGACGGCATGTTGTTGCTTGAGGCGGCGCAGAGGTTCCAGCTGTTCGGCTACTGGTTCGTGGGGCACGGCCTCGCCGCGGCGCCGCCGCGCGTCGGCATAGCCCAGGTGCAGGTCGGCCACGACGGCGGTTCGCGTGGGCAAATGTACGGCGACACGCTCCGGCGTCAGCAACCAATCACCCAGGATGTGCATCGCTGGCTCCCTCCGTCAGCATCGTATGCAGCCGCAACAACGCTTCCTCTGGTGTCTCAATTCTTTGGGCCGCTCCCGCAGCCATTTGCGTCCAACTCTCGACAAACGGCGAGGGGCGACTCAGCCGACGGCAGCGCAGCGGCAGATGCTCCAACTCGCGCACGTAGCAGCTGGCGGCAGCGGCATCGCACCATTCGCGGAGAACCTCACGGCGAGCTTGGCGAAGCAGGACGAAATCGCCGTCATAAGCCCGAATTTTGTCGAAGAGACGGCGAGCGCCCCAATCGCGTCCCCCGACACGCCGCGTCTGGCCCAAAGGGTGCCGCAGCAACATCAGGCCCGTCTGGGCCACGCCCTGAAAGCGTTCACGCAGCACTGCGCTATCTTGCAAGGAGGCTTCCAAATCCGCCTCGAAATTGGCGGCGGCCAACAAGGCTCGCAGCACCGCAGCGATCCGCTGATCTTCCTCCGCGAAGTGGCCGCGCATCAAGAGAGCAAACCCCAGGTCGGCAACCAGCGATTCGGCAGCGCGGCCCCAATCGCGCGCCAGGCGATGGACAGCGACGCGCGCCAGGGCGTCGTTACCCAGGCGATTGAGCGGTGTATGAAAGTAGTAGTCAACGCCCTCCTCGTGGGCAACAATCTCGACCAGGCAACTAGCGGCGTCGGGGACCTCGCTGACACACTCTTGACGTTGGAAGAAAGCTGTCAAGGTGGCGACGGCGGCGTCCTCCAAGCCATAGTCGCGACGGAACAATTGGGCCAGCGCTTCCGGCCCTTCGCGCAGCGCTTCGGCAGCCTGGACGCGCAAGAGGTACAAGCGTTGCGCCAGTTCCGTGGAAAGCGGCCAACCTTCTCCACCCCAGTGCGGCACAATTGGCCGGCCGATGATTTCCTCGACCAGCAGCCGCCTGTCCTCCGGCCGCAAGGAACGTACTTGCAAACAACGGCCATCGAGCAGAAAACGGTCGCCTTCACGCAAGCGCTCGGCAAACGCTCGATCCACCTCACCGATTCGCCCTTGTTCGGTTGGGGACAGCCAGACTTCATAGGTAGGATCGGCAAGAATGGCGCCGAGGTTACAGCGGAGCAAGCGAGCCGTTCGCCGGTCCCAGATAGTAAAACTCTCCGGTGTCCCCCGCAGGCGTGGCGGCAAAAAAGGTCGGCGCTGGGCGTTGCCGGAGGCAAGGCCAAGATACGCCAAGCAATCGTCGAAATCGCGGCGGGAGAGATCCTGATAGGGCGCCGCCCGACGAACCAGCTTGAAGACGGCATCGGCAGAGCAGGTCTGTGCCGCGGCCATGCCGAGGATGTGCTGGCAAAGTACATCTAGCGGATGGGCAGGAATGCGCAGAGGCTCCCACTGGCCGGCTTGGCCTGAAGCGGCAGTGACCGCAGCCTCCAGCAACTCCGCCTCCGTGGCCGTCAATACCAGTCCGCGAGGAACACGCCCCGGCCCGTGACCGGATCGGCCGATGCGCTGAAGCAAGCGAATCACATCGCCGGGCGGATGCACCAACACCACCAGATCGACAGTGCCAATGTCGATGCCCAGTTCCAAGCTGGTGCTGCTGATGACGGCGCGCAGCCGGCCCTGTTTGAACTCTTCCTCCACGTGGCGACGGCGCTCGGCAGCCAATGAGGAGTGATGAACGGCGATTTGTCCTTGCATCTCCGGCAGATTGCGCCGCAGCGCCCAGTTGAGTTGTTCTGCCAGCCGGCGACAGTTGGTGAAAACAAGCGTAGCGCGATGGGCTTGCACTTCTGGCAAAAGGCGAGCAACCAAGTTGGCTAGAAAAGGGCCGTTCGCTTCCAGGGGAACAATCGTAAGCGACAAGGGCGTTGGTTCTCCGCCCCGCGCGATGGCGCAGCTCTTGCCCGCCAACCAGCGAGCTGCCGCGGCCAGAGGCGTGGCCGTCGCCGACAGACCGATGCGCTGGAGCCGGCCGCCCGCCAGTTGGCTCAGCCGTTCCAAACTCAGGGCCAAGTCGGCGCCGCGCTTACTCGCCGCCAGGGCGTGTACCTCATCAACCACAACCCAGCGAAGACTAGCAAACAATTGCTGGGCCCTTGCTTGGCTGAGCAGCACGGCCACGCTCTCCGGTGTCGTCAGCAGAATGTCCGGGGGATGCCGCCACAACCGCCGCCGCTGGGACGCGGTCGAATCGCCGCTCCGCACTGCCATCTGCGGCAAACGACATGCCGGCAACAGCATCCGCAATTCCTCCACATGGGCCGCCAGGGTGCGCTCGGTATCGGCGCTCAGCGCTTTAAGGGGCGAAACGTACAGGCAGGACAATCCAGTCGCTTCGTCCCCACTGCCCTGGATAAGTTGGGTCAAGATCGGCAGGAAAGCGGCGAGGGTCTTGCCCGCACCAGTCGGGGCGCTGAGGAGCAAGTGCTGGCCTGTCGGCCAACGCGACCAGGCGGCACGTTGGATTTCCGTCGGCTCCCCATAACGGCGGTGAAACCAATGGGCAATAGGCGCCGGCGCCTGTTCCAGCCACGACGAAACATGCGGCGGGGCGATAAATTCGAATCCTTCGAAGACCGTTTCCATAAGGGCTTATTGTATACTGTCCCGAGACGGTTCCTGGCGCATCTGGGGTTGCGTAACTCTGGCGAGCGGGGGGGGGGCACCCCCCCCCCCCCCCGCACAAACCGGGGGGGGGGACCCCCCCCCCCCCCCGGTCTCGCAGCCGACCCCCCTTTCTTCTCCCGCGTTTTGCCCACCG
>Ga0078972_1008841_pt1 | contig 20557 bp, 13 predicted proteins | sample YelNatPaOPGAMG01_FD_67568 | JGI IMG/M metagenome (GOLD analysis project Ga0078972, IMG submission 67568) | Hot spring thermophilic microbial communities from Obsidian Pool, Yellowstone National Park, USA - OP-RAMG-01 (SPADES assembly) (version 2) | ecosystem: Environmental > Aquatic > Thermal...
GCGTATAAGTTGGCTGTTGTGTCTGTTGTTGAGATTGTTGGGGCTGATAACCAGGCGGATACTGCCCATATTGCTGATAATATTGCTGAATTTGTTCAGGCGTATAAGTTGGCTGTTGTGTTTGCTGTTGAGATTGTTGAGGCTGATAACCAGGCGGATACTGCCCATATTGCTGATAATATTGCTGAACTTGTTCAGCTGTATAATTTATCTGTCCAGGTTGCTGATATTGCCCATAAGGATATGGCACATTTTGCTGTTCATCCTTTTTCTTGAACCAGGACATCTTGCGACCTCTATTTTCTTCGTATATTGGAGATATATTCCGAGTAGTATAAATCTCTTTTCCTTCACCCTTTAGGTGTGCGGTTTTACAGAATAATAATCCCTAAATATATTTCTCGATAACTCCTTTGGTGAAGTTACTAGCATAGTTCCCCCTAACTCCTTTGCTATCTTAAGACAATGCTCAAGATACTGCTCTTCTTTGGGCTCTAGCATGATTATTGTACTTACAATCTCACCAATTTTTTTCCCAAGCCCGCTTATCTTTCTCGCTTCCTCAATTGCATATTCGGTGCTCTTCTCGACGTCACCTATCTTTTGTTTTCCTTCCTCTGTATATGCTTCTGGTAGTCCATCGGTAATTAGATAGAGCAATTTTTTATCAACTTTCGTTCTTGAAAATAATAATCGTGCACTTGCAAGCGCTTCCGCTATGTTTGTGAATCCTCTTGATTCACATTCCCAAACTTCCTTTATGCTCATCTTCTCTGCACGCGTATCGAATGCAACTATGTCAACTATGTTCTTCGGATTTTGGTGCATGATTGCTTTGTATAACGCTAAACAGGCTCTTTTCGCAGCGTCTAACCTGTCGTTCTCATCCATGCTTCCAGACCTGTCAAAAAGTAATATCACATGCGTAGTAGTTCCTCTTAATTCCCTTGCTATTATCATATCTTCATCGTATATATGTTTATCCCAAGGATGGTTCAATCGTGCAGATACATAGGTACCAACTATATCGATTTTCGATACATCTTCTGCTATTCTCGGTCGCTCCTTTACATATACACCAAGTGGATTATCTATCCCTACCTCAGATTCTCTATTAGAGGATATATCCTTTACCACATCCATATACAACAAATCTGCAAAACGTGATACCAACTTTGAGGTAATCGATATTTTACCCCCCTTCCTATCTATGTATCCTGCATCTTCCAAGCCATCTGCTAACTCCTTCTTCAGCGCCTCTATTGCTTCGTTCTTTAGCGCGTCTTCTACCTTTTTCCGCATATCTTCATATTTTTTCCTATATACCTCCCCCACATCTTTGCTCATATCCTCTTTCTCATTCAATATCTCTCTTTTTTTCTTTCTCATTTCTGTCTGCTCACTCTTCAATCTCTTCTTCTCTTTTTCTAATGCTCTCTCCATCTCGTTCTCAAGGATTCTACTTGCTGCACGCTTATACCACTCTTCATCCCAATATTTCCTTAACTTTAGCCTTGCAGATGATATGTTCTCTTCCTCTATTATCCTCTTTTCAACATCCTTTTCTAAATAAGGATTGGTAAAAATCGCATTACCAAACCTGCTCACTAGCTTACTTAACTCATCCGAACTAAACGGCAAACGGATTGCAATCGATACTCCTTTCTCTCTCTTTGTATCTTTCTTTTTCTTCTTAACCAAGCCGAGTTTTTCCAAAAACCATCTGATAAATCTCACAATCGCTGCAAAAATCATCACAAAAAAATTCTTAATCTTTCTCCAAATTTTCCCAAGTTTTCCTTCTTTAACAGGTTCCCCTGCATCTATCACTTTTAACAGAGGTACATTCAATACAGCATCTCTTATACGCTCGTCTCTTAAACCTTCAAGCGAATATATGCTATTATCAAGTTCTCTCTCGCTCTCTTGCAACTCCTTCAGGCGCTTTTCTCTTAACTCTTTTTCTCTTTCCATCTCTCTTGCAAACTCTTCCTCAATCTTTTTCTCTTCTTCTGCAATTTTCTGTTTTAATTCTTCTATTCGCTTAGCCACCGAACTATCTTTCTTTTCTTTCTCTTCACGAATAAAATCGTCCAAGCCCTGCTCTCCTTTCTCTGCAATCTGCATGGCTAACTTTGCTCGCTCAATCTCGCTTAACTCTAATCTTTCATATTTCTCACATTTTGGCAGATATATGCGCATCTTATTCACTTTAACTACTTCTTTTCAGGACACTCAAACAAAGAGGTTTCTTCAAGCATTTTATACACTCGTGCAATCAAATAATCGCTTGTCCCATCGTATTCTCGCCCAACTTCCCTTTTCTGAATATAACTTGCAAATTTAGCACATCTTGCTGTGGTATTCAACCTAACCTTACCATCCTTCACCAAAGAGAGGTCTTTTACTAAAGAGGAAAACTCTGAAAGAAGTTTCTTTGCTTCTCCCTGGTCCCTTTTCAATATACCTGTAAAGAATTCGCACCAGTATTCTCTGCATGATTCCTTAAAACTGTTTTCTAAATGCTTGTCAAGGAATGAGAGTAACAAACGCTTATTCTCCTGATATGAATCTCCACCCCTTGCTCGAATCCTCCCTAACATACTATCTTTCGCACCTTTTTTGAAATTATCTAAGTTTAAAATCTCTTTACCTTCAAGAATCGCATACGCCTCTGAACGACGCATTATATCTACCATAGTTCTGTTACTTCCAACTTCTGAAAGTTCTACGTTCTCGCCTGAGGATGCTCTCCAAGATGATACCAACTTTATACACGCATCTACGAATATATCAGGAATGAATATCGCAGGAGGTTCTCTCGCAAATGCCATCTGTATTATCAACTTATTAGATTCGTGTAGTTTTGGAAAGCCCATATGAATCTTTGTTAATCTGTCTGCTAAAGGCTCGTTTATGTTGTCCAAATCGTCTAAATTTGAAGTGGTAACTGCAACAAACGACGCTGGAAATGTTTCTCTAGATTTGGCAGGACTTACACATTTTTCCTGAAGTGCCTGCAAAAGCACATTCTGAGTTCCACGTGGAAGTTTTCCGACCTCATCTATTATTAACACCCCTCTATTAGCCTGAAGTAACTTGCCAGGCTCTAATATCTCAGGACTCGTAGGGTCTCCTATCTTTTCCAACTTATGTATGTTTATATTTCCAGTTAAATTATCTGCATATACCTCTGAGGAGCCTTGCAACCTTGCAAACCCATACCCTTCTCTTAGCACAGTCCTTCTTACAGGAACCGAGGCAGGGTTCACATTCTTAGTTGAAAACTCTCCTAAACTTTCATAAGATACCTTTCCATATTTCATCTTGCATAGTGGACAGGGCGGATTTTGTTTTCCAAATTCTTCATTAATGAGACTAAATGGGTCGTCCTGAACCGGACAGCCATCTACCACATATACCTCTTTTGGAAAGAGATGCCAGATATCTTTCGCAAGATTTGTCTTGCCTGAGCCCGGAGGACCAAAAAGTAGTATATTGTTGCCTGCTATCAACGCAGATACTAACGATTCCAAAGTCGCCTGGTTAACTATTGTGTTCGTAAAAAGGTCAACATCTCTTAATCTTCTATCTGACGAATTCAAACGAATAAGTATCTCATCTCTCAATCTTTGCGCAGGCGTCTTTGGCACATATCCTGATTCTATTAACTCCAAGCCATTTGTTATCTTCTCTTTTCCAAAACGACTTTTACCTTGCAAACTCTTATCTTCTAAATTTTTACCTTCTAATTTTTCTTCTTTCACTTGTTTCTTTTCAAATATCGCCACAATTCACACCTAATCCTAAATGGATATTTGCCTTAATACCATTGTGGTTCTTTACTAAAATTTACTTGGTAAGAAGACTTACTTTATTAATGTATTAGTATTATAGGGTTTTACTGACATGCTGAACAGGTCCCTTCTAATTTATCAAGTCCATGCACTCTTCTTAATTCTGATTCTATATACGCGACCCTATCTGCTAAATTGGTCCCTGTCGAATTCACAATTTCAACAAGCCTTTGAATCTCTGTATCATAAGATATTGACTCTAACACTTTTCTTGTCTCTGCAAATGAATCAAACTGTTCTTTTATCGAAGTTTCTGTAGCACTCGGCGGTTTTACCAAGCCCTCTATCCAAAACAACTTGTGATATGCATAAATCACATTCTCAAGAACCTTCCTAGGTTCTGTGTAAAACTGTCTTACAATAATCTCGATTCTTCTTGCTAAAGTTATCTGCATATCCATATAATATTGGTAAATCTCGTAAGTCTGCACAATATGACTCCCTAACACAGGGAAATGTTCCGAAAGCATCTGCTGACTCTCAACATGAAAGACAGATGCAAATTTATCTATAGGAGTATAATGTGGCCAATCAACTCCGTTCTCATCTTTAAAATATGTGAAATGTATGTGGGGCAACTTATTTCGAAAACTAAATTGAGATACATCTTTTTCAAATAAGGGTAGAAGGGTTCCACATACCTTTTTTATTTCTTCTAGATGTTCGGCTTGCTTCTTTTTCTTCCCAAATATTGCAAATCCCATTTCTACACCAGCATGCTGGATTACTATCTATAAATTTAATTTTATCGAAAAATCCTTTAATTAATAAGCCGAGAAATAAACCAAGAAATAAACCAGAGGGATATTTATTTCCAAATATACAATGCAAATCTTGCCAAGCCAACACCATCAGGCATGCTCAAAGTAATCATAGATGCAAATCTACCTTCAGGCAAGTATGAATAATCTGAAATTATTATTTGATAATCAGTATCTATTATTTGCGCCTCTAAACGATATTTGTAACCGCATTCCTTAATCAATGCATCTGCGATTTCTTTTATCGCGCCTTCGAGTACATTAAAAGCAGACGATTGTAAGTTGTATCTTTTTCGTGCAAGCAAATCTTCTAACAAAAGTTTATCAACTGCATAATTTCTGAATATACATTTTCCCGAAGAGTTCTGGAAACTTGTCTCGTTTATAGTTGAGGCTAAAATAGATACTCTAAATGATTGCACTGTTGCTTGTGCGGATTCTCTGTTAACATGCTCAATTGGTTGCGCCGTGCGTGGTATTGCTACCATGAGTATGCCAGACGCTATTAGGATAAATATAAAAAATATCATGGCATCGAATACCGCAGATTGCGCTCTTCTTGAAGACACTATTCTTTCCCCCAAATAGATACAGTCAACCTTGCACAATGTATTTCTATATCTGATACTAATATATTTGCTCCTGAAGTTACAGACACTTTCGTTACTGCTTTATATTCTTTTCCTGATATTATCGCATTATCTCCTTTCCTTTCGTACTTCGTAGGATAACTCGATACATCTTCTATCTCTATTGAAAACCTATAAGCCGGGTGCAAATCTCTCGATATATTTTCAGCCTTTACACTCATGATTTTTTTTGCATCAAAAAAACCAGCAGTATTCCAATATTCTGATTTCAGTCCATCGTATGAACGCACTGCTTTGCTGAAACTTTCTCCATCTTCTCGCATCTTGACATAGACTTGACTTGTATAATAATTAGAATATACAGATAATACTATTATTAGAAAAATAGCAAGAGCAATTGTAACTACCATAAGTGCGGGTATGTCCTCAAAAAAACCAGCAATTCCAAGCCTTGTTCTTCTCTTACAATATGTTCTTCTCATTAAAAATAATGACAACTTGGGAGAATATAAAACTTACTCACTCCTTTACTTATTAAAGTTAAAGAGGCTTATTAAAGTTAAAGAGCGCATCTCACGAAAAATATGTTTTGGATACTACATTGGATAGTTTAAGTGGAAATATATAAATTGATACAATCAGATTTGGTTCTGCCCGTTGGGTATGGGGAATGTGGATGGGAGTTATCGGAAAATCTGGCGAAAAGGTTCTTCTGCTTGGTGATGAAGCGGTTGTTCGAGGTGCAATAGAGGGAGGGCTTGGTTTTGCGTCTACCTATCCAGGAACACCTGCTTCTGAGATTGGTGATACATTTGCGAAGGTTGCAAAAGAGTTAGGTATCTACTTCGAGTATTCTGCGAATGAAATGGTTGCAATGGAGATGGCAGGGGCTGCGGCTGCATGTGGAATAAGGTCTTTAGTTTCTATGAAACATGTTGGTTTGAATGTGGCTGCGGATGCGTTTATGACACTTGGGTATATAGGTGTTGTTGGAGGCATGTTGATAGTGATTGGAGATGATCCCTCCTGCCATTCAAGTCAGAACGAGCAGGATACACGATATTACTCTAGGCTTGCAGGTATGCCTGTGCTCGAGCCTGCAACGCCTCAGGAAGCGTGCGACATGGCAAGAGAAGGTTTGGAGATTTCTGAAAAATTAGGAGTGCCTGTTATTCTTAGAATGACAACAAGGATATGTCATGTTCGTGGTGCAGTAACTTTTCGAGAGCCGAAAGCAGGTAAGAAACCAAAAGATGGAAAATTCGAGAAAGATGCGAAATGGGTTGTTGTGCCTGCAGTTGCGAGGAAACAGCATCCTGTCATGTTAGAAAGGCTCAAAGAGGCAGAGAAGATAAGCAATGAGATAAGTTTCAATAAAGTTACAGGTAAGAAGGGAAAGATTGGCGTTATTACCTCAGGAGTGGCTGCAAATTATCTTTATGAAACGTTCGAAGATTTAGGTATGGATATTCAGGTTCTCAAATTGGGCATGTCATATCCGATGCCGAGGAAGTTGGTTAGCGAATTCCTCCAAGGCTTGGAGAAAGTGATAATCGTAGAAGAATTAGAGCCATTGGTTGAAGAATATGTTAAAATGGTTGCAAAAGATGTAAATCCAAAAGTGGAGATAATTGGAAAGGAGTCAGGGCATTTTCCAAGAATACATGAATATGACATGGATATAGTGGGAAAGGCATTAGAAAAGGCACTTGGAAAGAAACTTCCATATTATGAACCTATCGAGCCTACAAAAATACCATTGCCAACTCGTCCCCCTGTGCTCTGTCCTGGCTGTTCACACATGGGAACATACTATGCGGCTTGGATGGCAACTAAGGGTAAGGCAATATGCACTACAGATATAGGATGCTATACGTTAGGGTTGAACCTGCCTTCTAAAATGGCAGATTATCTGCTTTGCATGGGCTCGTCAGTAGGTACGGCAGGGGCGATGTCGATGTGTTCGGGATTGCCCGTAATTGCATTTATTGGCGACTCTACTTTCTTTCATGGAGGAATCCACGGCTTGGTATCTGCGGTATATAACAAGCATAAGTTCGTATATGTAATTCTTGACAATTCCACAACTGCAATGACAGGACATCAGCCACATCCTGGTATTGGAATAACAGGTCTTGGAGTTAAAAACGAGCCTGTTTTAATAGAAAAAGTCCTTGAAGGATGTGGCGTAAAGAAGGTAATAGTTGTTGACCCGTATGATATAAAATCGACCATACAAGCGTTCAAGGATGCGCTTGCATACGATGGCTTGGCTGCTATTGTTTCTCGTCATCCCTGTGCCCTAAACGAAACGAGAGAGAAGAAGAAGAAGGGGTTGCTTGTTCCCTATGTTGTGGATAGAACAAAATGTAAAAAATGTGCAATATGTACTGATAAATTCGCCTGTCCTGCAATCTCTTTAGATAAGGAAAATTATGCTGTAGTATCTGAAGCGCTTTGCGTGGGGTGTGGTATGTGCTCTCAGGTATGTCCAAGCCATGCTTTCGTGAAAAAGGAGGTGAAAATGTGAAGGATAAATGGAGCGTATCGATAGTAGGTGTAGGGGGACAAGGTATTCTGCTTGTTTCAGATATAATCGGGAGGGCTGCTTTGCTTGCTGGAAAAGATGTGCTAGGTTCTGAAGTTCATGGCATGGCTCAAAGAGGGGGTGTTGTTTCTTCAACGGTTCGTTTTGGAAAAGTTCATTCGCCGTTGTACAGAAAAGGGGATATTGACATGCTATTAGGTTTTGAGCCCGTGGAGACTTTACGGGCTGCTGAAAATGCAAATCCTAATACTGTTGTAGTAACAAGTTGTGTGCCCATATATCCAACTACACTTCGTACAATGAAGCAGACATACCCTGATGTTAATATGGTGCTCGAGGAACTTAGCAAGAGGTTCAAGAAAATTACGGTTATAGATTCTGCAAAGGTTTCTGACGAAGTAGGTGCAAGAATCGTCGAAAATATAGTTCTTTTAGGTGCTTTGTCTGCAGTTGCAGAACTTCCCATAACAGAGAAACAATTTAAAGACGCAATAGCAGAAAGGGTTCCAAAACAGTTCTTGGATTTGAATCTAAAGGCGTTCGAGGCAGGAAGGAAGGCAGCAGAGAATGCGAAAAAGGTATGCAACGCAAAGTAGGTCGGATGGATATGAGCGACCGAATTAAAATAAAATCGACTTCAAAAAAGGAAGATAATAAGGAGGAGAAGAAAGAAGATAAAAAGGAAGAAAAAAAGGAGCCTCAAAAAGAGATGGAATCTAAGAATACAGATGACGGACCTGCAGATACTCTTGAATACGCAAAGAGGAAGCGAAAAACAGATATTGCAAGCATGTTCGAAGAGAATTTGGTTGAAGAACCTGAAGAGGACAGAGGTATATCGAAAGTAGAATATTATGAGCCTACAAAGGTGGAGCAAGTAGAAGGAAAGAAGATAAAAATAAAAAGCGACAAGGTCGAAATAAAAAAGACGCCACATAGATATAAAATAACTACGCAGCCAGGTCCTGTGCAAGAGACAAAAGAGGAGAAATCAGAATTTTTCAAAAGGTACGAGAAAGCAGTTGCAGAGGCACAAGAAGAATTTGAGAAGAAAAAGAAAGAAGGGAAGTTAGGTTTCCCTCTTTAGTTTTTAATATTTTTAAACCAAAGATTGATAATACACGATTGTATTCGCATAACCTATGGCAGAATCGCCTAATACAAAAAGTGTAAATATTGCGAAAAATCAGATTCCCTACCAACCTAGAAAAGAGAAAAAGAAGTTTGGTTTCTTTATTCCACATTCTATAGTATTTGCATATGCTTTGATTTGGACTTTGCTAATTATAATTGCGCCATTTACAATGGAACCACATACAGTTGAAGACCTTTCGGGGACCTCACCTGCTATTGAGAATGAGGACCAGACTTCGAAGATGAATCCAATTGCGAAGTTTATCTATTCTCAGGGTGATAGAGATTGCCATCAAAGAAAGGATAGGTCATTCTTCCTTAACGACAACCAAATGCCTTATTGTGCAAGATGTTTTGCAATCTACCTTGGCTTGGCAATTGGTGCTGGGATTGCCACATTCTATAGAGTGCCATTCAAGACTTGGTGGCTTTTCGGCTTGGTGCCCATGGCTGTTGACGGTACAGTGCAACTATTTGCACATTCGGGACCTTTTCCCACTGGATACGAGAGTACCAACTTAATGAGAGTGTTAACAGGCAGTCTATTTGGAATAGTGATGGCTTTTGCACTTGCCAAAGTTCTATATGACGTGCATGACATACTTGAAGAAGTTCTCGAGGAACGCAAGAAAAAGAAGATTTTGGCAAGAGAGAATTTGCAAAAAGAGAAAATAGTAAACGACAAGAAAGGAGAGAAAGAGGTAAAGATTCCACCAAGCTAGCGAGCCCTTGCTCCATCAGGCACAGGTTTTTGAGAATCGAATGTGATTAACGTTCCATCTTCCGTAGATAGGAGAAATCCAGAATTTTCTGTATCTATCAAAACAGCAATCCTCTTTCCAATTACGTTATCTACATTTTGCAAATTTTCTGCTGCGATTTTTATTTCCTTTTCATTTCCAATATCTACGAATAGTATATTCTCCTTTTTATCTTTGGCTGTGCCTATCCTAATATCCAATTTTTGAAATTCGGTAAGCGAGTTAAGAGGTTTTGGTCTGCTTGCTTTCCTTCCAAAAACAGCAAGCCTACTTCCGTCTGCTACACTTGTCAAAGGAGTAAGCAATGAGACATGCTCTTTTCCATCATCCAAAGCAAGTAGCATACCTTGCGATTCCAAGCCTCTTAATTTTGCAGGTTCAAGATTCGCAACTACAAAACAATCTTTATTTTCCAATTCTGAAGGCGCGTAATAATTTTTCAGTCCTGCAACAAGTTGTCTCTCTTCTTCTCCAATAGATACTTTTACCAAATATAACTTATCTGCTTTAGGATGTGGTGCAACCGATTTCACTTTACCTTTCACTATATCGAATTTCGATAATTGTTCAAGTGCATTCTCTTTTTTCTCTTCTGCTTCTATGATATCTGAAAGTTCAAGTTTTTTAAATAGCGGGCTTGGTTTTGTAAGTGTTTGTCCTGCGTCTATATCTTCAAGCGCATCTTCCCATTTTCTATTTGATAAATTATCTTTATATCCAAGAAATTCCCAAATCTTTTGTGTAGAGAATGGAAGATATGGATGAGACAATACCGCAAGGGCTTTTGTTATCCTAAGCGAGATGTGGAGCACATGCCCACATCTTTTTTTATCTTTTCTCAAAAGTTCCCAAGGCCTAGTCCTGTCTATGTAAACGTTACCGAAAATCGCAAGGTCCATTATACTCTTTATTCCTCTTTTAAAATCTGTCGAAGATATGTATTTAGTTGTTTCTTCGTATGCGTTTTTGATTTTCTCGATTGCTTCTTTGTCTATTTCCTCGTATTCGTTTTCATTCGGTCCTTCGGGGACTTTTTCGAAATTCTTGAATGTGAAAGTAAGTGCTCTGTTTATGAAATTCCCATAAGTGTTAACCAATTCGTCGTTATTCTTCTTTATGAACTCTTCCCAGGTAAAATCAAGGTCTCGAGTATCAGGCATGTTGATTGAGAGATAATATCTCAAGGGGTCAGGCGGTAGTTTCTTAAGATAATTGAGCATGTAAATTGCATGTCTTCTTGATTTTGAGAATTTCTCACCTCTTAGAAGTAGATATTCGTTTGCAGGCACATCATATGGTAGGTTCAAATCTCCATATCCCATTAAAATTGCAGGCCAGATTATTGTATGGAATGGAATGTTGTCTTTGCCAAGGAAATAATAGGGTTTACATTCTTCATTCAACCAAAATTCTTTCCAGGCATCTGGATTACCAAGCCGCTGCGCCCATTCTTTTGAACTTGACAGATAGCCAATTACTGCTTCGAACCAGACGTATATTCGCTTGTTCTCATATCCTTTAATAGGTATTTCGATTCCCCAAGATATGTCTCGAGTAATAGGTCTGTCTTTAAGCACTTCAAGCCAGTTATAGGTAAATGTCTTTACATTTGGTCGCCAGAAATCTTTTGTGGCAATCCAAGATTTTAATCTCTCGGAAAATGCAGAAAGTTTCAGAAAGAAATGTTCTGTTTCCCGCATCTCCGGCTTGGAACCACATAGTTTGCACACGGGTTCAATTAGTTCTTCAGGGTCGAGTGTCTTTCCACAATTATCGCACTGGTCTCCTCTTGCACCTTGACTTTTACAGTATGGGCAAATTCCTTCGATATATCTATCTGGGAGAAACTTTGCACACTTTGTGCAATATGGGGCTGTCATCTTCTTCTTGTAAATGTATCCTTTTTCGTATAATTTGAGGAAAATGTCCTGCACAACTTTTTTATGGTTATCAGTCATAGTAGTCGTAAAAAGGTCAAATGAGATTCCAAATTTTTCTATTGCCTCTGAGTTCAATCTATGATACCTTTCTGCGACTTCTCTTGGTGAAACTTTTTCCTTTTCTGCAGTTACAGTTATGGGTGTGCCATGACAATCAGAGCCTGAAGTCATTAAAACTTTATTCCCTTTCATGCGATGGTATCTTGCAAAAATATCAGGCGGCAAAAGAGAACCTGCAAAATGTCCCAAGTGAAGCATATCATTTGCGTAAGGCCAGGCAACTCCTATGTATATTGTCTCTCTATTTTCATTCATGGAACCATCTACCTAACCTCGTAATATCTGGTAAATATATGAATATTCCCACATTTGAATATAAATGGAGATTAAAGGTGAAACTTTTTATCGTAGTTGTAGATACGGTCATGGTGGTTTCTTGGCAATGAGGCTTGCAGTTGTTAATCTGGACAGATGTATAGGATGTGAATCTTGTGTACTTGCATGTTCAAGAACTTGGTATCATGCTTTTTCCTATGACCTTTCGAGAATACAGATACGAACTGCAGGTGGAATTGAAGGTAGATTTGTAGTTGCAGTATGTCGAGCATGTTCTGACCCACCATGTGCAAGAAGTTGCAGAACAGGTGCTCTTACGCCGAGAAAAGGTGGTGGAGTTATTCTAAAACCTGAACTTTGCGATTCCTGCGGATTATGTCAGAAATCTTGCATAATCCAAGGTGCTGTAAGATACGATGATTCTGGTAAACCTCTGATTTGTAAACATTGCGGTATCTGTGCAAAGTACTGTCCCCATGAGGTTATTAAACTTGAGAAGATAAAAGAGCCTGAAGAAGTCGAAGTGGAACCTAAGGAGGTTTAACATGGCAAGAATCCTTTATATCAACTTGACAAAAAGAGAACATTTCTTTGTAGATAGACATGATTTATCTGAAAAGTACATTGGAGGAGTGGGCGTTGCTTCAAAACTTCTACTCGAAGAATGCCCTCAAGGTATCGCTCCATTTTCTCCTGACAATCCGATTATACTTGCAACAGGTCCCATGACAGGCATGTTTCCTGTAATAACAAAAACAGTTGCATGTTTCAAATCGCCACTTACAAATGAGTATGGAGAATCTCATGCAGGGGGTAGATTGGGCGCTGCTATGAGATGGGCAGGCTTGGATGCCATAGTGGTAAAAGGCAAGGCAAACAGACCTGCGTATATCTCTATACACGATTCCGAAGTAAAGGTAAAGAACGCAGAGACTTTATGGGGAATGTCAAGCATCCGAACGGTAGGTAGAATTCTAAGAGAGGTTGAGCCTGGAGCAGGCAGACGAAGCATTTTAAGAATAGGGCGTGCAGGCGAAAATCTTGTGAGATACGCATGCGTGAACGTAGATACAGTCAGGCATTTTGGCAGGCTTGGGCTTGGAGCAGTTTTCGGGTCGAAGAACCTTAAAGCGATGGTTATCGAAGGCACGAACGACCTATTCTTCAAGGATGTAAAGAAATATTCCAAAGTTTACGATGAGATATTTGGAATAGTATGCAAGACAAAGGAGATGCAAAAATACCATGATCTAGGCACCGCTTCGAATGTCATACCTTTGAATGCAATGGGTGCCCTGCCCACAAGAAATTTTTCCTCAAACACACTTGAGAATGCAGAACGCATATCAGGCGAACATTTTGCAGAGCACTACCTTGCAAGAAAAACAGCATGTGTAGGATGTCCTGTTGGTTGTATCCATGTAGGTTGGCTTAGAGAACAGTTTGCTGATGAACACGAATATTTCACAGTTTACACACCATACGATTATGAACCAATCTATGCATTTGGAAACAACTTGGGTATTTCAGACCCACACGAAGTTCTAAGATTAATAGAAAGATGCGAAGTTTTCGGCTTGGACGCTATCACAACAGGCGTGTATTTAGGCTGGCTAACTGATGCACTTTCGAACGGTGTTGTTACTACTAAGGATACAGGCTTGGAATTGAAGTTCGGCGAATCAGAAGGTTATTACCATGCAATTGAAAAGATTGCAGAAAGAGATGGCGAATTGTACGATACACTTGCAGATTCGCTTGATTCTACAGTCAAGAAATACGGGGGAGAACCGTTTACTTCACAGACTGCAGGGCATCCTATTGCAGGATATGCAACGGGGATTGCAAATATTCTTGGACATACATTTGGTGCAAGGCATTCCCATCTAGATAATGCAGGGTATAGCATAGACCAGAAACTTGCAGGTAAGAGTTTTACAGTCGAAGAAGTAGTTGACATGATAATATCTGAGGAAGAGTTCAGGCAGGTGCTAACAAGCCTTGTCGCATGCTTATTCGCAAGAAAGATTTACACCGAAGATAGAATTGTTGCATGTCTTGATTCTATTGGAATAAGCAAGAGTAAAGAGGAACTTCAAAAAATTGGAAAAGAGATCATGGCAAACAAGAACGCGTTCAAGAAAAGAGAGGGATTTGACATATCTAAGGTAAAGATTTCCCAACGTTTACTCGATTGTCCAACTCCACAAGGCAAACTTTCTCAGGAAGACATAAGAAAAGGAATCGATTATTATATTAAAAGGATGGAAAATATAGCAAAGAAAGCAGAATGATTTTTCCTTTATTCATATTATATTATTTGGTTTGCATGTTTATTTTGCTTGCAACCACAATAGAAAAACCATTACCTTTAAAAATGAGCATCACAATCTTGTTTTCGGTGAGATTTATGGCTTGGTGTTCAGGCATGCATTCGGCTTGGCGTCCTTTTGTTTCCGTTGTGATTGCGTTGGTTATGTTAGTTCCTCCATTTGCATTCTTTGGAATTTCTGAGGAGAAGATATCGGATTATCAAGATTTTCTGCAACCAAAAAATATAGAAGATATGCTTTTGTCATGGAGAAATTGCCGACCCACACAGACCATTTCCTCAGTTTATGAAATAGATGGAAAATATGTAATTCTCAACTCTTTTCTTTTTGTAGTAATCGAGCCGAAAGGTGGAGTTATTTCTGAAATTTACGATGTAAATGGAAAGTTGAACGGGAGTGCTTTGTTCGACGATAACGAGATAATAGAAGAAGAACTGTCAGATGTGTTTTATTTGGTATCGAAAAACGATAACGTGCTAAGACTGACATACAAATCACTTGACAAATCGATTTGGCTTAATGGAAATTCCATATTCGTTTCATACCAAGCCTTTCAATTCACATATGTAGAGATAAATTTGGATTGCAAAATATTCCCAATTAAAGGGTGCAGACTATTTGACAAAAACACAATCAGAGGTGCAAACGATTTCTCATTTGAACTTAATCTTGGAGAATCCGCACAACCAAGCACACGCTTTATACCTAAACTCCCTCAAAGAGCAGGCGAAGATATCGTTCTTGATGGAAACTTTCTCGATTGGTCTTACAACGATGTTATCGCACTCGATGAAGTTCTAACCGATACCTGGAACATAAACGGACAATATTATCGAGGAAGAGACCTCGTTGCGTTGTATTTCCATAATGGCATAAATGCAATATTCTTAAGAGTAGATTTGCTTGAAGTTCTTCCTGGACAAGAGAACGGAGAAATGGACGTATATTTTCTTCTTGATTTTACAACCGGGGGAACAAATACTATCCCTGATAGCGTAAGAGAATCTACATCTCTCAATTGGGATGTTGCGGTATGTATATACGATACGGTAAATTACAAGATTCAGAAATCTGATGGCACGATCGTAAATTCCGCGCTTCGTGGTATAAATATACATTCAGAACAGGATTCCATGGAAATCGGTATTGACAAATCGCTATTCCTATCCATGGGCGGGGACAATTCTACACCAATGAAAATTCAGGCTTTCACAACAAAGGATATGAATACAAACATAACTGACGCCCTGCCTAATGAATATCCTTGGGAAGATAACGTTTACGACAATTTCGTATTAAGCAATGCACATACAGGATGCGCAAAAATCGGACTTTTTCATCATGGAAACCAGTTCATAAAGAATATTTCCAACTTCGTTAAAGATAGCAATTCAAAAGGATTCTACAGAGTACCTGAAATACATGAAAGATACGGAGTGCCCGTTGACCTGCATGTATCTGGGACTCTTGCAGAAGCATTCCAGTGGTGGACTCCTTGGTTCAACGAATATTTGAGATTTCTCCATTCAGAAGGGATTGTTAACATGGTCGGCGGATACTATACAGAGTATATACCTAAATACACGCCTGACATCTTGGACGACTGGAGCATGCAGTATGCAAAATGGTACAACGATTATTATTATGGCGATGACAACATTACAGTATGCTGGATACCAGAACGAAATTTCTGGAATGGATATGAATACCAGGTCGTTTCGAACGGATACAATATAGTAATGGTGGATGTTTCTGATGGATACGTTTGGTATTGCCAGAACCAATATGGCATAGGCGGAGAATACAAAGTATACAACGAAGACAACGGTCTTAGAATCCTTTTCATATCAAACAGAGGAGAAGATTTTCCTGATAACGATAACTTCCAAGCTTTAATTTTCAATTCATATTCTGGTTCTTCTCCATATGGATTATCAGGACATTTAAGAGAACATTTCATTGACCTGGCAAGAAATTCAGACCAAAATAGATATTGGCTATATATGGATGACTGGGAGAAAGCATGCGGAAACATTCCTCGTTGGGGAACTAACTCAGATAACGAATACGAAGCCTCAGTTCGATGGATGGCAAATCATCAATGGATTCAGATTACTCCAATTGAGGAACTTGCCAAAATGCCATCTGCAGGCGAAGTAGATATAAACGAATGTATATATTTCTGGATGCGCAGAATCATGGGGGGATATGCTAATTACGACGCTTGGTATTACAATCCATACGATGACCTAGGCGCTCATTACGTGGAATACAATAATTGGACTGCACCCGATAATAACAATACCCGAATGGGGGATTATTCAACCGCCGGAACGCAAATCTACAAGACCTGGGAGTTAATCAAACAAATACCACAAGATAGCCCGCTACGCGAATTGGCATTCAAAACATTCTCTGCTATGATGTACGAAACTGCATGGAATGAAAGAGAAGGCGGCGAAAATTACATACCCTACTGGGAAAAGGAGCAAGCTGCACATGTGAGAACCGCTGCAATTTACTATTATGTTCAAAATTGGCTATCAAACGAAAAAGAACCAAACACGAAAGCATATTCAATGGATGTTGACCTAGACGGTAGTCATGAATACATCCTTTCAAACGACAAGTTGTTTTGCATTTTCGAATCAAAAGGAGGCAAACTTGCTTACGCATTCGATAACACAGGTAAACAGTATGTAGGAAACACACTTACGGCTTGGATGAGCCCCCTAGATGCTCAGACAGATGCTATTACAGACACTACCACGAATACACATTATAATGGACAAGAACTTCTCTGTTGCGAAGTCGCAGGTGCTCAATACCTTGAAGGCTCTAAATCTTATGCATTCGAAGATTTTGGATACGAAAACGAAATTTACAACGCAGAAATCAATACATCTTCTTCTACTATAACATTCTCCCAAGGGGCGCTTATAAAAAAGACATTCCAACTAATAAACGGAACTATTACCGCCAACTATCTAGAGTCAAAACCAGATAATCTCGGAGTAAGAATCTCTGTATCGCCCGATTTGTTGAACCTTACCCGCGAAGGAAAGAACTTTACTAAAATAGGCTCGACCACAGGAACAAATTATGGCTGGCGAGTGAATTCTTCTTTAGCAGAAGCAAAAATCGTTTTTGTAGATACAAATTTTAGAAAAGAAGGTTCAAACAGTTTGATTAACTATGTCGAATGCTTAGGAAACGGAAATTTCAGAACTGCCCTTGCGTTAGGCAACTGGCCTATTAGTTTACCTGACGAAGTTCCAATAACAGACCTTCCACCAAATATCAACTTTTCAATAGAAACTCAAAATCTCAATAACACAACAATTTCAGGAATAGTTAACCTAAGAGGTAATGCTTACGATGACAATAGTTTGCAAAAAGTTGAGGTTCGTATGGACGGCGGCAACTGGTTACAAGCAAACATATCAGGGAATTCTTGGTTCTACTCTTGGAATACTTCAACTACTATAAATGGCATGCATATTGTAGAAGTAAGAGCATACGATGGAGTACAGTATTCATCCGTAATTCGATTGTTTGTAAATGTTTCAAATACAATCACAGGCAACCCCCCTGAGGCGCCCAATCTTGATTCTGCAACTTTATCTCTAAATAATACTACAGTTAAAGGGACGATTGTGCTTTCGGGCACTATATCTCCTGGTATAAATGCAGTCTATCTCTCCATAGACGGTAATTCATGGATTGCAGTATTTCTCTCAGCCCAAGCCTGGAGTTATACTTTGGATACTACTACCCTTTCAGATGGACATCATAACATCTACCTAAAATCAGCCTCGGGGAATGCAGAATCAGGCTTGGTATCTTTGTATCTCACCGTAGATAATATCCAAAATATCGAAAACACAGAACCTAGCATTACCATAACTTACCCCTCTGCAAACGATAAGATATCGGGAATTGTTGAGATAAAAGGAAGAGCCTCTGACGGTGAAGGTGAAGTAATAAAAGTATACGTCTCCACAGATAGAAACCAATGGCGCGAAGCAACTGGAATATCTCCATGGACTTTTAAATTAGATACCACAAAGTTGAAGAACGGCAGAATAACAATTTATGCAAGAGCCGAAGACAACGGACCTGGCGAACATCTTTTCGGCGAAACTTTTTTGAATGTTACTGTCGCAAACGATTCTTCCTCTATTTTACTTGTGTTTGGAATTCTCATAGGTCTTATATGTGCAATAATTGTTCTTGCTGTTATCTTTTTCTTTATTTCAAGAAAGAAAACAGAGGAGGCTTCCAAGAAAATCAGAAAGATTGAAACAAAATCCAAGATTACAAAGAAACAGAAGGAAATACTAGAAGCCGCACGAAAGAAAGACGAAGAAGAAGATAAAGAACTAAGAGAAAAGTTCCTTGCAGAAAAGGAGAGGATACAACTTGCAAAAGGACCTAGAGAAGTAGATTCACCAGAAATACCCATACCAACAAAGGCAAAGATATCTATCCCCTGCGATGCTTGCGAATCACAGATAAATCTCGGTTCTATGCAAATTGTATGCTCATGCGGAAAATACTATCATGAAAAATGCGCCGAGAAAGTAACAGAGTGCATAGAATGTGGAAAGAAACTCGTCCGCTCAGTATCCGTGGAAAGAGCTGAGGAAGACCTCGGAAGTTGTTTTGGTTGTGATGCTCTCATCAAGAAAGATTCTGCATACATGAGATGCTTCTGCGGTGAAAGATACCATCTCACATGCGCAGCAAAGATGGGGGAATGTCCAAATTGCGGAACAAAACTTAAAAGATAAAAAAAATAAAATCATTATCTCTGCACAAAGGTCTTAACAGGTTTCTTTGCTTTAACTACCTTCATAACCTTTCGTTTAATAAGTGTGCCTGCAAGCCTTGGATCTCTTGCTTCCTGTCCTTCCTCATCCTCATCCTTTAATTGTAATTGTGGGGGACGCCTCTGCGTTTCTATCTCAGTCTCCTGCTCATCTCCACGTTCAGGTTGTGGTTCTGGTTGGAGATATTTTAATCCCTCTTGTTTCTCAGGCTGTGCTACCTGCTCTACTTGCTCAACTGCATTAACTACATTCTCTTCAGGTTGTGTCTGTGCTTCGCTTGAAATCACTTCTCCAGTTCTCTCTGTTTCCATAACGGTAGGTTGCTGTTGCTGCTGTTGTTCTATAGTATCTACCTTTTCTACTTTTGTTTCGACTTCCTTTGATGGGGCATGTTCCACTTTTTGGCTTGGTTGTTCTAAACTCGGTTGTGCATTCTGAGATTTGCTTGCCCTTAGTTTCTTTAATTCTTCTGCTTCACGATCAAGCCACCGCTCTCTTATTTCAAGTTCTTTCTCCCATTCGCCAAGCCGCTTCTTCTTTTCTTCCAATGCCTGCTGTGTTGTTTCTATAGCATATTTTGCCTTTAGTATCTCAGATTCCTCAAATTTGTTTCCTTTTAATTCTTCATATTCCTTTGTCAATTTTTCAATTAGTTCGTCCTTTTTCCTTATCTCCTCGTTCTTATCTAGAATCTTCTGAAAATCATCTTTCAATTTTCTCTTCAACTCATTTATCTCTTCTTCTCTTTTATTGAGGCGCAATTCAAACTCTTCGTTCTTTTTTCGTTCCTCTTCAAGTTTTTCCTTCGCAACTTTGTATTCTTCACTTTCCTTATCAAGCCATTTTTCTTTCGAACGTAATTCAGCATCTAAAAGTTCTAACTTAGCCTCAAGGTCTGTAAGTCTCTTATCTCGTGCTTCAAGTTCAACCTGCATCTTTTCAAGTTTCTCTTCCCTTGCCTTCAACTCATCATCTTTCAGATTTCTTCTTCTTTCAATCTCCAATTCTTCTCTCAACCGTCTTGCCTCATCCTCTAGACGCAAACTACGTTTTTCAAGCGTCTCGCAAGTTGCAACAAGTCCATCTCGCTCTTTTTTCAAATCGTTTAAGGCTTGGACAAACTCATCATTCTGCATAGAAATTGAATTTACGCGTGCTTCTAACGACCTTACCTTCTCTTCTTCTTGCGCTACTTTTTCTTTTAGTTGTGCTATAGTATCATCTCTCTCTTTCAAAATCGATACTATCTCTGCATACTTCCCTTCTAACTGTTGTATTGATGCTACCTTTTCCTCTATTACTGCATCTTTTTCTTTAATTGCCCTCTCCTTCTCATCTATAATTCCATCTTTTTCTCTTATCATTTTATCCTTTTCTGCAATAATATTCTCTTTTTGAGCAATAATATCTTCCTTCTCTTTAAGTTCTGCATTTAGACCTTTAATCGCTGCATCTTTCTCTTTTA
>Ga0078972_1003756_pt2 | contig 20548 bp, 12 predicted proteins | sample YelNatPaOPGAMG01_FD_67568 | JGI IMG/M metagenome (GOLD analysis project Ga0078972, IMG submission 67568) | Hot spring thermophilic microbial communities from Obsidian Pool, Yellowstone National Park, USA - OP-RAMG-01 (SPADES assembly) (version 2) | ecosystem: Environmental > Aquatic > Thermal...
TGCAACAATCTGCATTAGAATGGCACTGAGCTCCATCAGGAAAACAACCCGTGATTTGCTCGCAAGAATAATTGTAGCAATAGCACCCATAACCACAATCTTTATTGAGAGTACAAGCGCCGCTACAACCCCCTTCGTTACATTGACCAACTTCTTGGGTTATACACCAACAGCCCACAAGCGGATTTCTAATAATCCTTCTAACCCCTATTTTACAATCATCATACAAATCAGAACAACCAGTTGGGCCAGGCGCATTCCATACCCTCGCTGTCCCATACCAATATATATGCCCGCCGCAAGCTTCAGTGTATGCCCATGGGCACTCCGGAAGATCAGGAGGCCCGCTACCACTATCACAAGTAGCACCACAAGTATCGCTACACCAATCTCCGGCAAAAACAGAATTTGCTATTAAAAAAATACCGGTAAAGATAATTACAACAAAAAATATTTTTTTCATATTTCTAAAACAACAATGGTTTTATTGCTATCTTGTTGAACAATATTTTTAAAGCTTTTTATTAATAATATTTGATAATAAATATAATCTTTTTCTCTGTTTCAAAATATTGTTCAAAGGAAAATTAAAAAAATACTTTACTTTTCTTGACATAAATTTATAAATCAATTATTGTTAAATTAGAAAAGCATTTTCAAATAGTTCTTTAAAAAACATTTTTAAAAATAATTTTTTAGGAGGTATAAAAAATGAAAAAGTTAATGATTATTTTGGTGGTAACGGTAGTGCTAACAATAGGTTGCAAAGAGGGAGTTTATAATGTTGGCGGCTATAATTTCCAAATTAAAATGCCCAAAATTGCTTTGTCGCCAACTGAACAACCTGAAAAACCGGTAGTGGCCTATTTGTGGCTGGTTGCTAATCCGATGGAGCCAACGCCGGCTCCAAGGATACGGACCAGCAACCCTCTTTTTGATATCAAATTAGGAGTAAAATCCGGGGAAACAATACAACCCATTCGGGATGTAAGGCTTTTTTCTATCGTTGTCCCGGATTTGGCGTTTAAAGAGCCCCCACGCATTGTTAGGCACTTGGAGATATCTTTGCCTTCTCGGCCCTTAAAAATTATAAAGGGTCCTGATTTGGACAAAGAGTTTGGCTTATTTTACAGGGGAGGACAATTCCTTGTTGTTAAACAAAAGGAAGTGCTGCCTACCCCGATTTTAGGCAGAGACGATTTGGACAAGGTGCCCCGTATTAAAGGTACTGTTGCTCAATTCGTGGCGGAAGATTTTGCGCCAATAACCACTGAGGAATATTCTATTATTCCTCAGCAAGCCGCCCCTATTCTAAAAGTACCCATTACTATTTCCTCAAATGAAGAGGAAAATATAAACCAGGTAGAGATAGGGGTAGATTGGCCCAATTCTACTAACCCACCTATTTTCTGGCTAACACCGGGGGAACTTTTCCCCTCCCCGCTGATAGAAACAAATGTAGATTTTACACCACCAAAAATATTTTTGGTGCAAAACGTGGAGGTGCAAACAGAATATGAAATTCTGGCACCACCTTCATCAAATCTCCCACCACTTCCTTCTGTTTTGGATTTATGCCTGTTTTACCAGGACGACGAGATAGAATTAGGGATGGGTAATAAAAATATTATAATTAAAAACCCTCCTCAAAATTCTATCCCTCAAAATTCTGGGCTAAAACAAACAACAACGTGGGGAAAAATTAAAAAAAATTAATTTTCCCCAAAATAGGACAGACAATGTCTGTCCTATTATTTTTTGTAAAGAACTGCGTTTTTAAACGCAATAATTATATTATTGACAATCATAATTTATACCATTGGAACCCGGTTCGTCAACGCATACCCACATTTGCCCCATTTGAGGCGAAGACGGATTTGTGGTTCTTGTTTCTATAATCAGGCCTCCTGTTGCTTTCAAAGCGCCGCCCGCTACCTCTAATCTTGTTACAGGAGTGCTTGTGCCAATGCCCACATTACCGCTACTGGTAATACGCAGTCGTTCTGTGCCTGAGGTAAAGAAGGCTTGTGTATTGGCGGAAACAGGCCGAATATAGTTTCCAGAACTATAACTGTAATTGCCGTCAAAGAATAAAGAACCACCAGAAGCCAAAACCACATCTCCTCCTCCGCCTGCTCTAATGGTAATGCCACTGCCTGTGGCTGGACCTACAACATCTAACTTTGCTCCGGGAACGTTTGTGCCAATGCCCACATTAGTGCCATTATTGAACAAAACACTATTTGCCACCCAATTCGTGCCATCATGGCGCAATGTTTGACCTGAAACGCCTGTAGGTAAACCAGCAATTGTTTGCCATGATGCCAAACCAGAAGCATCAGAGGTTAATACTTTGCCCGACCCGGGATTACCTCCTGTAATTTTGATTTGGCCTGCCACTTCTAATTTGGCAGAGGGATTTGTTGTGCCAATGCCCACATCGCTTTTAAAATACGCGCTGCCAGGGGTTTTAATGTAAAAAACCTCTTCCGCGCCTGCTCCTGCATTATTAGCCCAACCGGAAATAAGTTTTTCATTTGAATTTTGCCATCTTTGTGTTTCAATTTTTAAAGCTGGAGCACTGCCTGTATCATTACTTAAAATATATTGAGCTATACCACCTCCTGCCCCCACTCTCACATCTAACTTTGCTCCGGGAACGTTTGTGCCAATGCCCACATTGCCAGCGCTAAAATAATGGGGTCCCGATCCGCTCACCAGCAAATTGCCAGTGGTTTTTAGTCCGCCTTTTGCATAAACTCCATTATTTAATTTGTTGCTATCAGCGTCAAACCACGAATCCGTAACAGCAATTTGCTTCACATACATTTCTTGAGCAGCGCTACCATTAGCTATTTTAACAATATCAGATGATTGAATCTGTCCTGCACCTTCATATCCTGAACCTGGTAATCTTAAACTACCTCCGGAAATTTCCAATTTACTTGTTGGCGCCGTGGTCCCAATGCCCACATTGCCTGTGTTGGTGTTGTAAATGTTATTGCCAGAAATAGTCCAGGGACCGCTGGCTTGGCTCCAATCGGTTTTACACACACCTGCAATACACAATCCGGCCGAAGCATTAATCTGACCGCCCTGCACATCAAGTTTGTAAGAAGGATTTGTGGTGCCAATACCAATATTGCCAGACGCGCTTCTAAACATATCTATTGTGGGCGTATATATGTTCACAATTCCTGTTTCATCGGTTATCCAACTAATTGACCAGCCGCTATCCCAACCAGTTATATTGCTGTAACCAGCCATTACTTCTGTAACAGCAACAGAGGGATAATTCCAAATTGTAGTGGTGTTGCCAAGCAATACAATATCATTTACACCATCGTTTGCAAGCCTTACTGTGTTAAATGGCGCAGCGCCGTAAATTTCTGCAAAATAGTGATACCATACATGAGAAGAGTAATTATAACCACCTACCACAACCGACCAACTGGTGCCGCGCGCGCCCCCCAGATAATTATATCCTTCAATTTTTATTTTCAACATCGTATTTGAACCATACTTAGGAAGGGTAATTTTCATTGTGCCTGTTTGAGAGCTCCCGCCATACTTATGAATAACATTACGATAATATGCGACTGAATCCCTATTAATCAACAGAGTCCCCGCAATATCTAACTTTGCTCCAGGGACATTCGTGCCAATGCCCAAATTACCACTGCCTGAAAAAATCCAGTTAGCGCCTGTTTCATTGGCAAAGTACATATTATTATCAGTGGCAGAACCATAACCAATATATCCTTGGCGAGAAGAACTGTCGTAAAAATCAATGTAGTTCACTGCTGATGCGCCGGCGCTGTTGTTGTCTTGTAAACGTAATACAGAAGCGGGAGAGGAAATATGCAAATTGGTAAGAGGATTTGTGGTGCCAATGCCTACATTGCCGGTGTTGGTGTTGTAAATGTTATTGCCAGAAATAGCCCAGGGACCGCTGGCTTGGCTCCAATCGGTTTTACACACACCTGCAATACATAATCCGGCCGAAGCATTAATCTGACCGCCCTGCACATCAAGTTTGTAAGAAGGATTTGTGGTGCCAATGCCTACATTGCTTTTAAAATATGCGCTGCCAGGGGTTTTAATGTAAAAAACCTCTTCCGCGCCTGCTCCTGCATTATTAGCCCAACCGGAAATAAGTTTTTCATTTGAATTTTGCCATCTTTGTGTTTCAATTTTTAAAGCTGGAGCACTGCCTGTATCATTACTTAAAATATATTGAGCTATACCACCTCCTGCCCCCACTCTCACATCTAACTTTGCTCCGGGAACGTTTGTGCCAATGCCCACATTGCCAGCGCTAAAATAATGGGGTCCCGATCCGCTCACCAGCAAATTGCCAGTGGTTTTTAGTCCGCCTTTTGCATAAACTCCATTATTTAATTTGTTGCTATCAGCGTCAAACCACGAATCCGTAACAGCAATTTGCTTCACATACATTTCTTGAGCAGCGCTACCATTAGCTATTTTAACAATATCAGATGATTGAATCTGTCCTGCACCTTCATATCCTGAACCTGGTAATCTTAAACTACCTCCGGAAATTTCCAATTTACTTGTTGGCGCTGTGGTGCCAATGCCCACATTGCCGCCGTTGTAATAAATCCTACCACTACCCCCATCCTGCCAATAACCACCCACCTGATCCCAAGATGTTTTGCAAACTCCTGCCAAACAAATGCCTAATTTATCAGCATTACTACCATTTGCCAACAAGCCCAAATAAAGCTGGCCACCGCTTTGACCGCTATTTAAATAAATGCTTTTAGCGTATAAATTTCCACCTGTAATAATAGAACCATTTACCAATAAAGAATCGCGGCTGCAATAAGCGCCATAAGTGCTAGTAAGAGGTGGATATGAAACCCTTACCCCGCCAATATCGCCTCCGCATCCAGCACAAGCTCCCGGCACAGAACAATTTTGATAAGGATACACAATAAAGCCTTCGGCAATCCAACCCCATGAGCAACTACTCGCGCCGTTTTTAAAAGCGTCAACAATTTCTGAGTAATAAGCCAAACGCGCGCCTTGCGCTTCACAAGCCGCTTTGGCTTGGTCAAATGTTTTGGTGTATCCGCCAATATGAAACCACACGCTTGCCGCGCCATCTCCGGAATAGGCATCAGGATTTTTTATTTGCAGAGAACCGGTTTTGGTTTGATAGGTTGAGCCCACATTCAAGGGCGCATCGCAACCTGTTGTGCCCGCCGGACAAGTAGGTGGAGTGCCCGGCGCGTCAGTCCAGGCAAATGCATAATAAACTATTGCCCAACACAAAAAAACCGCACTTGCCACTAAAATAAGCGGTTTGAATCGTTGAAAATAATTCATATTTTTAAATTTTTTAGATAGTGTTCTAATTAATCTAAAATAATCTTGCCCCGGGTTTGTCCGGGGTCAGACCCCGAACAAGTTGGTCCGGGGTCAGACCCTGTTTTTATTTACTGCTAATCACTTCGTCAACCAAACCATATTTTTTTGCCTCATCTGCTGACAGATAAAAATCGCGGTCTGTGTCTTGCTCCACGATTTTCAAGGGCTTGCCTGTGTGTTTGGCTAAAATTTGATTAATCCTGTCTTTAATTTTTAAAATCTGACGCGCGCCAATTTCAATTTCCGAGGCTTGGCCCGTAATGCCGCCCATTGGCTGATGCAACAAAACTTCAGAATTGGGCAAAATAAATCTTTTTCCTTTTGCCCCTCCTGCCAATAAAACAGCAGCCATTGAGGCAGCCATTCCCACGCAAATAGTAGAAACATCGCAGGAAACATACTGCATTGTGTCATAAATAGCCAAACCTGCTGTTACAGAACCACCGGGCGAGTTAATATAAAGTTTAATATCTTTTTCTAAATCCTTGGAAGCCAAAAGCAAAATCTGCCCAATCACTAAATTAGCGTTATAATCATCAATGGGCCCAGCCAAAAAAATAATTCTCTCTTCTAAAAGCCGGGAAAAAAGGTCGTAAGCCCTTTCTCCTCTGGCTGATTTTTCAATAATGGTAGGAATAACAGGAGACATAATAATAAATAAAATTTCGAATTTCCAATTGCGAATTTTTAATTTCTAAAAATTATAATAAATTACGCACTGTGATATATATTTTCTAAAAATTTTAAGACTTTATTATTTAATAATATCTCTTTTACAGCAATCTCGTCAATATCCTGTGGAGAAACCTGTGGATAACGACTTAAAATATTGTTTATTTCTTGTTCAATTTCTTGCTGAGAAACTGTAATATTTTCTTTTTTTGCAATAGCGCGTAAAATTAAATAATGACTGATCTGCTGAGCAGCTTTTTCTGCTGCTTCTTTTTCTATGTCTTGCTCTGTTTTTTGTTGACCGCTTAAATAATCATTCCAATCCATTTTTAATTTTTCGCATTCTTTTTTCCAGTCCGCTAAAATCCTTTCTTTTTCTGCGGTTAAAAGAGATTGAGGTAAAAACAAATCAATTTTTTTCGCTATTGCCTGCAAAATTTCTGTTTGCCATTGCTGGCGGCTTTGAATATCTTTTTCCATTTGTAATCCTTCTTTAATGTTTTCCTTTAAGGCTGATAAATTCTCAAAGCGGCCCAATTGGCGCGCAAAATCATCATTTAATTCAGGCAAATGTAGTAATTTTACTGCTTTCATTTTTACTTGAAAATCTGCATTCTTGCCCGCCAAAGCAACATAAGGATAATCAGCCGGAACACTTAAAGTAAATGACTTTTGTTCTCCTTCTTTCATCCCTTCTAACATTTCCTCAAAACCCGCAAGCATTTTGCCTTGTCCCAGTATAAAACTATCAGCCCATACTTTATTATTGGCAATCTGGGGGCTTTGGTATTCAATTTCCACCCAATTACCTTTTTGCGCGCCCTGCGTTGTCTCTTCCATTTGAGAACGCGATTGCTGTATCCATTGCAATGTGTGCGCTATTTCCTGCTCTGAAACATCAGAAGCAACAATAGGAATCTGCTTCACGATTTCTGTGTAGTCGGGCAAATCAAAATGAGGCAAAATCTGGATTTTAATTTTAAATTGCAAAGGATTTTGGGGCGCAAATTTTAAAATTTCCACAAGGGGCTTGTCTATGGGCTCAAAATCATTTTTTTCCATCGTAATTTTATATTGTTCTTGAACAATTTTTTCTATGGCTTGATGAAAAACTTTCTCTTTGCCTACTTGTTTTTCCACTATTTCTTTTGGCGCCTTACCTAATCTAAAACCTTTTACTTCTGTAATCTCGGCAATATCGTTCAGGGCTTTTTCGTAATAAGGCAAAAACTCCTCCCACTCAACGGTGCTGTAAATTTCTATATTGGTGGGTTCTAATTTTTTAATTTCTGTTTGCATTTTAAAAAAATTATTTAAACAACCTTAAAAACTTAATTGAACAATTGAGCAGGGTTTCGCCTGCTCAATTGTTTGTAAAAAATAACAACAAGTTGGCTCATCATTTACCCCGCTACTTAAATTTTCGCTGCTTTTAATCTTCTGACTGATAACGTTGAATGGCTTGGACAATAATTTCTTTGGCTTTGGCAGCATTGTCCCAGCCAGTAATCTTCACCCATTTGTTTGGCTCTAAACGTTTATATGTTTCAAAAAATTCTTTAATCTCTTTTTTTTGGTGCTCTGGCAAACTCTCCACCTCATCAATACCGGCAAAACGGGGATCAATTTTTTCCACGGGCGCGGCAATAATTTTATTATCAACGCCAGCCTCGTCTTCCATATAAATTAAACCAATGGGTTTGGCTTTTACCAAACAGCCGGGAAAAGTAGCTGAAGTGGCAAGCAAAACCACATCAAGCATATCGCCGTCTTCGGAACGGGTGCCGGGCACAAAACCATACTCAAAAGGAAAAACCTGAGGACCATAAAGCGTGCGGTCCAAACAAATCACTCCCCTTTGCTCGTCTAATTCATATTTATTGCGCGAACCTTTGGGAATCTCTACAATCACATTTATTTGTTCAGGCGCTTTGTCGCCTGCAGAAACATTAGAAAACATATTAAGCATAAAAAAATTATTTACGACCTTCTTTGTTTGCAGAAAATTTTCTGCAAAATATTTTTAACTTATTTGCACTTTTGGCAAAAATTTGCCTGTGGATATGCCTTTAAGCGGCTGCGGGGAATGGGTTTGCCGCATTTTTCACAAAAACCATAGGTGCCTTTTTTTATTTTAGACAAGGCTAAATCAATGGCTTTTAACTGCTCTTCCATATTTTTTTCCAAAGCCAACCTCATACCAAACTCTTCTACTTCGTCTGCTTCTTCTTCCAAACTAGTACCCTCATCAAAGTTAGGCATATTAGACGACCACTCTCCTTTATTTTCTTTGGATTGGGTAGCAAAAGAACTTAAACGTTCTTCAATGTCTTTTTTTACCTGCAGCAATGCGGCGCGCTGTTGGGCAATAAATTCCTCATCTAACTTCTTTTTTGTTTTTACGTTCATAATTTATTTATTTTTATTTTTAATTAAAAATCGCTGTAGCGCACGCCAATGTTATTGGCGTGCGCTCTCCAAGCAAAAAAATAATCAGGGCAACATATCAATTAACCGTTCCATTTGCTGAAGGCTGCTGGTAAAAATAAAATACTTGCCCTTCAAGCCATAGCAAATCCCTAAATCCTCACGACTAATCGTTAACACTCTTATGGAAACATTTTTATATTTTAATGTTTTAAAATATTTATTCAAGGCCGGACCGCTTTTGCCCATTAAGGCAAAAAAAGATGTGCTTTGTGATTCTGCCTGTTTTTCCCAAGCACGAAAGGCATTTACAAACTCCTGACCATTATTGCTTTGCACCACAAACCCTAAACGCGGCCCAAACAAAGAACCAAAAAGCAAAAAGGTGGATGTGGCTTGTGTTTGCTTTAAAATAGCGGGAAATTGAGCATTACTCAGTTCCAGCATTTCTCCAAGCGACAGAAAACGTTTACTGTCTTGCTCCTGCATCAGTATTTGCTCAAAATCACCCTGTTGAGGAGCCGATGATATCAAAGAAGCCATATCAGGAGAAAGAGAGTTTTCCACACTATTATACTGCAAAAAGCGGACATTACTCACCGGCACTAAAGAAGCCGGGATGGCAGGCTCAGGTAGGTTTTCATTGGGCAAGGCACCCTCTATCTCTTGTTCTGGCGCTTGAGATGGTTCTGATTGCGGCTCCGTGGCTGATTCTGAAGATGTGGCAAGCGAAGAAGTGCTGGATTCAATAACAGATGGCATTTGCGCTTGTTCAGAAGAGGTAGGGGAAATATGAGGAAGAGATTGGGAAGGTGCAGAGGGAGGCACTACCAATGTTTTTTTGTAATGGGTTAAGAAAAATATTACCAAGAAATAAACAGCAGCCAGAATGCCTATCATTAGCAACACAAGCAAAATGCGCACAAACAATTTTTCTGCCTTTGAGGTTTTGCGAATCATGGGATGAAAAATAATGCCTTCCTGAGAAGGAAGCGCTTTCCCTTCGGCAACTATTTTGTTTTTTTGGCTGATTTTAGCTAAAAATTCCTGACGTTGTTTTTCTTCCTGTGGGTAACTGGCGGAAATTTTTTTTAAAATTTCTTCTTTTAACAGGGGGCCTCTTAATTTTTCTGCCTTTTTTCTTCTTTCCTCTTCTTCTGCCATTTTTTGCAGTTCCAGCAGGGATTTTTGACGTTCCTGCTCTTGTTTACGCCGCTCTTCTTCCATAAGCGCTTTACGTTCTTTTTCTACCTGCTCTTTGAAAATCTGCATTACCTGCTCCTGTTCTTTTTCCCGTTCTTGCAAGCTGTGCTCTGTTGGGAAACTGGCTTTTTCTGATGTTTCTTTTTGTTGTGATGGCTGTGTTTGCGGTGGGGTTGGTTTTTCAAAAACAGGTAAAGGCGCTTCTTGGCTTTCTTGGATCTGTTGGGATTCTTGAATCTCTTGGAGTTCTTGAGGTTTTGGTGTTTCTAAAACTGGTTCTTTTTGCTCCAAAATTGGCTTTGCAAATGTTTTGGAAGCAAAAAATTCTTTTTTGGATTTTGCCCGATCTGGGAAGTTTTTCTCACTAAAAAGCGGCTCTTCTTTTTCTTTCGGCGCTATGGGTACTTGCTTGGGCGCAATGGGAATTGCGCTTTCTTCTTTTGTTTGCTCATTAAAAGCCGGTGATGATTGTGGTTGGGGAAAAGAAGCGCGCAAAGAAACTTCCTGAGAATTTGTGTTTTCTGCTATGGTTTGTTTTTGGCTAACAGATTCTTTTGCCTGATCAGCAGAAGATGATTCTTTTTTCTTTTGCAAAAAAGAAAGCACTTCTGGTAAATTGGGTATGATCTCTAATTGCGATTGGGCTTCCTGAATTTCTTGCTGTAAACTTTTTTCTTCTTTTTTGGCTTGAGAAAAAACTTTTTCTAAATCTTGCGCTTGAGCCAAAAGAGCCTGCTGGCGCTGTTCTAATTGCCATCTTTTTTGCTCATTTGCCTTTCTTTGTTCTGCTATCTGCCATCGCTCTTGTTCTATTCTTTTTCTCTCTGTAAAATCTTTGACCTGCTCCATTTGTTGCCTTAAGCCTTTCAAGACGGTTTCGCTACGTTTTTCTGCTTCCACCACGGCTGCAATTTGCTCTTTTAATTTTTGCTGCTCTTGAATAATATCATTGTATTGCTGCTCAATTTTTTCTCTTCTTTCCTGAGATGCTTTAATTTTTTCTTCCAAAGAAGTTTTTTGTTCCAAAGCCGACAAAGCGGCTAAAAATTTATCGCGCAAAACCTTTTCCTTGCGCAAATGTGCCTCTTGTTGTTTTAAGCCTTGCATATCGCTATCCAATTGCGCCAATGCCAAACGCGCTTTTTCCAATTCTTCTTCGCTCATCCATTGTTTTTCTTCTAATTGCTTTAAATTATCTTCTACCTGCCATCTTTCCTGCTCTAAATTATGCCTTTGAGTAGCGTCTTCTGTTTTTGCTTCTAATTGTTCTATTTGTTTTTGACGCTCCAATAATGTTTCTTTCTGCTCAATCACTTTATCCAAAGCCAATGTTTTTTGCTTTAAGTTAGCTGCCAAAATATTGCGCTGTTTCAGTAAAGGCCTTTGCGAGGCTGTAATTTCTTTTAATTGTTTTAAAAGAACAAGTGTCTTGCGAATAACTTCCTGCTTTAAATAAGGAAAATCTTTGGCAGAGATTTGCTTTAAATATGCAACTGCCTGCAAAGAGCTGTCCTTGGTGCCATCCTTGGGCTGAAAAACAGGAATTTGCTCCAATCCCTTTTCTCCCTCAGAGCCAAAAACTTCTTCTTGCGGCATGTGCTCTGTTTGCGTTTTTTCTGACAATGGCGCTTTGGGAATTGTAGTAATAAAGGATTCTGGTTGAGCGGAAACAGCACCCACAGGAGGAAAAACAGATTTTTGTTCTTCTGTTTTGTCTTTTAAAGGTGTTAAATGGGGCAAGGTATCAGAAACAGGAGAGGGCGCAGCGGGTGCTGACGCTGGTTGTGGGGCTTGTAAGGTTTGTGTGAGAGGCTCAAAATAAGTTTTTTGGCTGGTTATTTTTGAGAAGGACTGGGAGGGAGAAGGCACGGCTCCGGGAATTAAATCAGGCCGCATTTTCTGCAAACGCGTTGCCTCTTTTAAATCGTCTTCCATAGTAATGAGCGTGCCCTGGTTTAAAATCTGATAAGCGCTTTCCTGACTGATTATAAAAGATAAATCACTTTCTTGTTGGGCCAAAGAAGATGTGTTTTGCGTTGTTGCTTTTTTGCTTTTGGCAAAGGAGAATAAATGGGTTAGTTTTTCCATTGTTGATTCTTGCGCTTATTAGTTTATTATCTCTCTTTTGTTTTGAAAAAACAAGCGCTACACAAAAAGCAACCGGGCTGGTGAAAAAATTAAAAGACCCGGCTGGTGAAAAGTTTGCTGAAAAAAAAGTGATTTTATCTTGAATGCTTTTTGGGGTTTTTCCACGGAGAAGATGTGTTTTTTTTAGGTTGGGGGCAAAACCCTGCTTGTTTGGCAGATAAATCCACTCTGCCCTGTTCATCAATTTTAATTATCTTTACAGGAATTTCATCTCCTATTTTCACCACATCGCTTACCGCATTGACCCGAAAGGGCGCTAATTCGGAAATATGCACCAACCCTTCCTGTTTGGGGCTAATTTCTACCATTGCTCCAAAGTTTAAAATTCTTTTTACTTTGCCTGTTAGTTTTTCACCCACCTCAAAATCGCGTGTAATTTCTTTTATGCGGCTTATTGTATCCTGCACTGCTTTTTCGCTGGGACCGGTAATAAATACTCTGCCATCATTTTCAATATCAATGCTTACATCATAAGTATTAATGATTTCATTAATTACCTTGCCGCCAAAGCCAATAATCATTCCGATTTTTTCAGGATTAACTTGTAAAATTTTTACCTTGGGAGCGTACGGGGAAAGCTCTTTGTTTGGTTGGTCAATGGTTTGGGACATTATTTGTAAAATCTCCATTCTTGCCTGACGGGCTCTTTGCAAAGCGGCAAAGAAAATCTCTTTGTTTATTCCATTATTTTTCACATCCATTTGTATGGCCGTGATGCCCTCACTCGTGCCCGCCACTTTAAAATCCATTTCGCCAAAATGATCTTCGGGACCCTGAATATCAGTTAAAAGCTTGTATTCGCTTAAATCTTTACAGGAAACCAAACCAATGGAAATGCCCGCAACCGCTCTTTTGATAGGCACACCTGCCTGCATTAGTGCTAAACTGGCTGCTGCCACTGACGCCATACTGGTGGAACCGTTTGAACTCACAACTTCCGAAACAATGCGAATGGTGTAAGGAAATTCGTCAAAAGAAGGAATGACAGGGAGCAGGGCTTTTTCTGCTAACATACCATGGCCAATTTCTCTGCGGCCCGGCGAACCCAATTTTTTTACTTCGCCTGTGCAATAAGGCGGAAAATTATAATGATGCAAAAACCTTTTTTTGCCCGAAAACTCCATATTTTCCATTAACAACTGGTCGCCGGGAGAACCTAATGTTAAAATAGAAAGCACTTTTGTTTCCCCACGGCTAAAAAGCGCTGAGCCATGGGTGCGCGTGAGAAGCCCAATTTCGCAATTAATAGGCCGAATAGCGTCTAATTTTCTACCATCAGGCCTTTGCTCTTTTTGCAAGATATTTTCTTTAAAAACTCTTTCCATTTCTTTTTCAAATAAAGCTTTCCAATCCACAGAAAAATCCGTATCAAATTGTTGAGACAGCTGAGCAATAATTTGAGCTTGTAATTCTTCTATATCAGAGTTTCTTTTTTGCTTTTGGGGCTGATAAAGAACTTCATTGATTTGAGAGCGCAAAAAATCTTTTACTTGGTTATACAAAAGCGGATCCACGGGTGTCTGCGCAAGAGAAATTTTTGGTTTGCCCTGTTCTTGAATAATTTTTTCCTGAAAATCAAGCAGGGTGTTTAAAAAGGGTTGGGCAAAGTCATAAGCAGCCAAAAATATCTGCTCGGGCACCTCCTCAGCGCCTGCTTCAATCATATTAATCAAAACCTCTCCTTTGTGTTTTACACCAGCAAGCACCAAATCTAAATCGCTTTTTTCTCTTTGGGCGTAAGTCGGGTTTAAGATAAAATTTTCTCCTTCCCGAGCCACGCGCACCACAGCCACCGGACCATTCCAAGGAATATCCGACAATCCCAAGCTCAAAGAAGCAGCTAACAAACCCAGACTGGCTGGGTCGTTTTCGCTATCCCAGGAAAGGCAAGTTACAATAACCTGTATTTCTCTAAAAAAGTTTTCCGGGAAAAGAGGCCGCACTGCCCGGTCAATAAGCCGGGCATTTAAAACCGCTTCTGTGGAAGGCCGGCCCTCTCGGCGCACAAAACGGGAGCCTAAAATTTTTCCGGCCGCATAAAAACGTTCTTCGTAATCGCATGTTAAAGGAAAAAATCCCTGCGAGGGATTGTCTTTGCCCATTACAGCTGTGGCTAAAACAGAAGTGTCTCCATAGCGTACCAAACAAGAACCAGAAGCCTGCTCTGCCAAGCCGCCAATTTGCACTTCTAATGTTCTGCCTCCTAACTGAAGGTAAGATATTTTTTTGTCTGACATTAAAATTTTTGGACTATGGCTTGGGAGCTAAGAATTTCAAATTAAGAATTCATTGCAATGAATTCCTATTTTCAAATTCATAACCCCAAAACCATAATCCGATTTATTATTCTTTTTATAGGAGGAAACTCGATCACCTCCCAGCATCTCTTGCTGTTTTTATTCTTTTGTTTTTATTAAATATCGTCTGAATTGGGGCCCGCCCATATCAATGAATTCATCAGCTGCCTCGCGCAAAAGTGAGGAAGTAGTTTTGCCAAAAGCCATTACTTCTACTCTTTTGCCTTGGTTTTTTAAATATTCCACCAGGGGCACAAAGTCGCCATCGCCTGAACACAATACCACCACATCAACACCGGGCGCGGTTCTAATAGCGTCAATGACAATGCCCACATCCCAATCTGCTTTTTTTTGGCCGTCATAAAATTCCTGCAAGTCTCTTACTCTCATTTCAATGCCTAATTTGCTTAAAGCGTCAAAAAAGGGTTGCTCTTCGCCTGTTTTTGTTCTTACCACATAAGCAAAGGCTCTAATAAATTTGCGATTGGCAACAGCGGTTTTTAAAACTTCCTGAAAGTTTACTTTGGCATTGTATAAATTTTTGGCAGAGTGATAAAGGTTTTGCACATCAATGAGCACCTCTACTCTTTGTTCTTTTGGCTTGAACATAGGGCTTGAACATAACTAATTTGCAAAACAAGACAAAAAAGATTTTGACGTTTCATTATTTGGCTTTGAGCCCTAATTTCTTCACAACAGCATTGAATCTTTTTTTGTCTTTACGTTCTAAATATTTTAAGAGCCTTTTTCTTTTAATAACCATTTTCAAGAGACCTCTTTTGGAATGATTGTCTTTGGGGTTGGTTTTTAAGTGTTTTAAGAGTCTGTTAATTTCTTGTGTTAAAACCGCTATCTGCACATTAGCAGAGCCTGTGTCGGCTTTGTGGATTTGAAAGTCGTTGATGATTTTTTCTTTTTCTTCTGTGGTTAGTGCCATATTTTTATCTATTATTATTTTTTATTTGATTGGCGCAGGAATGAAAATCCCTTAGCGCATTAGCGCATTGTAGCAGGTTCTGCGTATAAATCAAGAGTTAACGGGTGTAAAATGTAAATAAAATAGTATTGGTTGAAATATCTCAATGCGCAGCGCGCGCTCTTTTTTAGGCCCGATCGCCCCTTACAGATTTTGCACGTGTGCAAAATCTGTAAGGGGCGAGAATTCATTACAACAACATTGCAATCACACCACTTCTCTTTTGCACATTTTTTCACATTATCCCTATTTCTTCACATTTTTTTTCACATTATCCCTTCTAAAAACAACATTTTTTTGAAAAAATAACTTTTTTAAACAAGCAAGGCAAGAGGCAATAAGAAATAACTTTTTCGTTTTAGTTAAAGATTAGTTAAAGATTATGGTCCAAAGGCAAACAAGGTGGTGTAGCTGAGCGCATACAAAATGCCGTTTTGAGAAAGAGCAAAGGGAGGAAAAACATAAGAATCTGTAAAATAACTCCATATTTGCTCGCCTTGGCTATTTAAACTCACCACTGTTTGAGAAGGCAAATCTCCCCCAGCATATAAATTGCCATTGCTATCTATGAGCCAAAGCGCACCTTGAAAAAGCGTAGAGGGAACAGCAAGTGTTTCACCCGTTTGGCTATCCAAAGCCTTTAATCTATACAACAAACCGCAAGCCATGCCTGCTTGAAAGGCAGAGATAATATAAAGCTTTTGAGCGTCTGCCACTAAAGACTCTGTTCTAAAATCCAAACCTTGTGACCATTGTATTTCTCCAGAATCAGCATTAAGAGCATATAATTTATCTGCGCAATAAGCGCACCACGTGCCTGCAATGTAGTGCGCTTTTTGCAACACCATATAAATAGAACCATTGGGAGCCATCATTAAATAAGAAAAAGGATTGTGGTCAGGTTGGCCACAAGAAGGAGAAAAAGAAAACTCTTGCTTCCAGCGCACTTCACCCTCCCTGGTTAGGCTAAAAAGTTTGTTTAAATAACCCACATAAACATTACCCACAGCATCAACAATAGGTAGAGAGGGTCGCGCCATTGTGTCTTCGTTGTTAACAATCTGCGCCAAAGAAGAATATCTTTGCTCACTGGCTAAATCAAAAATCCAAAGCGTTTGGCCTGTGTCTTTGTCAAGAGCCCACAACAAAGGCCTCGCTTTGTTGGCTTTGGACCAAGAGCCGCTCAAATAAAGCGCATTAGCGCTCACAATCAAACGGTCCTCTTCTAAAGCAAAAGTAGGCAGCCAGTTATGCTCACTCAAAGAAATCTCGTAGCGTAAAATGCCTGCTGGGGAAAGAGCAATAATTTTTTTCTCGCCATTAACTGCATAAACAGTGCCGTCAGAACCAATGAGCAAACTGCCCAAAAAACTGTTGGCTGCCTGAAAAGACCATTTTACGCTCAAGGTATTGTTTTTTTCTTTGAGCGCTAAAATTTTATTGTCCGCAGCCACATACACAGTGCCATTTTGATCAATCACAGGACCAGCGCGAGCAATACCGGGCAAAGCAAAACTATATTTTAGAGTAGAGGTGGTAGGCCCAGCAAAAGGACTGCTGAAAGAGCGAGAAGCAGGCGCATTGGCAACTTGCCACTGGGGTGTTTCTGGACTAATGCTCAAAGCAGTGGTGGTGCTGAGTTGAGAATAATACAAACCATCAAAAGAACGAATAGCAAAATAGTAAGTGGAGGCATAATAAAGGTCATCAAGCGTGACAGAAAGTTCAGTGGTAGTGGCAATAAAAACCAAAGGATTGGCGCTAGTGGCATTTTGCTCCTCTAAGGGTTGCAAAGAGTAATAAACAAAGTAAGAGATTTCATTAGGACTATCTCTGTCTGTGCTGCTTGCCCAAGCAAGAGTAACGCTGTTGAACTGCTGAAAGGTTATTCTAAAATTAAGAGGTGGTTCGGGCGCTATTTTGTTTTCAAAAACACTATTTCTGGCTTTGGGCGTGCCTAAAATAGCATAGCCCAAACTGTCAGTGCCATTTTTGATTTGAGTATTGTTGCTTGCCCAGTTTGACGCATCATTGCCCGAAAGCAGAGGATTTTTCCTTTCCATTGATCTGCGGCTGGTAGAGGCAGAGTTATCACCGGCAAACCATTTGCTGGCACAATCAATGCTGTCAATAATATTGCCTTGGGGGTCTTTTAGTTCTAATTTTTCTCCACTGTTTGCTAAAGCGCCGCTGTAAATTTGGTCTTCTGTGATATCAGCAATAGTGGTAGAGGAAGTGCGTTCTAATAAATAAAAGCTGTGGTTGCCAATGGAGCCGCTTAAATAAATAGTTTTGGGCGTGGTGCTATCTTGTGCCCAAACAATCTGCCAACCGTTTAGATTGATTTCTTCACTGGTATTGTTAAAAAGTTCCAGCCACTCATCATTAGCAGAGGCTTGAGTGCCTGCCCAGGCTATTTCATTAATAACCACATCTGTGGGGTTAAAACCGGGCGCAGCAGGAAGGGACGGTAGCGCGCTGGATAATTCAAAATCAACGCTGTTGTCATTAGTGTCTTGATATTGCTGAGTTGTGCTGGAGTATTTTCTTATGAGATTTTTGCCTGCTGAAGGATTTTGAATAAATGGTTGCTTTTCCACAAAGGGATTAGTGGGAGAACCCCATGCTAGCTGGTCCACTATTGTATCGCTGGCATTAAATAAAGCAATGCTGTTATTAGCGCTAATGGTTTGCGTGGAAGTAGCGCTACCAGAAGTCACAGAGGTGGCATAATCTGAATGAAACCAGAAAAAATAATCTTGGGGCAGCACCACAACATTATCGGCAATAACTTTAATAGATGATTCGCTGCCTGTAGAACTGCGTTTTTTTAATTGCCATTGGGATAAATTAACAGCAGTGGTAGTGGAAGGATTAAATAATTTGATAAAATCATCATTGGAGGATAAAGCACTCTCTGTTTGCACCTCCACAATGAGTATAGGACTTGAAGAAGAAACAGGCATTGAGGTTGTGGAAGGCTGGGTAACAACAGAGGAAGCCCCGCCAGAGGAAACCCCACCGCCAGCGAGAGATGGCGGTGGGGCTATTTTGCCCGCACTATTTGCTGCTTTGGGCGTTCCTCCCACAAGAGAACTGGTTTGCCAGCCTAAAAATTTAGTTCTTTCCATTGTTTCTTTGGTGGTGTTATCTCCTGCTGGCCAATAAGGCTTTGCCTGCGCTTTGTCGTGCAAAAAACAATGCGGGTCAAGCAGATAAAGCGTTTCGTCTGTGTTAGCTAAAGCGCCGCTGTAAATAAGGTCTGCTTTGATGCGAGGCACAGTGTTGTCGTTTGTTCTTTCTAAGAGATAAAGGCCACCCGGGGCAATAAGAGAAGAAGTGCTAAAAATAATTTTGATGCTCTCTTTTTTGTTGATAATCTGCCAGCCATACAAATCAATAGGCTCTGCAGAAACATTTTTCAATTCCAGCCACTCGTCTGAAGCAGAGTTTTTGCTGCCCATCCAGGCGATTTCATTAAAAATGATTTTATCAAAAGAGGGGTCTTGGCTTTGGTATTTATTGTAAGGACAAAAAGAAGCCTGAACAACAGAAGTGGTAGAAAATTTTTGCTCATTAGGTTTTTCTTCTTGTGCTTCTTCTTTTTCTGGTTGATTCTGTTGAGTGGAGGTAGTATTTTTTAAGTTCTCTTTTCTATTGGCTTGTTCAGCAATATATTGTTTAGCCTGCACTATTACCACATCGCTTTCTTCAGCAACATCATCAAACTGGTCAATAAGCCCTGCAATATCATTAGGGTTTGTTTGTTCGGTTTGCTGAGAATGAGAATCCACAGGGTTCTGCTCCTGCTGTTGTTGGTTTGCTTGTGCGCCTGCGCCCGCCCCAGTATTAGTATTGATAACAGAAGAAACCTGCGCTTGAGGATTAAAGATGGTTAAAATCTTTTGCAGAAAATTCACAATATTACGGCCTGTCTGCTTCATTTCATTGATTTTTCTCTCAAAAAATCCCATATTTTGCTCTTTTTCTATTTGTTCCAGAATCACATCGCTTTGATCAATCTCTGGCACTGGATTATCAAAATCCACCTCCACAGTAGGCGGACCCACTGTTTTATCCCAAGTAAAATTTCCAAACTGACCCTTTACCACTTGGCCCCTCACCCTCACAATGAAGGGCTCTAATTTGCCATCGTTATCTCCTTTCCTTTCATTATCCAACCAATAATCCCAGGGCCAAGGATTGGATTGTGGATTATCAATATTTCGTACAAGAGCGTTGGGGTCAGTCCCCAATGGTGGCTCAATAGCTTTTTGAGAATAAAACTCAGCAATTATTGTACCAGTATTTTGTTGAATAGGATGATACACAATAATATACTGAATTTTTATTGTTTGGGCGTTTCCAATATAAGAAGAATAAGTATAGCTTAGCTCTCCACTACTAATTTTAATTTCGTTTTGTAAAAACCAATTAATAGCATAGTCAGTAGCTTTTTGTACTGTAAATTGTTCTAATTGATTAATAATTTCAGAAAAACCGTAAGAACCGCCTGTCGCAAGCGTCACCCCTATTTTCAAAACCGCTTTAAGAAACTTTTTGGAAAGCATCTGGGGAACCTCTTTAAACCAATAATTTAGTTGCTTTTGAAGAATAGCCTGCTTAACTAAAACAACAGCCCCTGTTTGACGAGGAGCATTAATATCATAACCCTGAAGTGATTGTAAAAAAAGGTCCCTATTTGCTGTAGTAAGAGGGTCTTTTCTAATAATATCTAAAAAATTTTCTGTCTCTGCTTTTTTTAATGGCCAAGTAGTTTCTTGAGCAAAAATGACTATTGGATAGCTTAAAAATAACGACAGAATAATTAAAAGTAAAATTATATCTGTCTTGTTCGACATAAAGATGTTAAAGTTGTAATAAATTAATAATTTTTACAATCTCGTGGTTATTGAATAAATATATTCTCTAAAAAATCTTTCCAAAATTTTAAACACTTTTCTTTATATGCTAAAGGAAATCCTAAACCGAAGCTAATAAATTGATAATTTGTAAGAGGGATATTAATAGTTGCTCCACCTCCAAGCAATGCATCTTCTTGAGAAAATATTACAAGAGCGTCATAGTTATTAATATGAGTCTTGTTAAAGTTTTCAGCTAACACATAGTTTTGTTTTAAAAATTTATATGCTTCATCAGGATTTTCTTGGAGTAATTGTATACCCTCTTTAATTTCCTCGTATGTTTCTTTTGAGGTTTGAGCTGTTAAATTTATTATGCAACCAGTTTTTAAAATATTTCCTGTAGTAGTGCTAAAATCAGGAGAAACTAAATTTATCCAACGTTCTGATTTTCCATCCGGCATATCGCTACCTTCAAATTTTACCTCCCACCCCTCTGGCACTTTGGCGCGTAAGCCTACTTTATCAACAACAATATATTTGCCATCTTCTCTCTCTTCAACTCTGTA
>Ga0078972_1008845_pt1 | contig 20541 bp, 20 predicted proteins | sample YelNatPaOPGAMG01_FD_67568 | JGI IMG/M metagenome (GOLD analysis project Ga0078972, IMG submission 67568) | Hot spring thermophilic microbial communities from Obsidian Pool, Yellowstone National Park, USA - OP-RAMG-01 (SPADES assembly) (version 2) | ecosystem: Environmental > Aquatic > Thermal...
ACATTGATAAACTTTTCTGAACGCAGGGTTCGAAATTTCATATAACGGCTGACGTATATCTGAAGTTCCGAGCCAACAGGCGAGGAATTTGGGCGAAGGTGCGAAGCACCGTAGCCAGATACGCTTTGTTATACGCTGTGCCGTGCCTCCTTTTTCCAATCATTTTTATTAGCAATTTCATCCCTTCTGCTCGGTATTTTCATCTGTTTCATTGGTATCAGTGCCTGAGGGGAGTTCCAGTGCGTTAAGGCTTTTTAGTTCTGGGAGGGATGCTCCAAGAATGCCTTGCATATCCCCATACATCCCAGCAACCCCATAAACAGCGCGCAGTATTTGTTTTTCTCTCTTTGCCCAGATTCTTTCCATCGCTCGCTTTTCTTGGTCTAAATCCTTTTTCATGTTAACAAATGCCTCAGCAATAGTTTCTACTTTCTGTCTAAATTCTGGGCTTGTCAGGTAATTGTAGAGGATTTCGATTTTTTCGTCTCTGCCTACGGTCGATCGTTTTATCCTTCTAACTTCTATTAGTTGAGTCCTGAGTAAAGTGGCTATAGGAACCACTAACGGGTAGGTTGTAACAACTATTCCGTCGATGTAGTCAAAATTAGATACCTCCTTTGGCAAAGCGGTTGTAACTAACACACCTATATCTGCTTTGATTTCTCTTTGATCGTTCTTCAGTTTTTGTATCCAGTCATCTCTCCAATTTTTTGTGCGTTTGGATTCCCAAACGATAGTACCACAACATCCAGAAAGGTCATACACTTTCTGTAAAATATCGGCGCCAGAGATTCCTTTTGGCACAGGTTCAATTGAATCGGAAGGGAAGTTTTCTTTAAGAATCTCTTCAAGTTTTAGTTCCAATACTTCTCCGGTTAATTGCGCAGATGTTTGTTCGGCTTTTCTTTTTAACTCTTCAATTTGCTTTTTCAGATCGCTAATTACCTTCTCGTGTTCAGCTTCTTTTAATTGATATTCTTCCTTCATCTTTTTAGATAATTCGTTTTCAATTTTCTTTCGTTCCTCGTCCAGTTTTCGAGCCATCTCCAATTCAAAAGTTCTCTTCCTCTCTTCCAACTCTCGTTGTTGTTTTCTCAGTTCCAATTCCCTATTTTCTGCTTCAACTAATTTCTTGTTTTTTTCTTGAAGTTGACATTCTAAATCCCTTAATTTAAGACTTACTTCCTCCTCAGCTTTCTTTTTTGCCTCTTTTTCAATCTTAAGCCTTTCTTTTATAAATTCTTCCTTCATTCTCTTTTCAGTATCTTTCCTGACTTTTGCCAGTTCATTTTCTCTTTGCTCAAGAGCCCTTTGCATCTTTTTGGTTTCTTTTTCATATTTCATCCGAAGTCTTTCTTCAATTGGATGTATTAGTGCTTCGGTTAAAGCAATCTTCTTTCCGCAGTATGGACATATTATTTCTTGCTCAGGCATGGATACTACCTCCCTTACAATTCTTTATATTTTCATCTACACACGGCATTGCGTATAACGGCTGAGCGTATTTGAAGTTCCGAGCGAAGCGTAGCCGTATGTCCGCTGTTATATGACCCAAAGGACAAGGTTGCGAAGCAACCGCAGAGTTCGGCTTGGCGGTCATCATTTTGTCCATTCCTTTAATTTTTAGACGCGAAAAACATAAACGCGATTACAGCACAAATTACAGCCCAAATTGTAGGCCTTAAAAAGATTACCCAATGTAACTTTGTACGGTAAACTACTTGTTCCCCACTGATAAGATCTTTATCAATGTAACCCATAATCATTCCTAATAACCATTTGCATTTTAATATAAACCAAATTATTTTTCAACTCCTTAAATACTTCCACAAATTTTTCTCATTATCTTTATGCGAAACTTCAATTCCTTTTTCATCAGGTCAAGAATTTCTACCTATATTACATCATTCCGAGTCGACATTATCAGTCCAGGTTTCCATACATCCTGAGGTGAAAGTAAGTGATGTATCTTTAACTGTTGGTCAAAAGAATTACGGTTCGCAGTATTTGACGAAGGTTGAATTGTCGTTTGTTCATCAGCCCGAGTTGCCTGCGCCGCCCGCCGCTTGTGCGGCTGGATTCTCCACAACTTCAACGACCTTCCTTGCATCAGTGTCGTAAAATACAAATTTCCGACACCTTCCGAACCTCGGGTCAACAGCGGACGAAAGTTCTCCACCCTCTGAAGTTATCACTATCTTCATCGCACACCTCCTTTATGAAAACGCCTTCCTCTCATCCTTTTCCCACACCGCCTGCATTTTCCGTCAACTCTTCGCCCAGAGCATACGAACTGGTTGCTATTCAGTCTCCCTGCCGCGAACAATTCGAGCGCATCCTCGGCGCGTCCTATCACTCCCCATATGAGGGCGATTCTTTCGCGCTCAAACATTATCTGCCAACAAGGATGAATTCCACCACATATCACAGCCTCAGGTGCAATAGACAGAATAAAAGAATAAACCTTGTTTGCATCCTTCCCAGGAACAGGCAGCCTGCGAAGCGAACTGATATTCCCCGAACTAACCTCTGCTGTCATCACCTCGGTCGCATATTCAAACCTTGGTGAGACTTCATCCCGAAAAGCGGAATAGCAGCAAGCATTACGAACCTCCGCAACAGGTATAAATATAGGCAATTAGAATGCCATTACTCAAACCATAAGAGACAATCTCTTGGCTTACAGAAAGTTAGAAATACAGTGTCATACGGACATTTTTGTAAAATGTTTCAGTGATGAAACAGAAGTAAAACACTGTGTTACATAAGTGAAACGCTATTCCTCTTCAATGTTGAAGCGTTTCATCTTCCGCCAGAGCGTAGTGCGAGAGATGCCGAGATGGCGCGCAGTCTTGCTGCGGTTAAATCGATTCTCCTCAAGACTTCTAATTATTGCGTCCCTTTCACTTTGCTCGATAGGGGTTATTCTCCCTGCGTGTTTTTCTGCCGTATTTATCTCCTGAATGTCGACTGGTAAGTGCTCAGGTTTTATCACATCTCCTTTAACGAGCACGAAAGCGTGCTCTATGGCGTGTTCCAGTTCGCGGATGTTTCCGGGCCACTTATGTCTCATCAGCAACTCCATTGCCGAAGGAGAAACGCCCGTTACCGTCTTCCCCATCAGACTATTGAACTTTCTGATGAAAGTCTCTATAAGGAGAGGTAAATCTTCAAGCCGTTCTACAAGTGGCGGGAGTTCAAGTACAATCGTGTTTATTCTGTACAGCAGGTCTTGGCGGAACATTCCCTTTGCGACCATCTCCTTGAGGTTACGGTTAGTGGCTGAAATAACACGCACATCAATTGTAATTACCTCAGAACTGCCTACTCGCTCAAAAGCCCCCTCTTGAAGAACACGCAATAGTCTTACCTGCATAGCAGGAGAAAGGTCGCCAACTTCATCAAGGAAAATTGTGCCTTTATCAGCAAGTTCGAACCGCCCTTTACGAGCAGTCTTGGCATCAGTAAATGCTCCCGCCACATGTCCAAAAAGTTCAGTTTCGAGAAGCGTATCAGGCAGTGCTCCGCAATTTACCTTCACAAACGGCTTATCAGCGCGGGGACTCTCCGCATGGATTGCCCTGGCAAGAAGTTCCTTACCAGAGCCTGTAGGTCCCCATATCAACGCCGCCGACTTGCTTGCCGCAATGTCAGGAATGAGCGAAAAAATCTCCTGTATCTTGTGGTTCTTGCTCACCATATCCCTGAAACTGTACGCTTTCCTAATCTCCTGACGCAAGTCTTCTACCACTGACATATCTCGGAATATCTCCACCCTCCTGTTACTTCACCCGAACTATTCCTCAACACCGCGGTGGAAACACTTATAGGCTTCTCTCTGTTGTTACGGTCAAGAATATCTATTCGTAGCCCGGAGATTTCTTTCTCCTCCTCAATAGTTTTTCGCAGAACACAACCCTCCTTACAGCAGGACGCACGAAAGATATTGTAACAGTGCTGACCAAACGCTTCTTCTTTCGAAAAGCCCGTTATCCTTTCAGCGGCAGCATTGAAATAGATTATCCGCCAGTTTCTGTCTACCGCAAAGACGCCGTCCGCGACAGAATCAAGGATAAGTCTTGCATCCGCCAGTTTCAGTTCTGTAAACTGAGAGATTGCGGCCGCATCAACGCCTTACAATATAAATGCGTTGCGCCAGTTTTATGCGGCAAAGAGTTTTATAATTCTCTTGAAAACACTTGAGAAAAACCGGCACAACACATCATCTATCATCATTTTGTTATATCTACCGCCCCGTTTGCGCCTATGTGACTATTTAGTATTATAGTTAACCACTTTAACACAACACTTGTAACACGATGTCCGACACAATAAAAATCCGTCTTATTGATACGGAATCCCTAATTCTTGAAACTCAAACGATAGAAAAAATCGAACAGACGCTCTGTTACCCGATTATTTTGATGTCAGTTCTTTACAGCCACAAGTCTTAAATGCGTTGTTGGAGTTTCTTCAAGTGAATATGGCGTTAAATAACGCGATGGGAATCGATAAACCACTTTCGGCTTGCCGCATAAAAACCGCCGCAACGCATAGATTCTCTTTTATTCTCGGCGATTCTCAATGCCAAAAAAGAACGATTAAACAGCAGAATCTTTTAAGAAGTCTTCAAAGAACTCTTTTGGTTCGCTACTCTGCTGTTTTGCGGCTTGAAGCAACCACTTCTGCTCTTTGGAATCAATAATTTCCGAAGAGACCTTCTCAAACCAGATTTTCGATTCCTCCGCTCTGCCAAGTCGGCGCAGGAGTTCTCCTATAAGATATGTTATCTGCGCTCGTTCTTCTTTCTCGACTTCTCCTGCATCCAATCCCTTAATGTAGTTTTCGACCGCTTCCTCTCGCATCCGTCCTTCAAGTTCGGTTTCGCCTTCTTCTGCTGCGCACCACGCACCGCGTAGATAAAGGTCTGCTATCGTAGTATAAGCGAGGTCAGACGCCTCGGCGCAAATGGCAGCGAAAAGATACTTATACGAAGGAGACGGCTCCATTGGACCAAACCTGTCTTTATAGGGAACCATCTCAGCGCGAATCGAGTCTGCTATTTCGCTATCTATCTCGTCTTCAAACCCTTCCTCGTATGCGGAGTAAAAGCAATTTGGGCAAGTGTGAACGAAAAAGAAATAAGGCTGAACGCCCATTGCAACAGGCTTAAAATCTGTATGCGCGGATACCTGATTCGTTGATGCAACTGTCGAGGTCTCAAACTCCGTTTCACAAACAGGACATTTGAGAGTCTTTTCAAAAATAGTGGTCACAGCGGTCTCCTCCTTACTGCGCCTTTCCAGGAATCTTTCCTTGTCTGTATGCAACCGCAAGCGCCTTAACAACGACTGGGTCAAGCCATCCCGTCTCGGACAATTGATTGAGATGGATAAATGCATCGCGGACATTACTTCTCTTCAACGCAAATGCGTATTGCCGTGCAACAGAAATAATCCTCGCCCCTAACGGAATCTCTTCTCCTTTTCTATGCTCTGGCAATCCGCTACCATCGAAAAGTTGGTATGAGTACTTTATAAGAGGGACAATCTTTTCAAACCCTGGAATCTGCATAAGTACCCTTTCCGCTCCTTTCGCCAATTTATACTCAATGCGCTTGTCCGACGATTCAGCGCTCGCCGATTCATTAATGTCTCGCTCGGTCACAGTTAGCCAGCCTATATTGTGCAAAAAGCCTGCAAGCAGAATGGCATCTTTTTCTTCCTCGCTCAGTTTCATCACTTCCGCAATCGAACGCGCCGTTTCCGCAACTACCTCCGAGTAACCCGCAAGATTCGGCTCTCGTGCATCAACCGCCTCAACAAGAACACGCACAAGACCTAACATACTCTCCTTCTGCTTGCGTTCCGCTTGAAGTGCAAAAAGAGCAGAACCCAACTGGATTCCGACCGCTACCATAAGTTCAAGGTCTTCGTTATTGAACGACTTGTTCAACTGCCTGCTTGAAAGATATAGCGCACCGATTGTTTGCTCGTTTGCGACAATAGGTACACACATTATAGTATTCGCTTTCGACAGAACAAGAGAAGCCTTATCTTTGAACCGCTCATCCTGTGAGACATTCGGTGTCAATACAGCACGACCATAACGAATGACAGGTTTAATGACGGTTTTTGAAAGGAGCGGAGATTTGTACGGTCTCAACTGGAACGCTGCTTCAAGGCTCAACTCGTCTTCGCTACCAGATTTCAAAAGAACATAGCAGTCATCTGCACCTACAGCTTCCGCAGCCATCTGAGCGGTCTTTTCCAACAAACTCTTTTCATCCTTCTCCGTTGCAATGGTCTTCGCCATCTTGTAAAGCGCAGACAGATACCTCGAATGCATCGAGGAAGGAGGCAATTTTTCCTCAGGCTCCTCCATATCAGCCATCAAATCAAGAGCGGAGACTTTGAACTCTATCGTCGAGCCTGGGTCTATCGCTGATGAGTAAAGAACCTCCTGCGGGATATTCGATTCAACTTCTGGTGGCACATCCTCAAAAGTAAGCACTGTGCTGCCTATTCTGATTCTGTCACCGTTTCTAAGCATCGCTTCCTTCACTTCCTCATCGTTTACGAAACTACCATTACGGCTACCCAAATCACGAATAAAATACATCTCGCCGATTCTATAAACTTCAGCGTGCCGACGACTGACCCCTTGGTCAGCAAGAGGTACTTCACAGTCGGAATCTCGCCCTATGACGATGGACTCTTTGTCAACCTTAAACACTGCCCCTGCGCAGGGCCCCTCCTTAGCCCTTAATAGAACCATCGTTACCTTCCCCAACAATCCTCCCGTCAACAATATTTATAACACGAGTTCCAAAAGATACAAGCGCTTTATTATGGGTCACCATAAGAAAAGTCTGATTGAAACGAGATTTCATCCCTTTTAAAAGAGAAAGAATCGAATCGGCGGTTTCAGTATCAAGATTACCAGTAGGCTCGTCGAGGAAAAGTACCTGTGGTTCTGTAATAAGTGCTCGTGCGATTGCCACACGCTGCCGTTCGCCGCCTGAAAGTTCACTTGGGTTATGCTTCATTCTCTCCTTTAATCCTACTATCTCGAGTAACTCTTCCGCCTTTTTCTTTATCGCCTTCTTTCCAACAAACCAGTTTAAGAACCGCCTACGCATCAAAAGCGGTAACATCGTATTTTCAAGCGCATTAAAATCCGGTAGAAGATGATAAAATTGGAAGACGAATCCGAACTTTTCGTTCCGCAGTCTTGCACGCTGGTACGCAGGCAGAGCAGTTATCTTTTCGCCATCTAAGTAGATGTCGCCTTCCGTCGGAACATCAATCAAACCGAGTATGTGAAGCAGAGTGCTTTTTCCCGCACCGCTCGGACCATACATCAACACCCCTTCACCTCTCTTTATTGAAAGGTCAATTCCCCGCAGAACAGGCAACTGCCGTCCGCCTGCGTAATAACTTTTTTTGATTCCCACCGCTTTAAGAATTATCTCATCACTACTCATACCGCAACGCCTCAACAGGATCAAGACGTGACGCCCTTAACGCAGGAAACAGCGCAAAAATCAGGCTCAAAAGAAGAGTCGGCACAATCACATAAGCGAGTTCGAGAGGGTCAACTTCTGTCGGAATCTTGTCGAGATAATAAACATCGCGGGGAAACGGATGATAGCCTGTAACCTTTTCTATGAAACCTGCGACCTCATTGATTTTGTAGACAAAAGTTAATCCTAAGAACAATCCGATTGCGCTGCCGACAGATGCTATGAATACTCCTGCGAGCAAAAACACTCCCAAAACTCCGCCTGTTGTTCCGCCAAGAGATTTCATTATTCCTATGTCTCTTGTCTTTTCTGCTACCATCATCGTGAGAATTGAAACGATGCCGAAACCTGCAACCACGATGATGAAAAATATGATGAAACTCAAGAGCCATTTCTCCATTCTGACTGCTTGGAGAAGGGTTTTGTTCTGTTCCATCCAAGTGCGCACCACGAGCCGTGACTTTCCCTGCTCAAATGGCTCCACTGCCTCACAGATAGAGTCCTTTAACCTTTCCGCATCCCTGTAGTCTTCAAGTCGCACTGAGATTCCACCTATTCCATCTACACCGATGAACCTTTTCACCTCATCAACCAAGCCGTATAAATACCTGAAATCCGTATCAAAGACTCCTGTCTTGAACGCGCCTAAAACGACGAATTTCTGCTGCTGCACCTTCTCGATATTCATCTGCGTCGCTGTCATCAAAAGTATCTCATCACCGATTTTCAGACTGTAATGTTTCATCAACTCGATTCCCACGACCACGCCTGGTGTTTCACCTTCGCGGAAGCAAAACAACTTAATCACTTCATCGTCCGAGAGAGGCTTGCGATTAAGCGCCTTCTGATACGGACCTGTCAAAGATTCAAGTCTCTTTTTTAACTCCTCATACTGGAATCTACGCCGCGAAAGTTGAAATTTCGCAAACTCCGCTTGCGCAGAATCGTGAGAAAGAGACTTTATAATACCCTCCAGTTGCGCAATCGCATACTCGTAAGCCTTAATATACTCTTTTAGGCTTTCGTAATCAGCGATGATTTGAGCCTCATCGGGTCTTAAAAGATATTGTTTGAGTTTGCCGACTTCAGCCTCCATATCAGGCTCTATTCCCTTTATGAATCCGAAGTCAACATAGATTCCCTTAACGAGAACGATGTTCTGAACAAACGGCGCAACAGCGGCGACCCCCTTAACCCGCTTGATTGCTTCCATTATCGGTTCAGGCTCCCGAATGGCAAAATCGTAACTCTCGACTGTGATATGCGCATTGATGCCGCGCAACTTCTCATGGAACTCGCGTTGGAAACCGCCCATTACGGATACGACTATTACGAGAACCATAACACCTATGGCAACCCCTGCCGTTGCTATGTAAGTCGTCAGTCTATGTTTCAGGTATCGTAATGCAACAAACAAGCGCCACACAAGTCTACCCCTTCGTCCTCAAAAGTGGAAACAGTATAACATCCCTGATTGTCTGCGTGTCCGTAAAGAACATAACCATCCTATCAATGCCGACACCGAGACCGCCCGCAGGCGGCATCCCATAAGAAAGTGCCATTATATAATCCTCGTCTAACACTCGCGGAATCCCGTCTTCTCTTATCCGCGCAATCTGTGCTTCAAACCTCTTGCGCTGTTCAATCGGGTCATTCAATTCTGTAAACGCATTCGCTACTTCCATACCTGCCAAAAAACACTCGAACCGCTCAACGAGCCGCTCATCCGTTCCCTTGCGTTTCGCCAATGGCGACATCTCAACAGGATAGTCAACTATAAAAACAGGACCTTTAAGTTTTTCTTCACAATACCACTCAAACACCTTATCAACCGCATGCCAATGCTCATAGTCCTTATCTATATTGCCTTTCGCCTTATACGCCTTTTTAACATTCTCTTCGTCCCAAACATCGAATCCGAGGCTCTCTTTGAAGAGTTCCGTGTAAGAGAGCCGTGGATAAGGCGGGGTCAGGTCATACTCAACGCCCTGATAGGTTATCTTGGTCGTGCCCATCACCGAAATCGCAGTCTGCGAAAACAACGCCTCGACAATCTTCATCATATCCGAGTAGTCACCATATGCCCGATAGAGTTCCAACATCGTAAACTCAGGAGAATGGCGCGAAGAGATACCTTCGTTTCTGAAGTTGCGACTTAACTCATAAACTTTTTCAAAGCCACCGACGAGCAACCGTTTAAGATACAACTCCGGTGCGATTCTTAAATAGAGGTCCATATCGAGCGCGTTATGGTGGGTAACAAACGGAAGCGCCTCCGCACCGCCTGCGATTGGCTGCATTATCGGAGTCTCCACTTCAATGAATCCTAACTCGTCAAGAATATGGCGCACCGCTTTAACTATTTGAGTCCTTCTGATGAAACTCGCACGCACTTCTGGATTCGAGAATAGGTCCACATATCGCCGTCTATAGCGCAACTCTATATCCTTCAGTCCATGCCACTTTTCAGGCGGCGGGAGAAGCGTCTTGCACAGCAGACGAAATCCTGAAGCAAACAGTGTAACTTCACCTGTGCTTGTTTTTCCGACCTTCCCTTCAACCCCGATTATATCGCCTACATCTAACATTTTCACAACCTCATAGTCATCTGCGCCAATCTCGTTCAGCCTAAGATAGACTTGAATCTTGCCTGTCAAATCTTGAATATCAACGAACGCCGACTTGCCATGCATCCTTATCGCGCTTACCCTTCCTGCTATCCTCGCCGATGCTTCTGGCTTATCGTCTGCATAACTTCGAGCAACGGAAACCGCCACGCGCTCGCCGTCGAACCGACTGCCGAACGGGTCTATCCCTCTCTCTCGCAACTTCTTTAATTTTTCAACTCTCAACTCGTATGTCTTTGCATCCTGCCCTTCAATATCCATTTTTACCTCCTAATCTCTAACAACATTCTTCCGATTAATCGCGTTTTAAGACATCAAATGCTTTCTCAAACGCAGGAGTCTTCGCCGCTTTCAGATACTCAAACATAAACATCTCGGTCGTTATCAGAACAACGCCAGAAAGTTTCGCCCTTTCAAGTGCGATTGTTAAGTCCGTGTCAGTCGGCGAGGATGTAGCGTCAACCACCAAGAACATACGGTAATCCTTAGGTGCACCTATTAGAGTCTGCCCGACACATATATGCGCCTCTATTCCACAGACGACAACATTTTCTGCGGACAGTTCTTTTAACCGCTCACAGAATTTCGGCTCACCGAAACAGCCGAAGGATAACTTTTCTATCACAGGAAGACCATCAGGTAACTCTTTTTTGACTTCGTCCATCGTTCTGCCGAGCCCTTTTGGATACTGCTCTGTCACCAGAATTGGAATCCCTACGGCTTTTGCGAACCTTATCAACTTTATTACATTTTTAAGCACAGATTCCTTATTCATCATCATCTTAAACAACTTATCCTGCATATCAATCACAACAAGTACAGTCCCCTTTTCAGAAATCAAGCCCCTATCGCGCGGTTGAGAATCTTCTCTTACAAGAGATTCGGGAATCTCGCGACAGAAGCGGAAGTATCGGCGAGCCAATTGACTGTAAAGCATCTTATAACCTAAAAACCGCTCTCTCGTCTTGTTGTCGACTTCCGCCAACTCTTTCGCAGGAATTCCACCGACGATAACATTCTCAGGAATCTTCTGTTTGGTAACGACTACAGCACCTTCTGCGACAACAGAATGTTTCCCTACAACTGCATAGTCCGAAACGATAGCGCCCATTCCGACCAAAACATCGTCTTCAATCGTGCAGGTGTGTATGATTGCGCAATGTCCAACTGTGACACGGTTGCCAATGCGTGTCGTCTCTTCAGGCCTCCCGTGAACAACGCAGTTCTCCTGTATGTTCGTATTATCCCCGATGACAATTGGTCCATAATCGCCCTTTATCACAGCACCTGGTCCAATGTAACAATCCTTTCCGATTTTTACATCGCCGATAATGACAGCATCAGGGCTCACATAAGTTCCTTCGCCTACAGCAGGCTTTACGCCCTCAAACTCATAGAATACCATTTTCCCAGACTCCTTATGGAAACCGTCTTAAGAGTGATTATAATGATAGAAACTGATTTAGTCTATTGGATTACAGGATTATGAAGTTCGATACTGACTTCTGGCGAGAGTTAGAACACTTACGGTTACTCGCGCGGCGTCTTTACGCCCCCTCGCGAGTAAAACGGCTTAAAAGAATCGGCTCAGGACTTGAACTCGCAGACAGGCGCTCTTATACGCAAGGCGATGAACTCCGTTATATCGACTGGAAATATTATGCACGCTCCGAAAAACTCAACCTTCGCCTGTTCGAAGATGAGCGTGACCTCCTTTACCTCATCGTACTCGACTCGTCCGAGTCGATGTCTGGGAAATTCGACGCTGCTGCAAGAATAGCACTCGCCCTTACCGACCTTGCCTTAAACGCTGGCGACCGTGTCGTCTTCGCCCTTGCATTCGACGAGACTTTTAAAATCCTTTCGGAATCAAAAGGTGCTGCGGCAACACAGACTCTCGCTCCGATACTCGAATCCGCAAGAACATCAGGCAAAACTCTCCTTCTGCGCTCTATCGGATATGGGATAGATACGATAAAAGGGGTTCAGGCTGTCGTTATTATATCAGATTTTTTTGACCCTGATTACCGCTCCGTGCTTTCTTTCGTCCAATCCCATTCCCTGCCGCAGATTCTCGTCGCGCTACACTCGGAGATTGACCGTAACTTTACAAGTGAGTTGAAAGATTTTAGACTAATAGATTCGGAGACGAATGAGAAAATAGAAATCTCGATTGACGAGAGCGTTAGAAGGGCTTATGAAGAAGAGTTTGAGCGTTTTCGTAGGGAATTGCAAGAGGCAGCGCAGGAGACAGGCACAGAGTTAGTATTCGCAGAAAGCGAATCTTCTTTCAAAACTCCTGTTGAGAGGCTTCTGTCTCTTGGCTACTTCCTGCCTTAATTTTTGAGTTTTCTCATAATGGGAGCAGTGTAGTTTAAGTTGAGTTAGAGTTGGTTTGCGAATAAAATATAGGGAGTTTCTGGTTTGGCGATAGTTTTATGTTGGAACTGAAAGACCTGACGAAATCCTATGGCGGAAGGGTCGTCGTAGACGGCGTGAGTCTTTCGGTCAAGCAGGGTGAAGTCATTGGACTTTTAGGCAAGAATGGCGCTGGAAAGACGACGACTTTCAAGATGGCTATGGGGCTTGTGCGTCCTGATAGCGGCAAGGTGTTGTTTGATGGAAGCGATGTCAGCCGTTCTCCGATGTATGAGCGAGCGAAAAAAGGAATGGGGTATCTGCCACAGGAGCACTCCGTCTTTGCCGGACTTACCGTAGAGCAAAACATTCTCGCTGTACTTGAAGTGCGTAAAATTGCGCGCGCCGAGCGGAAAAAGCGGGCGCAATCACTTCTATCGGAGTTCGGAATCGCGCACTTGTCGAGAGAGCGTGCGATGATACTATCAGGCGGTGAAAAACGGCGCCTTGAGATTGCTCGTGCGCTCGCTACCGAGCCGAAAATCCTTCTGCTTGACGAGCCTTTTACAGGAGTTGACCCTATTGCGATTGCGGAAATCAAGGAGATGGTTGTAAATCTTACTAAGCGTGGAATCGGTATCCTTGTAACAGACCATAATGTGCGGGATACACTGACAATCACAGACAGAGCGTACATCGTAGAGGAGGGGCGCATTCTGGCGTCAGGTTCACCGCAGGAGTTGGTTGAAAGTGCGGATGTGAGACAGATGTATTTAGGCGAAAGTTTTGCGTCTTCGTTTTCGGAAGAGATTCAAAAATGGCGGGAGAAGCGTTATGGTATGGCTGAGAAAAAATCCTGAGATAGCGTTTATATCCGCTTGGGCAGTTCCGGGGCTTGCGCACTTCATAATGGGGCGTCACAAGCAGGGGCTCGTATTTTTGGTCTTCATCTTGGCACTTTTTATAAGCGGCGCAGTTATGAGCGATTTTAAAGGAGTAAGTCCTCGTTTTCATCCTTTCACATTCTATGGTCAACTCTGCTGCGGTGCTCCTACAATCCTTCATCTTCTTCTATTCGGACAGCCGACAGCGGACTATTTTAAAGGAACAATCTCCACCTACTACGATGCAGGAATCCTTTATATGATGATTGCAGGCCTTTTGAACATAGTAGCGATAGCAGACGCACTTGAACGGACTGTTAAGAAGCGCGGACATCAGATAGAAACTAAAGAGAACGAAGAGAAAAACGGTGCAAAAGAAGGAGTAGAAAGCGGTGGAACTTCTGATTAGGACAATCCTCTTCTTGTGCGCCTGTTATGCAATCTGCGTAGTTCCTGCGGCTGTTCGCGAGGAGACATTCAAAGAAATCTTCAAAAAGGCGACAAAGAGTTTTATTCTAACCGCCGTATGTATATTCGCTCTTTCCATAATAGTAGCAATCATCCACGCTTTTGTATGAGGCAGGATGTGGAAACCGTTGTCAAAAAGTTTCATCGTTTTGTTGAAACGCACCGCCTTATAAGAGATGGGAATATTTTGTTAGCCGTTTCAGGCGGTTCAGACTCTGTTGCAATGGCGCACATTTTCGCAGAATACAAAAAACTATACAGAAAGAGGATTACTCTTTTCGTCTGTCACATCCATCACCATATCCGTCCTGATGCGGATTATGACTCCGAAGTTGCAAAGGAGACTGCGAAACTCATACGAGCACCGTTTGTTATTCGTCATCTTAAGAACCCCAAGCGCCCTACAGAAGCATGGGCAAGGAATGCAAGATACAATGCGCTTTTTGAAACTGCTTTAAGACTCGGGTGTTCGACCGTTGCCACAGCGCACACCGCTGACGACCAAGCGGAGACCGTTATAATCCGGATTCTGCGCGGAACAGGTCTTGATGGGCTTTCAGGAATCTTAGTTAAATCCGCACCTGTTGAAGGAACCACTCTTGTGCGTCCGCTTCTCTGTTTCCGAAAGTCCGAATTAAGCGAATACACGACTAAAAACAACCTGCCTGTTGCGGTAGACTCGACGAACTTCGACTTGACGATTCTGCGCAATAAGATTCGGCATAGATTGATACCTCTTTTAGAGACCGAATACCGACGAGGTAGCGTTGAAGCGTTGTCAAGGCTTGCACTCGCTGCGCAGACATCTCAAACAGAGGAGGTTGAGCCGAAGTGTCGCTTTTTCTTCGGTCATACCGAATGTCTGATTCCGAAAGAATCCTTACAGGAGCACCCATACGGAGTTTACAAAGCGATTCGCAAAGCGCTATCTATTCTTTGTGGTAAACAGATAAGTCTGCCACTGCAGGATGCTGTTCTTCGGATTCTGAACGGAATCCTCGAAGATGCTCACATCTCGACATCCCTTACGAAAGATGTGATTGCCGAAACACTGCCAGAAGGGGTTGTCCTTTATCGAAATAAAGAAGAGCCACCTGATGAGCCTCATACATTTTCTGTTCCGGGAAAGATATGTCTATGGGGGATTGAATTTGTGTCTGAAACTTTTCCTTCCAACGGATTTGAGTTAAAGGAACACAAACAGCATAAGAGTCCGTTCATCGAAGTCTTCGACGCAGACAAAGCCGGGAGAAGAATCACCATAAGGTATTTAAAGGAGGGAGATAGATTCGAACCGTTTGGAATAGACGGAGAAACAAAAGTTTTTCGATTCCTTATAAAGAGTGGATTTCCCCGAAGACTGCGCAAGTTCGTGCCTATTCTTTTATCGAGTGATGACAAACCGTTATGGGTGGTGCCGTTTCGGATTGATAGAAGATTCGCAATCGGTCCGGACACAAAGAATATTTTAAGGGTTGAGGTGAGATGTTCTGATGTTTGGTATATATAACCGTCACATAGTTAAGTCGGTTCTTTCGCTGCTCTTTTTGTCATCGGCAGCATTCACACTTATTCTTTTCCTCGGTTGGTGGGTGCGTATGATGAGGGAAGGGGTCGTTGCGGAGCAATTCCTTGAAGCCGCACCTTATTTTCTCGCTTTGACCGTTCCTTCTGTGGTTCCCTTGGCGTTCGTCGTTGCGGTCTCCGCTGTTATATCAAGAGCAGCAACACAGAACGAACTCCTCGCACTCTCCGCCGCAGGCGCATCGTCGCGCTCGGTTACAAGAGTGCTCTATGTCCTCGCTATCCTTATGTCCATTCCTTTGTGGTTCATAAATGACCGCCTTCTGCCTTCGAGTAACGAAGCCCGTCTCGCTCTCGTCCGTTCACTTGCGAACGACCTCTTGGGAATCACGAACGGCGAGGACAAATCTATTCCGCTGCCGAGCAAGGACCCCAAAAGCGACAAGATGGCTTTCTGCCGCAAATATCAAGATGGCTATATGGAAGACATCATAGTATTTGGACAGGATAAAGGTAGAGATTTTCTGATGAGCGGAAAGAAGGGGAAACTTCAACTCGATAAAGAATCGGAAATAGCGTATCTTGCGCTCGAGAAGGTACGCATCCAGCAGAAATCGAACACGGCTGTTGATGTGATTGAATGCGATAAATATATCCTTGCGATTCCACTTGAACCGGCGGCTCATCCACGCGAAGAGTTCGCAGATATAGAGAAGTTGTTAAGCAGTAGAGAAGCGATGAAAAGATACTTAAGTCAGGAAACGAGCAAAGAAAAAAGGGCAAAGATTGAATTGTATCTCGCAAGATGCGAGGCAGAAATAACCAAGCGAATAACGATGAGCGTCTCGCCGATTCTGCTTTTATTTCTCATACTGCCTGTCTCGATTTTGTTAGGAGAAAAGAAGCGTGGAGGCGCGCCTTTCGTCGCAGTAGGGACTTCCGTCCTCTTCTTCTACATCCCATCAATGGTGAGCGTCGCAATAGCGCGGCGTGGCTCCGAGTTCGCTCTGATGCTTCCTGCTTCTGCCGCATTGGTCTCTATCATCGCATCTATCATTATGCGGTTTTCTTTAAGGAGAGCATAGTGTTCAGGCTTTTCGACAGATACATAACGAGAATCCTAATCTTCCATTATGCAGGGGCATCCGCCGTCTTGTTTGGTATCTTCATCGCAGTTGATACGCTTTTTCGCATTGATACTCTGTCGAAGGCTGAAGAAGGGCTCATTAAAACGATTCTTATGTACTGGGCGAGTTCGCTACCGCAGGTGTTCGTGACACTCGCACCTGTCGCTTTCGTCGTTGGTTCAATTTCGACTCTGACGCTTCTCAAGCGACGGAACGAACTGATTGCGTATCTTTCGGCAGGTTCATCTTTATGGCGTCTGTTGGTTCCGTTCTTCGTTATGAGCATTTTTTCCGCAGCGTTAATGTTAATAGTTGACCTGTCTCTCCTTGATTATGCTTCAAGTATTTGGAGTAGTTTGAGAACAGACCGTGCTGTCAAAAGACTTACGATTGCTGACAAAAGCGGATACATACTCCGTCTGAACAAGTTCTATCCTGCTACCAAGAGAATAGATGATTTAACCATATTATTTACGAACAGCGAAGGACAAATAGTCAAGGCTATAAGAGCGAAAGAAGGGAATCTTATAAGTGGGGAGATTGAACTCAAAAACTGTGAATTCGAAGATTATGATTCATCAGGCGCGCCTATCGTCATTGATAGGAAGGAAGATTCTATGCGCATCAAAACAGGTCTTACAAGTGAAGACTTTGAAATCTTCGAGCAAGATTTACAGTCTTTGTCTCTGTTTGAACTGGCGCAACTTATGAAGATGAAACCTAATCTGCCACATATAAAGACGAATTTTTATGCACGGATTGCGCTTATGATGGGCAACTTCGTGCTACTTCTGGTATGTCTTCCGTTTGCTCTTGGGGTTCTTGGAAGAAGTCCGTTCCTAAACTTGGGGGTTGTGCTCGTAATCTGTTTCTTCTATTTTATAATCTCTTTGTTCTTCTGGCAATTAGGTGCAAGTGGACAGTTGGCTCCTGTTTCCGCTGCGTGGCTACCGAATCTTTTCTTCATATGTCTCGGCGCCGCAATCGTTGACCTTATCCCGAACTAATAAGCGAAACGGCTTGACTTTCATCTGACATACTCTTTAATTTGTTAAACCATTGGTTCATACAAAACAGTTTAAGGGAATTCGTCTTGGCGACGAAACTCGTGATTGTCGAGTCCCCTGCGAAAGCGCGGACGATTAACAGATTCTTGGGAGAAGACTACAAGGTTCTTGCTTCGGTAGGACACATCCGTGACCTGCCTGCGAAGGAGTTCGGAGTTAAAATTGAAAACGGCTTCGAACCCCACTATATAATCGTCCCAAAACGAAGGAAGACGGTTGCATTGTTGAAAAAAGCGGCAAATTCCGCCGAAGAAGTATACCTTGCAACCGATATGGACAGAGAAGGAGAGGCAATCGCCTGGCACCTGAAGGAAGCGCTTGCTTTAGCAGACGACAAAACCTATCGTGTAACATTCAACGAGATAACGGCGCAGGCGATAAAGAAAGCGTTTGACAGTCCTGGAGCGCTTTCAATAGCGAAGGTGAATGCACAGCAAGCGCGCCGTATCCTCGACCGAATCGTCGGCTACAAACTCAGTCCTCTTCTCTGGGATTGGTTCAGCATTAGAAACTTAAGCGCAGGTAGAGTCCAGTCTGTTGCGCTTCGTCTGATCGTTGAGCGTGAAAAAGAAATAAGAGCGTTCATTCCGAGGAAATACTGGACTGCAACAGTAATGGTCGAGACACCAAAAGGTGAGCGGTTTGAAATGAGGCTTTCGAAACTCAAAGAAAAAGACGGAGCAAAGAATGCAGAATTCGATAGCGAAGGTTCTGCTCGAGAGGTTGTTGCGCCTCTTGTAGGTAAAAAACTTAACATAGTAGAGAAGGAGCGTAAGAAGCACGAAGTTTATCCTTATCCGCCGTTCATAACAAGCACGATGCAGCAAGAGATGGCATCTGTGCACAGAATGAGCCCAACCGAGACGATGCGTAACGCTCAAGCACTCTATGAGGGCATAGAACTCGATGAAGGAAAGCGTAAAGGACTCATCACATACCATAGGACAGATTCCGTAAGGGTCTCTTTTGGAGCGGTCAGTATGGTGCGCAGTTTCATCGAGAAGAATTTTGCGCCGGAGTATCTGCCCGAAAAACCGCTTTTTTATAAAACGAAAAGCGGCGCCCAAGCGGCTCACGAAGCCATCCGCCCGACAGATGTCTTCCTCATCCCTGACGAGGTTAAACGATTTTTGTCTAAAAGACAATTTCCGCTTTATGACGCCATCTGGAGACGGTTCGTCGCGTCGCAGATGGCTCCCGCATCTTATGAGGAAGACGAAGCAAAAGCGACATACGAAAATCTCGAGTTTGAGGCGGAAAGGAGGATTTTGCTGTTCGACGGATATTTGAAACTTTACGGAAAACCGTTAGAATGCGATGATGCTCTCCTGCCTGATTTAAGCGTCGGCGACACCGTCACCGTTGTGGATTTCACAATTAAAGAGAACCAAACGGAGCCGCCACCGCGCTATACTGAAAGTTCTCTCGTAAAGAAACTCGAAAGCGAAGAGATAGGAAGACCAAGCACATACGCGACTATTGTGCACACGCTTTATGAGCGCAAGTATGTTATCAAGCGAGGCACACAACTTTATCCCACCGAATTAGGAGAGAAAGTCACTGAACATCTTGTTGATATTTTTCCCAGCGTTATGGATGTCGGGTTCACACGCGAAGTAGAAGCGCAACTTGACCTTATCGAGGAAGAAAAAAAAGATTGGCGTCAACTTCTTGACGAGTTTTACAAAAGATTCGCAGCGGAACTCGAGAGCGTAAAAGAGAAGGATATAAACATAATAAGCGGTAGGAAGTGTCCAAACTGCGGGAGAGAGTTGGTACTAAAATACAAACAAGGAGATGCGTTTTACGCCTGCCCCGGTTACACCGAACGCGACGAGAATGGTAACCGGCTTTGCAGTTATACGGAGCCAGTCTCGGGCAAAAAAGAGAAAAAGATAGAAGAGACCGACTTAATCTGCGAGAAGTGTGGAGCGAGAATGGTCATTCGTGAAGGTAAGTTTGGAAAGTTCGTCGCCTGTTCCGCATTCCCGAAATGCAAAAATGCGAAAAGCCTTTCGGTGTTAAAAGGAGAGACCATGACAAAGAGAAGGAGGAAGAAAAAATGAGAAAAATAGTGTTGCTTATTCTGACGGTTGCGCTGATTATTGCACCGCTTGTTGGTGCTTCGGCGGACGATAAAATCAAGAAAGTAAAGGATGATATTAAGAAGAGTAGAATCACTTCTGATACAGATGACACCACCTTCTTCATAATCTTCTATTACTGGATTGAGATATATCTCAAATACACATTCTCCGATGGAGGATTTCGTTACCTTAATCATCCTTACCAGAATGGGCTGATGGCTTATCTTGTTGACGAAGAGATATCTCCGCGCCCGTTTGCGCTCAACTGTTTGTTCGGATACCAAAATGTGAACAGCAAAATCGAGGCGACACTCTTCGACATACGATTGCGATGTCCATCAGGTTCTTCTTTCTCGCTCTCCTACACCGTATTTGAAGAACAACTCGATACAGGCGGATACGAATACCTGTCGTTCTACTCCTTTATGCAGCGTGCGAGTCTTATCTCGAAACAGCCGATTGACATCACGCTCGACTTTGGCGTTAACCATTTCCCAGGAATGCAGAGAGGAGGAATTTCCTACGGTTTCGGCATTGAATTATTCCCTGCACCACCACTCTTTTTCACTTTCCATTTGAGACAACACCTTGTCGCAACTGGACAAGATGTGACAGAATCGTTTCTGGGTGTCGGTCTTGTTCTGCGCAATTTTGAGCCTATCTTCGGGTTCAGAGTATTTGACTTTCACGGCTTCTCGGGCGGAGTTGATTTAAGCGGAGTCGTCTTCGCCATCCAGATCCGTCTCTGACGGAGTTATGCTTAAATACGAACGATGTTTGTCATTCTTTCTCATAACGATTCGATTCTCCGTACTTCAGGGATCTCGGCTGAATACTGTAACGGAAGTGTTAAATAAATCTTGCACTATTCTCT
>Ga0078972_1008846_pt1 | contig 20538 bp, 32 predicted proteins | sample YelNatPaOPGAMG01_FD_67568 | JGI IMG/M metagenome (GOLD analysis project Ga0078972, IMG submission 67568) | Hot spring thermophilic microbial communities from Obsidian Pool, Yellowstone National Park, USA - OP-RAMG-01 (SPADES assembly) (version 2) | ecosystem: Environmental > Aquatic > Thermal...
CTATTCTTTTATTATCTCTTGCTTTTTTAAAGATTTCTGTAGGTTTTATTGTTGCTATAAGGATAGTTACTAATATAGAGATGATAGCTAGGACAATGATTAGTTCTATAAGGGTAAAAGAAGAAGATTTAAGGAAATTTTTGTTATTATTGTTTTTCATTATTTTTTATATTATATTATAATTTTTGTTATTATTGTTTTTCATTATTTTTTATATTATATTATAAGGGAAGATTGAAAAAAATACAAAATTGGACTATAAGGACATATGGATGGATAGTGCAAGGCAATATTTAAGGGGAGGTAAGGGCCTCCCCTTAATTTATTTTTTTAAATTTTTTTCAAACTAAAGATAAGAGCCTGGATTGTCTATTGGGTCTATTTCTATCTCGTATCTTTCTGTATTATTACAAATTCTTTTATTTAATATTTTTATTAAATGTCTATGTCCATAATCACAATTCACTATTTCTGCCTTTTTTATTTTACTTAAATCTACCTTTAACCATCCTAAGCATTCTGAAGCTTGGCATCTTATATTTAGATCTTTAATAGTGCTTAATATCATACTTTTCACCTCCTTTAGTTTGCTTAATTATATTATAACTATTTTATAATAATTTCAATAAAAGGTCGCAATTAAAAATAAATTTTAGAAAATGAGAGTAGCTATAAATGGATTTGGTAGAATAGGTAGGATATTTTTTAGATTAGCTTTTAATAAAGAGAACTTTGATATCGTGGCTATAAATGATCTTTCTGACATAGAAAATTTAGCATACTTGTTAAAATACGATTCTGTTTATGGACAATATGATAAAAATGTAGAAGTTAAGGATAACAAATTAGTAGTAGAGGGTAGGGAAGTATTAGTTTTTAAAGAAACTGATCCCTCTAAATTGCCTTGGAAAGATTTAAACATAGATTTAGTCGTTGAAGCAACGGGATTTTTTACGGAATTTGAAAAAGCAAAAGCGCATCTTATTGCAGGAGCTAAAAGAGTTGTTATTACAGCCCCTGCTAAAGATGAGATTACCTATACTTTTACTCCTAATTTAGATAGAGATTTAGATAAAATTTTCAATTTAGGAGAACAAGGATTAATAACTTCTAATGCCTCTTGCACAACTAATTCAGTCAATCCAGTAATTTATATTATGATGAAAAGAATTGGAATTAAAAAAGCTATTCTTACTACCATTCATGCTTATACTAATACTCAGTCTTTGGTAGATTCAATAAGTAAAGGAAAAGATTTTAGAAGAGGAAGAGCAGGAGCATTCAATATTGTTCCTTCAACAACTGGAGCAGCAGAAGCTACAGTACGAGTAATTCCAGAAATGAAAGGAAAGTTTGATGGAATTTCTATAAGAGTTCCTGTAATTTGTGGTTCTTTAAGTGATATTACTATGGTTACTGAAAGGCCCACCTCTGTTGAAGAAGTAAATAACATTTTTAAAGAAGAAGCTCAAAAACCTGAATGGCAAGGAATTATAAAAGTAGTTGAAGATCAAATTGTTTCTAGTGATATTATAGGTCAACCTTATGGAGCAATTATAGATCTTACCTTAACAAAAGTAGTAGACGGAGATTTAGTAAAAGTTTTCTCTTGGTACGATAATGAATATGGTTATTGTGCTATGCTGATAAAACATATAGAAAGGTTGTTTGCAAGATAAATTTTTGGTAAAATAAAAATGGATCTCTAAAGGGGGTGATTTGCTTGGTAGAAACAAAAAAAGTTCGTTTAGGAGATAAAATTTATATAGAAAAAACACTATATTGCAATTACTGCAAGAAAGAAGTTCTAAGATATAAAAAAATAATTATTTTCGATGTAGATAAAGTTTATCCTAAAGATGATAAGGTTTATACTTTAGAATGGCTAGAAAATGTTACATGCCCTCATTGTAAGGAAATAAATAAAAACCTGTCATTAGATGAATAAGAGGAATAAATTAAAAATAAACGAGGAGCGGGTGATTTGCCCGCTTCTTAATATTGCAAATTTTAAAAATATGTTATAATAATTTAAAAGCTATAATTTTAAATTTATTAATTTCGATTGGATTAATTTAATTATTTTTTAAAATGCCATTAAAAATAATAAAATCAAGAGGATCAGGTAAAAGAGTGACAATTTTAGTTGATTATAAGAAAGTCTTAACAACTGATGAACCTTATAAACCTCTTTTAGTGGCTTTAAAAAAAAGAACAGCTAGAAATGCTTATGGAAGAATTACCACGAGATTTAGAAAAAATCCTGAACATAGAAGACTATATAGATTAATAGATTTTTCAAGATTGGATAAAAAAGATATTCCTGGTATAGTTGAAAGTATAGAATATGATCCTAATAGAACTGCTTTTATAATGCTTGTTTGTTATAAAGATGGTGAAAGAAGATATCATTTAGCTCCAGAAGGAATAAAAGTTGGTGATGAAATTATTTGTTCTGAATCTGCTCCTTTAAAGATAGGTAATAGACTTCCTTTAAAAAATATTTTACCAGGAACTGAAATTTATGAAGTTGAATTAATACCTCAAGGAGGAGGAAAACTTATTAGGGCTGCAGGTTCTAGCGGAGTAATGATGGGTACTGATGAAAAATATGCTATTATTAAAATGCCATCTGGTGAAGTCAGAAAAGTTTCTAAAGAATGTTATGCTACTATAGGACGAGTTTCAAATGTTGATCATAAAAATATAAGATTAGGAAAAGCAGGAAGAAAAATATGGAAAGGATTTAGACCTAACGTAAGAGGAAGTGCTATGAATGCAAGAGATCATCCATATGGAGGAGGAGAAGGAAAATCTCCAAGGGGTACAAGAAGACCTAAAACTAAATGGGGTAAAGTTACTGGTGGTCGAAAAACAAGAAGACGAAGAAATCCTTATTCCAAATTAATTCTTAAAAGAAGAAAATAATGGGGAGAAGTAGCAAAAAAGGTCCTTATGTACATCCTAAATTGATGAAGAAAGTTAGAAAATTGTTAGAATTACCTTTAGAAGAAAGAGATAAATATCCTATTAGAACTTGGTCAAGGGATTCAATGATTTTGCCTGAAATGGTGGGGATGGTGTTCGAAGTTCACAATGGTAAACAATTTATTAGAGTAAAAGTGAATGAAGATATGGTTGGTCATAGATTAGGAGAATTCGCTCCTACAAGGAAATTCATCAAACACGGTGGTAAATTACAAAGAGAATTAGAACAAAAATTAGCTAAACAAAAGCAAAGTGTTTAAAAATGGTTGTTAGAGTTTTTTTAAGAAAATTAAATATAGCTCCAAGAAAAGTAAGAATGGTAGCTAAGTTAATTAAGACAATGAATGTGGTTGAGGCAGAAAAACAATTATTGTTTTCTCCAAGAAGAGCTGCTAAAGCATTATTAAAATTATTAAAACATGCAATTGATGTTGCTGAAAAACAACATCAGTTAAAAAAAGAAGAGCTGTTTATTAAAAATATTATTGTAAATGAAGGACCGAAATTGAAAAGATATATTCCTATGTCAAGAGGACATGTTGGGCAAATTATTAGAAGATCTTCTCATGTCGAATTAATTTTAGATAAAAAATAATGGGGCATAAAGTATCTCCATATGCATTAAGATTGGGAATTAACGAATATTGGAGATCTCGTTGGTTTTTTACTCGCAATTATAAAGTTTATTTAGAGGCAGATTATATAATAAGAAAAACAATAAATGAAATGTTTAGGAAAACTGGAATTATTGATGTAATTATAGAAAGAAAAGATCCTGAGCATTGTAAAGTAATAATAAAAACAGCAAGGCCTGGAGTTTTGATAGGTAGGGAAGGGCAAAGATTGAAAAAGTTACAAGAAAAAGTTAACAAAAAATTATCAGAACTTTTTGAAAAAAACAAATTACCTAAACCAGCAACAGAATTTATTATTGAAGAAGTTAAAAGGCCAACTGCTTATGCTTCTTATTTAGCTCAATTAGCTGCTATTGATATAGAAAAAAATAAATCTGTAAGAGCAGTAATGAAAAAAATAATTGAAAGAGCTAAGCAAAATAAAGAAATATTAGGTGTTAAAATAAGAGTTTCTGGAAGATTAGGGGGTGCAAATATTCATAGATCTGAAATGATTACTTGGGGAAGAATGCCTTTATCGCGTTTAAAAGCTAAAATTGATTATGCATTTGAAGAAGCCTTGACAAAATATGGGATAATAGGGATAAAAATTTGGCTTTATAAAGGAGACTCAGAAGAAATTAAAGAAGGTCCGATTGTTTCAGAAAAGTAAAATGTTACAACCTAAAAAATTAAAACATAGAAAATGGAGAAAAGGTAAATCATTAAATAGAAGTATAATTACTAAAGGGGTAGATTTGGTGTTTGGTAATATAGGGTTAAAAAGCTTAGAAACTTCTTATATTAAAGATAAACAAATTGATGCTTGCATAAAAGAAATTAAAAGAATTTTAGGCAAAAAAGGAAGAATGTGGCTAAGAATTTTTCCTCATATTACAAGAACAAAAAAACCGGAGGGTGTAAGAATGGGTGGCGGTAAAGGCGATGTCGATCATTATGCTGCTTTAGTAAGACCAGGAACAATTTTATTCGAAGTAGAAAGCAAAGATAGAGATTTAGCGATATTAGCATTAAAATCTGCAAGTTATAAGTTGCCTATTAAGACAAAGATAGTAGAGAAAGATGAAAGCTAAAGAATTAAGAACAAAATCATTAAGCGAACTATTCAAATTATTGGAGGAAGAAAGAAAAAAATTGTTTAATTTAAAGCTTGAAAAAAATTTAGGTAAATTAAAACAGACACATCTTATTAAAATGACAAGAAAAAATATTGCAAGAATATTGACCGTTATTAATGAAAAAAGAAGAGAAAATGCCAAGGCGTAGAGTAATAGGAAAAGTAATTTCAGACAAGATGCAAAAGACAATTGTTGTAGTTTCTGAAACTTTGAAGATGCATCCATTATATAAAAAATACATTAAGCACAGAACAAAATATTATGTACATGATGAACGAGAAGAAGCTAAAGAAGGAGATGAAGTTTTAATTGAAGAAACTAGGCCAATATCAAAATTAAAAAGGTGGAGATTAGTTAAAATCATTAAAAGAAAAGAAGAATGATTCAACCAAGAACAATTTTAAAAGCAGCAGATAACTCCGGAGCTTTGAAATTGATGTGTATAGGATTTATAGGGGTAGGGAATAGGAATTATGCAGAAATTGGTGATATAGTTGTTTGTAGTGTAAAAGAAGCTGAACCAAATAAATTAGTTGAAAAAGGTCAAGTAGTTAGAGGAGTGGTTGTAAGGCAGAAAAAGCCATATCGAAGAAAAGATGGTACATGGATTAGATTTGAAGAAAATGCTGTAGTTCTTTTAAAAGGAGAAAATGAACCTTTGGGAAATAGAATTTTAGGTCCTATACCTCGCGAAATTAAAGAAAAAGGCTTTGAAAAAATTGCAAATTTAGCAGAAGAATTAGTATAAAAAATGAAAATTAAAAAAGGTGACACAGTTTTAATAATTAAAGGTAAAGATAGAGGAAAGATAGGTGAAGTAATTAAAGCAATTCCCAAAGAAAATAGAATTATTGTGAAAGGTTTAAATTTAGTCAAAAAACATATAAAGCCAAAAAGAATGGGAGAAAAAGGAGAAATTGTTGAAATACCTGCTCCTTTATATGTTAGTAAAGTAAAATTAATTTGTCCTTCTTGTAAAAAACCCACCAAAGTAGGTTATAAATTTGTCGATGATATTAAAAAACGTTATTGTAAAAAGTGCAAAAGTTTGATTGATTAAAATGCTTAGAGAAGACTTTGACAAAACAATAATAAAAGAGCTTATGGAAGAATTAGGTAAGAAAAATAAATTAGCTGTTCCTAGACCTGTTGTCGGAATTGTGAATATTGGTATAGGAAAATTAGTTACTTCACAACCAGAAAATAGAGATAAAATAGTTGAAGATGCTACATATGTCTTATCAATGGTTACTGGGCAAAAACCTAAGGTTATTAAAGCTAAAAAATCCGTTGCTGGTTTTAAATTGAGAAAAAATATGCCTGTAGCAGTTTTAGTAACTTTAAGAGGCAAGAAATTACTAGATTTTATAGAAAGATTAGTAAGCTATGTTTTACCCAGATCTCGTGAATTTAAAGGAATTACGAAAAATCTTATCGATAATAAAGGCAATATTAATCTAGGTTTTAGAGAAATTAATATTTTCCCTGAGGCTATATCAGATAAAATACGTTATAATTTTGGTATACAAATAACATTAGTAGGAAGTTCTAAGAAAAAGGAAGAAAATATTCATTTATGGCGGAAATTAGGTTTTCCTTTTAAAATTTAAAAAATGCCTAGCAAAGCCCAAATAGAAAGGTGGAAGAAAAAAGCAAAATATAAAACAAGACAAGTAAATGTTTGTTTTAAATGTGGAAGATGCAGAGGATATATAAGATTTTTTGGTTTGTGCAGAATTTGTTTTAGAGAACTAGCTCATAAGGGCGAAATTCCTGGAATTAAAAAAGCTTCTTGGTAAAAAATGGTTATGACAGATCCTATTGCAGATTTATTAGCAAGAATTAAAAATGCGTGGAATGTGCGAAAGAAAAGGATTGTTGTTCCTTATTCAAAAATGAAGATTGCTATTTTGAAAATATTTAAAGAGAAGAATATAGTAAGCAATATGAAGATAAAAGAAGAAGGAGTTAAAAAATTTATAATAGTAAATTTGAATTACATAAATAATGAACCCCCTTATGAAGATCTGATTAGGGTTTCTAAACCAGGCAGAAGGGTTTATTGTAGCTACAAAGATTTAAGACCTGTTAGAGAAGGATATGGTTTTAGAATAATTTCAACCTCACGCGGTATAATGTTAGATTCAGAAGCTAAAAAAAGAAAATTAGGTGGCGAAATAATTTGTGAAGTTAGGTAATTATGTCAAAAGTAGGTAAAAAACCAATTCCAATACCTGAGAACGTTAATGTAGAAATTAGTGGGAAGATAATTAAAATTAAAGGTCCATTAAAAGAAGAAATTTTTGAAATTCCCCAAAATTTTAGAGTTTATAAGGAAGATAATTTTTTAAAAATAGAACCTATCGAAGATATAGATGATAGACGAACTAAAGCTTTATGGGGTACTTATAGAGCTTTATTGAATAATAAAATAATAGGTGTATCACAAGGTTTTCAGGTAGATTTAATTTTAGAAGGCTTAGGTTATTCAATAGAAGCAAGAGAGCAAGAATTAGTTTGTAAATTAGGGCTTTCACATCCAGTTAAAATTGAAATTCCGGATGATATTCAAGTAGAGATAAAGCAAGCAAAAGGACAATACATTGTTTCTGTTAAAGGTACTGACAAGGAAAAAGTAGGGCAATTTGCTGCTAAAATAAGAAGCTTAAAACCAAGAGATGCTTATAAATTAAAAGGTTTTCGATACGTAGATGAGCTTGTTAAGCCAAAGCCTATTAAAAAATCTTTAGGTAAATAATGAAAGTGAAATTAAACAAAAAATTAAGAAGGTTAAGAAGGCATAAACGAATTAGAGCAAAAATAAAAGGAACTGCTGAAAGACCTAGATTAGCAGTATATGTTTCAAATATTCATGTATATGCTCAAGTTATTGATGATGATAAAGGTCACACTTTAGTAAGTGCCTCATCTTTGGAATTTAGAAATGAAAAAATGTCTGGCATAGAAAAAGCTAAAAAAGTTGGAGAATTAATTGCAGAAAGAGCATTGGAGAAGGGAATTAAAAAAGTTGTTTTTGACAGAGGAGGTTTTAAATATACAGGTCGGATTAAAGCATTAGCAGAAGCAGCAAGAGCTAAAGGATTGGAATTTTAAAATGTTTGATAGAAAAACAGGTTGGGAATATAGAGTTGTAGAAATTAAACGAGTAACTAGAGTTACCCGAGGAGGTAAAAGATTTAAAATAAGAGCAGTGGTTATAGCTGGGAATAAGAATGGGAAAGTAGGAATAGGGATTGAAAAAGGGGATGATGTTTCCCAAGCAGTTAATAAAGCTTTAAATTCTGCAATAAAAAACTCTATTGACGTTCCTATTATTAATAAAACAATTCCATATACTGTAGAAGGTAAAGTAAGTGCAGCAAAGGTTTTGATTAAACCTGCTAAAGAAGGTAAGGGATTAGTAGCAGGAGGAACAGTTAGAATAGTATTGGAACTTGCTGGAGTAGAAAATGCTATCTCTAAAATTATTGGTGTCACTAAAAATCCATTAACAAATGCTTTAAGTGCTATAGAGGCCTTAAAAAAATTAAACAAATATATTAAAATTCAAGAAAATGTTAATCAATCAGATAAAGTTTAGATTAAAAAAGAAAAAAAGAATAGGAAGAGGTGGCAAGAAAGGTAATTATAGTGGAAGAGGGATAAAAGGACAAAAAGCAAGAGCAGGAAGAAGAATAAGGCCTACAGAAAGGGATATTATTTTAAAATTACCAAAATTAAGAGGCATTAAATTCAAACCATTAAAAGAAAAGCCATACGTTGTAAATCTTGAAGATATCAACGAGAAATTTAATGAAAATGAAGTTGTTAACAAAGAAACTTTAGTTCAGAAGAAAGTTTTAAAAATAAGAAAAAGCGATAAAAATCCAAAAATTAAAATTTTAGCTAAAGGTAAATTAGATAAAAAATTAATTTTTTCTTCTGAACTTTTGTTTAGCAATAAAGCCAAAGAAGAAATATTAAAAAGCGGTAGTGTAATTCAATGAAAGATTTTTTTACAAAAATAATTAATCTTTTAAGATCAAAAGATTTAAGAAAAAGAGTTTTTATTATTTTAATTTTATTAGGAATTTTTAGACTAACAGCAAATATTCCTTTGCCTGGAGTTGATATTGCAAGAATAAAAAATTTATTGCAAGCTAATCAATATTTAGGACTTTTGAATATTTTTACAGGAAATACTTTACAAAATTTTTCTATAGCTCTTTTAGGTTTAGGACCATATATCACTGCTGTTATTATTATGCAGCTTTTAACTTTAGTCTACCCTCGTCTTAAAGAAATGTACTATGAAGAAGGAGAAATTGGGAGAGCAAAATTTAACCAATATGCTAGAATTTTAACTGTTCCTTTATGCATCCTACAAGCTTTTGGATTTTTAAAATTTTTAGAAGCTCAAGGAATTTTATTTTTCTATTCTTATTTTGAAATTATACGTGATGTAATTATAATAACTTGCGGAACAATATTTTTGATGTGGATTGGAGAATTAATTACAGAACAAAAGTTAGCTAATGGAATTTCATTTTTGATATTTTCTGGTATAGTTGCTAGGGGACCTGTTGTATTTCAACAAGCTATAATTAATTTTTCAATAGATAAATTAAATTCTTATATATTTTTAATTGTAATAGCGATTTTGATAATTGCATGTATTGTTTTTATTAATGAAGCAGAAAGAAGAATTCCTTTAAATTTCTCTAAAAGAGTTAGAGGAACAAAATTATATGGTGGTGTTAGTACTTATTTACCTATTAAAATCAATCAAGCAGGAGTAATTCCTATCATTTTTGCGATTTCTATATTACTATTCCCAGCTACATTTTTACAGATCTTATCTGTTTCAGGTATAGAATTATTTAAAAATCTCGCTCAAGATATTAATAGTTTTTATCAAAATCGTGTCCTTTTTGGGCTTTTCTATTTTATTTTGGTTTTTGGATTTACTTATTTTTATACTGCTATTACATTTGAACCAAATGAACTTGCTACAAATTTACAAAAATCAGGTGCTTTTGTACCAGGTATAAGACCTGGCAAAGAAACTGCTGAGTTTTTGTCAAAAACGGTAAACAGAATAACTTTATTTGGAGGAATTTTCTTAGGCTTTATAGCAATTTTACCTTATATTGTTGAAAGTATTACCAAACTTCCTTTTGCTGGTATCGGAGGAACTTCAATTTTAATATTGGTTTCTGTAGCTATAGAAACACTAAGACAAATTGATGCAGAATTAGGGGCTCGGCGATATTTGACTTAAATTTTTAGCCTCATCTATTAATTTTCTTATTTTATTTAATTCTATACCTGTCATTTTTGAAACCTCTTCTGGTTTATATCTAAATAAATCTTGAATAATAACGAAATTGTTTTGAATTAGATTGGTATAAATAAATTTATTTCCTGATAAAAGAATTGTAACAGGATAAATTCCTTTTTGCTCAATTAATTTTTCTAAAGATTCAGAAGGAGGATATTTCCAAGCAGTTATTTTTATATTTCTACATTCAGCAAATTTAATTCCTTCATCGGTAATTTTAGTATTTGTTGCTAACCAGCTTTTCAAATATGGGAATTTCTCTTTAATATCAAGCCATCTTCCAAAAACATACAAAACAGTTTTTAAATCTGATTTAACTCCGGCTTGGTTATGAAATTTGCATTCTATTATATACCTTTCTTCGTCTTTTACAGCTACAATATCAATTTCATAGTTTAAACATTTTCCTTCTATCCACTCATCGATAATTGTTTCATACCCATATTCAGCAAGAAGTTTAGCAAAATATCTTTCAAAGGGGAAACCAGAAGGGCCTAAATTATAAATTGCCTTTTTTAAATTATATTTAGTAGCAAAACCTAAGTGATATTTTTTTAATTCCTTTAAAGTAATTTTCCAAAGGTCATCTGCTCTAATCAAATTAGGAATTTTGTCATAAACAGCCCTACATATCTTTCTTGCTGTTGCTTCATCTGTCCCAACATTTATTAAACTTTGAATTAACTTATTTTCATCAAAATCTTCAATTATACCTGTTTTTTTGATCACTTTTTTCATTTATGTAAATTTTTAAAAAGTGTTAATATTTCATCAAAAGAAAGTTGATGCGGCCTTTTATAAAGTAGGTCTTTATTTATATTCTCTAAATTATAAAAATTTTTTAAGTTGTTTAAAATAGTTCGCTTAGGTTTCGAAAATAAAATTTTAAGAAATTTTTCAAAGATTGATAAATTTTTGATAAGAGGTTTTTTAAAAAATATAAATTTTAATGCCATTGAATCAACTTTTGGTGGAGGATAAAATTGGTCTTTTTTTATAATCATTAATTTTTGAATTTGACACCAAATTTTAGCCCATGCACTTAAAAAATTTTCCCCATTTTTGCCTAATAACTTTTCGCCATATTCTTTTTGTAATGTAAAAATAGCTAACTTAGGATGTTCACTAACAGAAAATATTTTTCTTAAAATTTCCCCTGTTAGATAATAAGGAATATTTCCTATAAGATAATAGTTGTTTTTGAATTTTGAAAGATCAGCTTTTAAAAAGTCTTGATTGATAATTTCTGTCATCGGAAATTTTTCTTTTAAAATCGCATATAATTCTTTATCAATTTCATATACAATTAATTTTTTTGCATTTATTAAATATTTAGTAAGTTCTCCGTGGCCACCACCAATTTCTACAACTACATTATTGTGGATATTTTCTAAATTATTTGCTAAAAATTTAAGAATTTTTTTATTTTTTAAAAAATGCTGTCCTAGATATTTCTTGATTCTCATTTTAAATTTCTTGTTATAATTATAAATATAAAGGTCATCATTAAAATAAATAATAAAAATTAGTAAATCGGAGATTTTAGTTTCTATATTAATTATTTTTCTAATAACCAGTTTAGCTGGTATATTTTTAAATTTTAATTATTTTGTAACATTCACCTCTTCAAGTAATTTGAAGGATGAAGAAATTTTTAATTTTAACAATTCGCTTATTTCAGCAAAAATCAAAAATAACATATTAGCTGATTCTGAAGAAAATATTAGTTTAAACAAAATTGTTTTAGTTTATAAAAACCAACCAGAAAAGAAAGAATTGGAAGAAGTAGTTAAAAAAGTTGTGTTACCTAAAAAACCTGGATTTAAATATGTTATTAAAAAGGGTGATACTTTAGAAAAAATTGCTAAAAAATTTAAGGTTACTATTTCGGAACTATTAGAAATTAATAACTTAAAAAGTAAAGATAAATTAATTGCAGGCGAAGAAATTTTAATTCCATCTCTTAACTTAAAAGTATCTGCTAAGGTACCTTCAAAAATTCAAAAAATCTTTCCTGAATTTATAAGTGCATTGTCAGAAATAGGAAATATTTTAGTGCCTGTAAGTGGATTAAATCAAAAAAGAATTCATTCCAATAATGGAGTAGATATAAGTGCAGAATGTGGAACACCAGTTTACGCTGCAAATTCTGGTGTTGTTATTGAATCTTCTGATGGCTGGAATGGCGGATATGGAAATTATATAGTAATTAAGCATGATAATTTCGAAACTTTATACGGACATCTTTCACAAAGATATGTAGAAGTTGGAGATTATGTAGAAAAAGGAACTCTAATAGGTTTAGTAGGAGCTACTGGAAAAGCTACTGGTTGTCATTTACACTTTGAAACAAGAGGAATAAAAAATCCTTTATCTAAATAATATTGGCATTTTTTATGATCTTTTATAATTGAAATAGGAAAACTTCAAGGAGGTGAAGCTTATGCGTTGTAAAAATTTTTAAAAAATAGAAGGGAGCGGAAAATTCATCCGCTCCCATTTTAAATTTAATTGAGTATTCTAATAAATATATCTATAAAACGTAAGAGACTTGATATATCCAATATCATTTCATAGTATACATTAACAAAATTTTGTTCCCTTTCTAATCCCTCTAAAAATAATTCAGACTTCTTCTTTCTATAAAATACTCTTATAAACCTGCAAGGAAATATGCTAACGCTGTTTTTTATAATAAAATTCTGCCATTCTTCTTCTAATAGACTTTCTACTTCTACAATTTCTATCTTTTCTTTAGGATACCTTGAAAGAATGTTTTTAAATATTATTAAAATCTCATCAAAAGTATAAATATCTTTTCTTTGATTTTCAGGAATTTTTTTGAGTTCTAATGTGTATTCTTCTTTTGATCTTTTATCATATACTATGACTATATGATTTTGAGAATTTATAATATCTAAAAAAACAAGATAAAACTTCCAAATTCCCGCTTCTTCAAATACCATAATCTCCACCTCCTTTTAGAGTTCTCTAGCGCCCCTGCCAGGATTCGAACCTGGATCTTAGCCTCCGCAAGGCTACGTTCTTCCATTGAACTACAGGGGCTATTTTAAAATTTTATCACATTTTTTAATATATAATTAATATATGCACCCTTCAAGGAGGTGGAGAAGATGAGAATAAGCAAGCATGGCACAATTGGAGAAAAAGCAGAAAAATTATTTACAGATTTAGAGAGTTTGCTCCAAGTAGAATTTTATATTAGATGCCCATCAGAATATGCACGAAAAATAAAAGTAAATGCTTTTAAATATTTACCAGATAGAAACGGTGAACAAGGTATGTTTTTTTATGTTAAAGGAGAAGGGAAGTATTTCGTGAGACCTAATCGAAGATTGACAGAAGAAGAAATAGAGAAAATAAAAAAATATTTGATTGAAAAAGGATTTATCGAAGCAGAGGAAGAAAAAGTAGTAGAAGAAAATATTGCAGAAACAACTATAGAATCTAAAACTGAAGAGAAAAAAAGAAAACGGAGAAGATTTGCTATTTCTAAACAAGAAAGAAGAGAATTAATAGAAATGATCATAGAAGAATTGATAAAAGAAGAAGGTGAAGAAATACAGGACTTTATTATTAAAGTTAAAAGAAGATTTGAAGACATTGCAGGCATTGAAAATTATCCTTATTTGTATATATGGTCAGAGATAAAAAGTTTAGCTAATACAACTTTTGAGATTACAAAAATTAACAATAGATTATTCAGAGTCAGAAGAAGAGAAAGTAGGGTTATTGATGAAAATATACAAAAAGAAAACCCAATTAAATTCTTAGTCGATAGCCTAAAAAATCTGTCTTTTCTAGAAATACTAACTTTAATAGATTATGCTAGAAATATGTATGAAGAAGATAAAAAAATTTTAAGAAACTTTATAAAGTTAATACAAGAAGAATTGTAAGATAACAATTAAAAAGGGCAGGGAATTAACCTGCCCTTTTTTATAATTATTTAATAATGTTTAATTATTTACTTAAATCAAGCGAAATTGCTATTAAAGGCAAAAATCGGTCATTTTTTGAATCTATTTTAAAAGAGAATATTTCTAAAAAACTAAAAGAAAATTTGGTTTATTTAAAAAACTTAGGTGGAGAGTTTTTAGCAAAAACAAAAACTGATGCTTTAGAGGATTTAAAGAAAATTTTAGGCATTGCAAAAATTATTAAAGTTGAAATTTTTTCAGATCTTACAAAAGTTGAAGAATATCTAAAAAATTTTCCTTATGAGTTTAAATTAAAAGTTAAAAGAGCAGATAAAACCTATCCATTGACTTCTAAGGAAATTTATGAAAAACTTTTCCGTGCATTAAAAGAGAAAATTAAAAAAGAGGGCAGGGAATTAATTTTAGAATATAGAGATAAAAATTTTTATTTAGGAGAAAGCTATGAAGGCTTTGGTGGTTTGCCTGTTGGTTCAAGTGGCAAGGGCTTAGTTCTTATTTCAACTGGCTTTGATTCTCCTGTAGCTAGTTTTTTAATGATGAAAAGAGGATTAAAATTAACTTTTTTACATTTTCATTCTTATCCTCAAACTTCGATGGAAAATATAGAAAAAATCAAGAAATTAATAAAAATTTTAAATGAATATAATTTAGGTTCTATTCTGTATCTTATTAATATTTTAGAAATTCAAAAATTTTATTTACAAAAAGTACCAGCAAAATATTTAGTAATTTTTTATAGAAGATCGATGTTTAGATTAGCTACAAAATTAGCTAAAGAATTAAGAATTAAAGCTTTAATTACTGGTGAAAATTTAGGACAGGTAGCTTCACAAACTATTGATAATTTAAAAGTTATAGAAAATACTACAGATCTTTTGGTTTTAAGGCCATTAATAGGTTTCAATAAACAAGAAATTATAAATTTAGCTGAAAAAATAGGCACTAAAAAAATTTCTGAATTGCCAGGTGAAGATTGTTGTTCTTTATTTATTCCTAAACATCCAGAAACAAAAGCAAATTTAGATGAAATCTTAAAAATAGAAAAACAAATTAATTCAGAATTAAGTACTTTAGAAGAGATTGCATACAAAAATAAAGAATTAGAAGTTTTTAATTAATGAATGTGAAATTTTTAGCGAAATATTTCAAAAATATTTTAGCTAAAAAATTTCAAAAAACTTTTTATAAATTTAGGAAGTCGTTTCTTAATTGGAAGCTCGTAGAAACCCTTTTTAATTTTTAAAGCAGACATATTTTAGGGCATAAGCTTAGAAAATAAAGTATTGTTTTGTTTTTAATTCTTAAATGGTTCGTAAAATATATCTTTTACGAACCATTAAAGAATAGAGTTTTTTATATATTTTTGAAGTTTTACTTTGCTTACTAAAAAGTTTATAATTTAAAGTACTCTATAACAAAGGAGGTGGAAAGGCTATGTTAGTGAAAATCGAAAACCGGTCCAATAAAAGTTTTAATTTTAGATTTTAATTACCCGGTTAGATGTGATATTTATCAAACTTTAGATATTAGAATAACTGATCAAGATTTAGAAAAATTTCGTTACTATTTGTATGATTTATGCGCTCAATTAGAGCTTGTTTACAAAGAAAATAGATTGCAAATTGGTAAGACCAAGGTTATTATTTTCATCATAAAATAATTCATCATAAAATAATTTAAAAAGCCCCTCATTTTTTGAGGGGCTCTTTATGTTTTTTTAATTTTCTTTATTATCGTTCCCTATAAATTCTTCTAATTCTCTAATAAAATCTTCTGTCTTTACTAACTTGATGAATGTTACAAAATAAATTTCATCTTCAGTTTGCCATAATTCTTCATCTTTTATTTTATCAATTAACTTATAATCAAACAATTTGTTAATAATGTATTTAACCACTAATTTTACTAACTCTAAATTCTTATTATTCATAAAAATAAAATCTTTTATTTGCATTAGAATCATTAATTGATTCTTTATTTGCCAACAATCTACTTTCAAGATCGGAACCCTAAGATTATAATCAAAGATAACTAAAATATAATAAAAACTATCTTTTTCTAATAATATTCTAAACCTTCCTCTAAGACTATCTATAATATGCTTTAACTCTACCTTACTGAAATCAACAACAAGATGGTGATCCTTATACATCCTTCCACCTCCTTTGTAGATTTGCTGATTTAATTATATCATGATAAAATAAAAATGGAACCATAAAAGGAGGTGAAGTTGATGGCAAAGAAAAAATTAGATTCTACATTAGTACGTATGTATAGATTATTAAGGAAAATAGAAGAATTAAAAGCAAAATATGAAGAAATGAAAGAAAGTATAATGGATGAATTAAGAAAACAATATAATCAAGAATATATAACTACAGATCCTAAAACAGGAACTAGAATAGAGGCAAAATTAATCACTAGAGAAATTTGGGAAATTCCAGTAGCTGGATTTATAGAAAGGTTTAGAGAAAGGATAGATGTAAATAATTTTTTGAAAGTAGATGGAAATAAAGTAAAAAGGGCAACTGAAGAACATGGGTTATTTAAAATTGAAGAATTGAAGGAAATAGGCTTAATAAAAAGAACCACAGAATATATAAGTATAAGAGAAGTTAAAAGAAAATGAAGTTAAAAGAAAATAATAATAAAAAAGGGGCTCTTCTAAAAAGAAGAGCCCTTTAATAATTTTTGATTAATGAAATATACCGGTTTCTGTACTGATTTTAGGTTTTACTTCTCCCTCAAAATAATAATAATTTTCGTCCTCATATATATGTGATATCTTACAGTATTCAAAATTAATAAATGTCAAAATAATTATCTCTGTCATCAAATTATAATAGTATTCTATATCAGAACCAGGTAATTTCCACAATCCTGCTTTAAAAATTACTACTTCCTTATCTTCGTCAAACCAACATGCCATTTTTATAATTTCTGTTTTTTCATCTAAAGCTAATAAAACAAAACTTTTTCCTTTTTCCTGTATTTCTTTAATGTTACTAAAAATACCAAATAACTTCTTTATAAAATCATTAATATCTCTAATCTCATAAATATTTCTAATTTCATCATTATTATCAAGCAAATCGTACATAAAGCTCACCTCCGTTAAAGATTGCTATTTAAATTTTAACATAAATTTGATATAATTAAAAAGTACCCTAAAAGGAGGTGAAAGAAATGAAGTATCTATGGCCTAAAAATGGATACACACTTAGGGGATTTAGAAGAATTTATTGGCATAGAACATGTAGAATTGAGTTTGAATTAATAAGAGAAAAGGACCAGAAGATTATAAAAGCAAAAGGACCAGATTATGAGAGCACTTTACAGATGATAGGAAAAATAATTGAAATACTTAATGAAGTAAACAAAAGTAGAAGAAATAAATTTTATTTAGAGGGAATAGAATTTATAGAACCAGCTTATGTCGAAAGTTTAGTTGACTTAGAAGGTCAAAGTCCAGTACCGCCAATGTGGCACATTTATTTAATTGATGATGAAAATAAAAACTGGTTAGTTTTGTTAAATAGAATCCCAGAAAATATAGAAGAAGGAGTTCAATTATTTCAATATGTTCATGATTTGAATGTAGGTAAATATAAATTTTAAAATTAAACCACAATAATAAAACTAATATGAAGAGGGCAGGTTAATTCCCTGCCCTTTTTTAATTGCCTTTCCAAAATAATTTTTGATAATAGATAATTTTTCTTTTTAATTTTTCTACAACTTTATCTAAAATTTTGTAAGGCACATTAGTTTTTTGTTTTAAATTTTTTAATAATTCTTTTTTCCATAGAATTCTAAATTCTGTGTTTATGTGGATAATAGAAACTCCGTTTTTAATTGCTAAAATAAAATCTTTTTTACCTAATCCTGAACCTCCATGTAAAACTAAAGGAATTTTTACCTTTTCTTTAATTAGTTTTATTCTTTGAAAATCTAATTTGGGTTTTTTATATATCTTACCTTTGAATTTTATTTTTTCCGGTATGCCATGGATATTCCCTACTGAGATAGCTAAAAGGTCAACTTTTGTTTTGTTTACAAATTCTTCAGCTAATTCTGGGTTTGTAAAATATTCTTCTTTTAATTCCGCTATTTTTTCGATATCAGAATGACCTACAAGATAACCAATTTCTCCTTCAATTAATGTAGTTTTACTTATTTTATTTCTATAATCAACAATTATTTTGGTTCGTAAAATATTTTGCTTGAAATCTAATTCACTACCATCAAATAATACGCTATCAAATTTATAATCAATAGCCTCCTTTGCAGATTTTATACTTTTACAATGATCTGCATTTAAAAAAACGTTAATTCCCTTCTCTTTTGCTTCGTCTACTAAATCTTCTATATAATTTATTCCTAAATAATTTCTTTCTCCTTCAGAGACGCCTATGATTAAAGGTATTTTAGTTTCTTTAATCGCTTCAATTCCTGCTTTAAATTGTTCATAAGTAGCTACATTATAATGAAGCAAACTCCTTTTTTTGTTATTAATATTTGCTAATAATTCCCTTAGCTCCATTTTAAATTTAATTTTAACATATAAAGAACATATAAAGTTAAAAATTTTTCAATTACATACTTTTCGCTATAAGAACATACGTCTTTATAGGACAACTAATAACCTTTCGAATTATTACATGTACTATTTGTACATATGTCCGCATAGTCCCAGTTCAATACTTTTGGGATGTCGGATGTACCAAATTTATATTCTAAAATGATTGCACTATAAGGATATATTTATGGATAGTCCGGTTTTTAAAAATAGTAAACAAAAATTTGTCCGGAAAAAGGCTATGTTTAGTCAAAATAAGTTCGAATATTAAAAATTTATCTTTTAGATTTTCTATACCTACTAAAAATTCTGCTTAAGCTACCTTCACTTATAAACTGTCCAAAATGATTTACGATAAAACTTTCTAATTTAACCATTCTATATTTAATTGCTTCGAATAAAGATCTTTTAATTTCTAATGGTTCCTTAACAAAAATTAAAAGCATTAATGTTCCAATAAATCTAAACAAACCTGAAATAAAAGAAGCAAACATAATTGAATTAAATGGTAAAATAAATTTAAAAGTTTCAATCAAAAAGCTACCTAAAAAACTACCTAATAAAACACAAATTCCTGAAATTAAACTATGATAAGAAGAACATAAAGCCCTTTTAGGTCTACTTACAGAAGTATAAATAAAACTATTCATTGCTAAACCATAACCACCCCAGCCAATTCCAGCAATAATATGAACAAAAATCAAAAATATAAAATTAGTGTATCTATCAAAATATATTGTAAAGAACCATAATAAAGGAACTAAACTAATTATTTTATGAAATAGAAGTCGAGATGAACTTTCAAACAAACCAAAAACCACTCATTCCAATACATCTTGGAATTATCATGGATGGGAATGGCCGCTGGGCAATAAAACGCGGGCTTCCTCGTACTGCGGGCCATTATGCAGGGGTGCGAACTGCCCACCGCATAGTTGAAGCATGCGCGGATATTGGGATTCGGTTTTTAACTTTATATGTTTTTTCCACAGAAAATTGGTGCCGCCCACCTGAAGAGATAGATTTCCTTATGTCTTTAGCTAAAGAGTATGCAATTCGTGAATTGCCGGAATTGCAACGAAACGGGGTGCGACTACAGTTAATGGGGGAGCGTAAAGATATCCCCCAATCAGTATTGAAAGCATTGGATCGAGCCATTTCAGAAACTCAGGGGAACTCACGCCTAGTTTTAAATATTGCTTTGAATTATGGTGGGCGAGCAGAAATTATTAATGCTGTCAAAACAATCTTATCCGCACAAGAGCAAGACTTTTTGGATGTTTCTCATCTAAATGAGACAACATTTGAAAAATACTTATATTGTCCAGACTGTCCAGATGTTGATTTAATCATTCGTACCGGGGGAGAATGGAGGCTAAGTAATTTTATGCTCTGGCGCGCAGCAGAGGCAGTATTTTGGAGTACACCCGTCCTCTGGCCAGATTTTCAACAGCATCATTTAGAGGAGGCATTAGAGGTTTATGTTCAACAAATTTCTGAAGGAAAAGGTAATACATAAGCCAAGGTTAGGTTTAGCTCTCAGTGGAGGAGGAGCACGTGGATTAATCCATATTGGCATACTAAAAGTATTAAAACAACATGGAATTGCAGTGGACTATATCGCTGGAACAAGCATGGGAGGTGTCATCGCAGCAGGATATGCAGTTGGCATGAGCCCAACGGAAATGGAAAACATTGCATGTGAAGTGTTACATATTCAAAATATATTAAGATTTATCGATCCTGCTTTACCGGATGGTGGGTTAATTCGCGGACAAAAACTGCTCGAATTCTTCAAACGGCATATTGGCGAACGAGAATTCGCCGACTTAAACATTCCATTTGCTTTAGTAGCAGTGGACTTGAATACAGCTCAAGAAGTGGTTTTGAAGGATGGCTCAATTGCATTGGCTTT
>Ga0078972_1008847_pt1 | contig 20537 bp, 12 predicted proteins | sample YelNatPaOPGAMG01_FD_67568 | JGI IMG/M metagenome (GOLD analysis project Ga0078972, IMG submission 67568) | Hot spring thermophilic microbial communities from Obsidian Pool, Yellowstone National Park, USA - OP-RAMG-01 (SPADES assembly) (version 2) | ecosystem: Environmental > Aquatic > Thermal...
AGGAGAATTTGGACAGAAGACTTGAAGATGAAATTTCTATTTTGCAAAAAAGATGACATTTTTATGTTGCAACAACACATTCAATGAAATTTTCTTGACACAAAAAAAAATTTTAAATATAATTTTATCACCTTTATGATTATTTATTATAATGTCCAGTTTCGCAAGCCCATAAAAAATTGCAAAAAGTAAAAAAGATAATTTATGTAATAGTAATTGCAGTAAATGTTTTTATTTATTCCTCAGGTTATCCTGCAGAAGTCTATTATTTAGGTCAACAAGAAAGTAGATCTTCGCAGATTAATCCTTCCTATAGTTTATCGCAGAGGATAAAAGATATTTTAGATCTTTCTTCTGAAAGAGACTATGCAGAGCGTTCCGGTCGTCTAAGCGGAAGTTTTTCTCAAGAAATAAACTGGCAAAGCGTAAGTGGTAATAAATCAAAGTCTTTTCTTGAAGAAGGAACGGATTATCTTTCTGAGCTTAATTTAAATCTTCAGGAAAAACTTATGAGAGATTATAATTTTGAAGGACAGTGGTTTTTAAGAAAAACGGATAACCGGCGTATTGAAACAAAAAAAGATGTAAGATTAAAACAACTAAATTTAAAAGTTTTTAATCCCAAAAACATTTTTGAATTTGGAGATTTTTACGCAGATTTTAGCCCTTTTGTTTTAGGTTCAAGTCTTGAGGGTTTTAATATTAAAATATCTCCATCGGAAATCAGGGATTATCATTTTATCGTCGCCCGTAAATACAGAGAAGATACCGCAACTGAGAGATTTCAACGCAACGCCTTTGGTTTTAAAATAGACCAATATTTATTTAAGGATTCAGATTTATTCTCTAATTTCCGTTTAGGTTTTCAGTCAGTATCTATACAGGATGATAGTTCCACCGCTTATGATAATGGGAACGCTAAAGATTTAAGGAATAATGTTTTTAGTTTTGATGGTGAATTTTCTTTGACTAAATATTTATCTTTCCAATACGAAGTTGCAAGAAGCACTTATCTTGAAGACGAGGATTCGGAGACTATCAAGGATACGAAATATGGAACCGCTTTGCGCCTTCAGCCCGCTATTAATTTAGATAAAATTAGTCTGCGTTACCTATATTATTATGGACAACCTAAATTTTATACTGATTTAGGCTCAGCCTCTACGGATAAAATACAGCATCAGATAAGTCTTGATTATAGATTAAACGAAAAAGCAACGGTTAACGTTGTAGAAAACTATTACTGGGATCATCTTTCAGGAAGTTCCTTGACTAAAAGAACTACCAACGACGAGAAATATTTAAGTTTTAATTTTAGGCCCTTTGAAAAATTTAAGGATTTAACTTTAAGACCATATATTAATTATCAGGAAAAGGATTCCGACGATGGGATAAACTCTGCTGAATCTACCACCAAGACTTTTGGCTTTGGGATAAATGACGTTTTAAATGAAAAAACTTCTTATGGTTTAGGCTATGAATACCGTGCCTATATAGATGAAGGCAATGATAAAGCAAATTCTGACTATTTTCATCGTTTAAACTTTAATTTCTCACATGAGCAGAGTTTTTGCAGTAAAAGGCTTTATTATACTTTTTCTCCTAATTTAGAGTTGCGTGATACGAAAAGTGAGGATGATAATGATATAAACTTAGGGTTATCCTTTAATGGGCAATACGATATATCTAAAAATACTATCCTTCGCTTTGGCCATAATCTACAGGATACAAATAGTGCTCGAGCAGGAGCAGATTTTCTGAATAATTGCTCTTTTTTAGAATCTGATTCTACACTTTATAACAATAGAAATACGCATTTTATTTTTAGAGTTGAGCGTAACCGCTATGATCATGAAGATGGCTCTCAGGAATATAGAGAAAATCGTATAATTGCTAAATTCTTAACCAATTTCTAATATGAGGAATCTATTTATTTTACTTTTTCTTGTTTCTTTTATCTTTTTAGGCTGTGCACATAGTTTAAAATCTGCGGAGAAAATTGATTATTCTAAATTGGCCAAAGAGTTATTGGATAATCTTTTTAACTCCTATAAAACCTATAATCGGATGGATTTTTTAAAATTGATTGCTGATGATTTTTCTCCTGACCGACAAGAATTTTTAAATAAATTAGAAGAAGATTTTTATGGCAAAAATATCTTAGAGATAAATTATTTTATAGATAATGTTTTGAAGACGCAAGATAAATTGGTAGTGGTTTTTAAGTGGGAGAAAAAGATTTCTCCTTTTGAATCCAAAGAGCCTATTCTATTAAAAGGAAAATCAGAATTTGTCTTTAAAAATGTAAATAATCGGTGGTTACTTTATCAGATAAAGGGGGATAGTCCATTTAGATAATACGGAATATGGAAAGGATATGAAAAATTATATTGTTAAAAAAATTTTTAGATTATTTTTTAGCACTTTGGTTTTTTTAATGTTTGTTTTATGCAAAATCTCTTTTGCAGGGCTTAGCGATCCTGGAGAGTTATCCAAAGTTGCAAAATTAGGTTTAGGGCTTTCTGAAGCTATCGCAGATAAGAGAAATGTTGAAGAAGGGTTAGAAAAATTTGCTAAAGACCAGTTTGATGACTGGATGTGGGATTCTATTGGCGGTTATGAAAAACTCTGGACCGGGCAATTAGATGTAACTGACGCTTATACTAAGCAGGCAAGGGATAAAATTAAAAAGATTTACGAGATTACGCAGAGCATAGCAGAATTTGCGACAAAACTTGGCGAAGGAAAATATGACGAAGCATTATTCGCCAGTATTGATGCCACAGTAAATATTATAGACCACCCTGTAGTGAAGACAATGTGGGCAGCTGCCAAGATGACTTATGAGTCTCATAAGCTTCTTCAAGATACAAAGGCAGAACTTGAAATAGAGACGCTTTATGGCATAGTTAATAATGATAGAAGAATCGTAGGAGTAGCAGACCCCAATTCTGACCAGCCTAAACTTATACCTGAAAATTATCAAACCGCAGATTATTTTTTTGAGAAATATCTTATTACCGATGATAGGGTCAGAGGACTTGTTAAGACTTATGTTACAAATGTGTTAGGCGAGGATTGGCCAGAGCAGACCTGGAGTCAGTGGATTTCAAGCTGGAAGGCAATTGGTTCAGGGGTTGATACAAAAAGAAGCGATGAAATTGAAGCACTTGATACTGAATTCAGAAATAAGGCGCGAAGTTGGATTATGCAATTAATTAAAGATTTAAATAAACAGGTTAAGGTTGCCTGGGCAGAGGCGCGGGTACGCCAAGAAATGGCAGAGTTTCAGAGATTTGTTAAACGCTTAAGTGCTTTTTCAGATAATCTGCCGGCACTGCTAAAAGAATTCCAACAGAAAAAAGAATACCGCAAAGAACTTCCAAAATATAAAGAATATTTAGCCAATAGTCCAAAAGCGCTTGAAGAAACAAAGAAAAATTTAGCTGACCCAAAGAGACTACGTATAGTCAAAGGAACAATAGCATTATGGAAAAGCAATCTTATTCGTTCATATACTGCCGCGCGCTTAATCGGTGAAGAAGAATTGTCACGTTCGCTTCAGGAACAACTTAGCGCATGGTATAAACTGGAAGATGAATTTGAAAAAACCGTGTCTCAGCAGGAAGAGAAGATTGTTGAGAATCCCGCAGCAATTACAGAGAGAAGTCCGGATGAAGATAAGGCCTATCTTGCCTATTATCAGACAAATTTTGCCCCTTTACTTAAGCCATTTGATGCTTGGAAAGAAGATATTGAAAGTTTAAAGGCAGAAATGTTAGACGCCTTAAACTACGGAGACTTTGATAAGGCGAAAGAAATCTTAGAGAAGTGGGACAGACAGGCGGAGGATATCAATGATTACTATGGAAAAATGAATAAGGCCCTTGAGGATCATATAAATAAAAAAGCCCGCGAAATTCAGGAAAAAATGTCTCAGCGAGAAAAAGAAAAGATGGACATGGCTGACCTTTTCTATGAATATCATGCCTTAGAATATTCACGTCCGATGATAAGACAAATTTTTGATGAACTTGTCTGGATGACCAATGAATTTTTTAATGCAGATAAAAATAAATTACAGGAGATTTACTCGGCATTTGATGAATTAAGGAAAACACGGCAGAACCAATGGAACCAATATGTCGCTTTTATTAATGAGATAAAACCCAGCCTTCCCATATACACAATTACGGGCAAATCTGTCGATATAGACTCCAAAGAAGTTTTAGTTTATTCCGTTAACTGGCCAGATCAACCTGTGTATGACTTAGAAAATAATTTAAAATATATAGAAGAAAATCGGCATACCTTTATATCCCCCTTTGACAAAGAGGGCGATCTTTACGGTTTATCATATAGGATAAAGATGCTCTCCGAGGCGTTAAGTCAGGGATTAATAACTCTTTCAGTAATAAATGAACTCACCTACCTCGCTAATAAGTGGTTTGTTATTTGGCAGGATGCTGCTAATAAATGGAAAGGTACCCCAAAATTGACACAGGATGACCTTGAGCAGATTATGGTTTTGCTTCGTCCTTCTGATTTTGCAAAGAGACAAACAGAGATAAAACTTATTGAAGAGACCGTGCAGGCCATTCCATCTTTGATATCTAAAACAAAAGACAAATTAAGACAACTTGAGCAAATCACAGAAACTGACACTACAAATCGCCAGAGAGATTCTGTTTGGCTTGGGCAGAAGGCCAAAGAGTTAGACGCATTTTTTAAAGAACAAAAAGACAAAGGAATACTAAAAGTTGGCCAAAACGATTATGAAATTGCATTAAGAAGAGGTTTAGATAATATGGCAATAATGGAAATTCCTTTTTTACATTACGCAACTGAAAAAGATCTCCAAGGCTACGCTGCTACATTGAAAACTGAATGGGATAAATATCCTATAATAAGCTTTCTCAAAAAATATGCCCCCGGTCAATATGAAAAATTAATAAAACTTGCTACTGCAGAGGATATAAAGCGTGCACCAGAAGAAAATTTTATTCCTATCTTTAGCCCTCCTCCCTATAAAGCTATTTGGAAAAGCGACCTCATTAAGGCAGAGAGTTTATTAAAAGATTTAAAATACAATATTGACGACAATAAATTTAGCGAAATTATGAAACAGCTGGAACAGCTTATTCCCTTTATAGTGGTTAAGTCCGATAGTCTTTCCGGTTGGCAGGTAACGGAGAATATAGAAGGTCGGCGTGAATATTTCCAACATCACCTGGGGAAGCAATACATAGAGATTTATGAAAAAATTAAGAAATTGCTTGGAGAGCGTTTGGAGTTTAAAATGGAGGAGCGCGCCAAAAAGGACAGGGAATATGCCCAGGAAGAAGAACGCCGGCGTCAAGAAGAGGAGCGCAAAAAACAAGAAGATTATGCCCGTGAATTTGCCAAATCTCAGCCCGGAGGATTAGCCGCTTTATATGGTTATGCTATCATTAATCCCCGATTGAATACATATTCTTTAGTCGGCGCCCTAGTTGAAGTGGTATTAATGAAAAATGACTTAAAACAGGGTCAGATAGAATTGACAGGAAGACTTTCCCATTTAGATAAAGTAGATAAGATGCTATTTTCTCCCGACAATGGAATGAGCTGGGTTGAATTAAGCAGGAATCAAGATATCACCTATTCCTTTACGCCTTTTCCCGATAAGAGGTATAGACCAATTCTTAGGATAAAAACAAGTGACTTTCAGGATGTGGATATCCCATTTTTTAATAATATCGATTATTTAGTTTATCGCGATATAGATTATAATCAACTTGTGGCAGAAACAATTAAAAAGATTGCGGAAGCCTATGAAACTCAGAATTTAAGTCTTTTTAGCGAATACATCTCGCGTGATTATTTAGGTAATAAAAACTTTTTAATAGAAGGGGTACGTTTAGATTTTGATTTGTTTACCGATATCAGGTTAACTATTTATATCAATCGCATAGAGAAAAGAACTAATATGTTTATTGCCGAGACCAAATGGGATAAAGTTCAAACTCCTAAAAAAACCGGCCAGCAACAGAGAACTTCCGGAAATACCACCTTTATGTTTATTTGGGAAGAGGGAAAAATGAAGATAAAAAACCTGCGGGGAAATCTAATTTATGCTACCCTTTCTCCAGAAATTGCTCAGGTAAGTGGATTAAGTCAAGAAGTAGTAGAGGAAATTCGCACTGCTAGAGACGAGCGTAATCCCACCCAGCCAGGAGCGGGCACAACCGAAGATTCAGGCGGGGTAAGTAGTGGCACTACCCTTGTAGCCCAGAACAGTCCGACTATAAACTTTTCTGGCGGATGGCCTGGTATAGGTTTTGATTTTACTGCCAATGCCGAGGTGGCGGCCGATAGCGCTAATAGCGATGTAGATTTTGAGGATATACTGATTTTTGGTTATCAATTTCAGGAGATAACTCAAACTTTTGATGAACTTACTGACGCCCCCTCTTCTGGATACACCAATGCCCCCTTTTTTAATGGCGCGGGCAAGGTTTTTGCTTTTATTACCAAAGAGGGCTATTACGGTAAAATGGAAGTACTTACCTTCACCAATGATGGGGCAGGTAATTTTTCTCTCACCTTTAAGTTCGCCCTTCAAACTGACGGCTCAAGGAACTTAAGAACAAAATAAAATTAGTAAGCAAATAGTTAGAAAAAAGAATCAGAAAAAGACCTGCTTTAACCAATTAGTCAGAATCAAGTATATAACTATGTCGGCTATAACCGAACTGCCTTCAGCGACAGAATATCGGACGATTTCACGCCAGACAGATTGGCGTACATAAACAAGATTGATGCCGACGCCCATCAGGAAAAAGTTCTGCAGATAGATGTTTTTATAAACAAAGTCAAGAGGTCCAAAGACAAGCTTTCCGTCAGTTTTAAGTGGCATAAAAAGTCTGCGGCTTTAGGGAGTGGGCGAACCATTCTTAGCCAAGGGAATGCCAATTTCGTCTTTAAGCTTGAGCAGGGCCGCTGGCATCTATATCAGGTACGAGGTCGGGAGGAGAGATATCAATGGAAAGATATGGCAATATTGTGAAAACTTTTATGATTTTTTGCCTTATTTTCACGGTTGCGTTTGTCTGGGTAGATGAGCTCATCGCAGGATATAACCCACCATCACCGAGTGGTTCTGGTGTCTCCGCTTCTGCCGGAGGAAAAGTTGTTGAAAAGAAAGACGAAGAAGATGGGCAGGAAGAAGATGAAGAAGAATCGGCCACAGAGAAATGCGGCAAAGAGTTGATAAGTCAGTTCACGACCTTCATCAATGATGTTACAGCTATGCAGGGGATGTCAGATAAGGAGAAGATAGATTATATCCTGACGAAAGGAGAAGAGCGCATCAGGGAGAAGACTTGGGATACAGCCCAGGAGATCATAGAGCAGAAGGCGAAAGATTATGCTAAAAAGATGATTCGGGCTGAGATATTCAAGAGCAAGATGCCCAAACTCATGCACGACGTCATAGTGGAACGAAAGAGCGTGGATTCGGTTTGGAGCGCGTATGACGTCCAGATAAAGTCGGAGTTGGATACGAAAATGGCGGCAGTCGGTTCCGCGCTGGAGGCCGCCAAGACGCTTTACAAAATTTGGGGGGAAATTGAAGAGGGCAATGTTAGCGAGGCCTTTGAATCGCTAAGGGATAAGATAGCCGAAAAGATAGTAGAGTATTATATACCGGGTTGGGGGTGGTGGCAGCTTGGGAAGGACTTCACGATAGCTATTTGCGAGTATATAAAAGGTTATGCCTTTAATGAGGCTTTGCAAGCCAAAAGAAAGTTCTATCTTCAAGGATACGACCCAGTGAAAGACCCGGAAGGATTCAAGGAGTGGATACTCAACGAAGACATTGAAAAGTTTGTGAATGACAAGTGGTGGAATGAAGATACGCTTGGTAGTCCCGGTGAGATGTATTTCAAAGGAAAAGAAAACGAGGGAGACCAGATGAGGTTGGCCCTTATCGCTGACCTAAAGAAACTGAAAGACGAGATATTAGAAAAAGAAAAATTAAGACAACAACTTGAAACCCGTCTGCGACAGGTCATTGATGAGCAACAGTCCGCCCAGAAGGCTCTCATCGAGCAGAGCCACAAAGTTTATGGCAATGCTCAGCCAGTTGTAGATGCAATAAAGGCATATAGCGCTAGGGTGTACGATTATAAGAAGGAAGATGCCCGGAGAAAAGTGGAAGAGTATAGGGATAAATATGAGGGTATTTTGAAGGAGGCGGATCCAAACAGGCGCGATTTTTTCAGGCCCCTTGAGCATGGGCCGATATTATCCGCACTTACAGCGGCTCTCGAGGATATCTATGACGCCGGTTTCAGAGATGGTTATGATACAGAACTCATGACGGAGAAGTATGAATCATACAAAAAGATAAGAGAAAACTCCCTTGCCGCTTTTGAGGAGGCAAATAAGAACTCCTTAAGAGAATGGTTAATTGATGATATAAATCTCCTAAAATCTGAAGAAAAACTAATACTGGTGGAAGCGCAGGGTAGGATGGCGCGCAAACTGGCTGAGCTAAGGGAAGGCCTCGCCTCCCTTAATCAAAAGGGGAAAGAGGCATACAACGAGTGCGCATCGGCGCTAAAAGCGGCGGATGACGAAGCCAGGACTATACATTACACTGAGATATTGGACAACCCATCTTTTTATGATAGCTTATACAATGCGCTTGGGCTCAGCGATTCCTACTCATACGATGAGATTGGAGGCGTAGTCGAGCACCTCCACAGTCTTGAGGCAGCCAGGTCCTTTTTGAATCATGATAGACAAACTCTGGCTAAAGTTTATTCTCTCAAGAAGAAGGCGCTTGAGGAATATGTAAAGGTGGTAGAAAACATAGAGGATGACTACGAGAATCTTGTGCCAAAGAGTTTGAGGGATATTTATGAGACCGAGAGTGGGCTATGGAACGACGTTGAATATAAACTGGGAATTTCTGAAAAATTCAGAGATAAAGTTCCTTTTGGCTCAAGTCTACCCGATACGAGGGGGATACCTCCCATATATTTGAAGAGACCCGGAGGAGTGAATAACAAGACATTAACGGAAATGCTGGCAGAATTCAAAGAGGCGCCTCTTGCTGACTTGGATAAACTGATTGCGGAAGTGGATGCAAAGATAAGGGGTATGGGAGATATGGTGTATGCGGATGAACTTCTATTTGTCATGGAAGTCCGCCAGGCCCGTATATGCAACGAGAGCAGGGTAATGCTTGACATCGCAACGCGCTCGCTTGATGAGGAGAAAAAACTCGTAAGAGATTCTTTCGTGTCTCCAGAAGAAAATGCCGCTTTTCTTAGCACTATTCCAGAAGAAACCAAGGGTTTTGCCTACCTGGCGGCTCTCAAAGAGGCATGGACTAGGTATAAGGATGAGGTAGAAAAGACGTTGAGCTATAGGAAGCACATTGGGAATTTAGTGAGATACAAGCATAATTACAAGAAAAATCTCTATGATGTCCTTGCCAACTGGGAGACCATCCCCGAAAGGATTAAATTATATGAAGAGGCATTCAATAGCGTGAAGAAAGTTTACGAGGAACGCGTGGGCCTTGCGGAAAAATACCTTAATGACGCTAAGGAAAGGTTCAAGAAGATATCGAAGGAATATTTTATCTCTGACAGGGTCGAACAGTATAAAAAGCTGGATAGGAATGCCCGTAATTATATACCCCTTTATGAGAATAGCAAGGATATAAGGCTTAAGGAAATTACCAAGGGATGGCTACAATTGACAGAGGATATAGCCAAGGAGATCCAGAAGGTCGAAGAGGACCTTAAGAAATATGAAGAGGCGACTAAGCGTGAAGAGGAAGAACGGAAGAAACGCGAAGAGGAAGAGCGCAAGAAGAAGGAGAAAGAGGACGCCGCGAGGGCCGCGGGTTTTACCCTTATGGATGTGCGCCTCAATACCTACGCTATCAACAACGCATCGGGCGATGTCGTCATAATTCGCGATGACCTTAAAAATAACGCCTTGGAGATAACCGCTAAGGTCAATCCGATGGACAGGGTAGAAAAGTTACTTATATCCGAAGATGGCGGCACAACCTGGAAGGAACTTCCGAAACAGAGCCGCATATCCTACTCTTTCATACCTATTGCCGGCAAGCGTTATAAACCGATGCTCAAAGTCATAGCCACTTACGGCGAAGAATTCACATTCGAGCTCTTCCCCAATGTGAACAGCATAATGTATGACGACAAGAATTATAAAGATCTTGTTGCCCAGACCATCAAAAAGATAGCGGAGGCATACGAGACGCAAAACTTAAGCCTCTTCTCGGAATATATCGCGCGCGATTTTCTCGGCAACAAGACGTTCCTTGAAGAGGGAGTGAGGTTCGACTTCGACATGTTCAACAACATAAGGCTCACCATCTTCATAAACCGAACAGAGAAACGCGGCTCTATGTTTGCGGCCGATACGCGATGGGAAAAGACGCAGGTCCCCAGGATGACAGGGCAACAGCAGAGGACAACCGGAAACACCACCTTTTACTTCGCTCTTGAAGAAGGCAAAATGAAGATAAAAAACCTGCGCGGTAACCTCATCTACGCGACTCTCTCACCTGAGATAGCCGAGTCGAGCGGTCTCAGCCAGACGGTCGTGGACGAGATACGCACTGCACACAATGAGCGCACCCCTGTCCAGCCGGGAGCGGCCTCAACGCCTGAAACGGGGGGAGTGAGTTTGGGCGAAACCATATCCATCAAGAGGGGAACTGTCACAGCCATGAGCAGCTTCGATCTCGAAGCGGGGGTCGAAATAGCGGGCTTGGCCGCTGGCGATCTTTCATTGATACCGATGGGGCCTAACCATGTCATTCAGCCCACGTCGCCGGCCGGTTTTCAGGAAACCACCCAAAGTTTCGATTCTATAACAACAGCGCCGACAACCGGCTACGCAACGGCGGGTGTGTTTCCCACTTTCTCTGGCACAGTGCTTTTATTTAAAACTCACAATGGCTATTACGGGAAAATGGAGGTAACCGAAAGCGGCGCGTTCACGGTAACATTTAGATATGCCGTCCAGAGCAACGGCTCAACGAATATAAGAACACAATAGCACCGTAATAGCAGTAATGTTTTCCCATATCATCTCAGACCTCTTTGGCTTGGGAGTTTCTGTTTTTAGAAAACAGGGAGAAAAAATAGGGACAGCGACTGTTATGTAATGCTCCCCTTTAGTCAAGGGATTTTTAATATTGTATCGTAGTTAGCACTGAAAAACCCTAACCAGAGTATAGGAGGTTTACTTTGAGAATAAAATTGCTTTTTATTTATCTTGTTTATCTTTTTTTCTCTATCGTTCTTTGAAAACTTATCAATTTAGCCATATCTCACAGCTGTTTTTAAGTTCATTGCTATGAGCCCCAGTCGTATCCAGATTTCTTCACCTTAAAAAAGAAGAAAAGACGAAAAAAAGACGAAAAAGACGTAGAAAAAGACGTAGACAGTTTCCGAGCTAATCAGGACAGTGTACCCGGCTTAAGATAGAAAGTGTACCTTTTAAGCTATAGCTAATCCAGACTTTTGGGATTTTATGATGGAAGGTGGCGATGAGCTGTTGAATACTGAAGAGTGTCCGCATTGCGGTAATGTGATTTATCTTGACTAGAAAATCGAATGGATTGATGAAGAGAAAAAAATTGCTAAATATCCTAATTGCAAAGCGGAAGCATAAAAAACCATAAGACCATTTCTTGCTAACTCTATATGTAATAACAGGTTTTGTTAGAAGTGTCCCCGAGAAAACATGGTCATAATTAATTTTTAGAAAATAAATCTGACCCCATTTTTTGGGGATTTTTGTTCGCTGGGAGTATTGCGCGGGGAGTTACGCAATTTGTTTGACGTTATCCTCCCACTTTCCCACTTGACAATATTCCCACTATATTGTATACTTTAGGTAGGAAAGGAAATGGAAAGGAGATGGAGATGAAAATGAAAACGATAAAAAAAACAAATAAGAATCAAGAGGTATTAGAGATGAAGGAAAAATTTATCCCGGTAGATACGCGTCCACTTGATTCAAAGCATAGGATTACCTTGGGTGGCAGACTACATAAGCTCTTAACGAGCAAGATGAAGATTGACTCTTATAAGGTGTTTGTAGGTGAAGACGGGGATATTTTGCTTAGGCCTGCGGTATCCATCCCGAGCAATGAAGCCTGGGTTTATCAGAATCCTGCAGTAATCGGTAAGATACGCAAAGGGTTAAAGGAAGCCGCAGAAGGCAAGACAGAAAAAGTCCATGATTTGGAAAAATTCTTAAAAAACTTATGAGTTTCTTTTTAAGTTTTACACCAACAGCCAAGACTAACCTTAAAGAATTAAAGGAATCAGCTTATCTTCAAAAGCATTTTAAGGCAGTATCTAAAGCCCTTAGGTTCCTCCAAGAAAATCCGCGGCATCCCAGCTTGCAGACGCATGAGTATTCTTCCTTAAAAGGACCTCACGGAGAAAAGGTTTTTGAAGCGTATGCCCAGCAAGATACGCCTGCTGCCTATAGAATATTTTTCTGTTACGGTCAGCAGCGCGGAGAAATTGTCATTGTAGCAATTACGCCTCATCCGTAGAAGAGTTAACCGTTTACCATTAACCATTTAATCTGCTACTTTCCGAGCTAAGCGGTAAACTGTGCCTCACTTGAAATGGAAAGCGTGCTTTTTAAAATCATGGTTACTCCAAGTTATAAGAGTCTTCCAGACACTTTCCGAGCCAAGAAGGAAAGTGTCCCTGATTCAAGCTGGAAAGTGTCCCTTATAAGCCTAAATCTGTTAATTCATCAAGTATTCCTCCATTATTAGCGTAAGATAGAACCCTCTCCTTATAGCTACTCCATGCATACTCTCCAGCAGCCTTTACTATATTTGCTCTCACAGGGTTTAATTCAATATACTGGATGCAGTCAAGAAGATACCTATCTTTGACAATTACCTTGCTTTTAAATCTTCCTTGCCAGAGATGGCCGACCTTTTTGTAGCGTTTGTTGAAATAAGCAGTATATGAGCGCAGGAAACCTTGCATAAACCTGGACATGTTCTGGGGTTCTTTCGGCTCGCCAACCAGATGTATGTGATTAGGCATAAGGCAGAAGCCGTAAACTAGGAATCCGTATCTTTTTTTATATCTCTTCATAGTAAGTAAACAAACCCTAAAATCCTTCTCATCGCAGAAAATCTGTTGTCTCTGATTTCCCCGTGTGATAATATGATAACAGGCACCTGTGATTAACAAGCGTGGACCTGTAGGCATTTTTACCACCTCCTGATTTAATAGACGTAAGAGGGATGGTTTTCTAACATAAATTTGTGCAAAAAGACACTTTCAAACATAACCTGGGTACAGTTTCCCTATTAGCGTGGAAAGTGTCTGGAGAGTGGTGGAGAGTGGAGAGTTATTGTAGATTTGCTAACCGAATATAATTCGTTAAAAGGGGGAGAAAAATGTATATTCTCTGGATAGTAAGTATTTTAGTCACTGTATTTATTGCTAGAGATAAAAACCGAAGCTTGGTAGGTTGGTTTTTCTTAAGCTTCATTTTGGGACCGATTGCATTGATAGTTGTCTTACTTTTACCTAGAATTGAACAAAGACAGGCAAGACTACCCGGACAATACTCGGAAGTTTCATTAAATTCAATTAAGGCTGAATTGGAAGACCTCAGAAGTGAATTTAGCATATTGAGTAATAGGTTGAATAATTTAGGAGCGAAAATAAACACTTTGGAGACAGAAAGGGTAATGAAACCTACGACAGAGTCTCGAGTGTCTGTAACAGAGCCAGTCCCTATTCCCGCACAAAAACTGAAAGAGCCACAGCCTACTGTTTCAGTTGCTGAAAAGTCGGAACAGCTTCCGAGTCGCAAATCCGATATAGAAATGAACCTGGGGAAATTCTGGCTAAATAAGATAGGGATGATCTTATTTTCTCTCGGTGTAGCATTCTTACTCACCTATGCGCTTACTCGCATTGGCCCGGTCGCGAAAATATTGCTCGGATATTTGATAGCAGTAGCCCTGTTCATCTCCGGCATAAAATTGGAAAGGATAGTAAAATTCGTTAATTATGGCAGGGTGCTTTTAGGTGGCAGCTGGGCTATAGTCTATTTCACTACGTATGCGATGTATCATTTTGAAGCTTCAAAAATAATCAACAGTCAACTCTTGGATTTATTCCTTTTAGCCGTTGTCGCCTTCGGGATTATCGCATATTCTTTACGCTATAAATCTGAGGCGCTTACAGCAATTACACTTTTTATAGGATACTTTACTTCGGTGTTAGGGAACGTGGGATACTTTACGCTTATCAACCCCACATTGCTTGCGGTCGTGGCATTAGTCATGGTATATAAGATGCAGTGGGTACGGTTTATTTTTCTAGGCATCATATTGACATATCTGACACATTTTGCCTGGATAATAAAACAGATTTATTTTTCACGGGTTCCTGTTAGCCATTTGAATGTAGAAAACGTCTATTTCCTCTTTGATGCTGGTTTCCTATCGATTTATTGGGTATTGTTTACCGTAGCCATACATTTGATAAAAAATAATGGAGTTGGCGCGTTGTACAAAAAACTTGCTGCGGCAAATTTCTCAAATTTTATCTTGTTTTTCTTTATGACTTATCCGAAGTTTTACTTCTTTTATCCTACGCATAAATTTAATGTGATCCTAGGTTTTGGATTGGCGTATATAGTTTTGGCAGCTATTATGGATTCGATCAAGAGAAATGAACTTTTTATTTCCGATATAATTATCGCTGTTTCTTTATTGACTTTATCTGTCCCATTAAAATTCCTGCCGTATCATACAACTATTATCTGGTTTATTGAATTGCCGTTTTTATTGTTCGTGGGTTTCATTTTTGAACGAAGAGTGTATAGGTATCTTAGTTTTGCTTTATCTGTTATCTTGTTTTTAAAATTCACACTTTCGGATTGGTGGCACTTATCAGAGAATCTACGGATTTTTACATTTATCATAAGCTGGCAGGCATTTTTGTCTTTTGCAGGGTTTATCTCAACGGCTATTTGCTTTGGTTTATATCGTTTCTTACAGACTAAAAAAGACACCTTTGATTCTGAAAAACTGTTATATAACTTATATTCTGGATTTTCCGTGGCGTATCTTACCATGTATATCTGGGAGGTTGTTAAACCGCTATGGCTGACATTTGGGCTTTCTTTCGAATCATTATTAATCTTTACCTTGGGTGCTTTACTTCTGGATAAATATATCCGTTGGTATGCACTGGCAATTTTAGTATTAGCCGGTATGCGGTTTTGTTTTTACGACAGATATCGCGGTGTCGGAGAATTGCAACAGTTGTTTCTTGTATACGGCCCGATAGCCTGTACTTTCGCGGAATATTTTATATACAGAAAACTTACCAGAAAATCACTTATTCCGGAGGCGGAGGCATGGTTGGCTAAATTTTTATTTTTTGCCGCTACCTCATTGCTTGTTTTTGCCATTGTTGTGTATGTGCAACAGATCTGGATTACGCTCAGTCTTGCTATAGTAGCGATTTTAGCATTACTTTGGGGAGTGAAGATTTCGGATAAATATATACGCATATATTCGCTGTTAGTTTTGTTATTCGCGGCTGTGCGGTTTTCGCTTATCGATAAATATTATAACCTTAGCAAACTGTTTCAGTGGTCGCTCATCTGCGCAAAATTAGCCTGCGCATATGCAGCATACTTTATCTACCGAGCCCTTGATAAAAAATCCCGGATTGATGAATCTGAGAAATTTCTAGTCAGTCCGCTTTTTTACGTAAGCTCGTTTCTAGTAGTTGTGACCATTTTTAAGTATATTAAAGATATATGGGTTGCAGTTGCCTTGGGCGTAGCCGGTGTTTTTCTTTTTGTAACTGGCTTCTTGATTAAAGAAAAGATTTTCCGGCACGGTGGATTTATCATATTTGGAATCGCCTTGGCACGAATAGTATTTGTAGATCTATCTGGTCCTCCGATTATTTATAAAATTATCAGTTTTATAATGTTAGGGATTTTATTTTTGGGAATATCGTTTATCTATACAAAATATATAACAGAGAAACTGAATCAGAAAGTATAATCATCCTTTAAATCTTTACTCTGTGAAGCAAAATTTTCAGCTTTTTTATTAGGCGGGCGTGCCCCCATCCACGCTCGCCCCGAAGCAGGTCGTTCTCAAGCATTATTCGCGAGAGGCTCGGCATAGCGCCGTTCGACTCTCCACGAAACCGATGAATCTACGGCAGATCAAGGAAGAACAACCCAGCCATTACCCTAGAATATTCTCATTGACAATGAGAACTTTATATGATATATTCTCATTGGTAGTGAAAACTTAACATCCCACGCTTATAGGAATTGCGTGGGTGCGCCCTTTCCGGACAGGGAGGTAACCAATGCAAAAATCTTTACTGAAGGAGATAATTCTGGAACAGGAGAAAGACAGACAGGCTATTGATTTAGGGATAAAAAGAATAGCCCTTGATTTTGTTTCTAAAAAGATATCGCTGCCTCACGCAGTAGTTATATCAGGCATTCGACGTTGCGGCAAATCCACTCTCTTAAATCAGATAATCAACAATTTTTACCCTAAAGGTGTTTATTATCTGAACTTTGAAGATGAGCGTTTGGTGGACTTTGAGGTGGCTGACTTTAACAGCCTTTATGAGGTATTCTTAGAGCTTTACGGCGAAAGAAAGGTTTTCTTTTTTGATGAAATACAAAACGTAGCTCAATGGGAGGTTTTTGTCCGCAGGATGCAGAATAAAGGCCATAAATTCTTTATAACCGGTTCAAACGCATCTTTACTTAGCAGAGAACTCGGTACCAAATTGACTGGAAGGTGTGTAAGTATAGAACTTTATCCCTTTTCTTTTATAGAATATTTGTCATTTAAAGATTATAAGCCACAAAAAGACGCTTTCTCTTATACTGCTGAGCGGGCCAGGATAAAGAAACATTTCAGCGAATACTTAAGGCACGGTGGCATGCCGGAATATTTAAAATACAACGACTCAACGTTGCTTAAACGCGTCTATGAGGACATATTATACAGGGATATCGTTGCCAGGTATGATATTAAACAGGTCAAGGCACTGAGGGAATTAGGGCTGTATCTTTTAAGCAATATAGGGACGCTATTTTCCTATAATAACTTAACAAAGATATTAGGCGTAGGCAGCATGAATACCATAAAAAGCTACGCTGATTACCTTGAGAACGGTTTTTTGGTATCACTTGTAAGTAGGTTTTCTTATTCTTTAAAGCAGCAGTTTGTGGCTAACAAGAAGATCTATTGCATAGATAACGGTTTAGCGGAGTCTGTTGCCTTTCAGTTTTCAAAGAATAAGGGGAAATTCCTTGAGAATTTAGTATTCTTAGAGCTTAAACGTAGATACCCTCAGATATATTACTACAAAACCACCAATAACCTAGAAGTGGATTTTTTGATAAAGAACGGCAAAAAAGATATCTCTCTTATTCAGGTAGCAGATAATCTAGACAATGAAAAAACAAGGCAGAGAGAAATAGACGCCCTTACTTATGCCATGGATGAACTTAAGCTAAAAAAGGCCCTTATTCTGACCGAGGATACCGAGGAAGAAATAAAACTAAAAGGCAAAGTTCTATTGGTGCAACCGATTTATAAGTGGTTATTGGGATAAAGAAGAATTTTATTTAAGCACAAGGTAGGGGTATGCTATAATACCTCGGTTGCCGTTCCTGGTGTTATTAAGTCCGATAATCAGATTTACAGAAAAGTACGAAAATTCCCCCCCCTATCGGGGAGCCATGTTTGATGAAGGAGTTACTCCTACGAGTAACTCCTTTTTGGTTTTGGGACAAAAAATTTTTGGAAACTTCGGGGCTGGTATTAATGGGGTCAGAACTATTTTTAAACCCCGAGTTTTTTAAAAAATCTGCTTCCTGCAAACTTATACAGGAAATGGCAAATAAAAACGGCATAGAAAAAATAAATCTGACCCCATTTTGCATTTTGTGGAATCTGACCCCATTTTGCCATTTTGTGTGACCCCATTTTGTAAAATTATCTTGACAGACTTAATATAATTAGTTATACTTTTTATGTAAAACATACAAATCATACAAATCATATTATTCATAATCAGGTCTAAATAAGAGGAGGCTTAGAATGGGTAAATTTCATGGGTCTAAGGTATATGGCACAGTAACAGTGGGAGAGCGAGGTCAGATTGTAATACCTGCAGAAGTACGCAAATCTTATCGTATTAAAGCAGGCGATAGGCTTATTGTTATTGCTAAGTCAGATGGGGGGCCTATCAGCCTTATCCCTGCAGACCAGTTAAATGAATTCTTAAGCCATATGACTGAAATGCTGGCAGAGATTAAGAAGGTAAGGTTAAATAACAGATAATGAAGAGATTGATTGTTTTTTCTTTAATTTTTTTCTTTTTCTGTCTTTTGTTGCCACCAGCCAGAGCCGAGGAAGTTCTAACTTGGGAAGATTGCCTTGCTGAGGCAAAGAAGAACCATCCGGACTTAATTTCTGCGCTGGAGAATATCAACCAGGAAAAAGCAAGTAAATCTATCACTGCCAGCAACCTGTATCCGCAAATTGACGCTAATTTAGATTTTTCAACAGCAGGTACGAGCACTACCAGTTCTACTACAGGTGTAACTACCAAGGCCACTACTGATACTTACACCTACGGTATCTCCGGAACACAGTTAGTCTTTGACGGTTTTAAAACCATAAATGAGGTAAACGCGGCTAAAGAAAACATCAAAGCCAGCCAAGAGAATTACCGTTTTACTTCATCTGAAGTGCGGCTGAATTTACGCACTGCCTTCATAAATCTGTTGAAAGCGCAGGAATTAATAAAAGTGGCAGAAGAAATTGTGAGAATCAGGAGAGACAGTTTGATGTTGATAACTCTACGTTATGAATCCGGCTTAGAACATAAAGGCGCGCTACTTACAGCAGAGGCAAATTGGCTTGAGGCAAATTTTGAACTCAGTCAGGCAAAACGCAATTTAGAATTAGCGCAGCGCAAACTCACCAAAGAAATGGGCCGCCGGGAATTTAAACCGATGTTGGTAAAAGGAGATTTTATAGTAGGTGATACCGCTAAAGAAAAACCGGATTTTGAGGCGTTAGCCAAAAATAACCCTTCTTTACTTGAGGTTTTGGCTAAAAAAAATGCCGCAGCCTTTGATATTAAATCTACCTATGCTGATTTTGCTCCTACGCTTTCCGGTAGTGCCCAAGCCAATAAAAAGAGTACATATTGGCCGCCAGAAAATAACAATTGGAATTTAGGATTGAGTTTGACCATGCCGATATTTGAAGGGGGTTTGCGGTTGGCGCAGGTATATAAAGCAAAGGCTCTCTATAATCAATTAGAGGCTGATGAAAGAAGCACCCACGACAGCATTATTGTTACTCTCCAACAGTACTGGGCGGGCTTACAGGATGCCCTGGAAACAGTAGAAGTGCAAAGTAAATCCCTGGAGGCTGCCGAAGAACGTTCAAAGATAGCCGAGGCACAATACTCCACAGGCTTTATTACATTTGATAATTGGATTATTATTGAAAATGATTTAGTGAAAGCCAAAAAGGCCTATTTAGATGCTTTAGCCAATGCCCTGCTTGCCGAGGCAAACTGGATTTATGCGAAAGGAGAGACATTAGAATATGCGCAAAAATAAACTAAAATTATTTTTTATTCTTCTGGTTATTTTAATTATCGCGTGTCTTGCTATAGCACGCTCTAAAATTAAGAAGTCTTCCGATGAAATTGCAAAAGAGATAACCCCGAGTATCGGCGCCATCAGAACCTTTATATCCTGTACCGGGACAGTCCTTCCAAAAAATCGCTTAGAAGTAAAGCCTCCAGTAAACGGAAGAATCGAACGTATTTTAGTCCAGGAAGGAGATAAGGTAAAAAGCGGTCAGATTCTTGCCTGGATGAGCTCGACCGAGAGGGCAGCCTTGTTGGATGCTGCCAGGGGTAAAGGAGAAGAAACTTTGCAGTATTGGGAAGAGGTCTATAAACCCATACCACTACCAGCGCCCATTGACGCAGAGGTGATTGTGGCAAAAACACAACCCGGACAGACAGTAACCACTGCTGATGCGGTGTTAGTATTATCAGACCAACTGATTGTGAGGGCGCAGGTTGATGAAACGGATATTGGTAAAATCAAGCCTGATATGAAAGCCAAAATTAGCCTTGATGCTTACCCTGATAAGAAGATAGATGCCTTTGTAGAACATATATATTATGAATCAAAAACAGTTAATAATGTCACTATCTACGAAGTGGATTTAATTACTCAAGGAGTAGTGCCTACGTTTTTCCGTTCAGGCATGAACGCAAATGTGGATTTTATAGAACAAGAGAAAGAAAACATTCTTCTGATTCCAAAAGAAGCCATATATAAAGAAAATGGAGACAATTATGTTTTAATAAAACAGAATAACGCAAAAGAGCCGTTTAAGAGGCAAGTTATGCTGGGTATTT
>Ga0078972_1008848_pt1 | contig 20536 bp, 20 predicted proteins | sample YelNatPaOPGAMG01_FD_67568 | JGI IMG/M metagenome (GOLD analysis project Ga0078972, IMG submission 67568) | Hot spring thermophilic microbial communities from Obsidian Pool, Yellowstone National Park, USA - OP-RAMG-01 (SPADES assembly) (version 2) | ecosystem: Environmental > Aquatic > Thermal...
CTAGATCTCAGAGAGAAACGGCGTCTCTCTCCGAGGTCCCTAAGGGGTGGTGCGTCCTGCTTCAGAGATAGGCACTCTGGAGCAGGAAGGGGGAGAGAAACAGGGCTCTTGCTCTGTTTCGCCCCCTGACAGGTGCGCTGAGCGCATCTGTCGATATATAGCTCTCTTCGCAGTCTGGGCATGGCCTCAGGCTGAGAAGAGAGCAACCATCTGGTAGAGCCAGATGGTTCAGGAACTTGATGGCTCCACAGCTGTGCTGCGGCTATTCGGTTGTTAAAGAACAACACCCTCTATTAATATATGGCCTTTTTCCGCTCTTACCTTTAGTCGAATTTTGGCTTTGGGGGTGTTTTTGGCCCATTTTTGGCTCATTTTCGGGCTTGGGCCGAGTAGTAAGATCGTACCTGGCAAGTTTCATAACTGCTGTAGCTGTAGATTATGCTGACAGCAATTTGTCCCTGGCGGTGTTCGTGCTTGGGTGGAGATCTGGCGACTCTCTTTGCCAAAGCAAGAAGAGTCAACCCAGATATTGGTTTTCGCTCTAAGACGTTGTAAGATGTATGTATGGAGAAGACATATCCACCGCGAGAGTTTGGCAAACTCATTGGGCGCACCACGCAGACGCTTCAGCGGTGGGATCGGCTGGGCATCCTGAAGGCGCATCGCACGCCCACCAATCGCCGTTACTACACGCACGACCAATATCTGCAAGTCATTGGGCAGAAAGCCAAGAAACAACAGATTGTGGCCTATTGCCGTGTCTCGAACGCGGGACAAAGAGCCGACTTGGACAACCAGAAAAGGGCCGTTGAACAGTTCTGCGTCGCAGCGGGCAAGCCGGTGGCGCTCTGGCTACAAGACATCGGCAGCGGGCTGAACTACAGGCGCAAGAACTTTGTCTTGCTGATGGAAATGGTGGAGCGTGGCGAGGTATCGGAGATCGTGCTTGCTCACAAAGATCGGCTGGTACGCTTTGGCTACGAATGGTTCGAGAAGTTCTGCCAGGATCATGGTGCGACCCTGACCGTGATGAACGCCGAAACGCTGTCGCCGGAAGAAGAAATGACCCAAGACCTGTTGAGTATCATCCGTGACTTTTCCCCTCGCTTGTACGGCTTGCGGAGGTACAAGAAAGAGATTGCCAAGTTCGTCGAGGCGAAGCCCTCGCATGAGGACGATTCGCCGGTTCAGCCGCCCGCTTAATACTGGCAAGTGGAAGGCGCTGGTAGAACTCGCGCGCCGCTATGCTCGCGAAAAAGAGGGGCATTTGTTGGCCTTCGGCCAAGATGCCTGCTTTGCTGAGTGCGCCTCGGAGCGCGCCCGCCGCGATGCCCTTGTAGCTGCCGGTTATGCCAGTGCGCACGGCTTGCAGGCCCGTGCCTGGAAGATGGCCTTGAAAGACGCCTATGAGACGCTGGACAAGCAATGGGCAAGCCTGGCGGCGGAACTGCGCCCGCGCATCGCTCAACAGGGTGACTGGAGCGCCGCACAGAAGCACTATGCCTACTGGCTGCTTGAGGACTCACGCCGTCTGGCGCAACTGATGGCCGGCCGTGCCCCGCTGCCGGCGCATTTTGAGATTGACCGCGCTCAGCGCAAGACTGTCCAGAACTATTGGCGACGGGTGATTCGCCGGCGGCGTGGCACGCGCCCCCACGTGAAAGTGGCTCGCTCAATAGCATTGGACGCGAATATGTACAGTGTGTTTGAGCAGGACGGGGCGCAGTACATCAAGGTGATGAGCCTGACCCCGCGCCAGCGCATCGTGATCCCCTTGACGGGCCACACGCCGCTACGCGGTAACATCCGGCTGGTGTTGGATGAAGAGAAGCGGCGGGTTGAAATCCACTACGCAGCGGAAGTCAAGCCCACTCGCCCGCTAACGGGAGACCCCTGCGCCTTGGATGCGGGCGTCAGCGAAGTGTTTACTGACGAGTGCGGCCATCGCTACGGGGCCAAGTTCGGCAGCGTCCTGACGCGGGTCTCGGAGGACCTGTGCGACACCGGGCGCAAACGCAGTCGCCTGCATCAGATTGCGAAACAAGCGCGAGCACGAGGCGAGCGGGGCAAGACACGGCGGCTGCGGCGGTATAATCTGGGGCACAAGAAGCAGCAGCGCCAAAGGTGTGGCTGCCGCACTGAAATGGCACGGCAGATCAACACGGGGGTCAATGCCGTTCTGCGCCAGCGCAAACCGGCAGTTATTATCACTGAACGTCTGGATCTGCGCGGCAAAACGAAAAGCAAACGCTTGGCGCGCCAGGTGAGTTTGTGGGCGCGCAAGACGTTGAAGGAACGAGTCGAGTTCAAGGCGTCGGCGGGAGGTTCCCGTCGAGAGCAGGTCAACCCGGCGTACTCGTCGCAAACGTGTCCTACCTGCGGGTTTGTCCATCGAGACAACCGGCGGGGGGATGTGTTTCAGTGCCGTTATTGCGGGCACGCGGACGATGCGGACCGGGTAGCCGCATACAACCTGAAGGCAAGGTATGGCGATCCGCAGATCACCCTTTGGACGCCGAAGGAGCGGATTCTAGCCATCTTGCTGGACAGGTTCAACGCCCGTTTGGAAAGCAGAAGTTTTGCGACTGTTTCGGGCAGGACTCCAGGCGCGGAAGGGGCATGGGCCCACCGCCAACCGGAGAGCGAAACGACTGACGCAATCTTGCTTTGCGCAAGGGAAAACGTCAGTGCGAAGTGTGATCATATTTGATTACACTTCAGGAAACAGTTGAAATCACCACTCAGCTGGGCTTTATGATGTACGTGTACGGTAAGGGGGGTGTCCGGCGTGATGACAAAGGCCAGATTCAGGGCTTTGGCCAGGCGATAGAGAGTGTCCAGAGTTGGCACGGTCATGCCCGCTTCCCAACGGGCAAGCTCCGGTTGCTTCACCCCCAGACGCTCCGCCATTTGCCGCTGCGTTAGCCCTGCGTCAAGGCGCGCACGGATGAGCGCACGCCGGAACTCAAATTGCGGGCGCGTCGCTTCGCGCAGCTCACGGAATTCTGGGTCGCGCGCCTCTCGCTCAGCGATATACTCCTGATGGTTCATGTCTCCATTCTCCCTAGGTAGTCAGCCATCCGTCGCCGCGCCGTCTCCAGCTCCGTCGGTGGAGTCTTCGGTGTTTTCTTGCTGACCTCCTCCCACGGCTAAAGCCTGTGGGGTTCCAACGTGGAACCTTCGAGGTTAGGGTCTGGATGTGCACGAGCACATCCCTTCACCCCATCGGGCCGGGAAGTCATCTCCCCGGTCTGGCCCTTATCGGGCCGGGCTGGGTCAGGTAGCCCTTGCGCCAGGGCCGCTGGCTCTGCCGCAGCGATGTTGCGTGCCGCCACCAGGTCAGCGCAGGCTGGTGGCTCTACTCCCTGTAGGCTTCGCGACGGTGCCTGACCCATTCCACCGTAAGTGTGCCAGCGTCAGTGTCGCGCTCGAAAAATACGCGCCAATCTCGGTAGCGCAGGCGGTAGCCGTAGAGCGGCGGTACCAGGCTTTTTACATCTCCCCGCCCCGTCTCGGCGAACTGCTCCATAGCTGCCACTACGCCCTTGCGCACCTGGCGGTCAAGTCGGCGCAGGTCGCGGATTGCCCGTGCTGTCCAGACAACTCGCCAGGCCATCAGTCAGCCAAGATCAGCCGTTTGGCTTCCTCGTGCGAGTACACGCGGCCAGCGGCTATATCGGCGCGTGCTTCAGCCTGTGCCTCTATGTCTTCTCTTGTTACCGGTTCATCATCCTCGGGTGCCATCTCGAGACTAACGCACCCCGGTTCCACTGCCAGGCCGGCTAACATGCGTGCCAGCGTTGGCAGGTCCTCATCAGGTACTAGCTCAATCAGAGCTCGCACTCGCTCGCGTTCATTCGCACTCATAGAGATCACCTCTCACTTGCCATTCTACGGCTTCCATAGGGCAAACGCAGCAGGCCCTCGCCTTGCGCTTGGCCTTCTCTTGCTGTCCATCGTCTGACCCTGGCTATACCCGCGTCAATTCCATCACCTGGTAGCCGTGCCTCAGCCGCTGCTTGATAATCGTCCTGAGCAGCGGCCAGGCCTGCTCCAAGGAGTCGAAGGACAGGGGCGGCATGGCTCGCTGCCAACAGCCGATGCGGCCATACATCCGCAGCAATCCCCAGCCGAAAAGGGTGGGTGCCCAGGAGAGCAGGTAGAAGCGGGCCTGGTTCTTTTCCAGGTTGACCCGCTCCAGGTGGAGCGCCCAGGGAGCGCCGGGGCCGGGTCTTAGGGCCTCAACGTCTATGCTCATCTCGCTCTCACTCCAGGCCATAGCCACCGTTCAGCCGCTCCACCGCTTCCTGTAGGTCAGCTTGCGAGGGGGTGAGGTATATCCTGGTCGTGTCCAGGCTGTCGTGCCCAAGGAGCGAGGCCACTTTCTCCAGGGAGACGCCCGCCTCCACCAGGTTCTTGGCAAAGGTGTGGCGCAGCCGGTGCGGGCTGAGCTCAACGCCCACCCGCGTCCCGATCTCCGAGAGCCGCCGCTGCACGCCGCTCGGGGTGAGCTTCTCCCCGCCCTTGCCCAGGAACAGGAAGGGGGTGGGGTAGTCGCCGCGCACGTTCTGCCAGTCGCTCACGGCTCGCCTGGCGTCCAGGTTCAAGGGCACGGCCCGCGCCTTGCCCCCTTTGCCGGAGCGCACGAGCACCTGGCCTGAGCGCGGTGCCAGGTCAATGTCGCTCATCTCCAGGGCGCACAGCTCGCTCACCCGTAGCCCGGCGTAGAGCAGGAGATAGACGATCGCCTTGTCCCGTATCGCCTGCCGCCGCCAGGCTTCAGTTCTCGCCCCGTTCACCATCGCCTCAAGCTCGCGCACGAGAGCGGCTCGCTCCTGGCGCTCAAGCCACCTGGGGGCCCGCTCCTGCTCCCTCACGCCCCGCACCCCCTCCAGGGGGTTGAGGCTGAGCAGGCCCTCGCGCCTGGCCCAGGCGGCGTAGGCCCTGAGGGCCGCCAGGCGGCGATTGATCGTGGCTGGCCGGGCATGCTGCACCGCAAGCAGGTACTGGCGATAGTCGCGCAGGTCCTGGGCGCTGAGCAGCTGCAGGGCAAACGCCTTCCCGGCAGTGTCCGCAAACCAACGGCTGAAGTGCTCCAGGTCGGCCAGGTAGCCGACGATAGTGCGCTCGGCCCGGCCCTTCTCTTTCAGGTAGCGGGCAAATGCCTCCATCTATCGCTCCTAGCAGGACTCCCCAAACCTTATACTGCGTAAGTTGACCCCCTTAGAGGGCCACAATAGCCGAATTATACTGCGCAACAGGCCGGTCTGCACAATACAAGGCTGATTGTGCTGCGTATCTTATGCAGTATAAGGCAAGGTGTGGAGGAAGCTACTGGGGCAGGCGAAGCGACATAAGGTAATCCCTGGGCATGCATACCAGCACGCCGCCAAGGGTATGGGCCCGATAGGGGCCGAAGCGGGCGCGATCGCCCCTGACCAGGTGCGTCGCTCCAGCCTGGATGGCGGCAAGCAGCACCGGTCGGTCCTTCGGCGGGAGGTCCACCGGGCAGGGGAGGGCTGCGTCTGGCTCGGGCACTACCGTGAGCGCAGAAAGGAGCCCCTTGAGGCGCTCGCGCTGCTGTGGCAGGTCAAGGTTGTGCCACGCCTCTGCAACAGCATAGCTGGAGCTCAGAAGCTCAATGCTGCCCGCTGCCGCCATCGCCCATAGCCTAGCCAAGCCTGGGCTGCCATAGGCGGCGGAGAAGAGAACGTTGGCGTCAAGGAATACCCGGTCCACTCGCTACGCCTGGGGCGGCTCTTCGTGAGGGACTGTCTCGGGATCGAGCCCCAGGGCGCGTACCTGCTCAACCGCCCAGGCGTAGTCCTGCGCGGTGACCGCATTGTTCAGCAGGAACTGGGCCTTCCTCTGCGGGGTGTAGACTTCCGTGGGCAGCACTGAGGCCGGGCGAAGGAGAATGCCCTCCTCCGCTGGCTCCATCAGCACGACTGACTCCTCCTCCAAGCCGTAGGCGCGGCGCAGTTGCATGGGAATGACCACCATGCCGCGCTTGCCGATGCGCACCGCTCTTGCTTTCAAAGCTTGTCTCCCTTTCTTGAATATCTGACTCATTCACGGCGAGTCAGACACAGGGCCCGGAGAAGGGTTTCGGGGCCACCTGCTACGCCCTGAACATTGCTCCGTACTCGGTGTGGGTCCCCGCCCCCCTTGGTACACTTGGAGAACCACCCTTGGTACACTTGGGTAACTACCCTTGGCACAGTAAAGTAACCACCCTTGGTACACTTGGAGAACCACCCTTGGTACACTTGGACAACCAACAAGAAACAGAAAGACAAGAAACAGACAACAACAGTGTTGTTGTTGTTCTTAAGGGGCCCCCAGCGGAAAACACAACCCCTGGCATGGCTGAACTCCCTGCGCCAACTGATGATCCTGTCGAGCCGGCCAACCGCGAGATCGAGGGTTACGGCGACTGTGGCAAGCTCTGGGCGGAAGTCTTGCAGCGGCTGGAGCTAGAGATGGCGCACTCCACCTTCGACACCTGGCTGCGCAACACCGAGGCGATCGGTTACGAGAAGCGCAGCGACTCGGAAGAAGTGCTGCTGGTGCGGATCGGCACCGCCCTGCAGGCGGACTGGGTGGCGAACCGGCTCATCGTGCCGGTGCAGCGGGCGCTCAAGAACGCCCTTGGCCGGGTGCCGGCGCTCGAGTTTGTGATCAGCAAGGAGTGAGTGGGAGCGCCGGTTGCGCTCCGGCGACCAGCGGCTGGCTGTGCCTGCCTCCCTTCGGCAATCCCCTGGGAACAACTGCCGCAGCCAATTCTGGCACATAGTCCAGTGGCAACCCTTGCAACGGCGGACCAGCCCCCGGTCGCACACAGAACAACAAGTTCCCGCGCCGGGCTCAGGCGGGGTGGTTAACGCTCCAGGGCCACTGCCGCCAGCGTGGCTGCCGTGGCTGCGCGGGGTCCCAGGTCTTCACGTAGTGGTAGCCGGCGCGGATGTTCTCGGCTGGCACCTCGACCCCTGTGACGTTGCTCGTCATAAGATACAGGCCCTTGCCGCCGTCGGTGAAATCGAGGAAGTAGTCAACCTCGTCGCGGACGTCGGCCGGGGTGCCGAGGGGCAAGGTGCGCGAGACGCTCAGCCCGGCGAAGAAGAGCATTTCCTCGCCCAGGGCGCTGCGGCGTCGGCGCAGTTCGTAAGGATCAACCCCTAACTCGTACTGGAAGCCCTGGAAGCCGCTGAAGCCGATGGCGATGAAGTCGTCTATGAGGGGACGCACATCGCCATCGCAGTGATGGATGAGGCGCACGCCCGCATCCACCAGTGGCTCGATGATCATCCTCACCGTGGGGAAGTAGTACCGGCGCAAGAAGGCCGGCGAGACCATCGGGCCCTGGTTGTTGGCCAGGTCCTCGCCGCAGAACATGAGTGGGACCAGATCGTATTCTCTGTACAGCCTGACCAGGATCCTGGCCTGCTCCCGCGAGCGAACGCTCTTGACCCACCAGATCTTGCCCACGGCCTCGGGGTAGAGGGCACAGGCCGAGAGAAAGGCCGTATAGCCGAACTCGGTGTAGAGCGGGAAGTGGCCGCCAATCTCCCAGAAGTTGGGCACCGGCTCGATCCCGCGCCAGTTCCTGAAAGCGGATTCGAAATAGGCGCGGTAGCGCTGCTCCTCGGCCCGGGCATCGAAGCTGGCGAGGATGGCTCTCTCGTCGTCGGGCAGCGAGTTGGCACGTTCCAGGATAGCCTCGGGCTCGATGCCGGCGAAGTTCGCCTCCTCCACCGAACCGGTACGGATCTGGTCCGGGTCGGTGTAGATCGCCGGCTGGACCATGCCATCAACGTCGAGAGCGAGGCAGGCGCGGACGACGCCGTCCAGAGGATTCGCCAGGTACTCCTCGATGCTGATGCCCGCGAGTTCAGCGAGGACGCGGGCGCCGCCGATCCAGCCGCCAAGGGAGGGCACCCGGTCCACCTGCTGGCCACGCGCCTGGCGGACCAGCCTTTCCTTTCTCGTCAGTGGTTTCAATGTGACCCCTCGAAGGGGACTATGTACTCGCAGAAGGGTTAGCTGGCAAGCCAGGGTAAGGCCTACCGGTGACGAGTTCGTAAAGGTCGCCCGCCTCCTCGATTGAGCGTGCCTGAAGGGCGACCAAGAGGCCGCGCGGGTCAAGCTCTGAGAGAATCAGATGGATCTCGTCCTGCGTCAGGGGATGCTCCCAACTGGAGACCTGGAGTGGCAGCGCTCTGGCTTGCACTTTCTTTGCCGCCTCGATCACCACGCGGACATCGCGGTTGTTGATGTCGTTGCTGATCTCGATTACGCGCAGGTACGGGTTATCCAGGATTGCCGGCACGCACTGGGCGGCAAGCGAATGCACATGCAGGAAAGGCGAATCGACGGCGCGAGCGAAAATGATGTCAGGCTCCAAGAAGAACTCGGCATAGTGCCTGCGGCTTACCAGGGCGCAAAAGTCCTCAGAGAACAGGAAGCCGTTACCGGGCAACCAGTAGTTAAAGGCACAAGGGGTGCCGTTCTGAATGCCAGCACGGCGGAAGAGAGACAGTTCGTAGTTGGCCATATCAATCAGATAGTACGCCAACTCCCGCGCCAGGCCCTTCACGTGGTCTGGATGCCCGTACAACTCCAGAGCCAATCTGTCTGGGCCGAGGAGGCCGGCCAATACATCAAGAGGGCCAAGGTAAGCATAAGTGGCGGGCAGGTAACTGTCCCACGTCCAGTGCTCCAGCACTGCTTGTACCCGCTCAATGTAGGCCTGGAAGAGCGGCTGCCCGGCATCGAATGGCCCGATCCGCAGATCGAGGATCGAGTCCACGGTCGGGATTGCCCAAGACGTGTCCTTGTTCCACTCGAACCCGGCGCCGAGCATACCGGGGATGAGAGCGGTTGCGAAATCCACGTAGGCTGTCACGAGGGTGTCCCTGGGCTCAGTGTAGGCCACTTCTGCGTTGGCCAGCTTGCGCTCGGCAATCTGGGAAGCAGCGACACCTACATCCAGGCCGCCGTAGGGGTAAACAAGCGGCGTGTAGATGAGAGCCAGAGGCGCCTGGTTGGTTCTGGTCCACCACTCATGCTGGAGCTGGATTCGCTCTCGATTGGTCACCTTCATCGGGCTGGCCCTCGTTCCAACGATAGTGGATGGTGACACCCTGCTTGGCGTCTATGACCAGGCTCGAGTAGCCGTCTCCGGTCTGCCACTGCGCGGCAGCCCCGTTGATTTCGACCGCCGCAGGATAGCAGCCTATCAGCCGTAGAGCTAACGTAAGTGGTGCAGGGCTGACCTGCAGAGTGGCACTGGTGCCGCTGGACTGGTAGCCCATACGGACGCTGAAGTCGGTTTCGTGTATCTGCAGGCTTCTATTGCTTTCACCTGGGTATATATCCAGGGTCCATTCCTTGGGAGTGGGACCCTTCAGATGATCCGGCGCTTTTGTATAGCGCGGGATGATCGCTCCCGCGCGGACAAACAGTGGCATGCGCTCCAAAGGCGCCTCGATCGTCCTGAACCCAGGGCCGACAACCGAATGACCCGGGTCCTCGAGTGAGTACCATGTGCCGGTCGGGAAGTACACGGGCCGCGAGCGCGCCTGATCCTGGAAAACAGGTGCAGCGAGCAAGTCGGGTCCCAGCAGGTACTGATCGTCAATCTGATCAACGCATGGCTCGGCCGGGAACTCCAGCACCAGCGGCCGGAGGATAGGTAAGCCAGTAGCGACGCTCTCCTGTGCCGTCGCGAGCAAATACGGGATCAGACTGTAGCGGAGACGCACGTAGTGCCTAACGATGTCTACCGCTTCACGACCATAGTGCCACGGCTCGCGAGGAGTTGTGCCATGGAAGCGCGACAGGGGTGAGAGCAGGCCGAATTGCGCCCAGCGGATGTAGAGTTCCCGCGATGGCTGGCGGCCGACGAAGCCTCCCATATCATGCGACCAGAAGGCCTCACCCGTCATCGCCGCTGACAGACCGCCGCGCAGAGCACCGCGCATGCCCTCCCATGTCACCTGTGTATCGCCGGCCCAAGTGCCAGGGTAGCGCTGGCTGCCGATGTACCCGGGGCGACGCCACACCATGCCGACGCCATGGACTTCGCGGACGGCTTCATGGACGGTCCCGACATAGAGGTGTACGTACAGGTTGTGCATCTCGGCTCCGGTCTTGCCATTGAAGAACAGGGCATCTTCCGGTACGCGATCACCGAAGTCGGCCTTGAAAACGGCGGCGCCAAGACGCAGCAGGCCAGCGAGTTTTTCCTTCCACCAGGCACGTGCTGCAGGGTTGGTGAAATCCACCATCCCTGCGGCGAGGCCAAACTCCAGGCGCGAGATGCCGCCGGAAGCGTCTTTCACCAGGTATCCCTTCTCCGCGGCCTCGGCATAGGCCACAGAGTCCTCGGAGAAATAGGGGTTGATCCAGAGGCAGACACTGAAACCCTGAGCGGCCAGTTCAGCGAACAGAGCCGCTGGCTCGCCCCATGGACCCGTGTTCCAATCCATGTTGCACACTTCGACGCCGATGTCGTCGTAATACTGCTTGGTCAGCCAGGTAGGGTCAATGCTGAAGACGTCGCAGGGGATGCCCTCGGCCCGGAGCCGATTCGCCACTTCTAGCAGTTCAGTGCGGTTGCGGTAAGCTGCCCGGCTCATCCATAGCCCCAAAGCCCACTTGGGTGGCAGTTGCGGGCGGCCGGTCAGAGCAGTGTAGGCTCCAATCTGCTCCTTCAGTGTCGGGGCCAGCATTAGGAAAAGGTCCAGCTTTCGATCTTCCACCATGGCCGAGCCCGTCGCGTAGGAGAAGGAGCCAATCTCCCAGTGCGAACGGAACGATGTGTGCAGCATCATCGCCCAGCCAGCTGTCGAGAGCAGGACCGGAACGCTCTTGTAACTCAGATCAGTGGTGTTGCTGCCGCAGGTATCCTCTTCCCAGATAGTGGCACGGGTGGACGTTTTCTCGAAGCGCGTGAACTTCTCACCAAGGCCATAGAAACGGTCCGTGTTGCGCATGCGCCAGCTCAAGAAGGCCCATCGGTCCACGCCTCTGTAGCGGAAGCCCAGCGGCGGCGCCGTGTACAGCCCGACAAGTTTCTCAGTCTCTGACTCCAGAATGGCCTCGCCACCCGCCGCGAGCACCCGCATGCAGAACGGGCGGCGATCCAGCAAGAGGCGGTACTGGCCAAACGTGAGCACATAGGACTGTGGGGTCTCGCTGAAGGTGAGGGGGGCGGTTGCCTCGGGCAGAGGCATCAGCATCGGGCTTTCATCGGCGAAAGCGGCCCGGCCCTGCCAGACTTTCAGTCGCAGCGTATCGTGGCGGACGGCCTCCACGCTCAGGGAGGCTTCCTGGCCGGAAAGCAATCGTGCCTGGACCTGCAGCACCCGGCCGTCGAAGTGGGCCGACTCAAGGGCTACCACGTAGTCGTATTCGTAGCCCACCTGGTGGAAGATGCGGCTGTCTTCCTGGAAGATCGAATAGCCTTTGAGGAACTTGCTGGCGTAAGAATCTTCGGGGTTGTAGGTTGGGATTTCCATTCTGCCCTTCCTTTCGCGCATAATACGGCAACAGGGGGAATCAGATGCGCCGATCCTGCGTCTGGCGGCTAGGTTTGATGGTCATCACGCTGGCCCTGGCACTGACCGCTTGTGCCTCGCGGTCCCGCGGCCCTGCACGTCTGATTGGCGTTGTCGTCTCTCCGTCCGAAATGGCATCGCCCCTGTTCAGAGCCGGCCTGCAGGAGCGTGCGGCGAAAGCCGGAGTCAGCCTCCAATTGGCCAGTGCCAAGGGCGAGGTTGACCAAGAAGCCCACATTATTGATAGTCTGATCGCTCGAGGGGCGGAAGCGATCATTGTGACGCCAGTGTCGGCAGGTTCCCTGCCATCGCTGCGCAAGGCACAGGCAGCAGGGATCGCCGTCATCTGCTTCAAAGTGCCTGTGGGTGATCCACAGATCTGCACGGTTTTCGTCTCTGCTGATGAGCGCGAATTGGGTAGCACCGACGGCGACGCTGCGCTCAAGCCTATCATTGGGCAGAACGGTGGCCAAGCCGCGCTCGGCCTTGTCACCTGCAGTGACGACCCGGCCTGTGGCCAGCGGCGCTCCGGTTTCCTCGCCCGTGTAAAGCTTCTGCCTGGCGTTCGTGTACTGGATGAGCGCCCAGCCGACACTGAAGCTACTGCCCGGGCGGCCACAGAAGCCATGCTCCAGGAGCACCCGGAGATAAGCTTTGTGTGGGCGGCCACGCAGCGAGGCACGGTGGGCGCAGCGGCCGCGATCGAATCTCTCGGCTTGGCCGGAAAGGTTCAACTCTTTGGCACGGGTGTTGATAACGAGATAGTCGGCCTGCTCCAGTCTCGAGATGGCATCCTCCAAGGTGCTGCAGACTACCTCCCTTACCAGGAAGGCGCGGCGCTCATGGAGATCGCCCTCGCAGCTCGTCCAGGCGAGGGCACCGGGATAACCCTGAGCATTCCTCCGCTGTACCTGAGTCGGGACGATGAAGCCCAGGTGCAGGCCTATCTCGCCCAATCAGGCAAGCTGCCTGCCCCTGCACTGGTCGTTCCCGTACCTGCCGGCAGTGCTACACCGAGTGGCAACGATTGCCATTGTTTGGACTCTCCCGCACATCCGGTAATCCCTACTCCGGAATAAGCCGGCCCACTTAACGCTTACAATGGCCACACTCCATCCTTGCCGAACCAATCGTAGCGCACGATCTCACCGCCCAGGCGCCAGGTCGAAGGGCTGGTGCTGTGCAGCCAGTCGAGAGGCTCGCCGGGCGGTTGTGCCTGAGCTGCCAGGGCATAGGCAGCTCTAAGCGCGTTCTTCTGCTCGGCACCGGCTTCAGCTGGGTCAATGGAGACGAACAGTGGGGCCCCGCTGCGAGCGACGAGGTCAAGGAATTGGCGGTTCCTGTCCCAGGGCATCGCCGCAGTGTGACCAACGCAGTCAGGGTCGGCGGCAAAGAAGGTGTTGTGCTGTGGCATGCGGAAGGCAAGTGTGTTTATCCCCATCTTGCGTGTGCGTTCCCATTCGCGGCCACTGGTATCATCGCCGGTACGCTGCAACTCGAAGATGCCCGCACTCAGGTGGCCGATGGTATTGCAACCGATGACCACAGCGTCCCCGGCGCCTTCACGGATGGCCCGGTATAGGGCTAGAATGATCTCGCCAGTGGTGCGCGAACGATCCGCGAAGTGCCAGCCGGAATTGGTCAGTGTCGCACCCATCTGGAAGCCCCAGCGCCCGAAGATGTCGCACGCCGTCCAATCGTGCTTGATCAAGTCATAGCCCCAGCCCCTCAGCATCTGGCAATCGGCTTGAACCCGTTCCAGCACCTCGGGCAAGCTTGGGTCGAGAACCCCTATCATGGCGCTCTTGTCCAGGGCGCGCTCGACAGGCAGCAGGAGCGAGGCCCGCTCTCCGGGGGCGGCGGCCAATGGCCTCAGCCAAATGCCAGGGCGGGCACCGATATCTCGGATGGCAGCGGCGAGGCCAGGCATGTCCGGGAACAACGGGTTGTGACCCTCGTAAGGCCCACCAGAGATCGGCCCCAAGGGGCCGCCGGCTTCCGGTTGCCAGCCGGCGTCAATGACCATGTAGGGGCGATGGGCCTCAAGAGGGGTCAGGGAGACCAGGAGTCGAGCATCGTTGAGGATTGAGGAGTGGCTGCCGTGGCCATAGGCATAGTACCAGTTGTTGCTGCCATACACGGGCGCCGCCGGCAGCCGCGGTTGGTCGCAGAGGAGCCGACAGAGTGCGCGGGCTGCCGAAAAGGGAGTCTCTCCGGCCTGACCTTGGCGAGCGACGACCTCTGCGGCAACCAGGCTGCGCCCGTTCAGTTCTACGCCGGCCCCACCGTTGCGCACATCCAGCCAGAGGCAGACGCCCGAAGCATCAACCGTCCAGAAACAGAGAGCGGCCGCTCCGGTACGCACGCCATAGCCGTGGGCAGGGCCCTCAGGCTCTGCTGCCTCATAGGCCAGGAAATACCACGGCATAACACGCTCTGGAACAAGACCACGCCACTCCAGGTCACCATAGCCACGTTCCCAGTGGTCGCCCAACAAGCGCAGGTCCGGCTGAAGCTGGACGAGCCAGCGAAGGCGAATGCGCTGAAGGCGTGCTTGCTTCGCGGCGATGGTAACTTGAAGACGATCGGCGACCCGGCGAGTTTCGACGGCAATGTCGCCGGCCTGCCAGCTGTCACCGGCAGGACGAAGGCCAACCCAGCCGCTCTCGGCCTGGGCCATGACCGAATCGGGAGGGCGCAGGATGTCGAAGTAGGTCATGGCTCCCCTACTCATACAGATAACAGGCCACCTCGTGCTGATCGCTGATCTTGATCATCGGTGGTGGCGACTCGGCGCAACGGGGCATGGCGCGCGCGCAACGGTCGCGAAAGACGCAGCCCTGGGCGAGCCCGCTCACACGGCGCAGTTCGCCAGCCCGCATGTCTGCCTCGTCGGACCAGCGCATGCGCGGATCGGGCGGGGGAACCGATGCAACCAGCGCCTGTGAGTAGGGATGCAACGGGTCGTGCACTACGGCGTCCATATCGCCAGACTCGACGATAGTGCCCTGGCATAGGATGATGATGCGGCCACCCAGGTAATAGCCCACAGCTAGGTCGTGCGTGATGAAGATGCACGACATCCCATATTCCTGCTCGAAGCTGAGCAGGATATTGAGGAAGGCGGCGCGCAAAGAGACGTCAATCATTGACACTGGCTCGTCAGCGATGATCAGTTGAGGATGCATGAGGTAGATGCGGGCAAGCATGATGCGTTGGCGCTCACCGCCGCTGAGCTGGTGTGGGTAGCGGCCCAGAACGTCATCGGGGCGAAGCTCGACCGCCCGTAGCGCCTCCAGGATTTTCTCTTCCTCTTCGTCCCTGGACCTTGCCAGGCGAAAGCGGCGGATCGGCACCTGCAGCACTCTGTCTATCTTGTAAACCGGATTGTAGGTGCCATAGGGATCCTGGAAGACCACCTGCACTTCCTTTCGGTAGGCCTGCCATTCCTTGCCGGAGAAGGTGGCGATGTTCTTGCCCCTGTAGCGAACCTCGCCCTTGGTAGGGGCCGTCAGGCCGAGAATACAGCGAGCAATCGTCGTCTTGCCGCTGCCGCTCTCGCCGACCATAGTGAGCATGGTCGGCCGCTCGCCGGACAAGCTGAAGGAAACGTTATCCACTGCTCTGATCTCACCGTGGCCGAAAATGCCGCGGCCAATGGCAAAGACTTGGGTCAGGCTGTCAACCTCAAGCAGAGGTGTAGCTGGCACTTCTGCACCTTCCCTTCATGCATTTAATGAGGCCGCGGTTTCCACGAGGTGGCAGGCCACGAACCGGCCCGGCCTGACCTCGCGTAACTCGGGCTCTTCGTTCTGGCATATGGTTGCGGCTATAGAGCAGCGGGGGTGGAAGCGACAGCCTCCAGGCCAGGCCAGCGGGCTTGGCGAAGCACCGGGAATCCCCGCCAGACGCTTTCTCTCCTTGGCGATTGACGGGATCGTGGCAATCAAACCTCTCGTGTAGGGATGCAACGGCTCGCCGAAAATGTCATATACAGAGCCGATCTCCATCACCCGGCCGGCGTACATGATCACCAGGCGGTCGGCGATCTGGGCATGAACAGGCATATCGTGGCTAACGACGATGATGGTGCAGCCCAGTGCCTGCTTCAGGCGCTTCAGAGTCTGCAGGATCATCTTCTGGATCGTCACGTCCAGGGCTGTGGTCGGCTCGTCAGCGATGATCAGGTCGGGCTGCAAAGCGATCGAGGCAGCGATAGCCACGCGCTGCTTCATGCCTCCACTCAACTCATGAGGGTAGAGCTTCGCTACATGCTGAGAGAGACCTACCGTCTGCAGCAATTCGCCTACCCGTCGCTGTGCCTTGGCCCTGGTGATGGTGTCGTGGGTCAGTATGGCATCTATGATTTGGTCCTCGATTTTCATTACCGGGTTCAGTGCATTCATCGAGCCTTGCGGAATATACGAGATGTTCTTCCAGCGCAGCTGCCGGAATTCCTCCTCTGAAAGGCTGAGAAGGTCGGACTTGTCGCTCGTACCGGCCGTGAGCGCGGGGGCCAGTACCTGCCCAGTGTCAACCGTCCCAGGCGGGACGATCAGGCGCAGCAGCGCTTCGACCAGGGTGGACTTGCCACATCCCGATTCTCCGGCGATACCAAGAATCTCGTTGGGATGCACGGAGAAACTCACCCCGTCCACAACTCTGTAATCGCCACGGACGCTGTGATAGTGGACGCGGACATCTCGGATTTCCAGCAACGACGTGTCCACACTCAGCCCCCCGTCACGCGCTTGAGGCGAGGATTGAAGACCTCCTCAAGGCCCATATTGATCAAGTTCATAGAGACGAAGATCAGGATCAGGGCGACTACCGGGGCGAAAAGCAGAGCATAATAGCCAAGAGCCAGAGAGCCCCAACTCTGGGCGAAGTTGACCATCAGGCCGAGGGTGATGATGTTGCCGCCAGGCCCCACCCCGATCAGTTCCAGACCCGTTTCTGCCAGGATGGCCACCGCTGTGGAGGAAGCCAGGGCTACTCCAAGGAAGGGGAGCAGGTTTGGCACAAGCTCCTCGAAGATGATCTGCATGTCGTTGAGATTGGACACCCTGGCCAGATCTACGTAAGGGCGGGCGCGCAGCGAGAGCACCTGTGCCCGGATCGTGCGCATGCCAAAGGCCCAGCTGAAGAGCGCCAGAAGCAGGGCCATCGCCACTATTGAGAAGAACTTGATATAGGCAGCGACAGTGATCAGGATTGGCAGAGCAGGGATGACCAACACCATGTCGGTCAACGTACGTAGTACACTGTCAAGCCGCCCGCCTTTGTAGCCGGAGACAAAGCCAAGGATTACGGAGATCAGTGTGGCTACAGTGCCGGAGAGGAAGCCAATGACGAGAGAGTAGCGCAGCCCCAACACCAGCAGCGCTGCCCAATCTCGTCCCCACTTATCCGTTCCCAACAGATGCTCGCGGGACGGCTCGAGCATCGTATCAAATGTGCCCATTGCGAGCGGGTCCGTATTGCCGATTAGTAGCCTGTTGATGAATGGCTGCAGGAGCGCGATCAGGATCAGTAGCCCGAGGATCAGCACTCCTACAGCGAATAACCTACTGCGCAAGAATAGACTGCGCACCGCACCTCTCCTAAACTCTCTAGGCGCTCCCCTGGCGCCCAACTCGAGGGTCGATCAAAGGCATGAGCAGATCCAGAAGCAGTGTGGCCGTCATCACCAGGACAATGGAGAGCAGCATGATGCCCTGCACTGTGTTGTAGTCGAGCTGGGAGATGGAGTTCGTGAGCAGGAAGCCCATGCCCGGGTACTGGAAGATCGTCTCAACGAGAATGGCGCCATTAAGTATGAAGCCGAGCGAAATGGCCAGCCCCGTGATCTGCGGCAGCATGGCGTTACGCAATACGTAATTGCGTAGGATAGCGCTCCCTTTGAGGCCTTTGGCTTTGGCGTAGATCAGGTAGTCTTCACCGAGAATGCTGACTACCATGGCGCGCGTCGAGATCACCCAGCCAAACGCTGTCGTCAAGACCAGAGAAAGGGCGGGTAACGTGCCATGCTGGATCACGCTCAGAATGAACTGCCAGGTGAATGCTTTTGGGATACTGGGGTCGAAGGCGCCACGCCGGGGGAAGAGGGCCAGCTTCCAGGCAAACAGGCTGAGAAGTGCAAGAGCCATGAAATAAGGCTGGACCTGCGAGAATACCAGAGACAGACCTGTCACCCCGCTGGCCACCGGCGAGTCTCGTTTCCAGCCTAGAATGCCTCCAAAGATGAAACCCAGAACCCAGGAGATGACAGTGGCAAGCCCGAGCAGGCCAACGGTCCATGGCATTGCTTCGAAGATGTACTTTTGAGCCGGCGTCGGGAAATTGACGAACGATGGCCCCAGGTCAAAATGCAGCAATACGTGGTCCAGGTACTGAAGATATTGGTACCACAACGGGCCGTCCAGCCCCATTGATTTCCGCCATGCCTGGATGATCTGCTCCGAGTCCTGGATGCGTTGGCCGTAGCGTTGTTCCATCGAGCGCACATAGGCGCCGATAGGGTCACCAGGTACGGAATGGAAAAAGAAGAAGGCGATTGTGAACGCGCCCCAGATCGTGAGAATGTAGAGGGCGATCCTTTTCACTACATAGGTCAGAACCGGGTGGTTTTTCATCCCTGCTCTCTATATTTCGTGGCTCGTGCCGTGCAGGGCGGAGACTTGCCCTGCACGGCAGGTTCGGCCCAGAGGCTGGATCAGGCCTTCTTCAGCCCGTAGACCACGAATTGGAACTCAGGCCACCAAGTAAATGGTACATTCTTGATGTTGCCTTCCTCAGGCCAGCCCTTCCAGTAGTGGGTGTTGAAGGGCATAACGAAGGTGGTCTGGACTACGGGCACGGACGGCATCAGCTTGAAGTACAGGTCTATAGCTTGGGTATACAGGTCCTGGATCTTGGGGTCGTCAGGACTCATCACGTCAATCTGCTTGCAGACCTTGTCCAGGTCGGGGTCGCTCAGGCGGACCCAGCTGTTGCCACCGCCTGTGGCGCGCGTGCCGACCGGCGAGATCTTGTCGGACTCAAAGTCGCAGAAAGACGCTGGCGGTTCCTGCCAGTTGCCGCACCACCAGTGCGAAGTAATGTCAAAGGTGCCGGTGGACGTCTGTTCGTCGAACACCTCCATGTCGGCCCACTTGACGCTTGCCTTGATGCCGATCTTGGCCAGATTGTCAGCGAAATCGAGGGCGATGGGGTACTCACCGGTCACGCCCACCTGGGGCACGATGATCGTGTACTCCATCCTGTTTCCCTTATCGTCGACGCGGATGCCATCTGAACCCGGCTTGAAGCCAAGGTCGTCGAGGATCTTAGCGCCCTTCTGCGGGTCGAAGGTAAGGTCGTACTTCTTCAGGACGTCCGGCCGTTCGTACTGCTTATGGCTGTCCCAGTCGGCCCACGGGTAGATCGCTGGTACGGTCGGCCAGGGGAACAGCTTCTCGGCAGCCTTCTGCTTGTCAATGCAGTGGAACATCGCCCACCGCACTTCGGGCTTGCTGAGAGGGTACTTGGCGCAGTTGAACCAGATACCGCGCGGGCAAGGATCGCGCCAGGGCGCCAGGACTACCTCTTTGTTGAGCGTCTGTGCCTGGTGCAGCAATTTGGCATCCGTAGTGAAGGAGTGGGCGTGATCAATGTAGTTGTCGGCCAGGTCCTGGATCTCAGCATCTGGCGGTGGTGAAGTCTGCCAGACTGCATACTGTGGCGCTGGGTCGTATCCCAGTGTCGTTCCCCACCAATTCTCAACTTTCTCGACGACGATCATGCGCGCTTCGGGCACGGCCATCTTGAACTTGTAGGGACCGGTACCAATCGGTGGGAAAGCCTTGTAGGTAACCGGGTCCTTGCCTTCCCATTCGTGCTGAGCAACGATGGGGCAGGACCAGGCCTGTTTGAAGTTCCAATGGAACCGTGGGTTGGGCTGCTTAAGCTTGAAGACGACGGTGTAGTCATCTGGGCAGGTCACGCTGTCAACCCACTGGTTGAAAGTGGAACTCCAGCTCAGCTTGGGCTGCCCCATGAGCATTTCGACCGTGAACTTGATGTCTTTCGCCGTGAAGGGCTGGCCATCGTTCCACTTCGCCTCTTTGCGGGTGGTGATCGTCATCTCGGTAAAGTCGGCGTTGTACGAGTAGCCTGTGGCCAGCATGTTGATACTCTCGCCAGTGGCCCAGTTCATGTACATCAGGCGAGCGCTCATTAGCTGGTCCCAGGTGGCGCCGCTGCCCAACATCGCGTTGGGCGCATAAGGATTGGCGGAGTCGAAGATGCGGAAGACGGTGGTCTCGTTGATCACCATCGTCTGATCGCGAGGAGTCGGCAACCCGGCGGTCAACTTCTCCACTATGACGGTCTGAGGTACTTCTTTGGTGACCACGACAGTCTGGGCTACCTCTTTGGTAACCTCAACGGTCACTTGCTTCACTACCTCCACCGTCTGCGGGACGACCACTGTCTCCTTGACGGTTGCGGGCGTAGGTGTAGACCCGCAGCTGGCTGCAAGCACCGCTCCGGTCCCGACGGCGACGGCGCGCAGGAAGTCTCTGCGTCGGAGTTTCCTAGGCATATTACCCCCTTGGCTAGCAGTGCCTCATGTCTGGCAACCAGGATCCTGGTGTGCCCACATACATCTGCGAAGACGATCCGACCGACGGCGACACGAGACGAGAATGCGGGCTGCACCTCCTTTCCCTACATGTGTAGGAACCTGTACGCCGCGGATGGGGATCCGCGTGAGGATGGATCTACAAGGGTGAACAGGAACTGGCGGCAGGAAAACATACCAAGGGTCAGGCTGGGGCGGGGCGGGCAGATACTCAGAATGGCCGGGCAAGCATCCGAGAGGGCAAACGCTGTCGCGCCCTGGCCCGGCAATTGGTGTGGGTCGGACCGAGGCAGGCAACGCTGAGACTCACGCGGAAGGAGCATGCGTGGCATGGCTGAGGAAGGATGCAGAG
>Ga0078972_1008849_pt1 | contig 20533 bp, 24 predicted proteins | sample YelNatPaOPGAMG01_FD_67568 | JGI IMG/M metagenome (GOLD analysis project Ga0078972, IMG submission 67568) | Hot spring thermophilic microbial communities from Obsidian Pool, Yellowstone National Park, USA - OP-RAMG-01 (SPADES assembly) (version 2) | ecosystem: Environmental > Aquatic > Thermal...
CTAGGTCTTAGCCAAATGGTAGACAGTCTGTACCAAATCAACGTGTCTATAGAATGGTTTCCTAAAATCTTCGAATTGATAATAGGGACAGAGAGGACGCACGATATGGCTAAAGGCAGACGTGGAAACGTTCAGAAGACGACAGCATTCGGAAAGGGTCATCAATCGTTCAAGACCGGCAATCCCATCCTTGACTATGATAGAAAGTCCGACAAATCCGGAATCCAACGCCTCTTCTGGGACGATTCTGGATTTTCGGAGCCAGTCGTTGATAAAAAATACCGGAAAGTTATCGTTTCTCCATCCTGCGGGAGACACCGAATCCCGGATGTATCGGCGGATGCTTTCTACAAACCACAACGGCATCGCATGAAAAACCGATTCCAGATCCTCCATTTTTAAAAACGAAACAGGGTCTAATTCCTTGTAATAGAAGGAAGACCGTTCGACCCAGAATTCAGTCTTCGGCAGGGGATCTTGTGCGCCTTCTTCTTGCTGGACGCTCTTCTTCCTCATTCTCGTTGGTCCTTGGCATTACGATGTGTTCAAAGGGACGTTCTCCGTATCCTCCCAGACATTCCAGAGCAAACTGGCCAATCTCATAATTCTGCAAGATGGCAGACTGAAGTCCGGATCGTCCGAATCGGGACTTGGCAAAGAACAGGCGAGCCATTCCAATCTGGGCTTCCGCATCCGTCTGATTGTAAGTCAGGACGAAATCCGATTCCTGCACCACATGGATACTGTCTCCGGAATGATAGTCCCTGATGACATCTGACTGCATTCCGATCCGATTGGACTGCCACGGGGCATGAAGAACGAATCGTCTCTCCTGAGCCAGCCCCTTTAACTCTCCATAAAGATCCCCATACTCGTTTCTTCGACTTTCATTGTCAGAGTAACGAAACTTCAGTCTCTTGGGATAGTCCAGAATCAACACGTCCGGGGACAGTCCCTTTGTGACCTCCATCATGTTCAGCCACGCCTTGAATTGAGACAGGGTTAAAGATCCCGCCGGGAACGACTTGATGTGAAGGGGAGGCCGATGCTTCAGGAGTTCGATCTTTTCCCGAATCAGTTTGGCGGATTCGGTTTTCAGAATCAGGAACTCCTTCTCAATCGTTTCAATCACCTGAAGCCTTCCGTCCGGAGAGGGGACGAAGTAGGGAATGGCGACGGGCTTGTAGATGGCGTCATCATAGTTGCGTCCTCTGGGAGAGGCGCATCCGAACAGACTCATGACATACCGTTCGACCACTTCCTCCTCTGTCATTTCCAGACTGACATGGAGAACCTGATGACCATCCATCATGGCTGTCTTTCCAAAATGAACGGCACTCCAGGACTTTCCCTTTCCGGTTCCCGCCATGACGGTAAAGAGATTTCCCCGTGCAGGGGTCAGACCGTTATTGTCCAGAAACTCGATCCCCAATCGAATAAACTCGTCTTCGCCCCGATTCAGGAACTTCAAGGCGGAATCCGGATCGGACAGATCCGTCCCGGAACTGAACCTCTTGTTGGCGGATACGCTGATCAGAAGATCCTTCGCCTCTTCGATTTTTCCCTGTTCCAGAGCTTCCTGAGCATCCAGAAGACTCATCTTCAGGCGACGGGCTTCCAGAAACTGTTCGAGTTCGTCCAGAATATAGTCCGGATTCTGGACATCGTGCATATCTCTTAAATTGAACAGGAGACTGGTATACAGCTTGGTCTCGGCGTCATCCTTCATCTCCCCTTCCAGCAGATCGGAGATATGGTCTCCGGGAGGGGCATTGTATTTGTCATAATAGGTGAAGGCGGATCGGGCGATCTTTCTGTAGTAGGGATTGGACAGAAGCGTCAGATCCAATGCCATCCGGATGATGTATCCGGCCTTTTGCGACCAGACGAGAGCCGCAACGATGTTGTCCTCCAGACCTCCTTTCAGGGATTCCATGCGTCCACCCCCGCCAGAAGTTTTGGATTGAAAACGATGTCTTTCAGAAGGTCTTTACCTTCTTTCATATACTTGGCAATCAATTCTTCAACGGGAGCCACAATCAGATCGTCTACCACAAGGGGCTTGGTTCGGGTGGCGGAAATCGCCCGATAGTCCATCTGGGTATAGACAATGACCTTATCCGGACACTCATAGATAATCTGCCTGTCGGTATCGGACAGATCGATGCCCTCTGATCCGACAAGGCATTGAATAATAGCCACCTGCGCCTTTCCGGATCGGTAGTCCCGAATCTTCTGGGCGTTGTCCTTCTGGCCCCCGTGAATCCAGACAGCGGGAATCTTCATGGACGCCATCAGTTTGGCAATCTGCTGCCCGCTCCAGTCGAAAACATAGAAGATTGCAGCCTGACCCTCAAACTCGTCCATTTCAGATTCCAGCCATCCCAGTTTGGGATTGTCACCGATCGGGATATCCCTTCCATTGGGAAGACGGGTAAAACCGGACGCGATTTGACGCATCTTCATGTAGGTCATCTTGAGTTCTTCCCCACCCAACGGAAGATTGCGAACGGCTTCCCGGATGCGTTCCTTCTGCTCCAAAGTGGGTCTCAGGCGGACCTTGTTGTGTTCAATGGCGGAAACGCCCAATGCCTCCATTGTCGTCAGGGAATAAGCCCCTCCCCACACTTTTCTGGACAGGATGGGGTTTTTTCTCTGGTCGAATTCATACATCCTGAACGGGTTTTGGGAGGGACAGGAGAAAGCCTGTTCAAAGAAAAACTGATTGCTCCCGAGGGTCTTTCCATCATCGATCAGGTAGAACTGCGCCCAAAGCGCATAAGGATCTCTTCCGAAGGGAGTTCCCGTCAGACCCAGACGGTAAGGCTTGTTCTCCATCAGAATCTTCATCATCTTGTATCGAAGCGATTTGGATGACTTGCAGTGATGAATCTCATCCACGATGACACCATCAAACCGACTGCCAATCCGTCTGAGTTCTTCCACGTTGGGAGCCAGAACGGTTTTCTTCTTGCGAGCCGACACCACTTCCTTCGATCCAATCGCCTGAATACCTGAAAAGGGAATAATCACCAAATCCGTTTCCGCTTCCAGCATCCGTTTGCGATTGGCCGTGGGAGGATAGGCACAGGTGATGGACAGATCGGAATGCTGTTGTCCCAAATCTTCCCAAACCGACACGATCTCGTCGGAGGGCACGACAACCAAGAACCGGGGACGAGGACTCTTTCTGGCCTCATGGTCGGCGGTAATGGCCGTCATGTAGTCCAGAGCCACCTTTGTCTTGCCTGCCCGTGGCCCCAAAAACAGCAACGCCTGCTTGTTCTTCAGGGCCACATACAGCGGTCCCCATTGATACGGTCTGGGTTCCGTCTTGTATTGGGTGATGAAGCCCTCCTGAGCCAGACGAAACCGGCACCGATCTGCGGTCGCGTTCTTGACAGGTAAAAAAGAAGGACGATTGTAATCCAAATATCGCTGGATCGCCTGTATGGAAAACATCAGTCTGTCTCCTTAGTCCATTTCCGTCGTCAGTGGCAAAATTCTCGAATTCCCGTGAGCGTCTTTTTCAATCGTACAGATGCCATCAAAGAGTCCTGCATGGTGGATACTATGATCCACAATCCAGATTTGCTTGCCGGACATCCGGGACCAGTCCGACAGGAACTGAATCAGTGCCCGCACACCCTCCTTGGACAAGCCATCTGTCGGCTCATCCCAGATTTCAAACGGAATGCTGACTCCCGCCAGCCGTTGGATAAACGATGACAACCCGATGGCCGTAGCCAATGCCAAACGCTGCCCTTCGCCTCCTGACGATTCCCAAGCGGTTCCATCATCAGATTGTCCATCGTCAATTGTCACAGAGATGGCTGTTTTCTTCTTCCCGCTTTGAAGCGTTTCCTCAGACGACAGTTCAATGTTCCAGTCGGAGAGACCTAATTGCCCCAAGGCCATCTGAATGTCAAAAGATAGCTGGGACAAGATTTGACCCGACAAAAAGACGCGCACCTTCCTGAAATGCTCTTTCCAGAATGAACAGAGTTCCTTCTCAGCCTGCGCCTTTGTCTGAACAGCCATCCACTTGGCCTTCTCGGCCTCATAGTGATTCTTTTTCTTTTCCAGGGTCTGGATCGATTCATCCCATGGATTGGATTCTTTTTCCAGCTTCTCAATCTCTGCCGACAACTCTTTTCCATCGGAGGCCAACTTGTTGATTCTGGAATTGATAAACCCCAATTCAGCCTTATAGTATTGAGCTAAGGCATCCAGAGTCTGCAACTCTTTTTTCTTCCGTTCCTGTTCCTGAAGGTATTCTTTTTTCTGCTGATTGAGAATTTCCTCTTTCTTCTGCAATTCAACCTTTTGTCTTTCAAGATCCTCCCTTTCATTTTCCAGAGAGGCCAGCATCGTTTCCCGAAAGTCCGGGTCGATAGGCTGTTGACATTCAGAACAAACAACGTTGTTTTGATAAAATGCAGTACTTTTCTGATCCCTCTCCAACTGCGTGTGAATCACGACCTTCTGCCGTTCAATCTCCAGTAAGGCGTTTGCTGTGGGATCAGGCTGATTCAATTTCACTGTGGCAACGGCTTCGGACTGCTTCTGAATCTTCCAGGACAGTTCATCCCGAAGGCGAACAGTGGAGACATATTCCTCTTTCAGGGCTTCCCGTTTTGCCTTCCGTCCTTGGATTGATTCAACGTGCTGACTGAACCACTCGTCCCTGTTCTTTTGAAAGTTTTCAATGGATGATGGAATAGTGGCAAGGGCACCGTCCGCACCGGAAATCTCCGATGTTGCCTGCTGTAGTATCCTGTCTTGCTCTTTTTCCTTTCCCGCCACAAACTCCGACAGGCGATTCCAATAGTCCAGATCCAGAATATCATCAAACAGGGCCATCTTGTCGGCGGGGGACAGATTAAGAAAGAAAGGCTGTCCCTGACCAAACAACACGGAAGTCAGGAATTGGGAGGGCGTCAGACGAAACCACTGGATAATTTCCTCATCCGTCAGTTCCGTCCACTCATCCGCCCCTTCCCGCCTCCACGTCAGGGAGTTCGGATTCCACGTTCTTTTGATTTCAAAAGGTTCGGCCACGTCATCTTCAGACTCCTTGACCGAGAATCCCAAGGTCACGGCATAGCCCTTGGCATCCGTCTGACGGTTCAGCAGGGTCTTGGCTTTCTTTCCCCGGACCGACGTGCCTCGCAATACCCAAAAGAGAGCGTCCCATATCGAAGACTTCCCGGCTCCATTGGAACCGATGGCTTCGTTGCGAAGGTTGTTTCCGGCCAGAAAATAGAGACCGTTTCCGTCTGGAAACACGAACACATGCTGTCCACGAAAACTTTTGAAGTTTTCCAGTATCAGATATTGAAATCGGATGGTCCGCACTACTGCCCCCCAAAAAGTTCGATCAGCTCCAGTCCCCGCTTCATGTAAACAGGATCATCGATACCCTGATAAGAAGCATATTGAGACAGGATCGAAGCGGGATTGAACGACAGAATGTCCGGACGTTCCATAGTCTTCTGGATGGTATCCGTATCCATGTTCACCATCAGGATGCTGTCCACCTTTAAATGGAGACGTGAGCACAGATCAGACAGACGCTTTTTAATCGCATGCCTTTCACTGATACGGGACGTCGGAACATGAACACGAAATCGGAAAACGCCTGTCCCCAAATCGTTCGCAACAATCTGTTCCTCCCAATGATCCTCATTATCCAGTTCCAGATCCACCACCCTGAGTTGATACCGGGGAGCCGGAATGCTGATCAGTTTTTTCCCATCCCACTCCAGAACCCTTCCGTCAATATGATCCCCAAAACGGGTGTCATAGGGAGATCCCACATAGATAGACGATGGGGTATGAATATCCCCCGCAATATAGATGGGGCCTTCCGGAAGGGGAGGAAGATCGTCCCCTTTCAGTCTTTGCCCGGAGGACGACACCGATCCCGGTAATGTCTGGTGGAAAAACACAAAGTCATACTGTTCGAAATCAAGACCATTCCAGTCTTTCCTTGGATGCTTGGTATGGGGCAGAAGAAGGAACTTGGAATCATCGATATACACCACCGTTTTCTCATCGACATAGGTAAGGTTGGGAATGGACGACAGAAACTTCCAATAGGGAACTCCCCCATCCGGATGATCATGATTCCCCTTGAGAATGCAAAGATTCCGTTTTTCTGCCAGCTTGAGCAATCGATCGTGGATTCTGTTCACAAGCACGGAGGAGTGATTGTCCTTGTCCTGTGACAAATCTCCCAGAATAAAGATGGTGGACACTTGATCCTTTTCGGCCAGATCGTCGAGCCAATCCAGAAACTCCCAACGGTACTCGTGGGCAGGATTATCCGTCAGATGGATGTCGGACGTGACAAGAAATCGCATCTCTTCTCCGGGCGTCTGAAACTACTTCGTTATTCTCTCAAAGTGTTCGAATTTCGTTTTCAGCAGGCTGTCAAAGGAACAAATGACAAACCCGCATATCCTTACCGATGGAATGTTTAGAAATTCCGGAACAACGGGGTAGGACTTTTCCAGAATACGTGCAACAAAAGATTCCTTGAAAATGACCAGCCGATCCCGACGAAACTCCTTGGCAATCAGCATTGTCTGCTTCCTTGACGCAGAGGCTTCCGTGTCTGCCTTCTCAAAGAATTGGGACACGATTGGGACAGACTTGAGTTGGGTACTTTCCAGATGGGCATAAACAAGACTGGATAAATCCAGTGATTGGTAATTCTTGCACTCCACAAGCCAATGGTCTGTCAAACGGAAACCATCTGGATCAGATGGGGAGATATCCCCGGATTGGGACTCAAACAGTCCCTTGGATCGATAAGCCGTTGCCTTGGACCCTGACCCATGAGAGGGAACAAACAGATCAATGCGTTCTCCATTTGAAACCCAAAGCGAGAGAGATTTGCAGACATCTGACTCGAACCGTTTGCCTTTCTGCTTGGAATAACTGCTCACTCGATCTCCTGTGTAGATTCTTTGTCCCATCCGTTGGCTTTTCGCCACGCATTACACCGTTGCTTCTCCTCTTCTTCCCACGCCTCGGAGTTCCACAGAGGATTGGCTGCTACATACTCTTTCCAGCCTTCCCACCAATCCGCATCAAATGGCAACGGCTTTTCGTTCCTATCTTCCTTGAACTGGAGATACTTTTCGTATTTCATCTGAGCCATGACAGAACCGATCCCGTCAAAATAGTTCGGGCGCAATCCTTCTTCTTTCTGGATGGCGTCCAGATCCCAGATTCCCTGTTCTCGGATAGCCTGCTCAATGACCTTAAGTGGCATTTCTTTCCGCTTTTTCATGCACCAAACAAGGGGACCATAAATAGCATCTTTTCTATAGTGTTCATAAACAGATTCCAAATCGCTATAGAATATCCTTTCCCCATCAGAGCACGATCGTGCGAAAGCATCATTGCAATTGACGCCAACATAAAAGGACTGACGAGCTTCCTCCGGCCATGAATCCTCCCACCAGTTTGAATTAAGAAAGAGAACCCCGGTGCTCAGCAATTCAATGAGGGCTTTTTCTTCATCAAAACTATCGAGACTCGAATTTCGCATCCTCTGTTCCCCCGGTAGTTTGTCAGATTTCCACATCTTCCGATTCCGCTGTATCCGGGGAAGATTCTCCATATTTTTTAACGGTCGTCCGTGATGCGTCATCCAATGCCTTCCAGACCTCTTTTGTTTTCTCCTGAAGAGCCGTCCGTATCTTTTCCAGTGTCCTGACCTTGTTCTCTTTTCGTGCCTTTTTGATGGACGACTTCAATCCCCTGAGCGTGTAAGGTTTGTCATCGATCATCAAGGAGTCCACCTTCATGTCTTTCTGAAGCCATTCCAGACAGGACATCTCGTCATCAATGCCATAACCAAACAGGATCACCAGACGGAACTCCCGAAACGGTTTTCCCAGCTTGTTCTTTTTGACCTGAACACGGGATTCAATACCAACGGGAACTTTAATCCTGTCGATCTCTTCTTCAAGGATACCCACCTGATTCATCCAAAGGATAGCGGAAGAAAAGAAATCCAATGCCTTTCCCCCCGCCCTCCGGAATTTGGGTCCATACATGACCCCGATATTCATCCGAAGCTGGGAAATGATCAGCAACATGCAATTGCTTTTTGACAGACGGGCGGTCACTCGATTCAATAATGTTGTAAAAGCCGCAGCTTTCTTGGCTCCCGCATAACCGGAGGCTGCCTCCTCATCTGTCAGGATATCGTCAATCAGCGCATCCAGAGAATCCAACACATAAAGGCGGGGAAGGGTCGGATCTCCTGTTTTCAGAAAATTGAGAAGGTCCTCCATCGTTTCCTTGACGGTAGTGACAGTCGGCTTCCCGTCGTCATCCCGTGCCAGATTGACGGTTTCCCTCGAAAGACCCAGCTCTTCGGCATAGTCCTCATCAAAAGCGGACTCTGAATCAACGTACCGAATCAAACCATCCGGAAACGTCCTGTGGAAATTGATACAGGCTTCAACACCCAATCCTGATTTGTAGCTGGAAAAGTCACCAACGATGTTGATGATGCGGCCCAACGGATACCCTTTTCCCCCAAAAGCCAGATCCAACTGCGTTGACCCGGTAGGAAAAAATCCCGGTACAGGGTGATCTGTACTGTACCGGGATGGGAGGGTGTCTGGGGTCTCTTCTGTCTTCGCCTTGCGAGCCATCTGAAACCCCCTATGTTAGAACGGTGCTTCGTCTGTAGAATCCTCAACGTTCCCAATTTCAGATGCCGACTTCTGATCGTCATCACTGACAAACTCGCTGCTCTCGACGTACCCACCCTGAAAGGCGGCATTGATTTCATCATAGGTTTGCCAGTCAAGGCATTTGTCCAGCGGATGAGCCTTCACATACTCCAGATAGTCTTGCGCCTCCTGATCCGTCAGGGAGACAGGAGAAGGATCGATGGAGATCCCGACATAGGTATTGTTACCTTTGGGCTGAACCTTTCTGCCGATGTTTTTGGCAGGAGGATTGTAGGTAAACCAGATGTCCCGGCCCTCTCTCGGAGATTCGACAAAGATGTCGGTATTGGTACGCCGATCCACACAAAGGGTTTGAAGATTGGTCATGAAGGATGCGGGAATCCCCCACAACACGGGATTGGGACTTTCCGGACTCGCCTTTCGATCAATCAGCCACACAAGAAATCGATCCTGATAACGGAGCTTGTCTGCGGCTTCTTTCTGTCCCTGAGCCATCAATGCAGCCTTTTCTTCACAAACGGGGCATCGATTCCCATACCCTTCGGGCTTGAACAGGAAAGACCGGGAAAGACACAAAACCGTCTGCTTTTTCCCGCCTTCTGCACCGATTCCCCAATGAGTCGAAATCTTGATGCCAAAATTTCTGTATTTCAAATACTTGGACCAGTCCATTCCGGCGGGAGGCAGGATGCGAATCTGGTTTGCCCCTTCATGGGGACGAAAAGTAGGAAGACCGGCTTTTGTAAAGGATCGGAAAGACCGCTCTTCTTCCATAGTCTCCTGAAAACGTCTGACATCTTCGGGAGTCCTGACCGCCGCTTCGTATTCATCCCAATTAATGGAGGATCGTGTCTTCGAAGGAGGGGTAGAAGAGGCCCTTGTTCCGGTTTGAGCCGATTTGGAGACGTTTGGTGTGGGATTGTTTCTTGTGGGCAACATCGTTTAATCCTTTCATCAAATGATTGTCTAATTGTCTATCAGGCAGTCCAAGATGCTTCTCGGCTGTCGGTGTCGGCAAGACCAATGTTTGGCATGGGGAATCCCCGTTTGACCAGTTCGCCAAACAGGTCCATCATGGACCTCTTGGAGGCCAGTCCCTCCAAGAATGCGTTATACTTGGCTGATGCCAATTTAGCGGCCAAGTATTTGTTTTCAGCCTCGATATGCCTGTTATCAAGAAGAACGTCCATCGAAATCTGGGACTCTGTAATTCGTACTCCTGATTCACTTGCACTCTTCCTGAGCGTGTCTGCCAGTTCAGCGTCCACAATCTTGACCGCTTCTTTCGCTTCATCTTCGGCACTTCTCAATTCAGCATACCGATCATAGGCTTGCATGATAACGACGGAAAAGTCACCAATCTCTTCCATGATCAAACGAGGATTGAATCTGAGAAACTCCGGAGACGGATTTTCAATGTCCAAATCTTTGTACAGCATCTTTTTGTCCTTTCGTCAATTATTGTCAATTAACCTAGTGGCGCCTTTCTGAGCGTCACCGTAACTCCTTCCACACGTGGTGGACGAGCTATGCCGATACTACCGCAGGTTTACTGCGGTCAAACACTGGAAACGGATTCCACGAAAGAGAGTCACAGAAAATTGTCCTTCCCCAATCAGGATGAACAACATCAACAAGAAACCACCCCAAATCAAGTTGATAGTCGTACTCCGGATCAATTCCGGCCCGGACATACCAAAAGCCATAATGAAAATAGGGCAAACCCGACTTATGCTCTATTTTGAGAATCTTGCATTTTCCAAAATAAGAATGGTAGACGAAATCACCAACCTTGACATCGCTTCCGTGTATTTGCGCCGGTAAAAGTTCAACCCTCTTGCACATAATCTCCGAATCATCCGCCATCTTTCCAAAAATAGGATGATAAATCAGATTCGTTTTACGCATCGATTCTTGGGCATCCCTAAACGCCGTGTCCGGTTCGGTTCCTTTTTTGCACTTGTTAAACTCAGGCCACGGATTCCAAGCAAGTTCCCAATCGTTGCAGCGTATATACTTCATGTCGGAGGTTATGATACTATAATTAGGCTGAAACCACTCATCCGCCTTGTAGGCAGTCACCTCTCCAAATTTCCAGTGATAAACTTTTTCCCCTTTTTTAAACTCGCTTCCCCACAATTCCATCTTCGACCTTCCTATCATCAGATTTTTTCTTTTTCCACTCAATTTCAGGCCACGGATTCCACGAGAGTTCTGCACCAAAACACCACATCTCGCCATCATTAAACTTTTTTCCATAACTAATTCTCATCATGCTGTATGTGCCCAATCTAACTTCCTCAACACGGCATTTTCCATGATACGGATGATAGACAAAATCGCCTACATTGGCTATACTTCCCCACATAGGAATACCCGTTTCTGTCCCGATTACCAAGTCTTCGGGCTGGCTTTTCAAAGACGTCATCGACCCCCCCCCTCCTTACTAAAGACAATATACACCTAGAAAAATTAAAAGTCAAGGCCCCTGCCTAATGAACAACAAACTTTCCCAAAAATCTGAAAAGCCGCGCTTTCATCGTGGCCTCTGGAGCCACCTGCTGAACGATCCAGTGTAACAGTTCCGTACAGATGTCCTTGACGTGAAGACTTCTTGTTGTTGCCATCACTTTGCAGAGGTATTCCTGAGCCCCGTAGATCCAGTTATTGATTTCGGAATCATCCATATCCTCCAGAACAGCCTGAACAGATTTCCATGTCGGAGTCTGATTCTCATCCAATAAAAGTCTCAGGAGACGAACAATTCCGGATGTGGATTCGACAATCACGGACGTTCGATCAATCTGATCCGGAGACGTGGCATCGTGATATCTGGCCAAAAGAGCCAAAGAATGCCGAGGGGAACCTTCAGACGCAATGGCAATAGCCCTTGCGATCCCGTCGAACAGTTCCCATCCTTCACAGCCCGCTACAACCTCCACCAGATCTATCAATTCAGGGGTTGACAGGGGTTTCAAGTCGAAATGAACACACCGGGTTGCAATGGTTTTGGGAACCTTGTGGGCATCCGTCGTGCAAAAAACAAAGTAAAGATGAGGGGGAGGCTCCTCCACCGTTTTCAGGACCGCCTGCCATCCTTTGTTGGAAATGGTATGGCACTCATCCACAATCACCAGACGGCGTTTCTTCGACCCCAACGGAAACAGGGTCACACGATCCATCAGATTCCGCATCTCATCCGCCCCCGGAGCATTGGCGACATCAATCTCATCGATAAAGGCATTCAAATGCAGTCCAATAATCCGGGCGATGGATGTCTTGCCCACCCCACTTGGTCCCGTCAACAGAAACGCATGGGGATGCGCCGATTCGTTCAGGATGCCGGAAAGCTGCCGGACGACGTCTGCGTGTCCATAAATCTGATCAAAATCGGTGGGTCTATATTCTGTGAGCAGATTCTTGGGTTCGGTAGTTTCCACGAAATTTTCCTTTCTCTTTCAGATCCTCTAATTGTCCCCATACTTTTCCACAAGCACTTTCCACAACCAGCGGAACAATGATCCATTCGTAGTCCATGCTCAACATTATCCCTGACTGATCCTTGATCGCTTCCTCCAACTTGTCCTCGGGCACAATCGTTTCGATGTCGTCATGTATTTCAATATTGGGAACCAGCCACGGCTTCCTGTTCTTAAAGGCATAATCCATTAACCGGGTCAGGGCATCCCGACACAGATCCGCCGCAGTGGACTGGATTGGAAAGTTAATCTGCTCGTTATCCGATAGAATGCCACCCCTCCTGCGCCCGTAAAGGTTGCGAACATACCCGTATTTTCGATAGAAAGACCAGATTTTCTGACGGTATTCCAGCACTCCCGGAAAGGTCTCCCAGAACAAATCCGTCAGGGGCTGGACAGTCTGTTCCGGAAGATTGAGTTTTTCAGCACAACTGGAATTTGTCGATCCATACAATGAAGCAAACACGAAATTGGCCTTGATGTCCGTTCGCATGGCTTTTAAAATTTCCTTCTTGTCGTCCGTTTTCAATTCCTCTCTATACTTGTTTACAATCTTTGGATGCATTTCAATGAAAGCATCCCTGAAAAACGAATGAATGTCATAATCTTCTCGCTGGAACTTGACAAGATTGGGATCTCTGGACGCCATCCCGATAATGCGGGCCTCCAGTTGTCCGTAGTCCATCGACAGGAATACATGCCCTTCCGGAGCCACAAAGCAGGATCGAATGTCCTTCATATGTTGCGGATTGCGCTTGGGGACGTTCTGCATGTTCGGTTTCTTGGAACTGCGTCTTCCCGTGATTACGGACACAGTACTGTATTCCGAATGAATCACGTTGTCCACAGTAATCTTCCCGGTGGCAATCGGTTTGACATAGGTGGACAGAACCTTGAAATTTTCACGATAATCCAGAAGCATCCTGGGAACATCCGAACCGGATTCCAGAAGGGATTCCAGCATCTCGGCATCCGTGGATTCCGAATCATCCTCGCTGGAATGCTTGGCATGTCGGGTGATACTGAATCCCAGAACGTCCTTCAAAACAAACTTGACATCAACCGACGAATTGATCTTGAACCTCCTGCCCATCAACTGCTCCGCTCTCTGAATTTCCGGCAGGGCGTACAGCGTCTTTTCAATCTCTATGATCCGATCACTGTACTTTTTCAGCAGAAGGTTCGCTTCATCCGGATCGACACGGAGACCCCGGTATCGCATCAGTGTGACAACAAGACCGATATCAATCGTCTTCCAGACATGCTCCCATTGATCCCAGACACCTTCGGGCTGGGAATCCGGCCAATTGTCTGTTGAAGTGTCGGCAGCCATGTCCGGATGGACAAAATGACTCGACATGCACCGATCCAGAAGCATAGACTCAAACCGTGCATCGTGCCCGTTATACTCCAGCCACTCGCTCAGCCGGTAGTTCTGCCAAGGAGCAGAGGCATCCAGTCCTGTGATGTTTTTGATATTCACGCCCAGTAATAATCTGGTGGCGGTTCCCAGATCCAGAACTCCGCTTCGATGGAACATGAACCGAAGAAGAACCTTGATATCGAAAATCCTGTTATTGCCTTGATCATCATAAAAAGCCTGATAGAGCCAGTCCTCTCCAAACAGAAAGCAGAACCAGTACAACTCAAACAGATCATGATGCGCCCATTCTCTCTGTCCCAACACCTCCTGTATAACGGGGAGCAGATCCGGATTGGGACTTTCGGGATGATTGATGGAAACGGCAATTGTTTCCTTTTCATACCCAAAAGCCATTGTCAGAACGCCCTGTTTTGATGTGAACGGGTCCAGACCGTCCGTTTCGATATCCACGGCGATCGTTTGCCGATCCATCTCTGCATGATCAAACAAGACATTCAATTCTTCCCTGAACACGTCAGGAGAGATGCTTCGGTAGGTTCTAATCCCCTTGTTGTAGGGAAGGGGCAACGGTTGGGGAGTATCCAGAACACCAGACTCCACCAGTTTCCCAATCCGTACAAGGTCGGTCCTGAAAACCGTTTCAGCGGCACTTTCGTTTCGTCCCTTTCGGATGATATACGCCGGATGAAACACAGGGTAATACCAGAACGACACACCCCCCATCGAAGCGGGAAACGGAATCCCCCTCAATGTTGAGATGGACCCCAAACTCGGATCAATCCGATGAAGGGGAACGTCTCCGGTTCCAATCACCACCAGCGGACGGACTTTTTGAATCTCCTGTTCCAGAAAGGAAGAACAGCAATAAACCTCATCCTTGGTCGGCGTCCTGTTTTTCCCGTCCTTTGTGGGACGACACCTCACCGTGTTGGTGTACCGGATGCGAAGACCGGGAGGCATGGATCGTTCAATCACGGTCCTCAGATAAGAACCAGAGGCGCCCATAAACGGGCGTCCCCTCTGATCCTCGTCTTCTCCCGGAGCCTCTCCAAGAATCAGAATGTCTGCATCAGGATAGCCATCCCCGTCCATTTTTGGATGACGGAGGGTCGGCCAGTCATTGTGCAGGGAACATCGTTCGCAAATCCCCGCACGCTGAAAGAAAAGCCCCATGTCAGGCCCCTGCTCCACCGCACAGGAATACAAATTCCAGATTCTTTTCGGTGTCGATTTGCCGGGAACAGAACACACGACTGTCGTCTTTCAGGGACAAATACTCCGATCCGACGGAAACAGCGGTTGTCAATTCCTTGACACGCATCCGGATCTTTCCGTTTTCCATAATGGATTCGGATGGAAACTCTTCATGCAATTCGCCAAAGGTCGAACGATAGTCCAGAACAAACTCGTGCTTCGATCCATCCTGAATCAGGCTGACAGTGGACTCATCCGAAGATCCGATCAGACGAACCCGTTTCACGGCTGACATCAGATTGGGATGGATTGGAATGAAACGGTCGTCGGAAAGGTTTCCCGTCACATCGTTAATCTCCGATTCGAAGTCTACTGACGGAGTCGGTTTGAGTCCCGCAACGACCCGGAAGTTGCCCACCTCGAATTGAAGGCTTTTTCCATCATCAGCAATAAACAGGGTTCCACCCTCCGCTTTCTCGTCGCAAAGCAACGACACAAGAAACGGAGGAATCAGAATCGGTTCGGGTGTAATCATGAGTCCTTCCATGAAGAGACCGACGGATGCCTTTCCCAAAACAAGGCTGTCCGTCGCATACATCCGAACCTGCAAACCGCTCCCGGACGGATTTTCCACAATACCCACAATCACCCCATGACAAGGGGAAAACGTCTTGAAATTAACGGCACTCTTCAAAAAAGAAAACGCACTCCTCAATTCGGGAGTCATCTGAAAAAGAAAATTCCATTTCTTGTCTTCATCATCCTTGGATGCCCCTGAACCAAGAAGAGTCAACGATCCCTTCTGTCTGTCTCCGGTATTTTTCCACGCCAGTGTATTGTCTTTAAAATCCATCTGGATATCGGCTTCTCCCAACGATTCGAGGAGACCATACCACCGGCTCCATGAAATCAGACGAGGCCCCTCGGAATGCCAGCTTTCCCCTGTTTCCATCGTCATGACGGCTTCAACTTCACGTCCGGGGGTAGACAGGGAAACGCACAGATCCCCATCATCATTTTCGATGGATACGGTATCGCTGAATTCACTGAAGGCGGACATAATGGCTTTGAAAAAATACAAATTTTTAACGTATTCGGACGCTTGCACAGGATTCTCCTTCCACTTTGCAAGTTAAACAAGCACGATTCTACTCAGTTTTCGCAGGACAATATCCCCTCCTGATAATCTCTTCAAGAGCTGAAACCGGGACACGGATCGCTTTTCCAAGTTTAACAGAAGCAAGTTTTCCTTGACGTATCCATGCCCGAATGGTAAAAAAAGAAAGATTAAGTCGTTTTGCAGCTTCGTAGACTGTGATTAATTCCATTTTTTCCTCCATTTTTTCCTCCATTTTTTCCTCCATTTTTTCCTCCAAAATTAGTAATGTCTAAATCTCTGATGCAACCCAATTCCGGATGTCTTTTGAACCCATACTACCAAAGTCCTTGATTCCGTCCGGCAATCGTTTTGGATAAACCGGAACAGAAACGAAGGGACGAATCACGTCTGCCATCCGGATTGCAGACCCCGATTTTTGATCTGAATCGAGAACTATTACAATTTGACGGATTCCAGTAACCAGTCCGCTAGACAGGCTCTGAGAAATCGTCAGCAGTCGGGATGGATTCAACTGCAATCCTCCCAACGCCCAAGAAACGATCCCTGTACAGGATGTTTCCAGCTTCATGACATCGAACGGACCCTCAGTGAGAACAAGCGTATCCGCTACCGCTTTTCCCGCATTAAAAAGAAGGGTATTGATGGAAACAGGAGACAGGCTGGACGGACAGGACTTGTACCGTACAGGAGAATTCCCTGTCAGATCCCTTGCTGTAAAAGTCACAACCTCCCCTTGATCGTTTCGATAGGGAATCATCAATCGAAACGCAAACTCGCCGACATGCGTAAATCCCAGACCATACCTGCGGCAGACACCGACCGGATCGTCAAACCCTCGTTCCTTAAGGTAGGAGAGGGCCATTTTTGACGTCTCTCCCGGTCGGAACAGGGAGAGGGTCTTCTGATATTCCGAGATGGGTCTTTGTGCCCTGAACCCGATTTCCGGGGCCTTTCCCGTCCAGTAAGACCGAATCTCCCGATGGCAGACCTCCGCGGGACGATGCAACAGCTTTGCCAAAAGATACTCGATACGCCTTCCGGAATGAGAGCCATCCCTCCAGCAGTTATAAGCACCCGACTCTTCGCTGATCCCTAAATGAAATCCGGGATCGTCGGTCCCACACCATGGGCAGCGGATTCCGACATGCCCTTCCGTTACATGCCGAGTGTCCCTAGACCACACAATATGATTGTCATTGAAAAACTGTTCGAGCAGATACACAGTCAATCGGTTCCGGGATCGGATTTCTTGTTGCGGTTCTGGAACGTGATCTTGATTCCTGTCTCCTTATCGATCACGTCGATGAACGACCAGATCATCGCGACCGCCCATCCAAGAAGCGACCATCCCAGAAAAAGATCCAGCAGTAAAATGAAGATAATATATGGATGCTGGCGTTTGTACGCCACGATGACCGGAAGAAAGTACAGAATCACTGCCAACAGCAAAACAATGACTGTGACAACAATAGAACCTCCGAAAACAGTCGCCGCTAAAAACGTTATCATGATTTCCCCCGTCAAATGAAAAGGTTAATTTCTTTGAATACTGTACGTGCACGTTTAAGACAACGTTAATTATACTACAGGAAATACGTTAAGTCAATCCTACCCGTCAAACGTCTTGTGGTTTTTCCTTTGAAAATAGTTTTTCTACCCCCATCTTCATCCCACGAAAGATCAAATATCCCAGAATGAAGACACCAAAGAAAGTCCATTTAAGGACCACCCCGATCACCTCAAACAGCCATTTCCACGAAAGAAGATCAAGGGCGGCAATCTGGGCAGCCGTTACCGTATCATTGATCCGCTGATGCCGCATGGAAAGATCATGATCATAATCATGGGTATGGGGATGAAGTGAAGAATAGTTGTTCGATGGATGGATTGAATCGTCGCACCTTCTGTCTTCGTAGTGATCAAAGCACCTTCTGTCGTCATAATGAGTAAAACCAAGATCGTCAGTCCACATTGTCGTCTCCTTTTCCCAAATTAACCATGTCCCAAATATCAAACTTTCAAGCAAGCATTTCAGACTGTCAAGAGAATATCACAAGAAAATCAAAATGTCAAGGGTTGGAAAACCCCACGTCAGGGAACAGCAGAAAATCCCCCAAACAACACCCTTTCCCGACCGCCTTTAATCCAGAGACATTCAATCCTTGAAGCGGATCTTTTAAGTTCTCCATCTCCCCGATACTTGGATTGTCGTGTGCGAGCGATACCCATTGAAACGGTTTTGAGTGTCACCTTTATCCAGCCATGATCTTCCAACGCCTTGTAGACATCCGAGTCATAACCGGACAGAACGACCTTGCCCTTCACCTGCAACAGGAGATCGACCAGTTTCAGATGAAACTCCAAATCACAGTCATGGGTATAGTTGTTCGTATACGCCTTGTTCCGTGTTTCGGGAACATAGGGAGGATCAAGATACATCACGGTGTCCTCAGAATCCCAATACTTGATTCCTACCAACGCATCGACATGATCAATCTGGACCCGTTCCAGACGGGAACCCCATTCTTCCAGACTGCTCTTCTTTCTGTTCCATCCGGCAACAGGAGTGGGACCGTGTTCCTCACTTCCAAGAAATGCCCTTCCCCAACGCCCCTCTGTCCCGGCGGAGCCTGCAAACCCCTGATTCTGACGGACAAAGAACGCCCATGCCTGTTCCACATCCGTTGCCTCCGGATCTTTTTCAATGGCAAGGGCTTTCCGAAACTCATCTCTGGAATAGAGCGTGAATTGCGCCTTGTCGTTCAACGCTTTTCTTTTGACAGGATCTTGGAGAACCCTATAGAAATTAACCACTTCCCCGTCCAGATCGTTCAACACCTCTACCGGATGCGGAGGCTTCTCCCAAAATAAAGAGGCTCCCCCACAGAATCCCTCATAATAGATCTTCGCTTTCGGAAGATAGGGAACGATCTTGGGAGCAAGATGGTACTTGCCCCCACGCCACTGAAAAACACCACTCATTTTTGGATTATCCTCTCATCGCCGCATCACGGCATTTTTCCCTGTAACGTTCTCCCTCAATGGCGGATCGAATGATTTCAGTCCTGATCATTCCTGTTTTGGGATCGCAAATGGCTCCACGAACTCCATCGGCAAACGCACGAATCGTCTCTGGACCAAGTTCCAAAGATTGAACCGCAGATCGAATCATCTCAGAAAGCAACCGCATTGTCTCTGGACCAAGTTCCACAGAATGAGAAACACGAACTTCCAAAGGTTTCTCAGATGATGCTGTCAATTTCGACGGATCAACTGTCTCTGTCGATGCTTTTGCAGTCCTTTCAGCGAGGACTTCCTCCTTCGTCCTCCCGGATTTCAGAATACGCCGGATAGCTTCCTCCCTGTGTTCTGAAATCGGAATCACCCCCGTTTCGTACTTGCCGACGGTTGACGAATCGATACCCATTACCGTTGCAAGTTCCCTCTGGGAATATTTGAATTTCTTTCTGAGTTTTGCCAGTTCTGTACCTGTCATCAAAGCCATCCTCCAATTTTTAATTCCCGCCATAGCCACCATCCAAGGCCAATGATTCCAGCCCACAGGAGAGCGCTAATCCCCCAGATTACAGGGTTGAAACATACCGGGTATTCCGTGCAGTCATGATCGTCAGTTACGGGAAACTCCCCACACTCCGAGCACATTTCCGGAGAGGGGCAATTGAGATCGTGGATCATCTTAACCTCCTTCTATGGTTCAATCCTGCGAAGCTCAATCATCTCCGGATTGACAAAATGTTTTAGCGCTTCTTCCTCAGATGTATAGCCACCAGTTACACCTCCCCAACTTTCAGCACCCTTCACACGAAAAAGATATTGATATTTGGGTTCTTCTTTGATTGTCCATTCCCCTAGAACATCACAATCCCGCAAATAAGGAGGATAATGCCATCCTGGATCGCATGAATCTGGTGGCAGACAATACCTAAATTCTCCATCCTCTAGTTTCCACGGCTTCCCATCTGGAGCGACTACAGTCTTCCCTTCCCGCATCAGTGATAATGCCTCTTCGAATTTCATTTAATCCCCCTTCTCTGCTATGCGGTTCAGCTCGATGTAGGCATTCGCATATAAATTCGCCCTGATGGCAAGATCTCGGATCGCGTCGAGCTTCTTGTGCGCTTTCCGGTAGAGCGTCGGGTCCAGTACAGCCCCGAGAGAATCGGCCCGGCTGTTTTCGGCGATGAACCCGTCAATGTCCAGCTCGGAGAGAATCGCGGCTTGTGTGATCAGGAAGTCTTGAATCATCTTGTATTCAGGTTGTTCCATTTCGTCCTCCTTTATGGTTCAATCCTGCGAAATTCCCAATCTTCGTTATCTACTTCTTTGGGGTCGCCAAGAGCAATACAAAAGGAAGGTAGGCTTTTCCGTAAATCTTCCACGGAAAAGTATTTGGCACTCGCAAGAATCCAGTCCGTCGTACCTTTTAACCGGAATAGATACTGGTATTTAGGCTCTTCTTTTACTGTCCATTCTTCCAGAATATACTTATCACTAAATTGAGTGACACACCCCTTTACAAGAGGATTGGCTATGTATGTTGAGCGCATGAACTTTCCGTTTTCCAGCGTCACTTCCTTTCCAGATGGATCAAGTACAGTCTTCCCTTCCCGCATCA
>Ga0078972_1008850_pt1 | contig 20532 bp, 25 predicted proteins | sample YelNatPaOPGAMG01_FD_67568 | JGI IMG/M metagenome (GOLD analysis project Ga0078972, IMG submission 67568) | Hot spring thermophilic microbial communities from Obsidian Pool, Yellowstone National Park, USA - OP-RAMG-01 (SPADES assembly) (version 2) | ecosystem: Environmental > Aquatic > Thermal...
TCAGAAAGCTGCGGACGTCGAAGGGGTCTTCGTATGTTACTGTTTTCGCCACACCGTGGGGGATATCCGCGCCGCTGTCCTTGCCGATAAAGCGGACGATCTCGTAGAAGCGATCAAGGCCGGGGTACGTGCGAGGCAATGTGCATGTGACATTCGTAATCCCCAAGGGAGCTGCTGCCTGGGCAACGTGCAGGCACTGATCAAACATTTCCGGGCGGGCTAAATGGTCCCGGCTCACCCCCGGCCAGGCAGTGCATCGCGCCGGGCGCGCCGCCCGGAAAAAGCGGGATCGTAGGCCCGACGTGTTCAATTCTCCAGATAAGCGCGCGCGTCCCCGACGCGTGCAATCTCGTCCAGGATTCGACGCCAGGAGAGTGGCTGTGGACCACGCCATCGGAGATCCACCCAAGCTAAATAGAGCTTGCCCAACCACAGCTTCCACAGAGGATAGGCATCGCGGTAGAGCTTGGCCAGCTCCGCGTAGAATTCGGCGAGCGGAAGGCGCGTGGGCAGCACGGCATGGAGCACGTCGAAAAGCTCATAGTTGTGTGTGATGAGCTGGTCCTTGACGGCATCGAAGAACGCCGTGCCGGGCAGCGGCGTCAGCACAGCGAAAAATGGCAACTGCAACCTCAAGCGGCGCACATAACGACGCAGGGCAGCGAAATCGGCACGGTCATAGCTCGGATCCACAATGAACGAGACATCGGGTTCGATGCCGTGCTGCCGCAGGATCGCCAGCGCTTTCTCGTTGTTCTCGACCGAGTTGTTCTTGTTGACGGCATCCAGCCCGGCTTGGTCCGGTTTCTCAAAGCCGATGAAAACCCCGTCCAGCCCGACTTCGCGCCATTGCGCGATCAGCTCGGGATGACGCACGATGACATCGCTGCGCGCCTGCACGTAATATTGCTTGCGGATGCCCCGTTCCTTGAGCAAGCGGGCGATTTTCTCGCTGCGGCGGGCGCTGGCCAGAAAATTGTCGTCAGTGAAGAACACCTTGGGCTCGGCGACGGCTTCCAGCTCATCCACGACGCGTTGGGGACTCTTGAAGCGCACACGTCCTTGATAGAAGCGCCAGACAGCACAGAAGTTGCACCGATAAGGGCAACCTCGCGTCGTCTCCATGGCCGCTACGGGGCGCTCTGTGAACAAGTGGTAGTAAAGACGATAGGGGCGCGTCAGCGTGCGCTGCGGGTGTGGCAGAACGTCCAGATGGTGCACCAAGGCACGCGGACCGGTGAAATGTTGACCCTCCGGCCGATTGAGCACCAATCCGGGCACGTGGGAGGGATCACCTCCGGCGGCAAGACAATCCACTAACTCGCGCGTGGTGATTTCACCTTCCCCTACCACGATGGCATCCACCGCAGGATGCTGGAAGTCACTCGGATATAACGAAGGATGGTGCCCGCCCACCACGACGAACGTCTGGGGATTGGCCGCCTTAGCCGCCTCCGCGATGCGCAATGTCTGATACATTTTCACCGTAAAAGTGGAGGTAATGCCGACCACATGCGGCCGAAAATCGGCTAAAGTTGAGGACAGGGCTTCCGGTTGCAGACGCAGGTCTAGCAGCGCAACCTCATGTCCATTGTGAAGTGCCCCGGCGATCATTTCGAGCCCCAGAGGTTCGATCAGGTCTAATCGTTCCAACCCTATTCCTTGATTCTGTTTCGGCTGTACTAATAGGACACGCATACGCATCTCTCCTAGCTCGCAATATTCCGTCCAGACCCCGGTTCATCACAAAAGCACCAGAAAAGCGCCCAGAATCCAATCCTCCGATACTCCGAGTCTACGTACTATAGCTCAATCAAGATAACACCACAGCCTTCCTTTGAGCTTCGCTTTGAGACCTCTCTAGAATGGCGCTATGCACTATGTGCCCGAGGTATCCTCAGCGCAGCCTGGCTCTGCAGGCTGTGCGAGGCCAGCAGCAGGATGAGCGCCATACACACGGCCGATGCCAGACACCAGGTACATACAGCACCGATCACAAAGGGCTCCAGGAATGTCAGGTAGAGGGAGAACACCGCTCCGATCACCGCCAGGCCCCACAGGATAAGCAGCGCCGTCCATCCCAACTGACCTCCGAACAGACGGTGGAGCAGCCAGAAGAACAGAATGCCCAGGTAGCTCAGTCCACCCAATATGGCCACCGGGATGCCGAATAGCTCGGAGTAGGAGGTGAGCTGTACCGCATCGCAATCTCCCACCGGACCGCAGATAACATCGGTGTGCAACAGCTTCGTGTAAGCCAGATAGCTGGCCACACCCAGACCGATCAAGGCAAACACCGGGATCAGCACCGACCATCCACTGCGTCGGGGGTCGGCGGTATTTTGTGAACGACGCGAGCGCGCCGGCGATGCCCCTGCCGTCGCGGCAACCCACCGACCGGTCCGTCTGATGGCGATGCCTGCATAGACCAACACGGCTGCCAACGCCGCCAGCACCACGCCAGCGAGTGCATTGGCCAGCGTGTCGGGAGCCGGTGGTCGGCCACCGATGCCCGGCTCGGCCGCTGCTCCTGTCTCCGCCGGCGCCGCGACTTCCTCGCACGGGGTGTTGCCACACAGCTCGACTCCCACAGCGCGCTCCAGGCCGGGTAAGGATGGATAATTCACCCCACCGGCCGCCAGGTACTGCGCGATCAGGCCGGGCAGCTGCTCGGGGATCTCACGTGAACCGACCAGCACATGATCCCCGATGATCAGGGTGGGCACTCCCTGGCGTTCCGGCGGAATGTTGAACTGTCGCACGGCTGCCTGATACAGCGCCACGTTGGCCAGTTCTCCTCCTTCCAGCATTTTGAGGCGGAACTGCGCCCCATAATGGGCTTGCAGGGGCGGCAGCACCTCCTCTATAACATAGTGGCAATGCGGACAGGTACGTGACCAGAACAAGATCGCATGCACAACCGGCGCATCTGCCGCAGCGACACCAGGCCATGACAGCATCAGGGTGAACATCATTATAAGCATCAGAGCCCTCAAAATGCCCAGCCACCTTATCATAGAGGTTTCACCTCCTGCGATAGAAAATTGACGTTGGAGTCCGCAGGACTGAAATTGGCATTCAGCGTTGACCCGCTTCCAAGTGGCCGCGCAGCCCCCTACGGCGCACCGCTTCGACCTGGGCCCAAACCACCTTGCGCAGGAAGCATAACGCTTCCTCGCCATCCCGGTCTGCCAGCACCATGCGCAACCACGTTTGTTGTTCCTCGTCCAGGACCACAGAGATCTTGCTCGTGGGCAGTGCCTTCTCGCTACCGTCAACTGCCACTGACTTAAGCTACCTCATTTGCAACGTCTGCGCAAAGCTGCTTCTACTTTCTTGGCAATTATCTGCGTGACAAAGTCAAAAATGCGCGCTGGATCGTTCTCGCGTGCCAGCAACAGCACCCGGTGTACTTCTGCTTCGTCCAGGAGGATCAAGATTTTCTCAACACGCTCGATAGCCAAGGTGATCATCCCTCCAGAATGGAACGCAATGCCTCCACGGCATAGACGAGGTCCTCCTTGTCGGTGAACCAGCCTGGGCTGAAGCGCAGTGCCCCGCAATCCAGCGTACCGGCGACGCGGTGTGCCTGCGGGGCGCAGTGTAACCCGGCGCGCGTGGCCACGTCGAAGGCCTGATCTAACACAGCAGCCAGCTGATCCGGCGCATATCCGTTGACCGTCACCGCGACCACAGCCACCCGTTGTTCGATGTTGGAGGGGCCCAACAATGTCACTCCCGGTATCTCTTGCAGCAAGGCGATCAGCTGGCCAGTCATTTCCAGTTCGTGTGCGCGGATGCGTTCCACACCAACCTCCAACACGAACCGCACACCGGCCAGCAACCCCGCGATGCCGGCAGCGTTATGCGTGCCTGCCTCCAGACGTGCCGGTAGCTCGGGTGGCATGTCCTCGCGCTCCGATTCGATCCCCGAGCCTCCCTCGATCCACGTCTCCAGGTTGATCCCGGGTTGCACCACCAGGCCACCCGTCCCATGAGGACCATACAACCCCTTGTGGCCGGCAAAGGCCAACAAATCAATATGCATCGCCTGCATGTCGATCGGGCATGTCCCCGCCGTCTGAGCGGCATCCACCAGGAATGGGATGCTATGCCGATGTGCGATCTGGCCAATCCGCGCGATGGGCAACAGGGTGCCCAACACGTTAGAAGCGTGCAACAGCGCTATCAAGCGCGTGCTGGGGCGGATGGCTGCCTCCACATCCTCGAGATGGAGTGTGCCGTCCGGCGCACACGGCAACGCTGTCAGTGCGACACCACGTCGTTCCAATGCCTTAAGCGGCCGCCACATCGCATTGTGTTCGATGGATGAGGTAATGACGTGATCGCCTGGCCGCAGCAATCCCTTCAGCGCCATATTGATCGCCTGTGTGGCATTCATGGTGAACACGACGCACGACGCATCGGCAGCGTGAAACAGAGCCGCCAAGGCCGCGCGCGCCTCATCGGCAATGCGCGCGGCCTCCTCCTCGCGCCAGTGACCACCGCGTCCGGGTGTGCCGCCCACGTGACGCATAAAATGGTCCACCGCCACATAAACTGCTTCCGGCTTGGGCCAGCTGGTGGCAGCGTTATCCAGGTAAACGCCCACCCTCCCCTCCACCGGGTATCCGATCGGCCTCTATTTGCAAACCGCGCCGTTGCGCTGCGGCCACAACCCGTGGCACAATCGCGCGCCAGAAGAGATCGTTCGCCGCGGCCACATCTCGATCCATTGTGATGCGCTTGAGCTCGATCACCTCGCTGGCCTCAAAGGCCAGCCAGATGTATCGCGGTTGCCTGCCCGAGGGTGTCACGGATTTGCCTGTACCTCCGTCGCCTTATCCGCCTCGAACTCCCTCAGAGCGTCCAGAATCGCCTGCACCACTTCCTGCACATCTTCCTCGGTGAACTCCAACGAGGATTTCTTGGGAATCTCGCAATCGGTTACCAACGTGATGGAGCGATCCGGGGTAAAGCCGGCGGCCTCGACGATCTTGCGCGCGCAGTTGATGGAACAGCCATCCACCGTGACGATATGCTGCGCGCCCTCGGTGGCTTTGAGGACAGTGGGCGCCTGGGTGGGCAGTCCGCCCAGGCAGAAAATACATGCCTTCTGGCGTCCCAATCGCTTCATCACCTCCAATCCGGCCAAACCGGCCAATGTGCCCACGTTGGACATGCCCCCGAAGCAGACAAACAGTGCCGTCTCAGGAGTGCTGCCGGTACTCTTAGTCGATTCGCTCATTCTTATTCCTCCTTATCTTCCTCGTATTTGATTGGTTTGCTCATCTCAAGAAAGGCACCCACATTGGGTGGGCACAAACCCCCCTCTTGCAACAATCCGTATAGATGCAAGACCATTTGCAGACCCAACGCGGTAAAGCTTGAGGTGCACAGCTGATCGGCCATCTCGAAACGGACGACAGTGACAGATGTCACGGCGCAGGCAGATATGGCAATGCGCGTGGAATCAACCCATTTCCCCCAGCCGAATGCAACACCCGGTGTCGTCAATTCAAGTGTCGTTTCGCCGCCGCACTGCTCACCTGCCTGCTTCATATGGATGGACAACCGCACCCGGCCGCGCTGCAGAATGCACAGGCAGACATCGGTGGGATCCAATACTGTCTCCCCCGCGGCGTAGACGCACGGTCGCCCACACCCAGCCAGATCATGGAGCTCGCTTTCGCTCAGCCAACGCGTTTGCGCACAGCGGCGCAATGCATCTATGATCGATCTTGCCACTCACAGATTCTCTCTTCTTTTTATCCCATCCTGCTTGACGTAGCACGATGTTGGTAGACGGTACGTACTGACAACCCCCATCATCCGCTCACATCATGAATGGGGTGTGACCGGTGACTCGTTGCCCCACGGGCAGCAGGGATTATCCTCAGGTTCCACCCGGGAGAGGTGGCGGCTGCACCATTTTGAATGTGTACTCCAACGTCACCGTCACCCCATCCGTCACCTCGATCAGGCCTGGCACGACGGGCAACGGAATGCCAAAATCGGCCAGGTTGATGCGCGTGGTCGCAGTGCCCTTGAGCCGATCGAGGTACAGAGCGGCCGTCGTGTCCCACGTGGCCGGCCGGGTGACATCCTTCAACGTCAGGTCACCTATCAGCTGAAAGTCCAACGGCTTTGCCGGCTGGAAATCCGACGGGAAGTTCCGCACTTCCCTGACCAGAAAGTAAGCCAGCGGGAAGCGCGCAAACTCCAGCCAATTGGCACGCAACGCTGCATCACGCTCAGGGTTGTTGCTGGTCAGCGTGTTGAGATTAGCGGTGATCATCCCGAAACCACTGGCCCTCGGGTCATCGTAGTTGAGCGTAAACTGGCCGGCCAGTTGCCGCGTCCTGCCCACCACCTGCTCGGTGCGTCCCCCCTCGTTGAGCAGCACCTGGGTGACGGTATAAGTGAGGATGCTTTCCTCCGGAACGATGGAAAACGTTTCGGTCCGGCCGGTGAGCGGCCGCGGGGGCAGGGTGGGCGTCGGTGTCGCCGACGGCATGGCGGTGGGGGCCAGGGTGGCAGCGACCAGCGGGCCGGGGGCAAGCGCAAGCTCCGTGAGAGCAGCCCCTTGGGTGCAAGAGAGCACTGCATCAGGACGATCATTCCACGCCACCGCGAACACACTTCCGATACAAACAATGAGCAGACTCAGCCATCCGAGCATCCGCTTCCAGACAGGATCCATGATCTTGCCTCCTCAGGATCACGGCTAACCCAGTGCCGGCATGTCGCCCAACCGTTCGCGCAAAGCGGCCAGTTGCTCGGCATAGGCAGGTTCCAGCAGGGGTGGACAGTCCTCCGGTTCCTTCTGGCCGGCCACCAGCTTCAGCGCAAAGGTGAAGCACGTCGGCTGACCGCATTGCCCACAGTTCGTCTTGGGCAGTAGCTGATAAATCTCCATCGGAGCGGCGCGCCGGCGCATCTCGAAATCGGGCTGCAGCTCATTCCGCCGCTCCCAGGTACGATTGACCAAATCAACTAACCCGCGGATGACGCGTTCCGCTTCGGCGCGATCCGCCAGGTTGGCAGCCATAATGCGCCTAGCGTGGAAAGCGACGTTGCGCCCGCCCTTGGTCCAGGTCAGTGCATTCGCCCCCCGGTTGTAGACCGCGCCGCGCAGTGCGGCATTGAGATAGGGCAATACCTCACTGATATCCACCTTCAATTGTGCCTCGGCGGTCCACTTTTCGGCGCCAGGCTCGCATGGCGGTACAAACAGCTTCAGGTTATACTCATCAATCAACATGGCAATGATCACCTCTTTCGATCAGAAACAGGTATTATGGCCGGTTGGGATGACTTTCTGGTGGAGGCAACGCCGAACGGTTGTGGCGCCCGCACGCTGAGATAACGGTAGAATATGCTGGCGACGAGCATCTGCACGATGAACGACAGCGCCACCGGCAGCCCTGTGGAAGGTGGAAAACTGGCAAAGGCCAGCCCCACCGCAATCGGCAAGTTCTTCATACCGGAAGCATAGGTAACCGCAACGCGTTCTTCCCAGCTAAAGAAATGATACCCCAGTCCGTGCGGGATCAAGAATCCCAGCGGGAATATCAGCACCACCGCCGCCAGCACCGAAGGTACCAGCGGCCAACGTGCTATGATGAACGGGACATTGACATTGCAGGTGGTGAACATCAGCAACACAGCGGTTAATGCCGACAAGGCAGGCAGCAGTGGGAGATGCGGTTTAATGTCCCATCTCCTCTCCATCCACCAGCGTGCTGCAATTCCTAGGATCAGTGGAATGAGCAGAATAAAGGCCAATTGCTGGAACATGCCCCACACATTCACCGTCACATTGCTGCCGGCCAATATCCACATCAAAGGTGGGATCAGGAAAGGCGCCAATACCATTGTCAAGGCGTTGATGGCCATGCCCAGCGGTACATCACCTTTAAGCAGCGCCGTCCACACGGCAGCCATACCGGCACACGGTACCACACCCACCAGGATGATACCCGTTGCCAGCTGGTTATCTGTTACCAACAGGCGGGCCAGCGCCCAACATAGCAATGGCATATAGGCAAAATTAAGCAGTAATCCTGCAATGACGCCCCCTGGCTGGCGAACCACCAACCCAAACTGGCGTGGCGTAATGGTGAAACTGATGAAGAGGATCATCAGGAAAGTGAGCGGCTGGGTCACACCCTGCAGGATGCGGCCCGGCGTTGTCGTCCACACCCCCAAGCCTAACCCGATTATCACGGCCGCGAGGATGATGCTCTGATACCGAGTGCGCACGAACTCGGCGAAGCGCAACAATGGTTTCATGCCTCCTCCTTCTCCTCCTGCCACGCAATGGCCTGACCACAGCACTCTGTCACGCAGAGGCCACACGCATTGCACAGTGCCTCTTCAATGACAATGCGGCCACCCAGGCGCTCTCGCGCATCGGCGACGTAACGAATTGCCCCGGTTGGACAAACGGGGATCGCTTTGCAAATGTCGGCCATCGCCGGACACTTCTGCGTGATGACGTATGGTCTCACCGACTCACCTCTCCCGACAATGTTTTTCTCCGTGACGCGTGCCGTTACCGGCCAGCGCCGGCATTGCCAACATTCCTCGTTGTTCTCATCCGCCACTCACTTTTTTAACCCCCTCTTACGCCAGTCGGCGCGCCAGCGTGTGCACCGCCAGGACGAACAGAACAGTCGCATAAGCCGCCAGCACCACCAGGTCGAGCGCTATCCGTTCTATGGTTCCTCCATATAGAGAGCCATGCAGCGCCTCGACCGTATAGGTGAGCGGTAGCAGGCGCGCCAGTGCCTGCAACGCCGGTGGCATCGCAGCTACGGGCATGAAAACCCCGCTCAGAAACATCATCGGAAAGCGTATGAAGTTGGCCAGCGTCTGTGCTTCGAAAATCTGCTTCACGGCCACCGATACAAAGCTTCCCAGCGCTGCGAACGCCAGCGCCGATACCAGCAGTGTTAGCACCAGCCAGAGCCACTGTACATCACCACCGCCAAAAACGGCCAATCCGACCACCAATACTGCCGTTGTCACTGTCAGCCCGAACATCGCGCCACCCAGCAGCTTACCGAACAGCAATGCCGGCAGGCGCACCGGCGCCAACAACAGCCGTTCCAGCGCGCCGGTGCTCCGCTCGAAGACGATCACCGTCGCTTCCATCGAGCTGGTGCCGAAGAGCAGCGATAGCGCGAGCAGGCCGGGCAACAGCTCGTGCCAGTTGCCTGGATTGCGAATGGCAAAAGCCAGCACAAAGGCAAACGGCAGCAGAATGCCCCAGCTGATGTTGGGTGGCTTGAAGTAATAAGCTCTCAGGTCCTTGAGCGCAATGTAGCCCATGCAACGCAGGTCATCCGCCAGCATTTCCGCCCCCTCCCCCGCCACCTTTCTCGGCCAACATGACCTCAGCACCCATGCCGGTCAGGCGGACGAAGACATCCTCCAACGTCGGGCGTAGCGTATTGATCGCCACCAGCTGTGCCCCGTCCACCTGCTCGAGTGCCTGGCGCACGGCAATCGCCACATCCTCTGCTTCGACACGCCGTGTCTGGGTGGAACGATCGGCATCGAGGAAGGTGACCTCCACCACAGCGCGCCCTGAGGCATATTCCTTGAGCCCATCGAGCGTGTCCAGCGCCACGATGCGTCCTCTCACAATGATCGCCACCCGATCGCACAGACGTTCCGCTTCCTCCAGGTAATGCGTGGTCAGGAAGATGGTGACCCCTTCATCGCGCAGTTGGGCGATCATCCGGCGCAACGACCGTGCACTCATCACGTCCAGCCCGGTGGTTGGTTCGTCCAAAAAAAGGAGTGCAGGTCGGTGCGCCAGCGCCGCTGCCACGGTCAGCGCACGCTTCATCCCGCGCGACAGGCTGGCGAACAGCACATCGCGCTTGTCTTCCAGGCGAAAGCGTGTCAGCAGCTCCATAGCACGCGCTTTGCGCTCCGCGCGCGGCACGCCATATAGCTGCATCGCGAACACCAGGTTCTCCAGAGCAGTCAGCTCATTGTACAGATTGGAGCTTTCCGGCACGACACCAACATGCTTCTTAATGGCGGTTATTTCGCGCGCCACGTCATAGCTCAACACGGTCGCACGTCCGGAGGTCGGCTGCGACAGACCGGTGAGCATTCGGATCGTGCTTGTCTTGCCCGCGCCGTTGGGGCCCAGGAAACCAAACACTTCGCCGCTTCGCACCTCAAAGCTGATGCCGTCCACGGCGCGCAAGGGGGGATGTCCCTTGCCGGTCGGGTAAATCTTCACCAGCTGTTCGGCCACAATGGCTATATCAGACATACGAGAGCCCTCCTCACGTATCGGTCATGCAAATAGCGCCGCCAGGATATCCTGTTCTGGATGGCGGCAGGCGGCACGCACAAAATGTTCTATGCCGAAGAAGGCGCGTTGGCGCTCGGCCGGCGCCCACAGCATAGGACTGCTGCGCACCTGGGTGGCATGGCAGCGTATGGCGGCCATCTTGGTCTCCCATGCTGCTGACACGTCCACCGTCAGGTTGATACATTCATCCGGCACGCCACGTACGCGTTCCATGCCTAACTGCTCTGTCAACGAACGCGGCACGGCCACAGTGTAAAGCGCTGCCACTTGCTTGCTCTTCTCAAACGCTGCCGCCACACAGCGCCCCACCGCGATGTGATCCGGATGACCCGACAATCCATCCGGCCCGAAGCTCACCAGCACCTGTGGGTGTACCATTTCGATTTCATCTAAGATAGTGCGCGTGAGCTCCTCTGTGTCAATTCGTTCCAGATACCCGTCCGGGTACTCCAGGATGTGGGGCTCCGCAATGCCCAGGGCACGGCAGGCACAACGCAGCTCCTGCATGCGCACGTGCGCCAGCTCCTCAGGGCGGTACATAGGTGAATCATCTGGCATCCCCGCCTCGCCCCGTGTGGCGGTCAACAGGTGCACACGCACCCCACGGCGGGCGGCCAGCGCCAGCATGCCCCCGCAGCGGAACGATTCATCGTCCGGATGGGCAAACACGGCCAGCAAGCACGGTAGATTGGTCACGTTTTCCCCTCTTTTGCGCACTTCGGGCACACGTCGCTGACGCGGTTGGTCCAGTATTCCAGCCCGCACACGGGACAAATCACATGGCGCAGGTCACCCATCGGTGGCTTGCCGCGCGGACGCTCCTCCGGCGGCAGCGCCGCAAAGGGATCAATATGGCAACAGCACCCCGACAGCGCCTCTACTACCTCTTCTTCGTCCTCGCTCATCAGCGTGCCTCCCTGGCCGTCATCCGTCGGGATCAGGGAGGCAAACACCCCCTGATCCCGACGCATCAGGCGACTCTCTTTGAGCCAGGCGATGATTTCATCTTTACGCGGCAGGCGACCGGCCGATTTGACCTCCTCGTTGATCACCAGACCGGGTGTGCTCATAATCTGGTAGGACACGATGGCGTTGACGTCAGTCACCTTGGTGATGACTGCCTCAATGCCGGTCTCGGCGAGCGCCTCGCGCGTCAGCTCCTCCAGGCGTTTGCACCTGGGGCAGCCCGTTCCTAGAATCTTGATCTCCATACGTATTCAGATGCTCCTTTCCCAATGTAGATTGATGCAGATCTTGCCCAGCGCTACACCGAGCGCTGATGGGCCAATGCCATCACCCGTTGATTACGTCGGCTGACCCACCACAGCCCGAGTGCCAGTGCGGCCAAGAAAGCAAGCACGTAAAGGATGATCGTCCAGATGCTGGTGCCGTCCACCCAGGCACCGTACAGCAGGCCGGCCAGTGTGCTGAACAGTGCCACCCAGCCCACGTACACCCATGCCTTCAAGCGACCGATGATGGCCGAGATGATCAGGATGCTCTGCAGACTCAGCTCTGGATCGGCCATCAGATAGGCCAAAAGCGGCCCGCGATGCATCCCCAGGCTCAGGAACATGTTGGCGATGGGCACCTCCACCAGCGTGGGGAAGTACATGAAGACGCCGAAGACCACTCCGGCCAGATTGCCCAGCAGCGTGTTCTGTCCGGCCAGATACTGGATCCATTCCGGCCGGATCAGCTGGCGGATGATCCCCACGGCAAAGACGCCCACGATCAACAGCGGGAAGATCTGCTTGATGAAACGCCACGATTCCCACAACCACTCCTGGATTTCATACGGATCGAAGAACCGTCGCGCGACGTAGGCGGTCGCGCTCAACGTCACCACGACGGCGAAGAACTTGCCCGGGAAGCGCACCTCTAAGCCCGTGGCATCGGGTTTCATGTTGGTTGCCGCCACCAGCAACGTGAGCACAATCAACCCCAACGTCACCCACGTCCAGCGGTTGAACCCCTCATCCACGCGGTTCAGGCCGAACCAGGCCGCCACGCCGATGCACGCCAGTAATCCGATCAAAATGGCACCCTGGACGCTCACCCCTTCCTCGCCCTTGTTGGGATCGAAGGGCACCAGCTGGTAGAGCAGTGCCTGGAAGCGATCCACCCCGGTCACGGGGATGTTGATCTGCGCATAATTGTTCGTCAGGAAGGCCAGTTTCAGCGTCCCCGAAAGGAGCAGCGCCACCAGGATGAGGATGAAGACCCAGGAACGGCGCGGGATGCGACCACTGCCGGCGAAGTCCCTGTCTGTTTCCTGATCGTGGGCGATGTCCGAACGGCTGAAGATGAGCGCCATGATCATCCCGATGCCGATGCTGAATGACAGCGAGAGCAGCAGGCGCGCGATGGCCAGGTCCAACCCGATCGCCACGCCGGTGTATGCCAGGGCCAGGATGTTGGCGGCCGGCGCGAAGAAGAGGAAGGTGATCGCCGGCCCTAATCCGGCTCCTTTCTTATAGATGCCGGCAAACAAGGGCACGATGGTGCATGAACATACCGCCAGCAGCGAGCCGGCCGAGGCAGCCGCCGGATATGAGACATACTTGGGCGCATTGCGGCCCAGGTAGCGCGTGATGGCCTCCTTGGGCAGCAGAGCGGCCATCGCACCGGCGATGAAGAAAGCGGGCAGGAGACACAGCAACACATGGGCCGCCAGATAAGCGGCCAGGTTGCCCAAGCCCCCCTGCAGCAGCTTCAGCGCAAAGATCGAGATCTCTTCCATATGTGATGACTATCCCCCTATACTTGATTTTAGTATTAGTGAATGGAACGCGTGCTTCGGGTCACCCTGTCCCGGTGCGCAACATCGCGGCAAACTCGTGCGGCATCGCGCTCGCCTCGATCGCCCGCGCCGTGCGTTCCACATCGTAGGCCACGCGGATGAACGTCACGCGCAGATCGCGGTCCTCCGCTTCCAGGACGGCATAACAGGCACGTGGATCGTTGTCCTTGGGCTTGCCCACGCTGCCGTCGTTGACCACATGCCCTCCGCTTGGCAGAATCTTATGATAGGGCAGATGGGTGTGGCCACACACCAGCACATCTGCATCGGCCATATCGAGCAACCGCTCTAAGCTGGCATCCGGGCGATCTTCAAATAGATACTCGTTGATCTTGCGTGGGCTGCCGTGCACCAACAGCACCCACAGCCCGCCCAGCTGCACCCGGATGTTCGGCAGCAGGTTGCGCAAGAATGCCTTGTTCTCCGCCGAGGTGTGCGCATTCGTCCAGGCGATCGAGCGGTTGCCCAATGCCTTGGCCTCCGGCGTCTTATAGGCGCAGCCACAATCGTCGCTGTCGTGGCCTACCCCCTGATCGTAGTTGCCCATGATGGCGGGGATGCCGCTGCGGCGAAGCGTCTCGACCACCTCATTGGGAAAGGTGGCATAGCCCACCAGATCGCCCAGGCAATAGCGTTCCCTCAGACCCCGTGCGTCCATGTCGGCCAAAATGGCCTCCAAGGCGGGCAGGTTGGCATGGATATCACTGAATATCGCAATCCTCCGACTCGCCATGTCCATCCCTCTCATTGTCAGCGCACATCTCGGCGACAGGTGGTGTGCAGCTGCCACTACCGTTAGCCCTTACCAGCCTCCCCTCCGGACCGCACAACACCGCGCGCTTGCGGATGCGCGCCGGGTCAAAAAACCGTGCAAACCATTGGCGCCAATAGGCCACTGCTTCACGATCGACTGAGTAATAGATCCAACGACTGTCCGCAATATCGCGGCGGCTGCTGATGAGCCCTGCCTCACGGAGCACGCGCAAATGATGCGACAGAAGGTTAGGCGGCATACCCAGCTTCTCATTCAACTCGCAGTTGCACGAGTCCCCCTGCATCAGCAGCTCGAAGATGCGCAGGCGATTGGGGTCAGCCAGTGCCCGCAACACGCGTATCATCCCGATTCGATCAGGCCGGGGTTCGGCCGGCGATATTTCCCTGTTCCCGTTTTCCATTTCACTTCCCCCTTACCCATCTCACGCCGACAACCGCCCGGTATGCCGCCGCAGAGGTGTTTCTGGGCAATCCCGATGCCCTATATCCCAGACGCCGGAGTACTGTCCTGCGCCGCCAGCGGTTGCGGCACGGCCGCTGCAGCCTGGAACCAGGCGCGCTTCATCCATAGCGCCACGTACACCAAGCCGATCAACACCGGCACCTCGATCAACGGGCCGATCACAGTCGCCAGGGCCTCCTGCGAGGCGATGGTAAACGTGCCCACGGCAACCGCGATCGCCAGCTCGAAGTTGTTGCTGGCCGCGGTGAAGGATTGCGTCGCCGCCATCTCATACTTGAAGCGCAAGAGAGCGGACAGCCCAAAGGACACGAAGAACATCAGCACAAAATACGCCACCAGCGGAATGGCGACGCGCAACACGTCCAGCGGCTGCGCCAGGATGCGGTCGCCCTGCATCGCGAACATCACCACGATGGTAAACAGCAGGCCGATCAGCGCCGTGGGGCCCAGGCGCGGCATCAGCTGGGTCTCATACCATTCCCGGCCACGCCGACGAAGGAAGTAAAAGCGGGTGATGATGCCAGCCGCCAGCGGGATACCCAGGAAGATGAGCACACTCTTGGCAATGTCCCACATGGTGATGTGCACGATGGTGCCGGGCAGCCCCAGCCATTCGGGCACCACTTTGAGATAGAAATAAGCCAGCGGGCTGTACATAATGATTTGGAAAACCGAGTTGAGCGCCACCAGCACGGCGCAGTACTCATTATCGCCGCCGGCCAGCATGTTCCAGATGAGCACCATTGCGATGCAACGTGCCAGGCCCACAATGATCAACCCGGTGCGGAAGCCGGGGTCATTGGGCAGGAAGAGCCACGCCAGCGCGAACATCACCGCCGGCCCGATCAGCCAGTTGAGCGTCAACGAGACGCTGAACTGCCGGCCTGCTTGGGTGATGCGGCCCAGCTCTTCATAGCGCACCTTAGCCAGCACCGGATACATCATCCACAAGAGACCCAGCGCGATAGGCGCGGACACCGTGCCGATGCTGAGCGCGTTGAACACCTCCTTGATGCCGGGCGCTACCGCCCCAATGCCGACCCCGACCGCCATCGTGATGAAGATCCACAAGGGTAGAAAGCGATCGAGCAACGATAGCTGCGCAACAACACTCTGTCCTGACGGTTTTGCCACTGCCTGTGAAGCGGTTGTCATATTGTCTTTCCCCTTTCCCAGTCCATTGTTTCGATACCTATTGAAATAACAAGCCAAGAAGAAAATCCGTTGACACGCTACTATGATTCGCATTGAAACTTCTCCGGCAAGGTCACACCTGAGCAAATTTTCCAGGCCTGCTGTCCGGCAAGAGAGTCGCCCTTCGCATGCATCTCATCATAATAGTTCAACGATGATTGAAATTGTAGCACAGGCAGGACCGATTGTCAAGAACAAAGGAACGAAAACCAAGCCTTTTCCGCAGCCCTCTAAAAGGAGGTGCAACCCACTGTAACCCTTGTCTTTTAGCAGGGTAGCTATGCCCCCGAGCCACAGACCATTGAAAAAGCCAAGGGTTTGTCAGCCCCTTTGCCTCTCTATATAATGTAGAGGTGGATCCCCGCCCAACGGTGCCGTTGAAGGAGAGTGGGCTATGAGTCGCAGTCAAATGTTATATGATCTGCAGCAGACGGATTTGGAGCTGGAAGAGATTGCCCAACGGTTGGAACAAATTGCCGTCAAGCTCTCTGAGGACAGCGCTCTCCAACGTGCACAACGACATGCTGCCGAGGCGGAAGCGAAGCTGCATGCCCGTCATGCACAGACTAAGGATTTGGATCTAGAGGTGCACAGTCTCACCCAGCGCATCGAGGCGGACGAACAAAAGCTCTACAGTGGGCGCGTGATGAATCCCAAAGAACTGGCAAGCCTCCAGAACGATGTCACGGCGCTAAAGCGTTGGCGCGAGAAGAAAGAGGAGAGCTTATTAGAGGCGATGGAGGCTGAAGAAGCAGCGGAAGCGCAGCTGATGGAAGCGCGCAATGCGCTCGCACGTATCACCGAGGAGTGGCAATCTACGCAAGCTCAGCTGCGCGCCGAAAAGGAACGCCTTGAGGGGCGGCAGCGTGAGTTGGAAGAATTTCGCCGCTTCCTGCTCTCTACCCTGGCAGATGCCGACATTGAGGTCTATAATCGCTTGCGCGCACGCAAAGGGGGACGTGCCGTCGCAGGGGTGAAGGGAGGCATCTGTCAAGGATGCCACGTAGCTCCCCCACTTCATCAGATACAACAAGCCAGCTTGGGATCCGAATTAATCTTCTGTAATAATTGCGGACGCATTCTCCACGTATTATGAAATGGGTACACCTGTGTATCCGCACCAGCCCAGAACCCCTGGGAAGACGGATTGATCACTCTCCAGACGGCATACATAGCACTGCATAGCTGCCAGAGTCTGTGTGATACTCATATAACTTTCCTTCTGCCGAGAGGAAAATCAGAAAGCCGGGAGTGATGACCTGAGCATACATCATCCCTTCCTTGGGGCAACCCAAGCTGGTATCCGACCACTCGACCGCTGCGGCCCGGAGCACATGGACGGCACTGCGTGCTACCGCGAAGCGTTGTACCAAATCCTCGACGGCCAGCTGCACCGCCGCTCGTGCTTCAGGATCGACTTCGGCGGGCAACGTCTCAACCATCGTAACGAAACGCGCCACGGCCGTGGCGGTGGCACTTACTCTTTGCACTTCTTCGGCAACCCGGGTGGTGAGACGAATGGGAGGATATGTCTCGGCATGGCATCCGCCGAAGCTGATCACCAGCACTGCTAGAAGCGTCGCTGGAAACAGACATCGTTTCATCGCCTTTCTACCCTCACAACTTGCGCCCGCTGCTGACAGCGGTGTCGCTGTCTTCCATACAGCTGGCAACGCGTTCCTCAACTTCGCGCGGTGATAGACCTACGACACATACCAGCTTGTTGCGCGATGAACCACCTTTGATGATCTCAATGCTGCTCTTTGGCACACCCAGACATTTGGCCAACAATCGCGTCAATGCTTCATTGGCTGCTCCCTCCACCGGAGCTGCCGTCAGCCGTACCCTGAGCATATCGGCATGCCACCCGCTGATCTCATCCCTGTCCGAGCGAGGTGTCACATGAACAGGAAATGCTGCCCCGCCACGCGCTTCACGGATTTTGAGCTCAAGCTTGCGCATTACCCCTCGCATCTCCTTCTGGTCGAAAATCTTCTCAAAGACTGCATGGTATCCGGAGAAACCTTTGGCGTATAAACTCTACGCCATACCTCGCAACAGAAGGGTTTCTAACAAGCGACGCACCACTTCCAGCAAAATCAGAGCAACGATGGGGCTGAAGTCCACCGCACCAAAGGTGGTGAAACGACGCAATGGGTCTAACAAGGGATCGGTTATCTGATGCAACAGGCGAACGACCGGGTTATACGTATCAACGCGCATCCCTACCGCCGGCAGCCACGAGAGGATCACCCGCGCGAGAACGGCCAGTGAGGCCAACTGGAACAAGAGGTTGACCAGCACGACAAGGAACTGCGCGACGTCATTCACTGTCATTGCCAAGGCTCCCCAAATACTTCGATTTTTGGTAGGCGGCCCACACCGCCTTGGATATGACCGTGCGCAGGCCCCCTTTCTCGAGCTGGTAAAGCGCCTCCGCGGAGGTGCCACCCGGCGAGGTGACCATATTGCGCAACACGGCCGGGTGCAGGCGCGAGCGACGCGCGAACTCAACCGAGCCGCGCATGGTCTGGAGCACCAGCTGCTCGGCCACACGGCGCGAGAAGCCCATATGAACCCCGGCATCTATCAGTGCTTCCATGAACAAGAAGATGTAAGCAGGGCCGGTGCCCGAAAGGGCGGTGGCCATGTCTAAGTAATCTTCGTGATTGACGTACAGTTCCTCTCCCAATGCGCCCAAAATGGTTTTAGCCTGCGTGCGCTGCTGCTCGCTGGTGCCGGGAGTGGCCGTCCACACCGACATGCCCATGCCCACCTGCGCCGGTGTATTGGGCATCACGCGCACAATGGCGGGGTGTTGTAACCCCTTGACCAGCCGTGCAATCGTCACGCCGGCGACGATGGAGATCACCAGGGCGTCAGGGCGTATGATCCCCCCGTCTAACTCGGCCAACACCTCGCCGATTACCTGCGGCTTGACCGCGAGGATCACAACGTCGCCAAAAGCGGCCGCCTTACGATTATCCTGGGTTGCCTGGACGCCGTATTGCGCGGCAAGCTCCTCACCGCGCTCGGGGCGCACGTCGCTGGCCATGATGCTCTGAGCCGGCAGCAGCTGTTGATCCAAAAGCCCTTTGATCATCGCCTCGGCCATCACGCCACTGCCGATAAAGCTGATCTTAATGTCCCGTAACATCAACCTTCCTCATCACCTAGCTATACCCACCGAAAATGGCGCGTCCGATGCGCACCATCGTGGCGCCCTCCTCAATTGCCACTTCAAAGTCATCCGTCATCCCCATTGAGAGGTGTTGCCAATCCACATCGGGCAGCTCCTGCTGCAACAGCTCGCGCAACGCGCGCAGCGAGGTGAACACGGGCCGGGCAAGCTCGGCTTCTGGGACAATGGGCGCCATGGTCATCAAACCTTGCAGTTTGAGGTGGGGGAAACGGCTGATGGTGCGCACCGTTTGCACAAATTCTGCCCGCACCTCGCGATCCTGCTGCCAGTTGGCCAGTGGAAAGCCGTATTTGCTTGCCTCGCCCGATACATTGCACTCCAGCAACACCGGGACGACGCGTTCCAGCGCTGCAGCTCGCGCTTCAAGACGCCCAGCCAGACGCAGGCTGTCCAAGGAGTGGATCACATCAAAATGCACCGCCTGGGTGGCCTTGCGGTGCTGAATATGCCCGATCATGTGCCACACCGGGCGCTCATCGGGGTGGGCGATCGCTCCCAGCGACTCCGCCAGGGCGTTCATCTTGGGGATGCCCTCTTCAACACGGTTCTCCCCGAAGTGGCGAAGGCCGAGACGATATGCTGCACGCACCGCGGTCAGGGGTTGCAGCTTGCTCACCGCCACAAGCATGACGTCGTTTGGCGAGCGCCCGACGCATTGTGCTGCCGCTGCCATGCGTGCACGCACACGTTCCAGGTTGACGGCAATCTCGCTCAGCGCGCGTTGCTCGGCCACATCCGCTCCGGCAGCAACAACGCGCGCATGCTCAGAAGAGAGGAGCTCCTCATCCATACGGTGTACTCGCATCCACATACAGATCTGCACGATATCCAATCACAACTCCAAAGCGGCCGGTGCGCCCGCCATCGCCGCGGTGTGAGAAGAAAAGGTCGTGATGACAGGCGGTGCACAACGCCATGTTGAACACCTGCCCCACACCTGCGGCGCGCAGCTGCTGATAGTTCGCCTGCCACAGATCAAGATGCATGCGATGGCCATCGCGATGCAGCACTATCGGCGCCATCTCAGGCAGCGCAGCGGTGAACGCCTGAACCACCTCACTCCCCACTTCATAACAACATGGCCCGATGGATGGGCCGATCAAGGCGATGATGTCTTGCGCGGCACAACCCAACTCTTCCACCATCGCGCGCACCGCTGCCGCGGCTGCGTTCTGCAATGTGCCGCGCCAACCGGCATGCACCAGTCCGACCGCCTTGCGCCGGGGATCATGCAAGAGGATGGGCAGGCAATCGGCAAAACGCATGCTCAGCATCACCCCTGGCTGTGCCGTGACCATGCCATCCGCGTGGCCGTGCCACTGCCCGGCTCCTTGTGCGCTGACCACGCGCACGGCAGAACCGTGCACCAGGTGGCACTGCGCCACTTGAGCATGTGTGATGTCCAGAGCACGATATATGCGCGCATGATTATATTCCACAGCGGATGGGTCGTCTCCCACGGCGCGGCTGAGATTCAGCGTCGCATAGGGCGGCCGGCTGATCCCCCCATGGCGGGTGAAGATGGCGTGTACCAGGCACGGCTGGTCGCTCCATGCCTCGAACTGGTAAGCCGGAAGGCCGTCCAGCTGGGTCAATCGAAAATACCCGATGAGATTTGCTGACATACTCGGCGGACAGTGTAACACAAAGGATGGTGCCGGGCAAGCAAACTGTGGGTGGAGGCGCATTTCAATTGGGGGCAAGTTGAAATAGCCCCCATACCTCCCCGTCCGCGGAGGGCGCGGGTGTGCCGGGCA
>Ga0078972_1008851_pt1 | contig 20526 bp, 29 predicted proteins | sample YelNatPaOPGAMG01_FD_67568 | JGI IMG/M metagenome (GOLD analysis project Ga0078972, IMG submission 67568) | Hot spring thermophilic microbial communities from Obsidian Pool, Yellowstone National Park, USA - OP-RAMG-01 (SPADES assembly) (version 2) | ecosystem: Environmental > Aquatic > Thermal...
CGTTGATTTTGCTTCTAAGAAAATCAGCTAAAAGTTTTAAAAATCCAGCCCTTTCTAAAATGAGAAATATTATAACCACTGATGCTGGAATTGAGATATCTTTTATTATCATTAGGATTTGTGTGTCCATAGTTTTAGATGTTTTTTAGCATTTCGAATAAGATTTGACCTCGTTTGGTGTTTTTTTTGGTGTATGAAATATATACAGCACCAGGGGCACCTCCGCCTCCTCTGGAGGAACCATAACCACCTCCGCCACCACCACCAAATGCACCGCCACCGCCGCCGAATCCACCACCAGCACCATTATAACCATTTTGTCCCCCATAACCAGAATAAGAACCACCACCGGCGCCACCTACGCCTGGAGGGTCAACAACACGCGACCGACCACTACCACCACCGCCTCCACCGCCTAATAAACCACCGTATCCACCATCAATACCAGGAGAGTTGCCACCATTTTGCATTGTCCCAGCTCCGCCGCCACCACCACCAGCTCCAGTACCACCACTATATACAACATCACCAACACCACCGCCGCCAGCGCCACTATAACCAAAACCACCATAAGCAACAACCGTTGATTCGCTTATAAAATAACTTTTACCGCCATCATAACCAAGATTAACACCACCAGCACCAACAACAACTGTATAACTGTTGCCAGGTGTAACAGGGATATCGTATTTTCTAGCATAACCACCACCACCGCCACTGTGTCCACTACCATCTCCACCACCGCCACCTCCCCAACATTCAGCGGTTACTTTTGTAACACCAATTGGACAGGTCCAGTTGTAAGTCCCAGGGGTGGTGTAAATATCTGTTGGGTCTAGACCATCTAAACAATGAAAGTGAGTATATTCTCCTTTATCAACAGCAAATCCCCAACCCTTAACTATATCTTTAGTTAGTTTTGCTTTCTTAAAACCATATTTGAATTTCAAATAGGTTAAGATTATTAAATTTCTTGGATTGAGGTATTTGCTTAATTTTTCCATTTTAAATTACGTCCCAGTAATTCGCTGACCTTTTTATTAGAAGTGCGGTTGCTTTTGACAATAAAACACCACTCGTGTTATCGCTAAAATCTAGCGTTACACCGCTTGCGGCTTGAAGTGCCGTAGTTGCTGTTCCACCATTTTTAATAAGAATCACAGAGCCGATTGGAAAATTAACAGAAGAATCATTTGGAACTGTAACGATGCTACTTGAATTGCTTGTCATTAAGACAACTTTACCAACATCTGATAATTGAAGCGTATAAGAGGTCCCTGATTGTGTATTGTATGCAATAGTTGAAAAGAAAGCATTATTTTCAACGTGTTTGCGAATATAACCATTTGTTCCATCATCTTTGTCTTTAATAGAAGTTTCGCCAACCCTATGATAAACAGAACAAATAACAAAATCTCTTGGGTTTGGATTTGGAATCTGTGGTGAAGCGGATTCTGCCCCTTGTCTTATCGCTAAAACAGAATTAACAGAATCATAAACCAAAAGGTCAATTCTTGGATTAGATGTTGGGGCTGTAAATGTTGGAGAATTCCCGCCAGGAAAATCTAAAACCAAAACAGGAGAAACTAGTAGGAATGGTTGAACATATAAAGTCATATTAGGAGTTGCTTGCTGGTGGACTCTTACTGCGTATACTCTTGGAGAAGCGGATAAAGCGGGTTTATCCAATTTAACAGTTCCGGCAATTGATTCTGATGCAGAACCAACGGCACCACTTACAACCTCATCAACATATTTTTTGTTAGCCGCTTGTTGTAAAGACAATGGGTTGGTATTTGGTAAAATAGGGAAATTTAAAAAAGTTTTGATACCACCAATTATTTCATCTGAGTTTTTATCAACAAAACTTTCTAAAAAGTGCGTATTTGTGACTATTTGAACTTTTGAACCGGCTGGGTGTGCAAATACAAGGTTATCATTTCTTGTAAATGAATTATCTTTAAAAGATAGCCCCCTTGTTATTCCGGTGAATTTCTTGTTGGTAACATCTATTCCAGTAAATTTTATATATTCGGCTCTCGGCGTTTCTCCCTCAATAAGGAGAAATCCGACGCCACCAGTTTTTTCAAAATCGTTAATTGATATAGTTTCACCGCTTGGTAAATCCAAAGACTCAACAAAAATTTCTGTTTCAGAGCCACCCTGTGAAAGAGATTGTTTTAAAGTTGTTTCATAAGCATTTGGTATCATATAACTAAGTGTTTAGGAATTGATTTGACGACTTTTGGTGAGAAACCAATGTTTTGTATTGCCCATTTATCATTAAATCCACTTGATGAAATTTCTACTTGAACATTTATAAATCCGAAACTTAGAGGTAGGTCTATGTAAACTCTGAAAAAACCTATTTCTTTATTGCTGCCAGAGCCCCAACCAAACGGTAAAACGCCCCATTCTTCTTCACCCCACAAAGGAGAACCACCAATATCAAAGTTTACATAATCAGCATCTCCTCTTATTTCTCTTTCAAAGAACCCCAATTTACCAGAATCATTATACAATAATTTTACTTTTAACTTTGTTGTTTTTGAAATATATCCGCTTATTAAAATTTTATCACATTGCTTAGGAAAAGCAACATCGCCAAAATGAAATCTTTTAGTTTTTATTCTGCTAACATAACTTATGCCGCTATCTGAATAATCATTTTCATCAAACGCTAAATTAATAACAGTATCGGAAGCAAAAAGAAGTTTATCATTGTAAATAGTCCAATCATTTACTGACCAACCAGTAAAGAAAGAAAATGAATTTTTTAAAACATCATAAACAATTACACCAGATTGAATTTCTGGGTTTTTAGTTTTAAGTGATAAAAGGATTTTTTTATCAAAATAAATTGCCCTTGATTGGTTTAAGTCAAAGTTCTTTAAGAAATTATTAATTTTGGTAGAAAGAATATTAAAAGCCAAAGATGTATTGCCACCAGTTGTAATTCCATCTATTCTAGTAATAAAACCATCGGGTGTAATTCCATAAATTGAGTTATAAATCTTTACTGTTGATTTGTTATTAATTACACCAATACCTTTTCCAGAAATAATCGGTCTAATTGAAACAAGTTTTGAATCAAGTGAAGCGTTAGTAATAAATTCAAATCTTTGAAATGTGTCTCTTTTTGTAATTAAAAGATAGTCAACTAAGTCAATAATGTTGGTTATTGCACCTTCGCCGTCAGCAACATACTCAAAACCACCGCCAACAATTCCAGCGCCACCAAAGTTTTCAGGACTATTGATTTGAGAATAATTTATTTTTGTTTCATTATTTTGGCTGTTGGCAACAAAAAGCCTCCTTTGGTTAACAACCCAAATTTCACCGCTTGGCATTCCAGAAACCTGAGTGGCACACATTGAAACCGCTGAATTTGCTTTAACTGCTGGTGCAGTTTGTCCACTTGCTAAAACCAAATTATTTCCACTAATTGAAGTGTAATCTCTTGTGTATGTATTCCCCGTTTGAGAATCTTTAATTACTATCTTTCCACCGCCAGCAGGAAACCTCGAAGCATCCTTTAACGGAATTGATGTTTCTGAACCACTTAAATCAGAGGCAACATAATCTAATGTAAGATACCAGCGAACTGGTGTGTCTTTAAGATTTCCACCATAAAACCTATCGTTAGAATAGCCAGCAAACCAAACAACGCCGTTAAAATCCAAATCAGGTGTTAAATTAAATGTTTGATTTAATTTGAGAAAAAATTTATTTACAGGGTCATAGATATAAATATCTGTTCCAGCAACAACCAACAAAAACTCCGCCTTATCTGATGCGGTTAAGGTAAATAATCTTTTTATTGATGCACTATTATTAGGAGAATCAGCAAATTTAGATGAACCAGACCTATTGGCAATTAAAGCGTTATCGTAAACAACATTTAAAGCCTCTGTAAGCTCGTTGTCTTTTATAACCTCTGGGTCATCGTTGGTATTAAGTCCGCCAAATGCAAAGTTGTTGTAAACAACATAATCTAATTCTCCACGATTTATTTCCATAATTACAGCCTAGAAAATTTAACCCGACCGAAGTGTTGTGTTCTTTCTTGCGGATAAAGTTTCCCATATTGCTTTTGAAAATCAATCTCTTCTGCCTTGAAAACGGTCATAAATTCTGTATCTTTCTTTAATTGAGGTGAAAGTAAATATGTTGCTCTTAAAGCAATTAAATTAACAATTTGAGGAACAAGGTCTCCGGCCGGAAATTCGTCTGATTCTGAAGCAAAATTGTAAACATCATTTCCACTACCACCCTTGCCTTTGTAATTAGAAAGATAGGTTACTATTAATTTATCAGGAGTTGCTAATCTTAAATTATCAATTCTTACATTAACAGCGTTAGTAAAGCCAGTTGATTCATTAAAATCAATTCTAAACCAAGTAATGTTTGAATTATCGGGAATTCCAATTTTTATTATATTATTTAAATCCCAAACAATTTTATTCCAACCAACTTGAAACGGTAAATTGTCCTCCTGGGTAGTAGCCGTAATTTTATTGTAGTTTGAAAAATCTGTTCCAAAGTTAAAGTCCAAAGAATCAAAATTGGTGTTTGGTAAATAAATATCGGCTTTAATTAAAGAGTCTTTAATATAAGATTTCCAATTAAAACTAACATTTGATTTTAAAAGAGATGCTCTTGATGCGGGAGAATTTCCCGCTTGAATATTAAAAATAATTGAAGCGTTACCTTCTTGTTTCTCGACCAAATCAAGATTTAAATCAATGCCATCATCTAATAAATTAAAATTACTTAAAGAATCACAATTTTCAAAAACTGTTTTTCCTGCTCTTAGGTTTGGTGCGTGAATAATAATATACTTCACACCATCAATAATAGTTACACCATACCTTCTTTTTGTTTGCGGTTCACCAAGCGTTGGAATAATATCATACAAAGAGTCAAAGTAATAGAATTTATTTTGTTCTGTATTATAATTTTCATCTTTGTATCTTACAGAAAGAATTTCTCTAAAATCATTTTTTGCTCTATAAAAATAATCGCTGGAATCAAATAAAATTTCTTGTGTTCTTTTATCTGTTGGTAATCCTAATCTAAGTTGATAATAATCAATGGCTCTGTTAATGGCCCTTATTTTCATTGAATTATCAGCCGAGCCATTTGTATAATGTTGTAAATAATCATTAATTTGGTCTAAAATTTCACTTATTTTCATCTTTCTTTGTATTTTCTAAATTTTGACCGCTAACATCAATCAATTCTACAGAAGGAAATATTCCTTTTTTATCATACACTAAAATAGGATTAAAATCTATTTTGTGTTTTAAAACCAGTTCTTTGTATTCTTTTAAAAAATCATCAATTCTCTTTTTTAAAAGCAAATCCTCCATTTTTTGCGATTTATTTTTTTTACCCAATTGCCACATATTCAATGTTAATTGTTGATGACGGTGCGGTAGCAAAAGTTATTGAAAAACCAGTATTAGAAACTGCTGTTAAGTAATAAACGGAATTAATCTTGTTGTTAATAGAAACAACGGGAACTGTTCCGCCGGAAAAAGAAACCGGAAAATCAACATTATAACTACCAACACCATTAGATGTTTGAAACGAACCTTTTATTATTTTTGATCCTAATCCAGATTGTGTATTAAAACTCATTGATTTGTTATTGATTTGTTATTTGCTTAAAGACCTTTATATATTCAGGGCGAAGTCTTTTTTCCATCACCCTTAATTCTTTTTCTAAATTTTTTAGTTCCTTCTCTTTTAAGTATAATTCATTTCTGAATTCAACAAAACCTGTTAACTGCTCGTTCATTTCATCAATTTTTACTTGTTTTTCTTCTATATCTAATTCTAATTCTTTTTTATTATTTTTCAAATCAATGATTTCTGATTTAATTCTTTCGTATTCTGCTTGTTTTTCAGCAATAGTTTTTTCTATAAATTTAATTTGTTGTTCTTTTAGCTCTGAAGTTGATAATTTTACTTCTTTATCAGAAATCACAGAATCCAAAAACTCAATATATTTCTCTTTCTCATTAATTTTTTCAATTAACTCGTTAATTGATTTTTCAAGAGACTCTTTGATTAGGGAAAGGGAATTAACTAAATCATTTAACTCGGAGTATTTTTTTTGGTATTCAATTATCTCTTTTTCTTTCTCTTTTATATCATTCTCAATTGAAAGTAGTACCTCTTTCTCTCTATCAGACTTAATTTTTATTTCTTCTAAAATTTGCGAAGAAATAATTTTAAGTTCTTTTTTCTTGTCCTCGATTAAAGAATTAAGCCTGTCAATTTCAGAATTCAGACTTTTTATTTGATTGGAAAGAGACACAACATCTCTTAAGATGTTTTCCATATTAGTTAATTCCCATTCCAACAGAAACCTTAATTGATGAACCTGTATTAGAAGTGCCAACCCCCCTAGCTGTTATCTTAAAAGCAATTGCTCTTGAAATTCCTATATCTTCAACAACCCCTGAAGGAGAAGATGAATTTAAAATACTTGGTCTATTCATTAATTCACCAGTAGAAGCATCTTTTACTGGAACCTGAAACCATTTTAAATTTCCAGAATCATCTTTTTCTCCTGTGGCAAAGTAATATCTCAACTCAATAGAGCTTAAAGAACCAAGAGAAAATTCAGAAAAAATGCTAAGCTGGGTATTGCCAACGATATAATTAGAATCATCAATTATCAAAACATTGGATTCTGAAGCGGTAGGAATCGGGGATATTGTTCCGCCAAATTTTATATCAATCTGCGGTAAAAAACCTCTCATTTATTTTTTGATTTATTTTTTTGACCTTTGGGTTTAGTTTCATTGTCACTGTTTTCTGATTTGCTTACATCAGACATTTCTTCATTTTTTTCTTCTGATTTTTCTTCTGAAGTTTCTTTGCCAACAACATCTAGCATTCCAGGATATTTTTCAAATAAATAAATAGCATCAGAATCTTTTATTTCGGAAATTTTACCATCAAAAAATTCATAGACATTCCCAAAACCTAAATCAACCCTAAACGTGTATTTTGCCCTTACTTTCATTTTGATTCGAAAAACATTAATGACCTTTTGCCCACTTCTACTTTTTCTCAAAAAGAGAAGTGGAAAGAGAAAAAGGCAAAATTAGCTATTAGATTAACCAGTGTAAGTGCTACTATCACCCTTTGAGCCAAAAACATTTCTCCAGTCAATCCAACCAACTTTTTGTTCGAATTTCACACGATATTCGTAAACATCGTTATCAGTTTCTGCGGGTGTTCTCACACGGGTAATAATTGGCAAGAATTCAACAGCTACTAAACCAGTACCAAATTGAGAACTTCTGTTTTGCGTATCAATGAGGAACCAAGCCGTATTAGAACCACCATTGGAAGAAAGCAAATGAGGAGCTGTAAATACATCAGCAATCAATCCCTTAAAGAGGTTAACATTGTTGTTTGATGTATCGATTTTATATTCACTCATTGCCAATTCCAAAGCAGTCCTAACATAGGTTCCATAAGGAGGAACAATAATACTAAAACGACCACCCAACATTGGCATTGGTTTTCCAACATCATCAACGAGTTGAGCCATTACAGTCTTTGCTGACCATAAAGCGTTATCAGAGAAAGGAACCTGAGCGTTTGCTCCAGTAAAGGTATTAGCCTGAGATGCTCCACCATCAACTCTTGCGTGCTGGGTGGAAATTAATGGTTCATTTAAACCATCAACATTTCCACGAGCAAAAATATCATTTCTGTTGTAAGAAGATGGTGTAGTAAAGGCTAAGTTAAAGATAGACCAATACTGGGCATAAATTTGGTTTTCTAAATCTCTAAGAACCTTTCCTGCTTTATCTAAGAAGCTAGCATAAGCAGGGTTTGTTCTTTGAGCGAACTCTTCCTCGAGTTCAGCAACGCCAGCAAATTGTTCACCAGCGGCAACTCTTGTTCTATAACCAACCAAATCGTTGGTTAATGGGTAGTTGCCCCCTGGTCTCCTTCGACCTATTGGTTTTACACCAGTGGTGTAAATAAATTCAGCCTCTTCCTCATTGTGTTTTGTTAATTTGGTAAATAGAGTTTCAGCTGTTGGATTTGTATCTACTAAGTTATATCCCTTTAAGGTGGAAAGCTGTTTTTGGGATTGGTCTTCTAAAACAGCAATGTCTTTATAAACGCCTTTAAGGAATATAGCCTTTGAAGTTCCGTAATCCATAACATTTAAATTAAGATATACGACCAATTCAACCGATTCAGTAATAACATTGTGCAGTGTTTAAGAAAAAGTAGCCAAAATTAAACTGTTTTTTGGAATCTACCAACAACTTTGGTAGTAGAATTCCCGGATTTTCCATAAGAAATGAAAAGTTTTGGAGAATCAGTGCCACCAACAACAATATAAGAGTCTTCTGCTAAAGTATCAGCATTTGCTCCGTTAAATTCACCAACACCATCAGAACCAGTAGTTGTTCCAAGAGCGGCATCTACATCTGCTTCAAAAAGCATATCGTATTTTGCCGGAACATAAAGAACACCAATTTTATTAGTTGTGGTGTTGTTTGATGCCGTTGTAATTGTTTCCACTGGTTTACCAGTAGCATCTCTTACAATATTTCTATCTGGATAGACAATAGCAGAAACGACACCAAGGGCTGGAGTTGAACCATCGCCAGCAACAGCATATTTAGAATTAGAGGCTGTTCCGTTTGGTGAAATATAAGAACCAACTAATACAGTTTGAGAGTTATCCAAAACGATAAACTCTAAAGCATTAGTATCTATCTTTTTTAAAGGACGAAACATAATTTTGTAATATCAATCTACCGACCCTAGTAAGACCACCCTTCGCCAAATTTAGTCTTATTAAGGTATTTTTCAGCCTCCTCAGGAGTAATTCCTAATCTTTGTGCTAATTCTTGAGCTTCAGTAGAAAATTGCTTTTGCTCGCTCGTGCTACCAGAGGAGGGTTCGTGAGAACCAAGTTCCGCCATCTTTTCCTGTGTAGCGGATTCTTTTTTATCAGCCTCTTGAGCTTTTTTAAGCAACTCATCGGCATTTACAACAGCATAAGCCTTTTTAATGTCGTTCATAATATCCTCAACGTCAAATTGTTTTGAATCTATTTTGTTGAAATATTCTTTAACGGCATCAAGTTTTTGCTTATCAGCCAAATCCTTGAATTGCTCAGAAGCCTTAGCAAAAGCCTTATCAACATTTTTCTGTCTAATTTGTTCGTAAACTCCCTTTTCTTCGTCTTGTTTCTTTTTTTCTAATCTATCTAATTCCTTACGGAGAGCCGATACCTTTTTTAAGACATCTTCCGGCGATTCGGTGGGTTGTTTGTTTTCATCATTTTCGGTTCCATTTTCCGAACCATCTAATACATTTTGATTTTTATTTTCATCCATATTTTTTTGACACGGCGACTGTCATTGTTAAACGCCCGAAGGTATAACAATAACGAGGCGACCGTTATTGAAAATTTTTTTACGCCCTTTGATTTTATTATTATTCATTCCTCATTAAAAGTCAAACAATTTTTACTCTTTTAATCTTTGGGATTTTAACATTACTCATTTTGGTAGCAGACAACTTAATTGGTGATATTTTTACCCCTTGAAATTTAACAGCTCCAATTTTAACTTTTGGAACTTTGGTTGTAACACCACCAATAGAAACCTTCGCAAATTTAACTTGCGATGGTTTAGATGTCTGAAATTTTATTTGTTTAATAAAATTTTGAGCCATAACTATTTAATTTTCTTTACCGAAACCCTTTTAAATGTTGGTTTTTTAGAACCAACTGATTTTTTTGTATCCTTTTTCAGGAGTTTATCTTTTAACGCTCTACTTCCTGGCATTTTTTCTTTTTTTTGTTTTAGTCGACCTTTGTAATTTTGGATTGCTATTGTTTTCAATCTTGTAAAGCAACCTCATCTGAGCAACTGCCTTTTTTCTGCTGTCGTGTGTTCCTTTGACCTTGCCAGTGTCTTTATTGATTGTAAGATATTTGTCTCCTCTTTTTATAATACTATACGGCATTTTTTAATTTATTTAACTCTTCGACGCCCTTTAATCCCAAGTTCTCATTAAACACTAAATCATTTTTACGACCACTAACTCTTTCTGCTTTTAATTTTGATAACAGGTCAGATATTTCAGCAACCCTTCCATTGATAAAATTTTGCTCATCTATTGTTTTTCCATATAAAGAACTGGTAAGAACATATTTTTTAGTTTTAAGATATCTCTCAAATTTTGATTTGTTAAAAATCTCTATTTCATTAATGATGTCAGTTTCTGCTGGAATGTAAATGTCCTTATTCAAAACCTCAGAAAACAATTTAAACAATTTTGGTTCTGGTATTCTTTTTAAGATAAATTTAATTAAACTAATCATATTACATTGACTGTGGTTCTTGACCAATGTTATTTGTTTGAGCGGTAGTTAATCCACCTTGTGCGCCATTAGCTTGTCCTCTTAACTGAGAAAGCAAATTATTTAAAATGCTACCACTTTGTCCTGTGATTCCGGTTGAATTCATTGCCATACCCAAAGGATTATTTTGCTGTTGTGGTAATTGTTGTTGTAATTGTTGTTGTAATTGTTGCGGTAATTGTGACAATTCAACATCTTTAATCCTTGAAAAGATTTGCGGAACAAGTTCATCTTTTGCCCAATCAGAAGGTGATTCTCCTATAACCTCCAAATATCTAGCAAATGCTTTGAAGGGGTCTATAATTTGACCAAATGCTTGAAGCATAAAACTTGTTTTTTCTTGGAAAAGGGCCTGTTTTAATTCGTTGCTATCTTCTTGTTCAAGGAGAATGTCTTCAATAATGAAATCTAATTCTTTTAAGGCATCTGCTGAAACTTCTATAATTTGTGTTTGTCCAGAGACCTTTGATAAACTTTCTTCTTCACCAAAAAGGACTCCTGGCGGCGCAACACTTTTTACAATCCTAATAATTAAATTACCGATTCCACCTCTTGTAAGATTTATTCCACTAAGGGTTAATGTTTTGATTATCCTTTCGTCAACTGATTTGTTTAATTTGTCATAAGAATAAAATTGTAGAGCTGTTTTTACAACAAGTTCGTATTCTTGTCTGATAAGATACCAGAGCATTAAAACTATTGAACTTAAAACCTGGAATCTTATTTGTTCTTGTATTCTCCTTTCGGTTGCTGTTTTTGGTTGAATGGAAGAAGACTCCGGTAAAAGCGTTCTTCCTGTTTGGGCCTGAACAATTCCAGAAAGATAATTTAAAGTTGAGAAAAATTGCGGCGATGCTGGATTAATAGTTAATTCTTTATAGGCGTTAATGTCGGTAACTGGAATAATTTGATTAGCCCCAAATTTAATATCTTTCTTTTCAATGTCTTCTGAAAGAATTGGCGGAGAAATTTCTTTCATTTCTCTTTCCAAAAGAAGTTCCATCATTGAGTTTAAGAAAGCATCGGGATCTTTTAATTTAAATGGCAAAGATAGACCATAAAAGAATTTCTCGTCAATTGGTTCAAATATACTAGAAACAAAAGGAAGTTTTTTGTGATTAAATGGAATTGGTGAATGTGTTAGTTTTTTCTTGTAAGAGATTGGATTTAAATAAACACCATTAGCGATAATGTCAAATCTATCCTCTGGTTCGTTGTAGTAAGAAAGAACAACAACTTTTTCAAGCATCGTTTGGTCTCCGCCTAAAAGTTTCAAAAACAAACTATCAGCCATTAGTTGGTTTCCAGTGTGGACAAATTTTGAATTTGGATAATTAGTGTATTTTCTCTTGAAGTCATCTAATGTAAGAATATCAGAAATAATCAATTCTTCTTGTTTTTGTATATTTCTTTCCCATATTTTTGGAATAAAAACATTTTCAAGGGGAACAATTCTTGTAACAACATCGTTGATTTTTTTAATGTCAAGTTCCTCAATGTCAAATTCCCCTGTTTCTGGGTCAAAGCCCTTAATGTTTTTTATTTTTCTTTTTCCATAATCAAAACCTATATTTACAACAACTGTTCCGTTAACAATAGCGTAAAGAAGCTGCCAGAATTTTTCTATTTTATCAATTGAATTAACACGCCATTTTTGGTAAATAGCATCTAAGAATTTCTGCCAATAAATTAAATTATTATTAAAGTTTGGCAAATTTCTTGGTTTTATTTTAAGTGCTGTAATTGTTGAAAGAATTTCCAAAGATGCTCTTCTAGCTTCGCCAACATAAATTTCAAAATCTGTTTTTTGCTTATCATTATTATCTTCATCATCGTTTGAAGTTCCAGAATTCATATAAAAAATGTCTCTTGACTGAGTAAGATATTCTAAAAGGTTTAATCCTCTAAATTGCCTTCTTGGTAAAAAATGATAATTTCTCCAAGTGTAATATTTTTTATAAACTTCTTGAATTGTATCAAGTTCGAATTGACCTGGTTTATAAACGTCTTCTAATTTTATATTATTTTCCATTTTTTTAAATTAATTTTAAACCTTTTTTTAAAAAAATTCAAATGTCTATAACCTTACCCTTTTTCCATTTTTTCAGTCTATTTGATTGTTCTTTATCAGAGATAAATTTAAAACCGACCGAAATTTGTTTGTTAATATTTTTCAATCTTACTTCCCACGGGTATTCATAAAATTGGCTCAATGTAAATGTATCAATTCCATATCCCTTATAAGCAATATGATAAAGACCACCAGGATACAAATAAATTTTTAATTTTTCCCCGTAAATGTCTTTTAATTTTTTAAAGAATTTCTCTAACTCTATTTTCATTTTTTAGTATTTTTAGCAATATTTTTAGCAATATTTTTAGCAAGTCGCCTGTAAATATTTTTTATCACATCATCGTATTCTCTTGTGCCACCACTTTCATTATAATCGTCTCTCAACATCCTTGCAAAGTTATAAGCAAAGTTTTCAAATGCCGCTCGCATATCAGCAATTTCTGGAGTGTGAACTGGTTTTAAAATTGTATCTTTTGAAGTTCCTGTCCTTACAGTTGTAGCATATCTTGAATTTGCTATAGCATTGTAAATTGCCATTGCTCCATCTGATTCTGAATTAAATATCGTTCTTGGCAAAATTAAAGAAGTTGCATGTCTTCTCGCTTGATGACTCAATCCATCTCCTTTAGCAAGAAAACGAATTCCATACTTTCTAAATAAAGACTCAATTGAGTATGGTTTTTTATCTCCCTCTATAAAAACATTTTTTTGTTTATGTGCTACCTCTCCAAAAACCCATTTTGGACTTACCCTCCAAGAACGGATTTTATTCAACATATTCTTAACATAATCAACCTGATACCAGTCCTCTATATACTCTAAATCAATATTTAAAAAAGGCAAGTAAAAAGAAGGAGAAACACCAGAGTAAATAAAGGCATCTAAAACCAAAACATTTTTTCCGTCAAACTGCTCCCAAACAATTACAGTTTTGTCTTGCTGTCCCCAGTCAAAAGAAGCGTAAAGCGGTAATTTTGGATTAAATTGAAGTGGCATTAATTTTGATTGAGAAATTTCAGGATAGTATTGACTTTTAGGTGAAGGCATATAAGAAGGTTCAAATTCTTTTAAAACCTCCGGGTCAAGTTCTGCTTTCTTTTTCATTTCCTCAAACCAAACATCATCTTTAAAAGGATTGTCCTTCCAAGTGAAAGAAAGCCTGTCTCCTTTTTCTTCACACATCTTGCTGAACATATTAAATTTGATATCTGCTTTTGTTGTCGAAACAAAAACCTTAACCTTAGAAACAGTTTGTAAAGATTTCCAAATGTCTAAGAAATTCTCTAAAGCGAAACACTCATCAATAAAAACAAAATTGTATCTTCTTGACCTTCCTGCTGAAGAAGAAGACGAAGAACCAACAATGGAAGTTCCAACATTTGGATTAATAATTTTAAGTTTCATATCAGTTCCCGTTCCCTTTCCAGAGCCCTTAGGAATGTATCCAGGAGGCTTTAACCAAGAAGGCAAAGATTTTATTCCCCACCTAAATTTTCCAAAAATCGTATTATCTGGAATTGCTGTTCCGTCATCTACTTCTTCCTCTCTGCGTGAAATAACATAAGCAGACCAGCCAGGCTTAAAAAGCCAGCGCCATAAAATATACCAAACAAGAAGCCAAGTAAGACCCATTTCTCTTGGCTTATCAAAAAGAATTTCGTGTTCAAAATCATCATTTTCTGCTTCAAGCATTTTAATTAAAGCCTTTTTCTGATACTCAAATAAAAAGAATGGAACAACTTTATTATTCAAAGGCTTCTGAATAATCCAGCCGAAAGTTTCTATAAACTCCAGCGGGTTTGTTGCGTAAAGGTCTAATAAGACATTATTCCTATAAAGCTCGTTAGATTCTAATTCTTTTAAAACATTAACCCTTACTTGAAGTTTTTTAAAATACTCCTCAGATTCGTAGTATTTTTTTATAAGCTCTATCCTCATTGTTCTTGATTTTGCTTAAGCCAATCAACAACAGCGGTTTCTAAATCTTTAAGATTGGAATTATAAACATTGATTTTATTAAAGACATTCGTCCCGCCCCATTTAAATCCCTTTGGCGGCTTTAAAGCCAAAATAGAAGCAATGTCTTTGAGAACTTTAATTTTGGATTCAATTGAAAGTTGTTTATAATCTTTAACAAGAATAGTTTTAGATGCCTTATCAAAAAAATCAACCAACCTACCAACAGCATTCATATATTTTTCCTCATCAGAAGAAACCTGAACGCTTTGAGTATGTTTTCCTTCAACTAAAACCTGATTATCCGGTTGAATAGTCGGTATCTGGCTCTGTGGAAGATTCTTTACAACAAACCTTCTAACAATAGTATTAAGAGGAGGATTTTTCTCAGCAAACTCCACCATTTTATCTGTAGTATAAGACGGATTATTTTTCAAAAAATTAGCCAAATTCCTGATAAAAGAAGCACACCTCGGAGCAAAACCCATAGGATTATCCTCATCTAATTGAACAGTTTTTAAGAACCATTTCCCGTCAGGGTCGTTCTTCAATTTCTCCAAAGTCGCTTTATTATATTTAAAATATCCATTAACAGAAATCAAAGATAAGACTTTGAATATTTTTAGGAAATCGTCCTCTGTAAGGTTTTTAAAAAAAGGGAACCAGAAAGTCCTTATCTCTCCGGGTTTTTTAATATTTGACATATCTTGATTATACAAGATATAAAAAGAAAATGAAAGGGTGTGTGGTATGGTTATTTGATTTTGGTTGTAATATGGCGGGGGGGATACAACGCCAAAAATTGAAACAACCCCGCACACCCCCCTGTCCATTATATGATAAAAAAGGACGGGGCTATTTTTCAAGCCCCGCAATTATTGCCTTTAATTCATCCTCATTGTCCCGTCTAATAAATGCTGGAATATCCACCCATTCCCACCCCTTACCATTTACACTTTCAACCTCATCAAGCACTGCTTTTAATTCTTCTTTTGTTAATTTCATATTTTTAATTATTTTTAAATCGACCTTTATAATCTATATACAACCAGAGCCTGTAAATAACTGTTTCTTTTAAAAAATAAAGAAAGAGAGCGAGGACAAAGCCCCGCCCTCGTTTTAATTAAACATTTTAATTAAAAATGACCTCATATTTATTTAAAAACCCGTTTTTACTTTTTATTGCTTTAACTTCTCCGCCTAATGCCTCAATAATTTTAAACATTTGCTCGATACCAGTTGCTCCATTAGCATAAACACTTATGCCGTCTTGATTTTTGCTAACAATAAGTCCATAAATTCCGCCTCCCTTGTCATTATATGTTTTGTCTGATTTTTTTAATTCTTCTATTTCTTTTTCTGCTAACTTTTCTAATTCCTGTTTAAAATCATTATTCAACCACCTGCCAAAACAAACCCCCGCCATATCATACCCACCACCACTGCAACTTGCCGCCAACTGACCGTTAACATACAACCTAACGTATAAACCACCATAACCGCCCTTGCCTCTATTAGTTGTTTTTATTTCGCAAAAATAATTTTTCATGGTTTTTGATTATTTTTTAAACCGACCTTTAACTATAATACAGACCAACTAATAACTACTTTTACTTTTAAAAAAAAAACTAAATAAAAGAGAGAGCGAGAGTTAGTCTCGCCCCCCAAAAACTGCATCATAAAATTTGCAACTGTCAAAATTATTGTAATGTTCCCGAAAATAACGCTCAAAATATTCATAAATTGTCCATTTTTCTGTTTCTGTTAGATTAAGTTCTTTGAAAATTCTGTTCAAAATTGAAGCGATTGTTTGAAAATGTTTTTTTGTCATAGTTTTTTATTTTTTTTAACGACCTTTTATACCTATAATACAACCACACTAAATGCTGTTTTTTGATTTCTTTTTAAAATAAAGAAAGAGAGAGCGAGAGAGTTTACCTTCCCGCCCCTAAAATTACAAAACTTTTGCTTTTTGATTTGCTTTTTGAAAGGATAAATCAAGCACGCCATCTTACATTATTATTTTAAATGCTTCACCACGTTCAAAAAGAATAACTAATTTATAATACCATCCCTTTTTTGATATTTTAACAGCGGTTATATTTTCCCTGCTGTTTATTTTTTGTGTTTCTATTTTCAATTCTTTTGTGTCTATTTCACGCCAGAAACTATCCCAATCACTATCCTTGCGAGTGTCAATTATTTCGCCTCTTTCGCACCACCAATTTAAAATGTCTTTTTTTGTTTTTGGCATATTGTTTTTTTGTTTTTTTTATATAGCGACCTTATTTATTTTCCTCAATCACCCCCAACAACCACCCACCACCAACCACCCCAATAAACAACCAACATACAACCATTCACCACACCAACACCTATAACTAACCGCCTCAATAAACATTAATAAACATTCAATTCTATTACTAATCAATATAAATCTTCCTCTCCCCGCCTTCTGTAAACATAAAATCATTTGCGATGATTGTTTCCCTTACCGCCTCATCGCTTACAAGATATTCATATTCTTTTTCTAAATCATTGTATATCTTATTACCTAATTCTTTTCTTTCTTCTTCTTCTATCCATTTAACCATTTCTTCTAATTGCTCATATGCTTTATCCGATAAATCATAGCCCTCATAATCTACATCCGTGCTTGTGGAGTAGTAATCACTACGCCTGTGCGTTATCCTAATCAAAACATCAGCACCATTATTGTATTCATTTAAGAGTTTTTTAAACCTATTACTTGCTTTATGTGCTTTTATCCATTTTGGTATATTAACCGATGCTTCAAAACAAGCACCGTCGCCTTGACGATAAAATCCACTAAAATAAATCTTTACATCATCATATCCCAGTTTTTCAAGTTCTTCTTTCCAGATTAACATAATCCCCTCATACCAATCATCAAAATCAATGTTTATGCCCCGATACTCTTCTAAAACCTTTTCTTTTACTTCATCCGACAATTCATCAAAAGTATACAATTTTACTTTTATTGTTTTTACTATCATATTTTATTGTTTTTTTTATTATTTAACCGACCTTTTTAATTTATTTTTGTTTTATTTTCTTGTTTCTCTTCATTTATACTATTAATACAACCACAACCACCGAGCTTAATCATCTTCCCAAAATACGGCGTGCGTAGCGTTGAGAGCAAGGTAATAGTGTCCATTGCCACAATCTTTATATTCTTCGCTATAAAAAGCCTTATTTGCTTCAGCGTCATAATAAAAAGATACATCATAGATAACTCTTATACTGCCACTTTCATACTTTTCCTTATGTTTTAGCGCACTCTTTATTTCTGCCAAAATAACTTCATTTTGTCTCCCAAAATACATTTTTTTTATTTTCAATGGACTGCTCAAATACCAAATGATAGTTTTATTCAATCTTTTGTCTATTGCTTCAATTTCCTTGCTAATTCTTTCTTTCCAGTCATCGTATTTTTCATTCGGTAAAGATGGACTTCTGTCAATTTCAACCGCCCTGCATATATTTTGGTAGCCAATATCTAACGCCGCTTCAATGTCCTGCCTAATATCCGTCCATAGACCGCTTTCTGTTAGCATATTTAGCGCCCTTTCTAAACTTTTACGCCACTTTATAGCTTTGTCCGCCTCTTCAGGAACTTGAACCTCAATTTTTTGCCAGTTTTCCTGCCAAGAAAAGAACTTTTTTCCCCACTTTCTTAACCCTTTTTCAAAGAAAAACAAAAAATAGCCCCCATTTAACACTCTTTTCTTTTCTTTTGCACCATTAGTATAAACTATCGTGGCTTTTAATGTTTTATTTTCAGGCAATAATGCCAAATCTTTTATGTTATTTAATGTTATTTTTTTCATTTTAATTTTTAGTTTTTTTCCGACCTTTAATAATAATACAATCAATTTTTAGGCTATTTTAACCTCTATTCCTACCGCCAAAAGAGAGTAAATTCATCGCACTACGCTTTCTATAACGCTAACAATTACATAAGCGATTTTAATTGCTAAAGCAGTAAATATAAGTTTTAGCCAAAATTCGGTTTTCATTTTATTTTTGTTTAAATTTTGCCGACCTTTGCATCCTTCTATAAACTGCCGACTTGTCTATGTTTAATTGCTTTGCTAAATAAGTAAGCTGTTTCCCATCTATTGACGCTCACTTGTTTTTGACCACAATACGGACAAATAAACCAACCCTCACCAAACTTTTCTATTTCTTTTATTTCATTTGCCATATTTTTAATTTTTGAGTTTTTATTATTTTTTAACGACCTTTTATTTAACATTTAATCTTCCTAACAAAAATCCAAACAACAAAAAACCAGACAGTTTAACCATTAAATAATCATTTTTGCCAAGACCAACAACCAAATCCTGTTTAAACCAGCCAAATTTTTTATTTTTAACTTTTGTTCTAAACAACCTTATTTTGTTTTTATTTTTTTCCCAAAAACTAAATTTAATCGCATCATAATTAACACAATCAATATCCAAATTTTTCATTAAATTAGGGATTTTCATAGTTTTTGTGTTTTTATAAATTTTTAAGCGACCCTTAATCTTCCCCAAACCTATCTTGGTAATTTTTTTCACCATAAAATTCTCGGTATAGTTTTTTGTATTCTTCTAATTCTTCGTCTGTCATCCATTCCGTTACCTCAAAATCGCCTTTTTCTAAAAATCTGTTTATTGCCCCATCTTCTATCTCGCTTATTCTCTTAAAAAGAATATCCTCTGGTAAATCTTCAGTTTCCGTTTCGGTGTCTTCTATATCCTCATAATCTCCTTCAACTTCTTCCAAAGAAACCACTCTGACTTCACCAATTTCGTGTTCGTGTTCATTAGCGTATCTATCAGCTTCCTTTAAACTATCAAAAATTCTAATGCTTCCGTCTCCATTCTTAACAAAATCAATACAATCATCGTTGTTTTTCCAATAAATTACTCCAAACATAGTTTTATTTTTTTTTAATTGCGACCTTTATACCCTTAATACAAACAAAAAACCGCATAATTAGCGGTTGTTATTATTCATACTTTTTGCGGGGAGAGAGCGGGGGGAGTTAATTACAAATTCTCCCAAAAATATGGGTCACTGTCTATCCACTCCTGCGTCTCTTGCGGGTAGAGTTCAAAGTAAGCACCGATGAGTTTCATCGGCGAATCAGGGTATAAAAATACCGCCTCAGTTTTTTTGCCGTATTTTAAAAGCCTTGCCGGGTCAACTGGCTTACAGTAACCCTGCGGAAGCTTAATCACAATAAAAGCCTTATTCTTTTTAGCTTGTTCTACAAATTCTTGACGGAGGTTAATCCAGGCTTTATTTTCGCTCCAATGTGTTGGTTTATTAAATTGTTTAATTACGATTTTCATTTTTTCCGATGTTTATACTTTCGTGTAAACAACTCCCCGTCGACTTTTATAATTTTATGTGTAGCGGGGCAGTCCTTAATTTTCTGATTCACTTCTTTTGCCTCTCGCCGTGAAGCATAAACCCCGCAAAGTAGCGGCTCTTTAGAAGAACAACAAAGTAAAGCGTAATAGTTTTTAAATTTTATATTTTTCATTTTATTACCTCTAACTTCCGAGTTGCTACTTTTAACGCCCTTTCTTTGTTCCAGACAACTGTTTTTCCACATTCAACACATATACCAACCCCATCAACAGTTCCTATGAATTTTCGGCAATGATGTTGGTGTTTTATTTGCGGACAAGATTTATTAGTTTTTATTTTCTTTTTCATTGTTTTTTTTAGTTGACCATCAAAGAGAAATTAAAAAATCTAAATCAAAACTACCACCATCATTAGAATTTTTGTCTAATTGATGAATAAGTGTTTTTGTGCCGTCCTTATCATACTTCCAAAATTGCACAACCCAATTAGAACCACCATTGGCGATCTCCCAACTTACGAAATATCTTGTTTTCTTTATTTTTTCTTTTTTCATAGTTTTAATTATTTTTTCCGACCTTTTTGTTTTAATAAATCTTCATATTTCTTTTTATAAATCTTCGCAACTTCATCTAATTCTTGTTTAGTAAATTGTTTCGTCTCTCGAGCTTTTTTCCAAAGTTCTTCT
>Ga0078972_1008855_pt1 | contig 20519 bp, 19 predicted proteins | sample YelNatPaOPGAMG01_FD_67568 | JGI IMG/M metagenome (GOLD analysis project Ga0078972, IMG submission 67568) | Hot spring thermophilic microbial communities from Obsidian Pool, Yellowstone National Park, USA - OP-RAMG-01 (SPADES assembly) (version 2) | ecosystem: Environmental > Aquatic > Thermal...
AAATATGGCTTTTACCTCCTCTATGCCAGAGCCCGTAAGAATTGCTCATATATACTCAAAATTCAAAGAATAAAATTCTTAAGCTCCTTCCTTTTCTAATATCTTCCTTATCTTCCTTGCATATTTCTCGCTTTCCTCATCCGGAGTAATAATCTCTATCAAGGAAGGAGATGAAATACCAATACCGAGCTCCACTGCCCTCTTTATCTGGTCATGTTCAAAAATTTTTGTTTTCATTATTTTCTTATTGCTACCAAGGTCTTTTAAAACTGCTACTCCCACTGCATCCACAGCAATTCTATCCGCTCCCGCAATTATTACATTTCCTTCTTTTAAAACACCTTTTTCAGGACCACCATCAACAAAGGCGTCCACTCCATCCAGAACTATAAGCGAGGGATTATACGCAATATTTATCTCGGCTATCATTTTACGCATATTAAAAAATGAGGAGTGTAGCTCCGCCATGTATGATTTCTTAACAATCCCGACAGAAAGTTTTAGAGACATCGTGAACACTCCTCCGAATCTGTGTGTTTTTAAACAGCATGTAGAAACCACTGAATCTGCTTTAATCACAGGCTCTGCGACTTTGAATCCGTTCAACCAGTGACTTCCTTCTGGTTTGAATTTTATCCACTGTGTATCCTTCAATTCGTCAAAGTTTATCACTTCCACTCCATAACTTTCAGCAAGTTCATATATCCCCTTTCTTCTTAACACATCCTCGGTTTTTATAAATCCTGCAAACCCGCTTCTTTCCCCTATTGACACTTTTTTACTTCCAGATTCCTGACATATCTTGATTATTTCTTCTAATGTTTCATTGTGGGTTGATGCCGGAGGAGGATCAGCAGAATTAAAATTCGGTTTTATCAAAACCCATTTTTCCTTAAAGGGATTCATTCCAAGAAGTTTTACAGCTTCCCTTACTCCTTCACTTCTTTTTCTTGTTCGCACAAGCGCTATTCTTGCAGGAGTTACATTTGTTTTTTTATCTATATCCATCGCAAACAGAATTCCAGCCATCCATATTATAAACTTTCTTCTTTCCATCTAAGGAGCGAGTATCTCAATGGATGGTCCAAATTCGGCACACAATTTTTTCCCCTCCGTTAAATACATATCCCCGTCAATCGTATAATAAACATCATCTTCAAATTCCATCTCAACCCTTTCACAAATCCGGTCAAAAACCTTTCTGCTTTTAATTGGAATGCCAAAATATAACTTTGGAAGCCTGAGCACATACTCAAAGGGAGAAAGTTCAGAAGCGAGAAAATGAAAACCATTATCTGTTTTTCCTCCCATGTAAGTGATACGAAATCCCAGTCCAATCTCATTTACTGTAGCCCCTAAAAATGCTGTAAGTGATTCAAATTTACGGATAAATCCATCGGCCTTTACCAATCCTTTCGCAACCGGAAATAACCTTTTATATTCCTTCCCTTTGAACATCGCTGCTTTGGCAAGCTTCCACACGACTTTTGCAGCCTTCTTTGGTCCCCTTTCCTCTCCGGAATAGTATTCATTCAGAAGGGAACTAACAAGTCCGCCACCTAATATAAACCCGAACTTTTCACCTATTTTTATCAGTTTCTTTTTTATAACACTCACAGGAACTTTGTTTTTAAGGGAATCCTTAACTTTTTTTAAAACTTCTAACTGATTCTTCCTTAATCCGCTCGCCTTTGCAATTGTATTCATCGTCCCACCACACATGAAGAAAACCCTGGGAATTTTTTCCTTATACGCATGAAAGAGGTTTGTGAGCGTATGATGAAGTGTCCCATCACCTCCAGAAATTCCAACCACTTCTATTTCCTTTTTGCTAAATTCGTGAGCCACATCATTGAGCTCGGAAAGTTCTGATGTAATCCTCAATAATGCTGACTCGCCAATTATATCTTTTATCTTTGATGGAAGTTCTCTATCCCTTTTATTTCCCGATGCATTTACATTTACAATTATTCCAAACTTTTCCATAGAAAAATTATTTCAGGATTCCTTGATATTTTCAAGAAATATGTCTATTCTCGGGGTCATTTCGCAATGCACCAAATGTTGTTTAAAGGAAAAATTTCTGTAAAATTTAAACCCTAAGGAGAAAAACCTGAAATGTTAAAATTTATAAGAGCATTTACAAGAGCTAAAAACATTTCACCTATTGAAATAGAAGAAGATGAGATTGAAAAGGAACTATTTAATGTGGAAAGGGGGACGCATCTCTTACTGGGAAAATTTACAGAAATAGATATTTATGAGGGGATTGAAAGAGCAGGAATTATGGATGAACTGCAGAAAAAGGGATTATATCCATTAGACATTTCAATAGAGCACGAGAACATTTTGAAACAAAAGATATTTATAGACCTTAAAGAGGAAAGCCCTAAGCCAAAAAGAATTGCTGAAATCATAATCGGGGAATGTAAATACAAACTAAACGAAAAGGTGATGGCTATTCCATTGAAAAGGAAGGAGATAGACTCAATAGTGGTGGAATGGCTCGTCCTTCAGAATGTAAAATCAGCCTTCACCGAAGAATTTCCAAGGCTCCCGGGGCAGAGGTATCCTGGCTTAAGGGTGGGGAAACTTGTTCTAAAACTGTTAGAAGGGCTTGCTCGTGCAACCAATAAAGATTGCTTCATCGCCTTTCCCGAATTCTACCACAATGCTGTGATGTATATAGATTATCTTCATTTTTTAAATCCGGAAACTGAAGGAAGGGTTTTGAAAATGAGAGATGACCTGAAAAGTTTACCACTTGCTGATGTTTCCTTTGCCTTCTGCGGGGGATGTATAATTGAAAAAAGAAATTCAGAAGAAAGAAGAATTCGCTGGGAAGCAGAGGAAATGTTCTATCCTTTATCCGAAGAACTCAAATTTTATTTCAATTCTCCAGAGTATAAAGCAATAAAGGGAAAAACTTATAACTCCCATTCCTATCAGTTTGATAAATTATGTTATGAGATGAACCAGGAAGAACTCATGACAAAATTCTGAGATGAAGGAAGGTTCTTTAAAAAAAATCCTTCTTCATATATGTTGTGCCCCTGATGCAACTGCAGTAGTAGAAAGGCTTAGTTCAAAATTTTCAGTTACAGGCTTTTTCTACAACCCCTGTATATGGCCGGAAGAAGAATACATAAAAAGGTTGAATGAGACAAAAAAGGTTGCTGAAATTATGGGATTTCATCTGATTGAGGGAGCATACGAAGTCGGTAAATGGGAAGAGAAAATAAGGGGACTTGAAGAAGAACCTGAAGGTGGTAAAAGATGTTTTGTGTGTTACTTAATGAGGCTTGAAAAATCAGCAGAAGTAGCAAAGAGCAATGAAATAGAAGTCTTCACCACTACCCTATCCATAAGTCCCCACAAAAATTTTGATAAGATACTTGAAATAGGAAAGAATATAGAAAAAATTAAAGGAGTGCAGTTTTACGGAGAAAATTTTAAAAAGATGGATGGGTTCAAAAGAAGTGTAGAACTTTCAAAGTCCTTTGGACTTTACAGACAGAGGTATTGTGGATGTAAATACAGTTTGAGGAAGAAGCCATGAAGAAGATAATGATTTTAGGACTTCTGTTAACAGGAATAAATGGAGGTTTAAGCATGGAAGTGACCCTACCAAAATACTCTATGAATGTTTACAACCTTGAAAATGGAATGAAGGTTATTGTAGAAGAAGTGCCGGAGAACGAGATGGTGGCTATCCAGTTCTGGGTTCAGGCTGGCTCATCAGATGAAACAGACGCAGAAGCGGGGATAGCACATGTCCTTGAACACATGGCATTTAAAGGCTCGGAAAAGGTTCCTGGGGCTGACTTCGCTGGAAAAATAGAAGGACTGGGAGGCTACATAAATGCCTTTACATCCTCTGATAATACCGTATATCACATAACAATTCATAAGAAAAATTTTGAAGAGGCCATAAAAATTCTCAGCGATGTAATTACCGCTCCACTGGTCTCTCCGGAAGAATTAAAAAAGGAACTGGAAGTAATACTTGAGGAATGGAGAAGAGGAGAAGACATACCAGAGGCTCGTCTATACAAAGAATTTTTTCTGAATGCCTACAAATTACACCCCTATAGAAATCCAACTATTGGAAAACCTGAAACAATTTCTTCTTTTAAAAGAGAAGATGTGTTAAATTTTATGGAAAAATGGTATTATCCCGAAAATTCTTTTCTGGTCATTGCCGGTGGAATCAATCCGGAAAGTGCCTTTCAAATAGCAAAAAAATACTTCGGTGAATGGAAAAGAGAGAAGGGAGAAAAAAGGAAAAGGGTTCAGGAACCCCAACAAAATGAATTAAATACCTTCGTGGTGAAGGGAAATTTTGCGGAAACAAGGTTGATGATTGGTTTTCATACTGTTAACCTGAGACACCATGATGCTCCTGTTCTGGACCTCATCTCCTCTCTTTTCACACAGATTTACTCCTCAAGATTAAACAAAGAACTATATCTAAAAAAGAACCTTGTTCACAACATATTCTCCTACTCATATACCCCCTATGACGATGGAATTTTCATAATAGGTGCCTCTCTCGATGCCCAAAATGTTGAAAAGGTCATTAAAGAACTCACCAAAGAAATAAAGGACTTCCCCTGGATTATAACTGAGGAAGAACTTGCAAACGCAAAAATTTCAACCATTAAAAGCTACCTTCTTCTTAATCAAAGGGTTGACTCATTAGCAAGGGAAATCGGTTTCTTTACTTCATTTGCGGGTGACCCATCAGCAATAAATTCTTATATTGAATCTATTGTAAAAACCTCCATTCAGGATGTGAGAAGAGTTTTCAAAAAATATTTTAAAATTGAAAACATGACTGCCGGGCTCCTTCTTGAAAAGGGGAGCGAAGAAATAAGTGAAAATACAATTAAAAAGTGGATAGAGGAAATATGGGGAGCTGAAAAGAAGGAATTAATAAAGAGCAAAGAAACATTAAAAGACGAAATAATAAAAGTAAAACTCTCAAACGGACCTGTAGTTCTTATGAAAAAAACAAAGGGCGCAGGAACAATAGATTTCACCCTCTATTTAAAAGGAGGGGTTTTATATGAACCTGAAGATAAAGTGGGAATTTCAAATTTCATAGCAAGAACCCTACCGAGGGGAACAGAAAAATTTTCTCAGGAAGAATTAATGGTCAAACTTGATGAGATAGGAGGAAGCTTTTCAGCATCGGCAGGAAGTGATTCATTTGTCATAGGGTTTTCATTTTTAAAAGGATTTGAGGAGGAAGGGATGAACCTTCTTATGGAAATACTGCTTAATCCCTCATTTCCCGATGAAGAAATAGAAAAGGTGAGAAAGCAGATAATTGACGATATAAAGGCAAGGGAAGATTATCTCCCCTCCCTTGCAAGGGATGGACTTCAGGAAGGGCTTTATAAAAATCACCCGTTCAGATTCAATCCGCTCGGAACTACAACAACCGTTCAATCTATCACAAGAGAAGACCTTATCAAATTCTGGAAAAAGATGATGGTCGGGGAAAACATCACAGCGGGAGTCGCTGGAGATTTTGATGATGAATTCGAAAACCTTATAGTAAGTTCTCTTGGTGAAGTAGAAAATGGTGTATCACCTTCAAAATCTGTCCGGGCGGTGCTTCAGCCATCAAAAGTTGAAGAAGTCATAAAACAGGTAGAAAGGAAACAGGTTCACATAATGCTTGGCTTCCTCACCGTCCCAATAAATCATCCTGACATTTATCCTCTAATCGTTCTTGATGGAATTCTATCTGGACAGGGAGGTAGAATGTTTCGTGAATTAAGAGATGAGAAAGCGCTTGCATACGCTCTCACAGCAATATCCTTCAGAAGTTCCGAGCCCGGGTATATTGCTGTATATCTCGGATGCGACCCATCAAAGTATAGGGAAGCACGACGAGGAATAATAGATGTTCTCGACAAACTGGAAGAGGATTTAACCGAAGACGAAGTAAACAGGGCAAAAAATATGCTTATCGGTAACTACTGGATATGGCTACAGAGCACCTCCTCAAAATCAGATGCCCTCGCAAGAAGTGAATTTTACAAACTGGGATACAAGGGTTTCAAGGACTATGAGGACTATATAAAAGGGGTAACTATTGATGATGTAAAAAAGGTGATAAGAAAATACATAACCCCTGATAAATATGTGATTAGTGTGGTAGGAAATTTTAAAAAGGAATAGTTGAAAAACCTGAAGGGTAAAACTGCCTTAATAACAGGTGGAACGAGCAAACTCGGAAGAGAAATAGCAATTGCCCTTGCAAAAGAAGGGGTAAACATAATAATTCATTATAACAAAGCAGAAAAGGTTGCTAAAAACCTCTGTAATTATATAAATGCTTTAGGTGTAAAGGGTTATAAGATAAAGGCAGATTTTGAAAAGGAAAATGAAAGGGAAAGACTTATTGAAAAATGTTTAAAAATTGATAAAAAAATTTCAATCCTCATAAACAATGCATCAATCTACCAATCTCCTGAAAGGGGAACCTTTGATGAATTTATGAAAAATTTAGAAGTCAACACATGGACGCCCTATTTTTTAAGTGTGAAATTTGCAGAAGAGATAAAAAAGGGAGAAATAATTAACATCCTTGATGCAAGAATAAAAAGGATAAACCTTTCATCTCCTGATTTATTTTACATATTAAGCAAACACCTTCTCGCACTGCTCACTCAGAAACTTGCCAATCAATTTTCTCCGAAAATCAGAGTAAATGGTATTGCTCCCGGACGAATAATCCCGTCCCCCAAAGGCGAAAAGGTAAAAAAATTTACCTCAAAAATTATTGCAGTTTTAAAAGAGGAATCAATGAATGGAAAGATAATAATGGTGGGGTAAAATTCTTCTTGACATTTTATTTTTTGGTGTTTTATCCTTTAATTGTGAAAGGGGTAATCAAAATTTATTTGTTTTTGAGTATTTTTGTAAGTATTTGTTATGCACAGGAAAAGAAACCCAAATTTGTTATAAAATGGGCAACAATCGCTCCAGAGGCTACAACATGGGGAGACATAATAAATAAAGCATCAAAAGAAATAGAGAAAAAGACTAATGGAGATATCAAGAATATATGGTATTTTGGGGCAGTGATGGGTGATGAACCAGACCTCGTAAGAAAGGCTAAACTCGGACAGGTTCAAGGGCTTGCCATGCTCTCCGTTGGTCTTTCTAAAATCGCACCCGAAACAATAGTCTTTTCCCTACCCTATCTCTACAACAACTACAAAGAGGTTGACTGTGTCCTTGACAGAGCATGGAATCTAATTGAAAAGATATTCATAGAAAAGGGATTTATGCCTCTCGGAAGGGCTGATGTTGGATTCAGCGTATTTTTCAGCAAAAAAGAAATAAAAAACTTTGATGACTTTGGAAAAACAAAATTCTGGCTGTGGTCAGAGGTTGAGTCAATTAAAATTTTTGCTGAGTTTCACGGCATAAAGGTATTTGTCCCCCTATCCCTTCCAGATGTATATACTGCCCTTCAAACAGGAATGGTTGATACAGTTGTTGCAACATACTATACCTGTATAGCCCTTCAATGGTATAATCAAATTCAATACATGACAGATTTGGAAAAAACTGGAGGAGTCTATGCACCTGCAATTCTGCTTCTCAGAAAAGAAATATACGATGCACTCCCTGAAGATTATAAGAATACAATCAAGGAAGTCACAGGAAAGTATTTTCCACAATTAAGAGAAGGATTGAGAAGAACCGAAGAAGATGCAAAAAAAGCACTTATTGAAAAAGGAATGAAGATAATGGAACTATCTCCCGAATTTATAAAAGAGGTTCAAGGAAAGGCGAATGAACTATATCAGAAGATGGCAGGAAAGTATTCCCCCCAGTGGCTCCTCAACGAAGTTCTCAAGATAAGAAATGAATGCATTGCCTCATCAGGAGAACGGTAATTACTCAGTTTGTTGACAAATCCTTCTACAATCCATAAACCTTCACACCTTGTGTAAAATAGATATTTATAAATAAAAAAGCCTGTCAAATCCTTTTCAGAAAGCACTAAAAATTCTACTTGACATTTTATTTCCGGGTGTTTTATCCTTTAATTGTGAAAGGGGTAATTAAAATTTATATACTTTTGATGACTTTTATAAGTATAAGTTATGCACAGGAAAAGAAACCCAAATTTGTCATAAAATGGGCGACAATCGCTCCAGAAGCAACAAGGTGGGGAGATATAGTAAATAGGGCATCAAAGGAAATAGAGAAGAAGACTAAAGGAGATATCAAGAATATATGGTATTTTGGGGCAGTAATGGGTGATGAACCAGACCTCGTGAGAAAGGCTAAACTCGGACAGGTTCAAGGACTTGCCATGCTCTCCGTAGGTCTTTCTAAAATCGCACCCGAAACAATAGTCTTTTCCCTGCCCTATCTCTACAACAACTACAAAGAGGTTGACTGCGTCCTTGACAGAGCATGGGGGATGATTGAAAAAATATTCGCAGAAAAGGGATTTGTCCCTCTCGGAAGGGCTGATGTTGGATTCAGCGTATTTTTCAGCAAAAAAGAAATAAAAAACTTTGACGACTTTGGAAAAATAAAGTTCTGGCTGTGGTCAGGGGTTGAAGCAGTGAATCTTGCTGCCGATTTTTATGGAATAAAAACACTTGTTCCATTATCACTTCCCGATGTATATACTGCCCTTCAAACAGGATTAATTGACACAGTATTTGCGACATATTATACCTGCATAGCCCTTCAGTGGTATAATCAAACCCAGTATATGACAGATGTTGAAAAAGTGGGAGGTGCCTACGCACCTGCAATTCTCCTTCTTAAAAAGGATGTATACGATTCCTTCCCCGATGATTACAAAAATATAATCAAAGAGGCAGTAAATATGTATCTTCCAGAATTGAGGGAAGGTTTGAGAAAAGATGAGGAAATGGCAAAACAGGCGCTGATAGAGAAGGGAATGAAAATTATGGAGCAATCTCCTGAGTTTATAAAAGAAGTTCATGGAAAGATAAATGACCTGTATCAAAAAATGGGAGAAAAGTATTATCCCCAGTGGCTACTCAACGGAGTTCTTCAGATAAGAAACGAATGCAGAGCATCTTTAAAAGAATAGTTTTCCTTTTAAATAATAAAGTAGAAAAAATACAGAAACGCCGAGCCATAGATTATACTCCTTATTTCTTTTGAACTTCTCCCACCTGAATCCACCCTTTCTAAACCTGAATGTCTTTGGAAAAAAAGCCGGGACATCCTTTCTATACCTTTCATACTCATCTCCGTAGATTTTTTTTAATGCCTCCTCCTCCATAATAATTTTCGGAATATAAAAAATGAAAAATCCTGAAACGAATACCAGTACCCATTCAATTCCTCCGAGGATTGTAAATCCAATTCCTGTAAGAAAACTTCCCAAATAAAGGGGATGTCTCACAATGGAATAGGGCCCGAGTGTAGTGAGTTTACTTTTTTTAACAATACATCCGGCTGACCATGTCCTCAAAAAAATCCCTGCAAAAATGAAAGGAAGGGTGAGATAAAGTATGGAAAAGTTTGGTCTTGAAAATATGAAGAAAATAATTCCAAAGGCATAGCCTGCGAAAACCCTGATTTTCCCTATTTTTTTATACAATCCTTTCCAATCCATTAGTTTCTCCACCTTCTGTGAAACCAGAGATACTCTTCGGGATTTTTTCTTATCTGCTCTTCTATTATTTCTGTAGCGGATTTCATAATTTCATCTGGGGTTTTGCCATCGGGTTTTATTATCCTTCCATAGATTACATCGTAGAATTTGCCGTTTCTGAAGATAAATCCTGCCTGCATAGGAATTCCTGTAAGAAGGGAAAGCCTTGCTGGTGCTGTTGTGCATCTCGTCTTCACTCCTAAAAACTCAACCTCGCAGTAATTCTGTCCCACAGGATACTGGTCTATAAGAAATCCTATGCTGTAGCCCTTTCTCAAAAACCTCATTATTTTGAATGGTTCATCAGGATGAAGCACAACCACATTTCCCCTTTTTCTCAAAATTGTCAATAACCTATCATAGAATGGATTTTTCAACCTTTTTCCTACTATAGCCATTTTTCCCCTTAAACTCCCATGGGCATATATCATGATTTCCCAGTTTGATAGATGGGCTGAAAAGAATATCCTCTGACCATTAAATGGTTCTATCTCAAAAAATCTGCATCTTTTAAGAATCCTTTGAGGAAAAATGAAAAAGAACATTAGTTCCCTTACAAACAAAATGAAATTCTTGATCAAACCTCTAACAAACGCGGGAATTAATTTCTCATCCATAAACTTTGTCAATCTCAGATTGTCCTCTGCAATTCTTATGTGTCTTCTGTCAATTAAATAGACAATCCATGAAAGCAGTGAAGAAGGAAAAAACAACAGGAGAATTCCTATTACTCCTGCTCCTATCTCAAGAAGAAATTTTAACCTTTTTAAAAACCTCTTCAGAATCCTCTCTGTCTCAATTTTCTGAATAATCTCTTATATTTTTTTATAGTTTTCTGGGTTCTCGCACGTTCCTTCTGCCCTTTTGATTGATAGAACTGATGCCTCTTTATAGCAGGAAGAACATTGAGTTCGTAGTCTCTCTTCAACTTTCTAAGGCTTCTTTCTATATCCCCGTCTACATAGATTTTCACTCTGATTTCACCTCCTTACTTTATAATCCATAGCCATTTTTTATACCTCTCATCTTTTCCCCTGACCGCCTTAAAAAATATATCCTGCAATTTTTTTGTAATCTCCCCTGGCTTACCATTTCCTATGGTTCTCTCATCAACACTTCTGACAGGAGTGATTTCCGCTGCTGTTCCTGTAAGAAAAACCTCATCTGCTATGTAAAGTTCATCCCTTGTAAACCTCTGTTCCACGACTGTAATCCCGCAATCCCTTGAGATTTCCATAACACAATCCCTCGTAATACCAGGAAGAATAGAAGTAAGAGGGGGGGTTTTAATAACCCCATTTTTTACAATAAAGATGTTCTCTCCTGACGCCTCTGAAACATATCCATCGGTATCAAGAATTATTGCCTCATCGTATCCATTTTTTACTGCCTCTTTCTTTGCAAGAATTGAATTCACATAGTTTCCACAGACTTTAGCCTTTGTCATTGAAGCATTTACATGATGCCTAACAAAGGAGGAAATTTTTGCCTTTATCCCGTTCTTCAATCCTTCTTCTCCAAGGTAGGCTCCCCATTCCCAAACAGCAACTGAAAACCTCACCGGGTTATCCGTAAAATTCAACCCCATGGCTCCATCCCCGAGGAAAATTATCGGTCTGATGTAACCTTCTTCAATCCCGTTTTCCTTTATTGTTTTAATTACTGCGTTTATTATGTGCTCTTCTGTTAAATCTGTATGAAGTCCAATAATTTTTGCGGAGTTCAAAAGCCTTTCAATGTGCTCCTTTAATCTAAAAACTGCGGAGACTCCGTTTTCCTGTTTGTAAAATCTTATTCCTTCAAATACGCCAAATCCATAATGTAGTGTATGCGTCAGCACATGAACCTGTGCCTCCTCCCACTTAACAAGTCTATCATCCATCCATATATACTTTGCCTTCTTCAAACTTTCTCCTTTCTTTTCAGGATATTTAGTTCTCTTTTTGCCTGTTCGTGTAGCGGGTTCAGGTTAAGCGTTTTTTCAAGGAATTCTATTGTTTTTTTGTGATCTCCTTCAGCCCTGTAAATAGAAGCCACAAGATATGCGATTGTATCATTTTGAGGAGATAGGGAATATGCCTTGAAAACATCTTTCATCCCCTCCCTCACCATATCAAGGTTTTTCTCCCTCTTTCCTATTCTATATGCGGTCCATCCCATTTTTGCCATGTATACAGGCTCCTTTGGATTAAGTTTATACGCCCATCTGTAAAATTCAAGTGCTGACTTCAAATCCCCCCTCTTCTCAAGGATTTCTGCCTTTTGAAATTGGGTTTCTGCGGTAACAATATCCTCCTTTTTTCCAAATGTGAAATTCGTTGATTCGTCAGCGAAGGAGGAGTATTCCTCCCTCTTCTGAGGGTCAGAAAGGGTGTTATATGCATCGTTTATAAGGGTAAAAATCCTATCAGCGAGGTCCCTTACTGCCTCGCTCTTATAGCTGTGAAACCTGTCTGGATGAAACTCCCTCGCGAGAGCATAATACTTTTCCTTTATTTCGTTTATTGAAGCTTCCCTTTCCACCCCGAGCCTTTCAAAAAAGGAAGCGGTTTTTAGAAAATTAAATTTCTCCAGCAATTTGTTATATATTTCTTTATCCTCGGGCAGGACATGGACATCTTCTTTTTTCTCTGATTTTGATACCATCTTCACTTTTTTTATTACTCCAACAACTTCAAAAAAATATAAAGCCCTTAACCCCTTATTCTCATCGCCTATTGCATTTATAAAATCCTTGCCAGTGAATTCTCCATTGAAAAGATTTTCTACTGAAGGAGGTATCCTTACCCTTCCATCTTTCACTCCAACTCGATATATAGAATTCAAAAAATTTTCTCTGTTTCTCATGAAAAAAGCCTCGTCCATTGCTGATATTCCTTTAGAAATCAGATAAACCATATCAATTTCCGACCAGAAAGGAAATCTGTTCTCAACCACCTCTTTTGCAAAAATCTCCCACCTTCCATCTTTCCACTGAAATATATCTTTAACCCTCACTTCAATCTGTGCTCTCAGAGCATTTGAGATGTCTTCTCTATAACCCAGTTCTATGAGCGCTTCCCCCCATTTGATTTTTTTCTTCTCCATTATTTCAAGTGCCTTTTGATGTTCCGCTGCCTTTATCAATCCATAAGAAAGCATTACCCTGCCAAGTGTTTCGCTCAAAAGGTTTGACCTTGAATAGCCTATCATCCCATTTTTTATGTAAAATTCCTTTTTTATTTTTTCTTTTTCAAGAAATAGTATCCCTGTCCACCCTTTTCTATTCAAATCCATCAAAAGGAAAGGAATTTCCCCCTCTCTTATCTCTCCTTTATTCTCCATAAAAAACCTTTCTATAACACCTCCTTATTATATTTCTATTATTCTCTATTTCTTTGTTCAGATTTTCAACCTTTCTTTTCATAATAGGCAATATACTATCTATCACATCTTCATTCAACATATCTTCCTCTCTTTGATAATAAAGCCTCAAAGCCCTTTCTATATCTCTGAAAAAGATGTATGCAGAAATTAAATTGTGAGCCATTTCATCTTCAATTATTCCATAATTCTTTAATTTCTCAATCGCAGAAATGGTTGAGGGTGTGAAAATTTCAGGGGTTTCCTCACAATGAGTAAGTTGTAAAAACTGGACAATAAATTCTATATCTACTATCCCCCCATCCATGAGTTTTATATTATATCCTTTTTTCAATCCAGATTCCCTTATATGCATCTTCTTTCTCATCTCAAGAATATCCTGTTTTATTTTCTCCCTATTTAACTTTTTAAAAATATAATTTTTAAAAATAAATTTCAAGTGTTCAGAGAGATTATTATTTCCAAGGATAACCCTTGCCTTTAAAAGCGCCTGCTTCTCCCATGTTCTTGAAGAGGTCTTGTGGTATTCTTCAAAAGTGGAAATGGATGAAACGAGTGGCCCACCTTCTCCTGAAGGTCTTAATCTTGTATCAACCTTATAAAGATATCCCTCACCCGTAGGGGTCGAAAGAATTGAAATAAATTTCTGAACGATTTTCAAAACCCTTTCGTGCAAACTTTCTCCTTCATATAAAAATATCATATCCACATCAGAATAATAGTTGAGTTCCATACCCCCGTATTTCCCCATGCCTACAAGAAGCAGTGGGATTTCCTCAATTTCCTTTATAGATTGGACAAAATTCTTCTCTTTTTCAGATATAGCTCTTGATATTCCCATGCAACACCTCATCAAAACATCAGCAAGAATTGAAAGTTTTAAAAATACCTCCTGAAGTCTAATCCCTTTTAAAAGGTCTTCTCGCAGAATTTCAAATGTCCATTCATTTTTGAAACGCACCATAACCTCAAGAAATTCCTCAAGGTCTGCTGCCTTTTCAATTCTATTTTGAAGCTCCTCTCTTAAAAAATTTTCTGTAAATTCCTCTTCAGAAAATGCGGGTTGAATAAGGCTCTCCATGAACCACGGATTTTTCTTTAAAAACGAACCTATAAAAGGACTCTTTGACAGCATGTCAAAAATCAACTGGACAGCCTGTGGACATTCGGAGAGAAAGTAAAGATAAGACGGCATTTTTAGTGAAGAAATCAGGTCTATGAAAGCATTGAGTGCACAGGAATGCCCTTCTCTTCCTCGCATTTCTTTTAAAGCATATTCAAATATCTTTTTTACCCTTTGATATATATTCGGTGGATTTTTCTCTTTAAATTCACGCAGGAACTTTTCAAGAATTTCAGCATCCTTTGATGGGAGATTTGAGGTTTCTATTTCTCCTGAGCGAGTAAACTTTTTGAAAAGTCCGTCAAATAAATCTGATACATTAGAACGAACAGAGGCGATTTTATCAAGAAATTCCTTTTTATCCATTCTCATTTTTTTTGAGATGAGTGAAATCTCTTTATCTTCAAAAGAAAGGCTGTGGACTCTTATTTCTTCTTCCCATTGAAGCATGTTTTCCAATCTTCTAAGAAAGAGATAGGAAGAATTCAGTTCTTCTGCTGTTTTCTTAGATAGTATCTCCTCTTTTACCATTTCGTTTAAGACAGATATATCTTTTTTTCTCAGCGATTTGAACCTTCCACCATATATTATTTGAAGGGTCTGGACAAAAAATTCAATCTCCCTTATTCCCCCACTTCCAATTTTTATGTTCCACTCCTTCTCCTTCTCAACCCCTTCCTTTTCAAGTTCATCTTTTAGAAATGCCATCTCATCAATGGTTGTCCAGTCAAGAAATTTTCTAAACACGAAATACTCTATTGCCCTTTCAAACTCCTCATTTCTCTGTGTAAGCGGTCTCATTCTCAAAAGCGCATACCTCTCCCATGTCTGTCCCCTTGTAAGGTAATAATCAACTGCAGAAGAAACCGACGAAATAAGAGGACCAAATTTTCCATATGGTCTTATATCCGTATCAACCCTCATAAGAAAACCGTATTCTCTCTTTGTTGTGAGGAGATTTATAAATTGCCTCGCCACCTTCTCTTCTTCTTGAGTATATGAGTCGCTTACGAACATAAGGTCCACATCTGAAGATAGATTAACCTCTCTTGAACCCAATTTCCCCAGAGCGTATATGTAAAATGGAAATTCGTTTCCCCGAACCATATCATATACAAAAAGAATGATTGATTCATAAAGTGAAGAGAGTTCGCTCAACACCCTGAGGTAATCATGTTCTTCGGTTTCTCTTTCAAGAACTGCTATTCTCAGTAGTTCTTTGTATTTATACTTTGTTACTTTTATTATCGCCTCATCGGTATTTTTTATTTCGTTTTTCATCCTTTTTAAATGTTCTTCAACCTCTACTCCGCTGATTTTTATCTCGTTAAGAGAAAAAATTTCGTTTGGGTTCTGAATCAAAAATCTTGTAAGAAAGCCTGAAAATCCTGTAATCCAGGCAAAGTTTTTAAGTCCGTAAGAAGTTAGTTCCCCAACCCTTTCCTCTCCAATCCTCTCAATTGCTATAAAAGTCCTCTCATGGCATGGAGAAAATTCTATTACTATTTCCTTTAAACTTTTATCCATTTTTGAACATCTTAACACTAAATAGCAAAAATTTCAGCCTCCGATTATTTTTCTTATAGATTTAAACGGCTTTCTAATTACTCCCTTCTCAGTTATAAAGGCTGTAACATATCTAAAAGGCGTTATATCAAAAGCGAAATTGAAAACCCTCACACCATCAGGAACAATTCTCTTCCCATATATAAAACTTACCTCTTTTCCCTCCCTTTCTTCAATCGGAATACCAGAACCATCTTTCAGATTAAGGTCAAATGTTGAAGAAGGGGCTGCAACATAGAAAGGGATCTTGTTTTCTTTTGCAAGCACTGCAAGAGGATATGTCCCTATTTTATTGGCAAAATCTCCGTTCATAGCAATCCTATCTGCACCCACTATCACAGCATTTATTATTCCCTTTCTTATTAAAAAACCTGCGGAAGAATCAGTTATTACAGTAACCTCAATTCCGTCCCTTTTAAGTTCCCATGCTGTTAACCTCGCTCCCTGAAGCAATGGCCTTGTCTCACAGGCTATAACCTTTATTTTTTTCCCCTTTTCAATACAGGTTCTTATCACACCAAGGGCTGTCCCGTAGCCTCCTGTAGCAAGGGCTCCTGCATTACAATGAGTCAAGACTGTCCATCCCTCCTTTATAAGTTTTTCACCATACTCTCCAATCTTTCTGTTTGCTGATATATCTTCATCATGGATCCTTTTTGCCTCTTCTTCAAACCTTCTTTTAATCTCCTCAATATCCATTGAACCATCAATTATCCTCATCATCCTTTCAACTGCCCAGGAAAGGTTTACTGCGGTTGGACGAGATTTTTTTATCCTTTGTGCAACCGCTGCAATTCTTTTTATGAACTCTTTCTTATTGCCTCTGAAACTCCTTGCCCATAGAAGAATTCCATAGGCTCCAGCTATTCCAATTGCTGGAGCCCCACGGATAGCCATCTTTTTTATACAGTTAATGAGCTCATCCACATTTTTTACTTTTATGAATTTTTCCTCGTGAGGAAGTTTCCTCTGGTCAAGGAGATAAATGCAATCGTCTTTCCAGATAATAGGAGAGATTTCTTTTTTATTAGATACCATCAAGTTTTTTCTTCAGAATTTTCTGAAGAACCGTGGGAGAAGCATTACCACCTGTCTTCTTCATCACCTTTCCCATGAAAAAGCCAAAAAGCTTCTTCTCACCTTTTTTATACCTTTCAACCTCCTTTTGGTTATCATTTAGAACCTCATCCACTATTTTTGACAATTCTTCTTCAGAATTCAGTTGTTTATAGCCCTTCTCTGCTACTATCTCCGCAGCCCTTTTCCCTGTCTCAAACATCTCCTCAAGAATATCTTTGGCTTTTAATCTTGATACTATTCCTTCGTTAACAAGCCTTATAAGTTCTACAAGGTTTTCAGGAGACACCTGGGATTTATCAATAGAAATTGACCTCTCGTTTATATTTTTCAGAAATTCCACCATAATCCAGTTTGAAATCTCCTTTGGAGCATTAAAAATTTCAACGCATTTTAAGAAATAATCTGCCAGTAATGGGTCAGATGACAGGATTTCTGTATCATAGTCAGGAAGCCCGTATTCTTCTTTAAACCTTCTTCTTATATCCTCTGGAAGTGGAGGCATTTTTTTCCTTATTTCTTCTATCCACTCTTCGGAAATGAAGACCGGAATGAGGTCAGGGTCAGGGAAATACCTGTAGTCATGTGCCTCTTCCTTTGTCCTCATTGGAAGTGTCATTCCTTTGCCTGCATCCCACAGCCTTGTTTCCTGAATTACCTCTCCGTTTGATTCAAGGATATTTATCTGCCTCCTTATTTCAAACTCAAGAGCCTTCTCTATGAATTTGAAGGAATTCATGTTTTTGATTTCTGTTTTGGTTCCGAAGAGATTTGACCCAACTGGTCTTACAGAAACATTTGCATCACATCTCAAACTACCTTCCTCAAGATTACCATCACATATCCCAAGATAAAGAAGTATCAACCTCAACTCCCTTACGAATTTCTCGGCCTCTGACGGAGTCCTTATATCTGGCTCAGTAACTATTTCAAGAAGGGGAATTCCTGCCCTGTTCAGGTCAACATAACTCCATCCCTTACCTTCTTCATCGTGTATGAGTTTTCCAGCATCTTCCTCCATATGAACCCTTTTTATCCTTATCTTTTTCTCTCCGTTTTCTGTTTTTAATATCAGGTATCCATTAACTCCAAGGGGTTGTTCATACTGAGATATCTGATAGCCCTTTGGGAGGTCTGGATAAAAATAATTTTTTCTCGCAAAGATGTTTTTTTTGTTTATTTCGCAATTCAGAGCAAGAGCGGCCATAATCCCAAACTCAACTGCCTTTTTGTTAATCACAGGAAGGCTACCAGGAAGGGCGAGGCATACGGGACAGGTATTTGAGTTGGGGGTGGCTCCGAAATCCGTTGAACATGAACAGAACATCTTACTCCTTGTTTTTAATTGTGCATGAACCTCAAGTCCTATTACGCCTTCATATTCCATGGAGAGGGATTATACAAAAAAATAATGGTTAATCAATTGAAAGTATCCTCTCACTTTATTTCTCTGTAAAAATTTGAGTATATAAGATAAAAGGTGCCTTTTTGGATTAATCCTTCCACACCTCCCAGATAACCCATACCTACCATCCTTGTAAAGGAGGCAAAAAGAAATTCTCCTCATTTTTTCTTACCAAAAATTTTTATTGCGAGAATTGTAAGTTCAAAAAGGATTAACAATGGAACTGCGAGCAAAATCTGACTTACAACATCCGGAGGCGTTAGAATAGCAGCAATTATAAATATGATGACAATAACAACCCTCCTGTTCTTTGTCAGGGTTTCAAGCTGGATGAGTCCGAGCCTGTTCATGAAGAAAAGGACAAGGGGTGTTTCAAAAATGAGCCCAAAAGCGAGAATGAAAATCAGGGAGAAGGATAGGTATTTTCCAACAGATATCATGGGTGAAAGTATGTCCGATGAAAAACCTACTATAAGGTATCTAACTCCAATTGGAAGGACGAGAAAGTAGCAGAAGGCACACCCGCCAACGAAGAAAATCACTGAAAGAAGAAGGGTCGGAAGGGCAACTTTCTTTTCATGAGGATAAAGGGCAGGAGATACAAACGCCCAGAATTCATAAAGAATAACAGGACTTGCAAAGAATATCCCTGCGAAAAAGGCAACTTTTAGATAGGTTAAAAATGCCTCAACCGGAGTTATGAAGACAAGTGGATTCTTGCCGGCATTTTTTGTGTATGGAAGGAGGGTGAAATAAAGAATTTGTTTTGAGAATATATAACTTATTATGAAAAATATCCCCACTGCTACAAGAGAAATTATTATTCTTCGCCTCAATTCCTCAAGATGGTCAAAAAATGTCATCTCCTTCTCGGCCATTTCAAATCCTCATATCTTCTATTTCTTTATCTTCTAATGGCTCTACGAAAAGTTTTTCTTCTTTTCCACCTTGAATCACCTTCATTAAAACTTTTTCTTCTACCTTCTTACAATACCTCGCAAGTATTCCGCAAGCCTTTTTCAATTCATCCTCATCCGCAGATTGGTCAAGAAGCATTACTGGTCCTTTCATATCTTCTGGATAGCATATTATCTTTCCATTAGATAGTTCTTGAAGAACCTTGTTCTCTATTTCATTTCTTCCAACAATTGCTTTTGTTTTCTCACTTATGTGAAAGTGCCTTCCAAAAGCAAGAAGTAAAGCCTCTTTTCTTGTAAATCTATCCTTTGGATTGTTTTTGAAATAATCAAAAAATCTCCTTCCGTAAGTCTCCTCTGTTAAGAAACAACATCCACCAGCAGGCTGCGGATATTCCTTAATACCCAGTTCATCAGCGAGCTTCATCTGGACCTTCCTTGACCTTCCAGATATATCATAAAGGTTTTCCCTTTTTACCCATCTTTCTTTTTCCGGGATGGTTTCAGGCAGGAGTTTTTGAGAAAGAGGTCTCAAAATAAGACCTTTTAAACCTGTTTCTTTTTCAATAATCATGAGTTGATGCCTCTGCTGGGACATTGGACGCTGTCCGAGAACCTCACCGGTGACAATAAATTTTGCATCAAACTCTTCTAAAATCTCTTTAGCCTTTTTAAACATGTAGATTTTACAATCAAGACATGGGTTGGCATTCGCTCCATATCCATATTTTGGGTTAAGCACTACATCAAGATAACCCTCTGAAATATCAATTATCTCAAGGGGAACCTGTAATTGCTGAATGGTTTTTGAAAATATGGTCTCCTGGAAGCGCCCCATTAACCTCCTCCTTTCAATCACAGAAAATCCTGTATAAAAATGAATCCCTATAACCTCTATTCCTTCTTTCATAACTATCTTTGCAGAAAGAGTTGAATCAAGTCCACCGGATAAAAGTGCTATCGCCCTTACTTTTTCCACGGAATTTTTTTACAACTTTATCATCCCTTTTTCAAATGCTCTTAAAAAGGCGTCAACGACATCCGGGTCAAACTGTATGCCTTTATTTTTCTTTAACTCTTCTAATGCTGAATTTACAGGCATTCCCTTTCTGTAGGGTCTGTCTGTGACCATCGCATCGAATGTATCCGCAACTGCAATTATTCTCGCAGGCAGTGGAATTTCTCCATTTTTTAATCCGTCAGGATAACCCATTCCGTCAAGTCTTTCCTGATGAGCCCTTATTATAATTGCAATTTCCTTTAATGAACTCACTTTCTTTACAATTTCCTCACCAATCTGGGGATGTTCCATCATCTTCTTTAATTCCTCATCACTTAAACCCGAAGGTTTTCTCAAAATTGAATCCTCAATGCCTATTTTTCCTACATCATGTA